>Ga0265338_10003167_pt1 | contig 23484 bp, 2 predicted proteins | sample 42126metaG_FD_193579 | JGI IMG/M metagenome (GOLD analysis project Ga0265338, IMG submission 193579) | Rhizosphere microbial communities from Carex aquatilis grown in University of Washington, Seatle, WA, United States - 4-21-26 metaG | ecosystem: Host-associated > Plants > Roots > Rhizosphere >... | reverse complement strand
GTTTTATATTAGGTATTAGATTGACCTTGGGCGTGATTCGTGGTGAAATGGCGCTCGTTTCAGCGCTCAAAAAACCAGCCCCGTTCCTGAAAGATGGGGCGACACGAATCCCGAACGTGAATACCCAGACTCTTCCCACTCCGAACTGCGTTTCAAGCCCAATCCTTCAGTCCGCGACTGTCGCGAGAACGAGCTTTCAGTCCCATGCCGGATGCTCATCGCGGAGGGCGCCGCCGAGAGGCTTGTTCGCGCTGACCGGCTTGTTCGCCAGCCTGAGCATCGCGGCGGCTGCCACGTTTTCGGATGGCTTTTCCAGCGGCATAAACCCCGCGTGCTGGACGGTTTACCAAACGACGGCGGGTCTTTATTCAGTTGACGCAACGCAGGGCGACGTTCGGCTGGCCAAGATTTCCACGCAGCACAATCCGGGCGGGATCCAGAGCGTTTACGCGGCCGTGAACATGGCGGCGCTCGGAGGCAACATCGCCGGCGACTTTTCCGCGCAAATCAATTTTACCAACGCAGCGCTCGGAGGCGCGCTGGACCAGGTGGAGTTCCACACGTCCTTCGCCGATGGCAGCATTTTCTACGATGTGTATGACAACGGATACGGGCTCAACGCGCACGTTTGGAACGGCGGTTCGGCCAATGGCGTGACCGCCGCCAGTTCCGGCGCTGGAACATTTGTCATCGCGCGAACCGGATCGACTTTGAGCGGTTATTACAATGGATCGCTCCTTTTCTCGGAGAACAACGGTTCCGCCCTGACCGCGATTTCTCTCGCGCTGCAAAACAACAACGGTTCCGATGACGCCATTTCTGTCACGTTCGACAACTTCTCGTTGACGGCGGCGTCGGTCCCGTCGCAACTGACGAACACGTGCACGTGGACCGGTTCGGTGGGTTCCGATTGGTTCAACCCGAACAATTGGTCGCCAATGGGCATTCCGGGGCCGTACGACACGGTGAATATCGCCAATGGCACGATCTCGTTGACGTCGCCGGTCGCCATTGGCGGGCAAATCAACTGGTCTGGCGGAACACTTCAGGGCAGCAGCCTGACCATTCTGCCGAACGCTGTGATGAATCTGTTGGGCGCCAACGCGCACACGCTTTATGCGGCGTTGACCAACGCCGGGACGGTGAATTGGCCGGGGACGTGCGATTTGCAGGTAGTCAACTACAACGGCTCCTACGGCTACAGCGGTTACATCGTCAATCAGGCGGGGGCAGTTTGGAATATTCAGAGCGACCAAACGATCAACGGCAGCAGCGCTTATGGCGCCGTGGCATCCTTCAGCAATTCCGGGCTGCTGCGCAAGGTGTCGGCTTCAGGAACGTCCAGCATCAACGCGCCGTTCTACAACAACGGGGCCGTGGACGTGCAAAGCGGCGCTGTGGCGTTCAACGGCGGGGGAGGCGCCGGGACCGGGACATTCAACGTCGTGGCAGGCAGCGGCATTTCTTTTGGCGCGGACAACGGCGGCAGCGCGTTTACGGGCAGCGGAACGTACACCATCAACAGCGGAACGGTCACAGCGGCTGGAACGGTGCAGAATGTGGTCCTTTCGGGCGGGACGCTGAATGGCGTCAACGCCACCATTCCCAGCCTGACTTGGAGCGGCGGGACGCTGGGTGGAAGCGTCACATTGAGCGGAACGGCGAGTTGGACGGGCGGAACGGTCGGTTCCGGCGCCTCGATATCGACGCTAGCCAACACGGTGATGAACATTTTCGGAAGTCAAACACACGTCTTTTACGGCGGGTTGACCAACGCCGGGACGGTGAACTGGTCGGGGGCGTGCGATTTGCAGGTAGTCAATTACAACGGTGTTTATAGTTATGGCGGCTATATTGTCAACCAAGCGGGCGCCGTTTGGAACATTCAGAATGACCAGACGCTCCAGGCCAGCAGCGCTTATGGCGGCGCGGCATCCTTCAGCAACGCCGGAGTGTTGCGCAAGACGTTGGCTACCGGGACGACCACCATTAACGCGCCGTTTTACAACAACGGGGCGGTGGATGTGCAAAGCGGCGCCGTGGCGTTCAATGGCGGGGGCGGCGCAGGAACTGGAACGTTTAACGTCGTGGCAGGCAGCGGCATTGCCTTTGGCAGCGACGGCGGCGGCAGCGCGTTCACGGGCGGTGGAATGTACACGGTCAACGGCGGGACAGTGACGGTATCCGGAACGATGCAGAACGCAGTTCTTGCCGGCGGGACGCTGAATGGCGCCAACAGCAGCATCACCAACCTGACCTGGAGCGGAGGGACATTGGGGGGGAGCGTGACGTTGAGCGGAACGGTCAACTGGACCGGCGGCACGATCGGCGGCGGCGCCGCGATATCGACGCTGGCCAACGCCGTCCTGAACATCTCCGGGAGTCAAACGCACGTCTTTTACGGCGGGTTGACCAACGCCGGGACGGTGAACTGGTCGGGGGCGTGCGATTTGCAGGTAGTCAACTACAACGGCAATTACGGCTATAGCGGCGACATTGTCAATCTAGCCGGGGGCGTTTGGAACATTCAGAATGACCAGACGATCCAGGCCAGCAGCGCCTACGGGGGCACACCTTACTTCAGCAACGCAGGGTTGGTGCGCAAAACGACGGCAACCGGCACGACCACCATCAACGCCGTGTTCTATAACAATGGGGCCGTGGATGTGCAGAGCGGCGCCGTGGCGTTCAATGGCGGGGGTGGCGCAGGAACTGGAACGTTCAACGTCGTGGCAGGGAGCGGCATTGCCTTTGGCAGCGACGGCGGCGGCAGCGCGTTCACAGGCGGCGGAACGTACACGGTCAATGGCGGGACAATAACCGTATCCGGAACGATGCAGAACGCAGCGCTTGCCGGCGGGACGCTGAATGGCGCCGGCATCAGCATCACCAACCTGACCTGGAGCGGGGGAACGTTGGGCGGAAGCGTGACGCTGAGCGGAACGGTCAATTGGACTGGCGGCGCGATTGGCGACGGCGCCTCGATAACGACGTTGGCCAACGCCGTCCTGAACATTTCCGGGAGTCAAACGCACGTCCTTTACGGCGCGCTGACCAACTCCGGGACGGTGAACTGGTCGGGAGCGTGCGATTTGCAGATAGTCAATTACAACGGCACTTATGCTCATGACGGCTACATTGTCAACCAAGCCGGTGGAATTTGGAACATTCAGAATGACCAGACGCTCCAGGCCAGCGGCGCCTATGGCGGCACACCTTACTTCAGCAACGCAGGTCTGTTGCGCAAGACGTCGGCAACCGGCACGACCATCATCAATGCGGCTCTCTACAACAGCGGAGTTTTAGACGGGCAGAGCGGGACGATCACGTTCGGCGGAGGCGGATCGGGCGATGGACAGTTCATTGCAGAGGGTGGAGCGACCCTCGTGTTTCCGACCAGTTATACGGGGAACAGCGGCGCGACGTTTTCGGGCGACGGGACCATGCGCCTGAGCGGAGGGACGTTCACGGCGAACGGTCAAATCGACATGGCGAGCGTCGTGTGGGAAGGGGCGACATTGACCGGGACAATTGCGATCAGCCAAATGTGCAGTTGGACAAGCGGCTCGCTCAGCGGCGGAAGCGTTTTGACGGCGCTGCCCAGCGCGGTGATGTACATCGGCGGCACTCAGACGCATACTCTCTATGGAGCGCTGACAAACGAAGGGACAGTCAATTGGTCGGGAGCGTGCGATCTGCAAATCGTCAATTACAACGGCAACTACAGCACCGCCGGCGCCATCATCAATCAGGCTGGAGCCGTGTGGACGGCGCTCACCGATCAAACCATTCAAGCCAGCGGCGCCTACGGGGGCACGCCTTACTTCAGCAACGCAGGATTATTCCGCAAGGCGGCAGGAGCGGGCACGACGACGATCAGCGCCGCATTCTATAACTCCGGGACTTTGGACGTGGAGAGCGGCGCGGTCGCTCTCGGCGGAAGCCATGCCCTGACCGGCGGCGCGATTAGTTTGCAGATAACCAGTTCGACAAATTTTAGCCAGTTAAACCTGTCCGGCGCCGCGGGCCTGGCGGGGGCGCTGAACGTGAGCGTGAGCCCTGGCTACACGCCCGCGCAGAGCAATTCATTTCCGCTGGTCACCTATTCATCGCTCAGCGGCGCTTTTACATCTGTCAACGTGGCGAGTTGGTTGAACTTCCAGACGAATTATGACGCCACACAATTCCGGCTGACGTTGGGTTATCCGAAGTCGGCGCTGGGATGGCTTAGTTTGGGCTATACGTCGGACGGGACCTACACCATTGATCCGAGTGGCTCGGGACCGTTTGCCATTACGTGCCTGATGTCACTGTCTGGCGGCGGTTGGACGGAGTTGACGGCGGATGTGGCCAATAGCGCGCTGAACACCGACACAAATTCCATGCGCGCCTATCTTTATAGGCAGAACGGGACGTCGCTCTATTACCGCACGCCGCTTTCAACGTTGGTTTGGAGTTGGACTTCCGGGCAGGATCTGGATGGGACTTACTCCTATTCCGGCGCCTCCGGCGAGAGCAATTTCCAGGTCACGGCGAGCGCCGAGCATGAGGCCATCGGAGTAGGCGGCAGCAGCGGCTATGGGACAACCTACAAATGCGGCGTCCTCTCCTCAATCTGTCTGGATTCCAATAATGCCCAGGTCCAGCTCTGCCAGGACTTGCCGGGGATTTTTTCCGGCCCCGTCTGCCCATGCGGCGTCATTGTTTACATCCGCGAGAATGCCGGCGCGCCGCAACCGAACGCACCTATTATTATCAGCCAGCCGATGAGCCAGGTTGTTTTGCAGGGGTCTAACGCTCAATTCGCGGTCACCGTCGGCGGCGCCTTGCCGCTGAACTACCAATGGATGAGTCACGGAACCAACCTGCTTGACAACGCTCATGTTAGCGGCTCGCAGACGTCGACTCTCCGAATAACCAACGCGCAGTCGGCGGACAATGGCAGCTATCAGGTCGTCGTTTCCAACGCTTTTGGCTCCGTCACAAGCGCGCTCGCCAAACTGACAGTGAGCGCCGCGGTCACCCGAACGTGGACGGGCGCCGTCGATTCCGATTGGTTTAACGGGAATAATTGGTCGCCGGTGGGGGTTCCCGGACCGTTTGACACGCTTTATTTCAGCGGCGGCACGATCAATTTGACGGCGCCGGTTGCCATTTACAGGCAGTTCAATTTGTCGGGTGGGACGCTCAGCGGAAGCCCGCTGACGGTGGAACCTGGCGCGGTCCTGAACATCGGCGGGGGAGTGTGGTTTAAAAACGCGCTGACCAACGCGGGGACGGTGACGTGGACGGGCGGGGATATATATATGACAGAGCGCGGGATGGTGGAGAACCTGGCAGGCGCGTTGTGGGACATCCAATGCGATCGGAGCCTGGTCAATTACTACGCATCGGCCTACTTCCACAACCTTGGCGCTCTGCAAAAATCGGCCGGCACGGGCGCGACTTCCATTTCGCTGTGGTTGGAGAACGCAGGCACGGTGGCGGCCAACCAGGGGACCATCGTTTTCAATGGCGGCGGCGTGATCGAGAGCGTGTTCACGGCGGCCAACGGCGCCGGGATACAGTTTTCCAGCGGCGCGTTCAGTTACGGAGTTCAGCCGATCTTGAGCGGGCCGGGATCGTTACAAGTCAACGGCGGCAGCCTGACGTTGCTGACCAATCCGATTCCCAATTTGCAGATGACGGGCGGGACGATCAGCCTGGGGGCCAACTTCCAAGGCGGAGTGATTACTAACCTGACGCTGGCCGGAGCGACGTTGAGCGGGAACTTCACAGTAACGGGCGTCTTCAATTGCGGCGGCGGAGTGTCCGGGGCGTTGGAAGTGGCCAACGGCGCGGTCCTGAATTGGAGCGGTGGGACCATCTCCGGAAACATCACTGAAGACGCCGGATCGACGGTGAACTGGAGTGGCGGGAACGCCGATGGCCCTGTTACGGTGGGGAGCGGCGCCGTGTTAAGCATCGCCGGGGGAGCATGGCTGAGAAATGCGCTGACCAACGCGGGCACAGTGACTTGGACCAGCGGCGATATCTATGTGACAGGAGCGGGCCTGGTCGAGAACCTGGCGGGCGCGTTGTGGGACATTCAATGCGACCGGAGCCTGGTCGATTACTACGCATCCGCCTACTTCCACAACCTGGGCACGCTGCAAAAGTCGGCCAGCGCGGGCACGACGTCCGTTACGCTGTTCCTAGAGAACGCCGGGACGGTGGCAGTCAACCAGGGAACCATCGCCTTCAGCGGCGGCGGCGTGATCGAAAGCCTGTTCACTGCGACCAACGGCGCTGGAATCCAGTTTGCCAGCGGCGCGTTCAGCTACGGCATTCCACCTACTTTGAGCGGGCTTGGATCGTTCCAATTCAACGGCGGCAGCCTGATGCTGTTGACCAATCCGATCCCCAATTTGCAGATGACGGGCGGGACAATCGACCTTGGACCAAACTTCCAGGGCGGAATGATCACCAACCTAACGCTGCCCGGAGCGACGCTGAGCGGCAACTTCACTGTGACGGGCGTCTTCAACTGCAGCGGCGGAGTGTCCGGAGCGTTGGAAGTGGCCAAAGGCGCGATCCTCAACTGGAGCGGTGGGACTATCTCCGGGAATATCACCCAAGACGCAGGATCGACGGTGAACTGGAGCGGCGGGACTGCCACAGGCCCCGTGATGATTGGGATGGGCGCAACGCTGAACATCTTCGGGGGAGTATGGTTCAAAAACGCTCTGACCAACGCGGGAACGGTGACGTGGACAAGCGGCGATATCTATGTGACAGGAGCGGGCCTGGTCGAGAACCTGGCGGGCGCGCTGTGGGATATCCAGTGCGACCGAAGCCTTGTCAATTACTACGCATCCGCCTATTTCCACAACCTGGGCACGTTGCAAAAATCAGCCAGCACGGGCACGACTTCCATTTCGCTTTATTTGGAGAACGCCGCGACGGTGTCCGTCAACCAGGGAACTATCGCCTTCAACGGCGGCGGCGTGATAGAAAGCCTGTTCACCGCGGCCAGCGGGGCGGGAATCCAGTTTGCGAACGGCGGCTTTAGTTACGGCATTCCGCCGACTCTGAGTGGGCTGGGGTCGTTCCAATTGAACGGCGGGAACCTGACGTTGTTGACCAACCCAATTCCCAATTTGCAGATGACCGGCGGCACGATCAACCTTGGACCCAACTTCCAGGGCGGAGTGATCACCAACCTGACGCTGCCCGGAGCGACGTTGACCGGCAACATCACTGTGACGGGCGTCTTCAATTGCGGCGCCGGAGTGTCCGGGGCATTAGAAGTGGCCAAAGGCGCGACGCTCAATTGGAGCGGCGGGACCATTTCCGGCAGCATCACCGAGGATGCGGGGTCGACGGCGAACTGGAGCGGCGGGACTGCCACAGGCCCCGTGATGATTGGGATGGGCGCAACGCTGAACATCGTCGGGGGAGTATGGCTAAGAAACGCGCTGACCAACGCGGGGGCGGTCACGTGGATGAGCGGGGACATCTATTTGACAGGCCCCGCCTTCGTGGAGAACCTGCCGGGCGCGTTATGGGACATCCAGTGCGATCGGAGCCTGGTCAATTATTACGCATCAGCCTACTTCCACAACTTGGGCGCATTGCAGAAGTCCACCAGCACAGGCACGACTTACATTTCGCTGTTTTTGGAGAACGCGGGCATCGTGGCGGGCAACCAGGGGGCCATCGCCTTCAACGGCGGCGGCGCAATCGAAAGCCTTTTCACTGCGGCCAGCGGCGCGGGAATACAGTTTGCCAGCGGCGCGTTCAGTTACAGCGTTCCGCCGGCTTTGAGCGGGCCCGGATCGTTCCAATTCAACGGCGGCAGCCTGACGTTGTTGACCAACCCGATTCCCAATTTGCAGATGACCGGCGGGACGATCAGCCTCGGTTCCAATTTCCAGGGCGGAGCGATAACCAACCTGACGCTGCCCGGATCGACGTTGAGCGGCAACTACATCGTGACTGGCGTGTTTAATTGCGGCGCTGGGGCTACGGGGGCCTTGGAAGCGGCCAACCACGCAGTCGTCAACTGGAGCGGCGGGACCCTCTCCGCCTCGCTGAACGAAGACGCCGGGTCCACAGTAAACTGGAGCGGCGGGACTGCCAGCGCCCCCATCACGGTGGGGATTGGCGCTGCACTAAATATCAGCGGTCAGACTGTCTGGCTGAGAAACGCGCTGACCAATGCGGGAACGGTCACGTGGACAAGCGGCGACATTTATATGACAGAGCGCGGCCTGGTGGAGAACCTGGCCGGCGCCTTGTGGGACATGCAATGCGACCGAAGCCTGGTCGATTACTACTCGTCCGTCGCCAATTTCCATAACCTGGGCACGCTGCAAAAATCAGCCAGCTCCAGCACGACCTACTTTTCGGTTCCGTGCGCCAACGCCGGTTCGCTGAACCTGTTCAGCGGCGAGATCGCTTTCAACACCGCCAACGGATACTCGCAAACCGGAGCGACATTGAATTTTGGGATTGCCGGAGCGGAACTCCAGGTTCCGCTGGCCGTCAGCGGCAGTCTTAGCCTGGATGGAACGCTTGGCGCAAGGCTGCTCAACGGCTACACCCCCATGGCTGGCGACAGCTTCCAGTTGATCGTCGCCCAGACCCGCGTGAACTCCTTCAACTACTTGAACCTTCCGTCGCCGGGGGCGGGCCTGGCGTGGCAACTCAATTACGGGGCGACGGGCGTGTCGCTGAGCGTTGTCTCTGTTGGCGCGACGACCGCCCAGATCACCGGCTTTGTCAAAGATAACAAGGGCGCCGGCATTCCGAATATCGCCGTGGTCGCCTATAACACCAATGCGACGACGAGCCTGTGTTTGGCGACAAACACCGACGCCAGCGGGAATTACACTCTTGGCGTCACCAACGGCGTCTGGCGCGTGAGCGTTCAGGATTTGGTTCCGCGGGGATATAGCGATGTCGCGCAGCAAGACGTGGTCGTGAACAACGGCAACCAAACGGCCAATTTCGTCACGCAGCCGTACACTGGCGCAAGCTACACAATCACGGTGGCCGCGAATCCACTGAATGGCGGCAGCGCGACGGGCGGCGGCGTCTATCTGCCGGGAAGCCTGGTTACCGTTGGCGCGCTGGCCAACACCAACGCGATGCCTTTTAGCTTCGCGAATTGGACCGAGAATGGAATTACGCAAAGCTCCGGCAGCAGTTACGCCTTCCCGGCCCAGCGCAGTCGCAACCTGGTGGCTAATTTCACGCTGCCCCAGTATGCGGTTTCTGTGTCGAATAACCCGCCGACGGCCGGGTCGGTTTCAGGCGCAGGGAATTATGTTTACAGCTCGAACGCGGTTTTGATCGCGCAGCCGGCTTATGGCTACAACTTCGCTTCGTGGACGGAGGGAGGAAACGTCGTGGCCACTACGCTGACGCTAGCCACCGTTGTTTACACGAATCATTTCTTCGTCGCCAATTACGCCGAGGCGAATACAAGCCACGCAGTCACCACTGCGACGCAGCCGGCCGGACTTGCGACCGTGGCCGGCGCCGGACTCTACACCAATGGACAGACCGCGAATTTTCTCGCGCCACAGTTTGTGGCCAAAGACCCTTGCCTCTACCTTTTCCAGGACTATGCGCTGAGCAACAGCGTCGTCTACGCCAGCGCCAGTTTCGCCAAGACGTTTTCGACGTTTGACCCGACGAACCTCCAGTACGTCGCCGTCTATCGCCAGATGAATCTCATTCCGCGCGTGGCGCAGGTCACGGCCAACTTCAACTCGCCTGTCCCCGCCACCGCGAGTTTTGTCCTCGCGTTCCAATTCGACCGGTCGATGGACACAAACTTCACGCCGCAAGTTCTATTGACAAATCGCGGCCCTGTTCAACCTACGGTTCCGGCGACCGGCGGATCATGGGCTTCAATCGCGCAATCCAACGACACTTACTTGGCGCCTCCCATCGCGTTGGCGGGCGGCATGAACGGCTCCAACCAAGTGTTGATTTCCGGCGCGCATGACATCTACGGCGCCATTCTCGTATTGACGAATGTCGCGGCCTACAACGTGGACACGACGCCGCCCGTTTTGAGCGCCATCGCGGCAGCGCCGGCGACGTTGTCGGCAGTCGTCACCTGGAATTCGGACAAGCCGGCCTCGTCGCTGGTGGACTATGGCTCCAGCGCGGCTTACGGCGCGAGCTCGACTTTGGACAGCCAACTGGTGACGGCGCACAGCGTGACGCTTTACAGCTTGAGCCCGGTCACTCCGTATCATTACCGGGTGCGCTCGCGCGATTTGGCGGGCAACGAAACGGTGTCGGGCGACAACACGTTTACGACGCATTCGGCGCCGGATCTGCAAGTCGCCAACCTGACCGTTTCGGGCAGCCTGACCTCCGGCAACCGCGTGGCGATCTTATGGACTGACACCAATTCCGGAGCAGGCGCGACCTTCGCCGACTGGTACGACCAGGTGACCGTCAGCAACGCGACCACCGGCCAGACGCTGTGGAATACTTCGGTCTATTACGATTCCGACGTCGCCGGCAATCTTGCCAGCCGCGGTTCTCACAATTGCCAGGCTGGTTTCACTTTGCCGGACGGTCCTGCGGGATCCGGAGCGTTGAGAATTATCGTGACTGTTAATGCCTTCGCCAATCAATTCGAGGCCAATGGAAGCGGCGCGGCCTATAACAACAACACCGCCGCCATTTCAGTGACCAGCGCCCTTGGCTCCTATCCCGACCTGCAAGTGGCGAACCTTGGCGTCACCAACGCGCAGACTCAGTCCGGCGGAATTCTGGGAATCAGATGGAACGACACCAATAGCGGACAAGCGTCGGTGGCCGGCTCCTTCCAGGACCAGATTGTTGTAAGTAACACAACCACCGGCCAAACGCTTGTCACCGGAACGCTTCCCTACGATGCGCTTGCCTCGGGGCCAATTGCGGCGGGGAACGCGGCCAACCGCCTCTATACATTCCGCCTGCCTGATGGCTCCGCGGGCGCCGGCTCGCTCCATATCAGTGTCGCGGTTGACGCGGGAGACTCAGTCTTTGAATACAATCCCAACGGCACGGCCGAAAATAACAATAGCGGCGCCATCGATGTAGTGTCCACGGTGGCGGCTTACCCCGACCTCGCGGCGACGAATATCGCGGCCCCGGCAAACGCTGCGGCTGGACAGAGCATCATGGTCGTGTGGACCGATCTCAACGTGGGCAATGCGTCCGCCACAAACTCCTGGAGCGACCAGGTGTTCATGTCCGCTTCGCCGTCGGTCAGCGGCGGGCAATTGCTAGGAACACTGCAAGTCACCAATCCCATACCAGCCGGCGGCGCGCTCGGCCTCACGCAAATGGTGACGGCGCCTCCGTTTGTGTCCGGCAATCAGTGGATCATTGTGAAGGCCAATGCCAGCGGCAGCTTTTTCGAGACGAATACGGTCAACAATAGTTTCGTTTCGACGCAGCCGATCAACATAGGGGCCACCCTGTCACTGGCGTTGAGCCGGACCTCGGTTTCCGAATCCGCGGGCGCCAACGCTTTGACTGCGACGGTGTCGCGCAACGGCGCCACGACATCCGCCCTGACCGTGAATCTTTCCAGCGCTTTTGGCACCAATATGGCGCTGGCGGCCAGCGTCACCATTTCCGCGGGCCAGCAGACGGCCGCCTTCCCTATCGGCGTGGTGGATCATTTTCTCGCCGGCGGCTCTGTGAGTGAGAGCATTTCCGCCTCGGCCTCCGGGTTCCCGACCGCGACGGCGCCGCTCAATATTCTTTTTGACGACGTGGCGACGCTGGCCCTGACCTTGAACACGAACGCCGTCCCCGAGAACGCGGCCGCAGGCGTCGCATTCGGGACGGTGACGCGCAACGCGAATTTCGGCGACGCGCTGACGGTGACGCTCAGCAGCGATTTGCCGACGGCGCTGGTTGCGCCGGCGACGGTGACGATTCCAGGCGGACAGGCGAGCGCCAGTTTCAATCTGACGCCAGTCAACGACAACGTCGTGGGCGACACGCGGCGGGTTCACGTGATGGCGGCGGCCACGGGTTTGAGTCCCGTCTCGGCGACCATAGATGTGTTGAACGCGAACTCGGTGAATCTGAGCCTGCAACTTGCCAACGCCGCCGTGACCAAGGGCGCGGCGAACCCCGCCACAACGGGCGTTGTGTCGCGTGGCGTTGCCGTTCTCGCGGCGCAGAACGTGTATTTGAGCGTCGCGGGCGATTCACTGCTGAGCGTTCCCAACATAGTCACGATCCCGGCAAACGGGGCGTCAGCCAGTTTCAACGTCAATGTCGGTGACGACAATCTCGCGACGGGCCCGCAGGCGGCGACCCTGACGGCCCAGGTCATGACGCCTTTGGGAAATATCATGACCAACGGGCAGGCTTCCATTCCATTGACAGTGTTGGACATTCACGGCGCGACACTGGCGGTTTCGTTTGCCAAGACATCCGTGGCCAAAGGCGCCTCCACGACCTGCACGATCTCCAGGAACTCGCCCCCGACCAACGCGCTGGCGGTGAACCTCGCCGCCTCGCTGCTCTCGGCGGTGACGATGCCCGCGACTGTGACGATTCCGCTGAACCAAACCAGCGCCTCCTTCACAATCGGCGCCATCGCGGACCAGGTCCAGACAGGCCCGCGCAAGATCACTGTGACGGCCAGCGCTGCGGGCTTCAATTCCGGCGCCGCGGACTTTTCCATTTCCGATATTTATTACCCGGACCTGGCGCCCGTCTCCATCATCGCGCCCACTGACGCCGCCACGAGCCAGCAGATCACCGTCAGTTGGGTGGTTGTCAATAATGGTTTGGCCTCGGCGACCAACTCCTGGTACGACTACGTTTATCTGACCAGCGACGCGATGGCGAACGACGCCGCCCTGGTGGGATTTGAAACCAACCCCGCGCCGCTGGCGATTGGCGCCGCCTACACAAACCAGGTCAGCTTCTATCTGCCCGAGGCGCCCGCCAATTACTGGTTCATGATTGTCTCGGATGCGGGCAATGCCGTGACGGAGATTTCCAAAGCCAACAACACGGTCTTTTCCAGCGCGCCCATTTCAGTGAATGCCGCGTACCGTGCGGAATTGACTGGAGCCGCGCCGGCGGTGGCGCCCTCAGGGACTCCAATTGTATTGACAGGACGGACGTTTAATCCCTCGAACCACTCTCCCGTCCCGTTCAGCTCCGCGACCATCCGCATCCTGGTCAACGCGGCGCGGCGCGTTTTCAACGTGGTTTCGGATGCGAATGGCAATTTCGCCTACACATTCCAACCGCTGTCAAATGAAGCGGGTGATTATGTGGCGGGCGCCGATTACCCGCTGGTTTCGACGGATTCCATGACGGCGTCGTTCGCGTTACTCGGAATGCAGGCGTTTCCAGACAACGTGACCGCGCAGCTTGTGCCGAACGTGCCGCTGACCAACCAACTGGTCCTGAGCAATCTTTCCGATCACGCGCTGACCGGCTTGACGATGTCGACGCCGGATTTGGGAGGCGCGTTGCAAGCGCAATTCACGTTCACCAACACGACTTTGCCCGGCGGCGGCGCGCTCACGGTCGGCTGCGTTTGGCAGAGCCCCCTGACGCGCGCGGCGCAGGTCAGTTTCACCGCGACGGCCAGGTCGGTCGAGGGCGCGCAGTTGAGCATTCCTGGCAAGATCGCGGTCATGCCGCTGACGGCGCAGTTGGTCGCCAATCCCGGGTATCTTGCGCGCGGCATGCTGGTTGGGGAACAAACGCTCGTGTCCTTCGACGTCGTGAACTCCGGCGGCGCGGCGAGCGGCGATCTGACGGTGCAATTGCCGGGCAGCCTGCCTTGGATGACGCTGAGTTCCACGGCCGTCATCCCGTCCATTCCGCCCGGCGGCAGAGCGACGGTCACGCTCGCGTTGAATCCGCCCGAGGATTTGGCGCTCACGCTTTACAAGGGCAACCTGGCGCTCGCCAACAACATCACGGGGGTCAGCATCGCGTTCCAGTTCCGCGCCGTCTCGGACTCCACCGGCGACCTGCTGGTCACCACCACGGACGACTACACATATTATGTGACCGGCGGACCGAAAGTGACCAACGCCACAGTCACCGTGCGCGACGCGATCACGACAGAGGTGATCGCCCAAACGAATTCAGACGCCAACGGCATCGCCTTCTTCAGCGATCTGCCGGACGGCCCCTATACGGTTGACACGACGGCCCCGCAACACAACCCGTATCGCGGCTCCGCCTCCATTGTCACAGGGGCGACCAACACAATCGAAGCGTTCATGTCGCGCCAGTTGGTGAGCTACCAATGGACGGTCGTGCCGACTGAGATTGCCGACGAATACAAGATTCAATTGGAATCGGTCTTCGAAACCGAAGTGCCGGTGCCCAACGTTGTCGTCGAGGATCCGAGCGTCATGTTCTTTGTTTTCCCCGGCAGGGCCACTCAGATTGATTTCAGGCTGCGCAATGAGGGATTGATCGCCGCCCAAAACGTCACGCTGACCCCGCCGGAGGATCCCGATTACATCATCACGCCGCTGGTGCAGAACGTGGGCGTGATCCCGGCGCAGAGCGAAGTGAGCATTCCGGTGACCATTGAGCTTGTCTCGGCCCCGGCCACCAACACGACAAGCAAGATCACGAAGCATCGCCGCACAGCCTCGGTCTCACAGGCGCTTTGTGATTGCCTGAAGCAACTGAACCTCAATGTCCAATTCAGCTACAAGTGCGGCGCCAATGATAACAACAAGCAGACCTTTGGGGCGTTCTCGCCTCTGTGCGGGCCGGTCGATGCGCAAAAGTGCATTGAGAAAATCGAGAAACTCGAAGGCACTCATACTGTCTCCAGTTTCGCCTGCAACGCCATTTCGGCATTGCTCAGTTGCGGTATCCCGCTGGACCCATGCGCCAAGTTGGCTATCAACACCGTTTGTGGCGCTGTCGCCGGCGCCCTCTCCAACCCTCTGGCCCCCGCTGCGGGCGCCGTCAGCGGCGCCGCCTCCAGTGGGCTGGGCAGCCTGCCGGGCTGCGTTTGCGCGCACCTGCCCAATATCCCGTTGCCGAGTTTCCCGCCGAGCAACCCCGATCTCTCCGACGTGACTTATGGCAGCGGCGGAAGTTTTGGCTTCTACTCTTCGGGCTTCCCAATCATCACGGGCTTTGACATTGACACCTCTTGCACCAACGAAACGCCACAGCCCAATGTCGTCCGCAAAGTCATCACGACTCCCGCGCCGTTGCGCCTGCAAGCTCCCATAAAAACGGACAGCTCCGGCGGCGTCTGCGCCCATGTCCGGCTGCGCATCGACCAGGATGTCGTGCTCACGCGCACCGCGTTTGCCGGCACGCTGGAAATCGACAACGGCGGCTCCAGCTCCATCACGGGAATCCAGGTGGCGCTCAGTTTCCAGGACGCCACCAACGGAGCCGCCGCCGACAAATTCATCACCGAAGGGCCGGCGTTGACGGCGCTTTCGGCTGTGGACGGCTCCGGAGTGATCGAAGCAGGCGCCACCGGGTCTGCTGTTTACACGTTTATCCCGACATTGGACGCGGCGCCGGGCGCGCCGGCCACATTCCAAATCGGCGGCACGCTCTCCTACATCGACAGCGGCCAGCAAGTGATTGTTCCGCTGCTCTCAGCGCCGATCACCGTTTATCCAGAGGCGAAGTTGGATTTGGTCTATTTCCAACAGCGCGATGTCTACGGCGATGATCCGTTCACGCCGGAAATCGAGCCTTCCGAGCCGTTCACGCTTGGCTTGATTGTCAAAAATGTCGGCGCCGGCAAGGCCCACAACTTCCGCATCACGTCGGGCCAGCCGCAAATCGTCGACAACGAAAAAGGCCTTTTGATTGACTTCTCGATCATCGGAACCGAAGTCGGCGACCAGCCGATCAGCCCTTCGTTGGCAGCGACTCTCGGCGACATCGACCCCGGTGGCGCCAGGCAGGTCGTGTGGGATTTGATTTCCACGTTACAAGGAAAATTCATTTCCTTCGACGCCACATTCCAGCACGTGACCGACCTCGGCTCCGTCGACACATCCCTGATCGACACCGTGGAAATTCACGAACTCACTCACAAGGTCCTCGCCAACCGCGACACGGACGACGGCGTCCCTGACTTTCTTGTCAACGACATCGACGATCCGGGCCATTTGCCGGACACGCTCTTTTTGAGCGACGGCTCGTCGGCGCCGGTCGGCGTCATCACCAACGTTGCCGTGGACGGCGTAGTCGCCGCCGGCCACATGCAGGTCCAGCTTACCGCCAATGTGAGCAACGGCTGGAACTACATCCAGGCGCCCGATCCGGGAGCCGGCTACAGGCTGGTCCGCGTCGTGCGTTCGGACGGCAGAGTGATCGCGCTGACCAACGACGCCTGGACGACCGACCGGAGTTTCCCGGCGTCGACCACCAGCGCCGTGCGCGAGCATCTTATCCATTTGTTTGACTGGGCCGGGACGGGTTCCTACACCCTGTTCTATCGCTCCCCCAACACGACCGCGCCCGCCATCGTGCAGTTCGGGCCGGTGACGCCCTTTACGCAATCGGCCGCCCTGTCTTCGGTGAGCATCGTTTTCTCCGAGCCGATCGACACCGCCTCCTTCAGCTCGTCGGCGCTGACGCTGACACGCAACGGCGGCGCCAACCTCGTCACCGGCGGCAGCGGGATCAGCCTCGCCCTGTTAAACGGCTCCACCTATGCCATTCTGGGCCTTGCGAGTGTGACCGGCGCCGACGGCAATTATCAACTCACGTTCGACGCATCCGCCATTAACGATCTCTTTGGCAACCCAGCCGGCAACGTGTCGGCCTCGATCAGTTGGGCCAAAGGCAACGTCCCGGCAGTCGTGCAAAGCATTGCGCCGATCTCGCCCAACCCGCGCAAGGCGCCGGTCGCAACGGCGGCGGTGACGTTCTCGAAGGCGATCAACCCCGCCACATTCGGCTACCAGGCCCTCTCCCTGACGCTCGACGGAGGGCCTAATCTTGTCAACAGTAGCGTCAGCGTCACACAGCAATCGCCCACCGACTTCGTGATTAACGGACTCGGCGCGCTCACTGGCGCGGAGGGCAGCTACGCGCTGACCGTCAACGCCGCGATGGTGCAGGACGCGGGCGCGGCGGCCGGCTATGGTTCGCAATCGGTGGCGTGGACAATGATAACGACGGGACCCACCATCGCCGCGCTGCAACCCATCGCCACCAACCCGCGCAACATTGTCGTGCGTTCGCTTCAAGTCACGTTCTCGGAGCCGATCGATACCAGCACATTTGTCTATACCAACCTGACGTTGACCCGCGATGGCGGCGCGAACTTGATCACAAGCAGCGTCGGGGCGAGCCAGGTCAACCCGACCACCTACGAGATCACCAATATTAATTGGGTGCAGGGCTACGCTGGGACTTACACATTCACCGTCAACGCGGCGGGAATCCTCGATCTGGCCGGCAATCCCGGCTTCGGCTCCACCAACGAAAGTTGGACCATCGTGCTGGGGACGCCGGCTGCGCCGACGAATCTGGCGATTGCGCCGGATTTGGGCATTTCCTTCCATGACGGCCTCACGTGCAGCAATAGCGTCACGCTCTCTGGAACTGTTGGGGCCGCGAACCTCCGGGTTGAAATCACCGATTCGACAACCGGCAGTTACGTGGGCGAAGCGGCGGTTGTGGGAACGAATTTCACCATCCCTGTCAAGTTCACGACAGTTGGTTCGCATCAGTTGCAGGTCCAGGCGGTGGACGCCGCGGGCAACGTTTCGGCGCTGTCGTTCTACAGCCTCTTCCTGGACATGGTCGCGCCGACGGCGCTCATCGAACAGGCGGGGACGCCGCGCAATTCGGCTGTGACGGACATCCTGGTGACGTTTTCCAAGCCGATAGCCACCAACACGGTTGCAGCGGCTAATTTCGTTTTGACTCTAAACGCCGCAAGCCCGTTTACGCCCGCGATCTCATTTCCCGCGAGCAACCAATGCCTCGTCAGCGGCATCGCGTCCTTTACCGCCGCGCCGGGAGCGTACGAATTGAATCTTAATCTTGCCGGCGTTCAGGACCGGGCGGGCAACATCGGTTCGGGAGTCGTCTCGATGGCGTGGCAGAACGGCAGCAGCTCCCAACTGCCGGTCATCACGCAATTGGCCAATATCGCGCTGCCGCCAAACAGCCAGTTGCGCGTGACCAATTCCGCGACCGATCCGGGCGCGCATCCGCTCTATTTCGCGCTCGGCAAGGGGGCGCCCGCCGGGATGTCGCTCACCTCCGCGGGCGTGCTGAGCTGGACGCCGTCGTTCGCGCAAGGCAGCTCCAGCAATTTCATAACGGTCTGGGCGGTCGAACGGGCGGCGCCGGCGCTGAGCAACTCGATGTCATTCGCCATCGTGGTGGGTGATTGCGCGCGTGTCCAGGTCGGCTCCGGCTTTGTCATGGCGGGCTCCAGCGGTTCGGCGCCCGTCAATATCCTGGCCACGGCGCCTGTGACCAATCTGTCGTTCACGTTGGATTTCCCGACCAATCGATTGGTCAATTGGTTTGTCAGCCCGAGCAATGCCGCCATCGGCGCGATCGCCGTGCGAAATGTTTCCGCCACGCAAACGGTGTTTACGGTGGGCGCGAAAAACGGCCAGTCGCTGGTGGGATCGTTTGTCCTGGGCTCGCTGACATTCGGCGCCACGCCTGGATCTTCTGCGTTCGTGCCGCTGACATTCGACGCATTTGCCGCCACGGAGGCCAACCAGAACTCCGTCCCCACAACGCTGGGCGAAGCGGGACGCATCATTATTCTCGGCCCCGAACCATTGCTGGAGGCGCATCTAACCAATGGCGTTCGGAGTCTTGTTCTCTACGGGATTCCCGGAAACAGCTACCAAATCCAGTCGTCCACCAACCTTCGCAGCCGCACGAACTGGATCAACCTCGCCAGGACGCCGATGACCGAATTCACGACTGTCATCCCGAACCTGAGCGCCTCGGCGAAAGGGACGTTTTACCGGGCTTATTCCTTTAACGCGGCGCCCCCAATAGTTGACGTTTTGGCCGGCGTGGGCGGTCGCGAGACCTTCGTCCTATACGGCGTTCCGGGCCTTGCCTACGAAGTCGATGACACCACCACGCTCGGCTTCTCGTGGAATTTGTTGACTCGCATTGCGCTCACAAACTCATTCCAATTCTTCACCGGGTTGCCCGCCACCAATCAATCGGTCTTTTACCGTTTCGGCATTCTGTCGGCGAACCCGCCAATCATCGAGGCCCATCTGCTCAACAGCCAGCCGGCGTTGCTCGCATACGGCCTAAAGGGAAGCAACTACGAAATCCAGTTTTCCCAAAAGCTCACCGGAGCGGAGCCGTGGACCCCGCTGCTCACCTATACTCTGACCAATTCCTTCCAATACTTCACCAATATTGGAATCGCCAGGCCGTCGCTGTTCTATCGCCTCCACAGACAATAGGACAAGACATCCCGTCGCAACAGCGCGGTCCGCGGCAGGTTTTCAGCAAGCCGCTAACGGATGTCCAACGTTCGGCACGTCTTGCGAAAGTGGTGGCCGTAGATGGAGAAAGTCACGGCCAGCGGAACCAAAGTCGGACGGTGAAACGACGTCCAACACAAGAGACCCCAGTAATGGAATCGTTCGCTGCCGAAGACGCCGAGCCGCAGACAGGCCCGAAAGAAAGCCATGAAAGAGCGCCAGTTCAACGAGCCGGAGACGACCGGATTTTTGTACTCGCGCAGGAACGTGCGAATCCGCTGGTAGTACGGGCCGGGCGCGTACAGCCGCGCCACCAGGTTGCGGTAGCCTTCGCGCAACTTCTCCCGATTCATTCGCGGCACGAGGTTGATCGTGCCGTCCAGGTTGTTGCCGCTGGTCCGCCCGATCAGCCGGCCCTCGCTCTTCAAGCGCTTGTAAAGCTTGGTGCCCGGTATGGCCTGCAACTGGCCAACCATCGCCGTCACGATGCCGCTTTTCTGGATGAACTCCCTCTGGCGCGCAAAAATGGAAGAGCTGTCGCTGTCAAATCCAACAATAAAACCTCCCTGCACTTCCAGGCCCGCCCGCTGGATGCGCTTGACATCGGCGATCAGGTCCCTCTTTTGGTTCTGGCGCTTGTGGCATTCGGCAAGGCCTGCCTCCTCCGGCGTTTCAATGCCGACAAACACCTGGTTGAACCCCGCCTGGACCATCAGCCGCATCAACTCCTGGTCGTCCGCCAGGTTGATCGACGCTTCGGTGAAAAATGGGGCGCTCCGGCCGCCCTTCTGCCATTGGATCAGCGCCGGCAACAAGTCCTCTTTCAGCGCGGTTTTGTTCCCGATGAAATTGTCATCCACGAAAAACACCGACCCGTTCCAGCCAATCCGCCGGAGACCGTCCAGCTCGGCAATCACCTGCGCCGCCGACTTGATGCGCGGACGCCGCCCGAACATCGCCGTGATGTTGCAGAACTCACAGTCAAATGGACAGCCGCGCGAAAACTGAACGCTCATCGACGCGTAACGGCGAAGATCAGCCAATTCCCAAAGCGGCGCCGGCGATAGGCCGACGTCAGGCAGATCAGTCGAAGCATACACGCGCCGCGCCGCGCCGCGCTCGAAATCTTGCAGGAACTCCGGCAGCGTCACCTCCGCCTCGTTGAGCACAAAATGGTCAACTTCTGCAAATTGCTCATGACCCAGCGTGAACAACGGACCGCCCGCAACGATCTTTCTGCCCGCCGCGCGGCAACGCCTGATCAACTCCCGCGCCGACGTTTCCTGGGCGATCATCGCGCTGATGAAAACCACGTCGGCCCACGCCAGATCCGCCGGACGCAACTTCCTCACGTTGACATCGACAAGGCGCTTTTCCCAAACCGTCGGGAGCATCGCGGCGACAGTGAGCAGACCCAAAGGCGGCAGCGACGCCTTCTTGTGGATGAATTTCAGGGCATGCTTGAAACTCCAAAACGTGTCGGGAAACTCCGGATAAAGCAGGAGGACCTTCATTGACTCCATCCCTATCACGAACCGGCAGGGACGCAATGAATGAATGGCCTTTTGAAAGCGCGCCAGGACGCGGAAACTCCCTGCCTTTTGCCACGGAGCATGCATAGTCACCGCGCGCTTCATTTCTGCCGCGAGACGCAGTTTCGTGCGGTTGTCCCGGCGCCGCTCTGCGCTACGGGGCTTGAACGTCAGCCGCCTTTCGCGATGAAGCCTGGAACTCCGGTCTGAATCACCGAGTTGAGCCTGCTTCTGATTTGAATCCGGTTGATTTCGTCCACGGCAGCTTCTGGAATCTCCGAGATGTTGTAATTCTCGCGAATTCGATCCGGAGTCTTCGCCGTGGTAAGGACGGCGGTTCCCCGTTGGATCCCCCATGCGAGCAGGACCTGGGCTGGGGTGAGAGAGGTTTGCCGCGCAATGGCCAGAACAGCCGGATCTTCAAGAGGGCCAGGTCGCATTCCATGACCCAAGGGCGCAAATGCCAGAAAAACGATGCCCTTCTGCTTGCAGAAGTCCAAAAGCTCCGTCTGAGGCAGATACGGATGCGACTCAACCTGGACAACGGCCGGTTTGATCCTCGCGGCCTCATAGAGAGGGGCGAGGTTTTCGAGAACGACGTCGGACAGGCCAATAGCCCTACACTTACCTCGATCAGCGAGACTTTCCATCGCCTCCCAGGTTTCGAGGAGAGTGACGGCTCGATCATAAATGATATTACCATTTTGGTCTCGTGGATCCATGTTGTCTCCGGGTTGAAACGCGAAGGGGGTATGGATCAGGTAAAGATCGACGTAACTGATTCCGAGGCGCTCGCAACTCGCGTCGAAGGCCGGTTCGACACGCTCGGGCCGATGATTGGTATTCCACAACTTGGTGGTGATGAATACCTCCTCACGGGCGATAGCCCCGGTTGCGAACATTGCCTGCAATGACTCACCCACTTCCCGCTCGTTTCGATATCGTTCCGCGCAATCAAAGTGGCGAAATCCAGCCGTTAAAGCGTTCGTGGTGGCGCTCCTGGTTGCGGCAGGATCCGGGATCAGGGTTCCGAAACCCAAAGCCGGTATGGCGCCAGTCCCAAAGTTAAGCGGTATTCTCGCAAAGCGAAGATTCGAAGAATGATCGGATGGCATATAGTATTGTGGTTCGGATCATCAGTTGCACGAGCCGTCAGGTTGGTTTGGGAGCTCCCGTTTGATTCCTGCCCACGAACAGCGCGGGCCTGTTCCTTCATGTTGACACGTTTCCGCCGATCTGCAAGCCATTTTGCCGGGGGCTGAATCGGGCTTGCCGCTGACGGCGCTGATTTTGGTTGCGCGGAGGACGGCCGCGGCTGAGGATTCGTCGCAGCGCATAATGGATTGTTTTTTGATCAAAGGCGGACGGCCCCTGGAAGGCGAAGTGGAGATCAGCGGAGCCAAAAATGCCGTGTTGCCGATCATGGCGGCGGCTTTGCTGACGGCGGAGCGTTGCGTCATCCGACGGGCGCCCAACCTCAGCGATGTGCGCTTCATGGGGGAAATCTTGAAGTCGCTCGGCGCGAAAGCGGAGTTCGACGGGGACACGGTGACGATCGAGGCGGCGAAAATCAGAGGGGTGGGCGACTACGAATTGATCCGCAAGATGCGCGGGTCCATTTGCATACTTGGGCCGCTGATCGGGCGATTGGGCAAGGCGGCGGTGTCGCTGCCAGGCGGTTGCGTGATCGGGGCGCGTCCGATTGATTTGCATTTGAAGGGACTGGCGGCGCTGGGGGCGAAGATAGATATCGACGCCGGCTACATCCACGCAACGGCGCGCGCGTTGAAGGGCGCGGAGCTGTTCCTGGGCGGACGCAGCGGGCCGACGGTGCTTGGCACGGGCAACGTGATGATGGCCGCGGCGCTGGCCGACGGGGTGACCAGGATCGAGAGCGCGGCTTGCGAGCCTGAAGTGGTGGATTTGGCGGATTTTTTGATTGCGATGGGAGCGAAGATTTCGGGCGCGGGCAGCCCGACGATCACGGTGACGGGCGTGAAAAGCCTGCATGGAGCCGAACACGAGGTCATCCCGGACAGAATCGAGACGGCGACGTTTGCGGTGGCGGCGGCGGCGACGGGCGGGGACGTAACGATCAACGGATCGCGCCCGGACCATTTGTATGCCGTGTTTGACAAGCTGCGGGAGGCAGGCGTCAAGATCGAGAGAAGCGGGCCGGCACTGAAGGTGACGCGGCGCGGGCGATTGAAGCCGGTGGACATCACGACGCTGCCCTACGCGGGATTTCCGACGGATGTGCAGGCGCAAATGATGGCGTTGATGGCGGTGACGCCGGGAATCAGCATCATCACGGAGCGGATATTTGAATCGCGCTTCATGCACGTGAGCGAGCTGGCGCGGCTGGGGGCGGACATCGCGATTGAGGGGCCGAGCGCGATCGTGAAGGGTGGGCGGCCCCTGAGCGGCGCGCCGGTGATGGCGAGCGATTTGAGGGCGTCGGCGGCGCTGGTGATCGCCGGACTGGCGGC
>Ga0265338_10003166_pt1 | contig 23484 bp, 12 predicted proteins | sample 42126metaG_FD_193579 | JGI IMG/M metagenome (GOLD analysis project Ga0265338, IMG submission 193579) | Rhizosphere microbial communities from Carex aquatilis grown in University of Washington, Seatle, WA, United States - 4-21-26 metaG | ecosystem: Host-associated > Plants > Roots > Rhizosphere... | reverse complement strand
CTGGGAAACCGGGCCGACGCGGAGGACGCCGTCCAGTATGCGGTGCTTAGCGCGTACAACTCGTTTCCCCAGTTCAAAGGTGAGAATGCGCGGGCTTGGCTCTTCCAGATCGTTCGGAACCGCTGTTTGAGGATGTTGGAGAGTCGTGGCAGAACGCAACCGGTATCCGAGGAGGAATTGGAACAAGTGGTATCCGATCAGACGTGGCAAGATCCGGAGGCGAGCCTTATCGCAAAGGTGAGAACATCGGTGCTGAAGGAAGAAATCGGCTCTCTGCCCGAAGGTCTCCGCGAAGTCATCGTTCTAAGGGAGCTCGAGGGCCTGAGCTATGCGGAGATCGCCGCCGTGATCGCCTCGCCGGTAGGAACCGTCATGTCCAGGCTCTCCAGGGCCCGGGCTCAGTTGCTTTCCCGGTTGAAATTACGAATGGAAGAGGTGGGCGCATGAATTGCGACGAAGCAAAAAGGGTACTTGGGGCCTACCACGACGGCGAACTGGGCCCGCTCGACGCCTCGAAGGTCGAGGACCATCTTCAGACTTGCGAGGCCTGCCGGGGGCAACTGGACTCGATTGAGGCCCTTTCCGCCGCACTTCAGGAGATTCATGCCGAACCAGCTTCGGAGGGCCTGAGGTCGAGGCTCGAAGCGAAATTTGTGTCGCCGACGCCTCGTTCGTCGAACGCAAACTGGCTCTGGCTTCCTGCGGCGGCGGCGTTGATTGTGGCCGCATTCGTTGGCGGTCGTTTGACGGTTCCGAGGGCGGACGTGATGAACGACCTGGTCGCAAGCCATGTAAGGTCGCTGATGGGCACGCACTTGATGGACGTGATCTCTACCGACCGCCACACGGTAAAGCCCTGGTTTGCCGGCAAGGTGGACTTAACGGCCAACCCCTACGATCTAAAGTCAGACGGCTTTCCCCTTGCTGGAGGCCGCCTCGACTATGTGGGCGGAAGGCAGGTCCCAGTGTTCGTTTACATGCATGGAAGGCATGTGCTGAACCTCTACGTTCTCCCCATGGACCTAAAGGTGGGATCGGGCCAGGTCCGCGGCTACTCGGTTGAGACTTGGAATCAGGGTGACCTGGAATTCGCGGCGGTTTCCGACGGCGCGGCGGACGACCTGAAGCTCTTCGAGCGCTTGTACAGGGATCAAAAGTAGCTTGATGTGAATCCAGATTGGGTTCGTTTGGTTATTTCTAAGTTTTGTGCCGCGGCGTGCGAGGGATCGTGGAAGATCGTGCAATGGATGGGGACCAGGGTCAGCATGATTTGGTCCTAAAATTACATGGTATGCCACGATTCTCCACGCTTTCGCATCGTTTTCTCGGCGGCGAATCCGTGCAACGATTGGGCGATATAAACCTCTATTCAGTTGTCAAAGGGGCTTGGGTTCTACTCCCCAATTGTAATTACAGCTTTTTCGAACTATTTGTCACGAGAATAGTAGAAATTATGCTACCTGTACAGGTTTGAGGTTTGAGGTTTGAGGTTTGAGGTTTGAGGTTTGAGATTTGAGGTTTGAGGTGGGAGGTGGGGGGGTGAGAAGTGAGAGGGGCCGGAACGCATAGTCCGTGAACTGTAAACCGTGATGGCCGTTCCGCAAGCCTTTCACTTTGGACCTTCCACGTTTCACGTTTAGAGTCAATAGGTCACAATGATCGGGGGTTACTCCCCCATCTTCGATCGGAGGCCCCGTTGAAATTATCCCCTTCACCTTTTGCCCGTGTCCTCGCCTTAACCGTTGCTTTCCTTGGCTTTGCCGCTCTGCCGGCGCGGTTGCAGGCGCAGAGTTACCCGCCTGCGTTTAGCGCCGCGTCGTCTTACGCTGTGGGGGACCAGGTTCAGCTTTTCGGGAACGTACTGAGGGCGACCCATGCGGTGGTCCCGGGCGGGTTCAAATACGACGAGTGGGAGCTTTGGGATGTGCGCTCCGGCACTACCGTGATGATTGGTCCTGGACAGGACTTTGCAAACCTTCAGGCCGGCTGGGCCTACATTCAGAACGCCCACGTTACCGATGGGGCTTACCTGCACCTTTACATCAACACCAGCAAGGGCGGGCTCAACGAAACGTTCACTTCTGCCTTTTCCCTGGATCATGGCTCAGGCGCGCTCATTTCTATAATTGGGGACACGCCAGGAAACATCTTGTTTACCTTTCCGAGTTCGGCCGGATTCATCATCGATAACGGCCATGCCTTTGGAAATATCTCGGGGATCATCATTTCGTCCGGGAGCATCTCTTGGACAAACCATGCGCAGGGACTCACGCTGCTCAACGGCGCAACCATCGAAGGCCTTGCCACATCGAATATTTTTGGATTTGAAGTTGCCATATACGCCTATCAATGCGCCTCGATTTACGTCTATCCAACCGTCCAAATCCTCTATTGCAACAATGGCGTCACCGCCGATTTTGGCGCTTCGGTCAACGCAGGAGGGATCACCTATGTGGGCCAGGGGCCGACAGGGGGTGGCACCTGCTTTTATGCCGACCACAACGGGACGATCGCCGCATCCGGTTCGACAGTGGGCAGCATCGGCAGCGGCGAACAGGGCTATGCTATCGGCGCCCATGCCTTGAACGGAGGGGTGATCGACGCCAACAGCTGCTCCTTCGAGTACTGTGGCACGGCGTGCGACGCGGCCCAAGGTGGTCGCATTACAGTCACCGGAGGCACGTTCAAATCCAATACAGCCGACCTGACCGCGAGAGAAGGCGGAACAATCTACGCGACAGGAACAACCACTCCAGACGGAACTAGCGTTGGCGTAGGCGATGGGTCTTTTATTTGGAAGACATAGTTGAGTCCTTGAGCATTTGAGCCATTGGGGGCCGGAAAGGTTTCTCGCCAGGACGCCAAGCAGCGAGCCCTGGCTCGGGTTGATTCTGTAGTTCTGGTTACTCGGCGTGCCTCTTATAGTCGAGGGGAAGCTGGCGTTGGGGGACCTGTGATCTTTGCGGCTCTTGCGAGAATATTTCCGATCTCTTTAACCGTCAGGAATAGCACGCCAAATAATGTAATACGCAGTAGCAATTTACTTATGATCAATTGAATACTTGAAAAGCGCGAGCCTTGCGCATGGGGGAGAATGTGATGAGGTTTCTAGCTAGACCATTTCTACTTGCTATAGTACTTGTAGCTCTCGGTTCGACAGAGGCTGAGATCAAGCTTGCACCCGCAGGTGGGCAGGCTAAGGTTCCACCGGGTCTTCACGCGGCGGGAGTCGCTGGCTTGGCGGCCTCAAGGGCATTCACGGCGATACGAATGGCGCTCGTCGGGGGCGGCAACTTCCCAACTCCGTCGCAACCCAATCTGGGCGATGGAGATAATCCATCGAGCGGCGACCCCGTTAACCTGGCTACAGGCCAAGAGAATCTCGCTCCTCCTCCTGACCTTGTCGTTTACAATCCCACTGGCCCCAGCGTTTCGCTCTCAAGGATCTACGGCAGCCAGCGAGACATCAACGACAACGCCTGGAATGGATACGATTTCGCTTTGCCGTGGTCTCAGAGCTACGACATGACGATCTTCGACAACAATGTGCGAGATCTTCCAGAGGCCCCGCAGGATGTTTACACGACTGTATCGACAACAGGGCACGACGCGCCTTCAGGGAGCGCTTCGTGGGAAGTCGATTACAACGGAACGGAGCTCACTAATTCCTCCTCGCCTGGCGGGTGGAGCGTTCCTGACGGTACATCTTCTGGCATACCGGTGAAGCCGCCTAGTGGCACGATCGTTTCCTACAACTACGAGGTACGTTGGAAAGCCAGCGGATCCAGCTATTCCGGAACATTCGGCGTGCCCGCGTCCGGAACGATTACCGAGGGAGCGGGCGGCTATCTTTCTTGCACGACGACCTCTACCGTGCCCTCAAATACCTGGGTGATCTCCTACGGCGGTACGGCTATCGCTAACCCAACCAGTCCGGCGGGATGGACGGTTACCACCATCGGAGCCACCACTTACCTCAGCGCGCCAAGAAATGTGACACTCGGATCGGGCTATAGCATCCTCGGTGTAAGCGGGTCGACCTACTACACAGGAAGTTTCTCCGTCGCCGCGGAGCAGGTCACGCTGTTGTCAGGTTCGAGCTATACGAAGACTCTGGAGATGCCGAATGGAAGTCTGGTCACGGTCACAGCGCCGTCCGTTCCCACGTCATCTAATCCGACTGTGAACTGCACGGTGCCAGCAGGGGCGCCCATTGAAGTCCAGTGGCTGTACGAGAGCAGCGACGCCGACAGAGAATACGTCGTGACGTTCAAAGACGGGTCGCAATGGAAGTTCACCAGCACCCTTGTTGCGCCTGGTGACAGCATCATGGTCTATATTCCCACGATCATTGCTGATCGGGTGGGAAACTATATAACGCTCAAATACGATTATTATCATGGCCAGAACGCAAAGCCCGGTTTGAGCGAAATAGATGATAGTAGCGGTAGTGCGTTGCTTACCTTTTACAGATCCAGCCCTTCATATAATATCAACCAGATCGAGGACCGCTATGGCAAGAACGTCTATTACGGGTACTCCGCCGGCGTGCTTCAAACGGTCTGGCAGCCCCTTCCCTCGGGAACGTCGAACACGTCATCGAACATCCGGTGGATTTACGGTTCGACGGCGTCCTACAATAGCTTGCCGCTGGTAACGAGCATCAGCGTGCTAAACCCGACGGGCAGCTCAACGAACTCTAAGACGACGGTCAACTATTCTCAGAACATTGTAACCAGCATTGTAGATCCGAACGGAAATACAACGAGCTACAACTATGGAGACTCGGGCTCTCATGCCACAGTCGTCACCGTCAAGAATAGTGCCGGAACTACGGTCAGAACTTACATGGTGGACTTTAATGCCAACGGCGATCAGACGGCCCTTATTGATGCTAATAGCGACACCGTTTGGACCAAGACCTACAGCGATGCCCACGATCCTTACAAACCGTCCGCCTTTCGGGACGAGTCCCTTAGCGGGAGCTACACTTATACCTGGGACGCGTACGGGAACATTCAGACCTCGGAAACCCCCAAGGGCGTTGAGACGGCCTATGCATGGTCCTACTCAAGCTTCCCTCTTGGTCTTTTATCAAGTGTGCAAGAAGGCTCAAAGACGGCGACTTCGTACACCTATTATTCGAATGGCCTGATCGATACAGTCAGTGGCCCAATTCCTGGGACGGTGGGAGGCAGCACTCAGACCAGCACATTCGATTACGACTCGGTGGGCAACGTTACTGAGATAACAACTCCGGGCAATGGGACGGTTAGCAACCATGAAGTCACGTACGGCTACACCGACACCAGCGACCCGAACGAAATGTTGGGCAAGCCGGTCACGGTCAGCGACACGCTTAGCCATACAACAACCCTTCACTACGACCCCACATACCATACGCTCAGCACTTCGAAGGACGCGAACGGCAACACCACCAGCTATGGCTTTGACATCATGGAGCGACTCGTTTCCGCGACTTATCCGGCTACAGGCCAGTCGGGAATGGGACAGGCTTACACGGAAAAGAACTATATGTACCCGGGCGGCCCATTGCTCAATACGCAGGTCTACAACGAGGCGGGCACGAAGGTTCGAGAAACGGACTTCACCTACGGCCCGAACGGCGAGATGCTCACGCTATCTGGATCGAACCTCAGCCGAACCTATACCTACAACGGGATGTACCAACCGCTGACGGTTGAGGATGGGAACGGCAACGTTACGACTTATACGTACAACACGCTTGGCGAAACCACGAAAATAGAGTTCGCGGACTCTTCAAGCGAGCAGTTCACCGGCTACAACGTTGCTGGAAAACTAACCGGCGCCACCAACGCTAATGGAACGGCGATCACCTACACCTACGGCGATTCCGACGGGCTTTTGACGGGCACGTCCTACTCGCCGGGCAGCGCGATAAACGTCACTGCCAGCTACGACTCCTACGACAGGATGACGAGCGTATCGGATGGGACGGGCTCCCATGCGTTCACCTACGACGACCTTAACGAGACCCTGACCAACTCGACGACTTACACCGGCGTTTCTGCGCGGAGCTTCACATACACCTATAACCCTGACGGAAGCACAAAGACCATGGACACGACGGCCGGAGACTTCTCCTACACGTACGATGGCGCGGGAAGAATGAGCCAGCTGGAAAACCCATACTCCCAAGTCACAACGTTCGCCTATCAAAACAATAACTGGCTCTCTCAACAGAAGATGTCGATAGGGGTATCGGCGAACTACACGTACTACGCCAACGGCGAGCTTTCCGAGCTTCAGAATCTCAACTCTTCGAGCACCGTGGTGTCGCAGTTTGGTTCGCTGACCCACGACGGCGCGGGGGACCTCCTTTCAGACTCGATCAGCGTTCCCGCCGTGCCCTCCTACAGCGGGACTTTAACCTATACCTACGACACGTTTTCTCAACTCGCGTCGAGCGCATCTACTGAGACCGCTTTTGGCTCAAGCGGCTACTCACATTCGTTCGGCGCGGATTCGGCTGGGAACCTCACGACCGTCCGTGGTACCGGCTACAGCTATAACGATCGAAACGAACTGAGCGGCTCCGGATTAACCTACGACTCTGACGGCAATCCGACTACCTATTTTGGGACCAGCGCAACCTACGATGCAGCGGACCGGCTCACGGCTTTGGGATCGAGCTTCACGGCCGGATACCGGTATGACGGGCATCGGGGCTGGAAGAACGCGGGCACGGCGGTGTATTTCTACTATGACAAGGACGGGAACCTCGTTTTCGAGGGCAACAGCTCCGGAACCGTCACCGCGATCAACACCTTCGGTCCGAACGGCTTGATCAGCCGAAACGAAAACAGCGCGAACGTTTTTTATACGTACGACGACCGAGGGAACACGATCCAGAGGTTTAACTCAGGTGGCCTCGGCGACTCGAACTCGGTCGACGAATACGGGGCAATGATCAACGCGCCCTATGACCCCTACGATGGCCTGGGCGCTCAGTGGGGCTACTACTGCGATTACAACGTCTCGCCTCATCTCTACCTGCTCGGTCATCGCTACTACGACTCGCGAGTCGGGCGCTTTATAAACCAGGACCCAATTGGAACCGCGGGTGGAATCAATGTCTTCAGTTACGGGCTAAATAACCCCGCAGGAATGTTTGACCCCGCTGGATTCTGTTGCGACGGCCTCTTCGATAGTGCGCTTCAAGGTGCGACCAACTTCTTCGCCGGATTTGGCCACGCAGTACCGGGTGTGGGCTCGCTTCTCGATTCCTACTATCAGTCCAATGGGCTCGACAAGTACATTCAGAAAGGTTCAGGCCTATACGCGGCTGGCGGCGTTACAAGTCTGGCGGTAACCACCGTGGCAATGACTGGCTTTGGCAATCTTGCGGACGGCGCTGCGTTAAGTAGCGAAGTTACGACTGGCGGGGAGACGCTCGACGTCGCCGGTGAAGAAGGTATGGAGAGCGCGAACTGCTTCGATTCGAGTAAGGTCCAACACGAGTTCAAGCACGCCGGGGATTTCGGCATCGATGGCAATTGGAACCAGGCAAATGGAGAGTCTTTTCAGAATGCTCTCGAGGATCATATCGCAAACGCGCCCGAACAGATCCAGGGAACCTTTCGAGGGACGATTCAAGCGACCCACTATTACGATCCGGCTTCTCAACTTTGGGTGGGCGTCGATACGCAAGGTGGCCTGGTTGGTGCGTGGAAGTTGGGTCCAGAGCAGATAGAAAACCTTTTCAATGGGGGCAACATCCAGTGACGATGGAAGACAATTTGCTGGCACTGATAAATAGGTTTCTGTATCGGAACGTTGAGGCGCACAGCTTCGTGAACGACTACATCCGCCTTTGGGGTGAGCGTGTGAACGCCATAAATGAGCAGGGAAAACAGTTGAAGGCCTCCTGGCCGGAGCGCTATGATCTCCAACTTCGGGAATCTTTCTCAAAGGGCGAGATAGGGATCGAGGAGTTCTATCGACGCGCTTCAGCTCTCTGGGGCTATGACTGGTGGCTGTCCCTAACGCTAGGCGCGATACATAGCTCATGTGATCGTCTCGACTTTCCTAATTCTGGGGACTCACTGAACGCCGAGCAACTGCGTGCAGAGATCATTAAGTATTTGCTGGATTATCGGGCCCATGAGAACGCGCGTCACCTTCTGGAACTGATCGAGCAATTCATGTTCGGGGACTTGACCGCGCGAGATTTCGCCGAGGCCTACGATTCCGAATGGCCCAAGTTCCGAACTGCGCATAGTTCACTGCCAGAGGCTGACAGTTTAACTGTCCATAAGAAACATGACGCAGCACTCGTCCAAGAAGCGGAGGAAAGCGAGCCCGACCCTCACGCGGAAGATTGGCTAAGCACCCGCCTGGCCTCGATTCACAAGTTATGTCAGAAGATCGCAGACGTGAAGCCGGAGGGGCACATTGGCGAGGCAGAGTTGCGAGCGGAACTCGCCACATTTCCCAAAGACTACGAAGCTGAAAGAGCCCGAAGACCAACAATATGAATACGGGTGACACTTTGCAAAGCGAACTTCTGATTTGGGCTTTTCCGGCCCTATACGATAACTTTCTCTACTCCGCCGGTCATTTCTGTTGACGCTGACGACGTAGGATGCGCATACTTCCGAAGGTCCGCACGAGTGTATTTTGGAGCACTGAAGGACTGGCGTCCCTTTCTGCGCCTCCGTTCCTTCTGTCCCCGCTTTGGTCCCTCGGCCCGATTGCCGCATTGCCGTAACATACTGGCTTCGGGGTTGGAAATGAGCATATTAGCGCAGGCCTTAATAAGTTGGAGAACCAAAGCAGACGGTGGCGTCGGCGCAACAGCGGCCGCTGGGCTATTTAGCCAACCGGCACTGTTTGCGGAGTGCCCCGATAACATTTGGTCTCTTCAAATTTGGCTTTCCGAACCGGCAATACCTGGATGCGACTACGAGGTCCAACTCGCCCCGCTATTCGCGGGCGCAGTCCCTTTCATTAAACCTGGGCTAGGTTTGTGATATGGCCAGGGCACGTGTATGCGACAGGCGTGATAACGGGGGTTCGAACTGCTAGTCCTGAAGAAGTGACGCAAGCCTTGGGTGGACGCCCAGTTATTGATCCTGACTGCGATCGCACGGGCAGAGACATCAAACAGGGCGCTGAGAGCGCACCTGAGGAGCGGTATTAACTCCCTGACCCTCCTCTGAAGGAATCTCAAACCTCACCAACTGAACCGATAGAATAGAACGATTATCGTCAGAACGCAATGAGAATGAACAGCTACGACGAAAAGCTACTGGAGGCTTTGGGCCCTCTTCGGACGTTTGGGTTTCAGACTGGGCAGGTCCTACATCCAAGGGAGGGTGTGACCTATCTCAACACGGCCAGCGACCGAGTAGGCATTACGTTTTTTAATCAGCTTGGCGAGCATACTTTTTACGCGCATTTGGTCAGGGGTGGTCAGGTAAGCCAGAGCGTGCTGGACATTGTCCCCTTAAACTCTACACATAAGGTGCGCCTCAAGCCCGGAACCGACTTTTCACTGAAAGATGGTCCGGTTATTGTGGCAAATGGCGTTGTCACAAGGGTTGCCGAGCAAGGGTGACTTTGAGCTGGTAAGCTGGTTAGGGTTGTCGTGGGATCGCGAGCGAGGACACAGAAAGGGTGGCGTCGGGTTCAGCGTCTTCCGATCCCGTTCCGAATCCCAATGCCCAAGGCCAAATGCCCGAAGCCCAAGGCTCACCACATCATCCATTTGTGGGCAGCCGCTTGACCCCCACCGCGGCCCGCATGGCTTGGCGGGACGGTTGGTGGCCGGTCCACCATTCCAGGACTTCGGCGCATTGCTCTACCAGGAGCTCGCGGCCGTCGATGGTTTTAAGCCCTTTCGTTGCGGCCGAGCGGAGGAAATCGGTTGGCACGCGGCGGAAGACTAGGTCGAAGCAGACCGTTTTTGGGAGAACCCTGCCCCACATCACCGGCGGCTGCTCGCCGAGCTTGCTGCCGAGGGGGGTGGCGTTTACGATGAGTTTGCAGCCGGATGGATCGGGGCTGGTCATCAGCTCGATGGTCCCATAACGGTCTAGCAGGCTCTTCATGATCTTGGTTTTGTTTACGTTTCTGTTCCAGAGCCTTATACTGAAGCCTGCCTGCAGCAGCCCCGCGATAACCGAGCGGGCGGCGTGCCCGGTGCCCATTACCAGGGCATGGCCGGTTGGCACGTCTTTCACGCAGGCCGCGATGGCGGGCACTTCGGTGTTTTGGGCGAAGATGCCCTTTTCAAACATCAGAGAATTGGCGACGCCGAGGGCGAAACGGTGGATCCAGAACCGCTCCGCGACGCGTGCCGCGTCAACCTTGAAAGGGTTGGCAACGAATACGCCGCGAAACCCCATTTCCCTAAGGTGGGCGATGCATTTATCGAAATCGTGACGATCCACGTCGAGAAGTTCTAGTTGATAAGAGAGCCCAAGACCTTCGAGGCCGCAGGCGGTCACGGTTTGAAGGTAGCTGAGATCGGCGCCGTTGGCGACCGCCGCCACGCGGATATCGACCCCCTCCCGGCCGCGCACTTCTTGCCAGTTCATGGATTTAGTTTACGACGAAATGAATTGGAGCTATTGAGTCTTTGGGTCTCTGAGTCTCTGAGGCATTCACGGGGCTAGGGTAGAGGGTAGGGGGTAGAGGCGTTCACGGAATATGGAGTGCGCTGGCTTGACAGCGCTTTGTATTCCGGCGGCTTGACGCCGCCTTGGATGCGCCAATTCTTTGCTCTAGATGTTGGCCGACTAATCGGCTTTAGATGAACATCGCTGTCCCGGCGGCCCTTCGATAACAATTTGGAATGCGCCTGCCGCAGGCGCAGTTCATGTTAGATCCTTGCGCAATAGGTGCTTACCATTTTGCTACGGCGTCATGCCGCCGCACTCCATATTCGGAGCCCTTACGGGTTACCGCGCCGCCGCGGCTTCCTTTTCATGCTGCTCGACGTATCTGAGGCAGCAGGCTCTTACCCTTGCTCTTACCCGGTTGATATAGGCAGCGCGTTCGGTGTTGCTTACCGCTCCCCGGGCGTCCAGCACGTTGAAAACGTGGGAGCATTTGAGGGCTAAATCGTAGGCTGGGTAGATGAGGGCAGCTTTTCGTTCTGATTTCTCGCTGGGCTCCTTCGACGTTAGGATTCCTTGAGACTCGTCCCAAAAGACCGGCGTTTCGATCACCCTTTTCGATTCGGCCTCGAATGTGTCGAAAAGGTTCACCAACATCTCGGTGGAGGCGACTTCGAAATTGTAGACGTTGTGCTGCATCTCCAGTTCGCCTTCGGCTTCGCGGTAGCTCACGTGGTCAGACCACATGAGGTCCTCCCAAATCGAGTTCTGCTTGTTCAGCATCAGGCAAAGGCGTTCGGGTCCGTAGGTTATCTCGGCGCAGACCGGATTGCATTCGATGCCGCCCATTTGCTGGAAATAGGTGAACTGGCTGATTTCGGTGCCGTTCAACCAAACCTCCCAGCCGACGCCGCCGGCGCCGAGGGAGGGGTTCTCCCAGTCGTCTTCGACGAGCCTTACGTCGTTCTGCTTGGTGTCAAATCCGAGGTGGTCTAGGGAAGCCATGTACCGGTCGACGATGTCGATTGGGGAGGGCTTCATGATGACCTGGAACTGATAGTAGCGCTGGTTCCGCATGGGGTTGCGCATATAGCGGCCATCGGTGGGGCGGCGTGAGGGTTGAACGAAAGCCACGTTCCAGGGCTCAGGCCCTAGCGATTTCAAGGCCGTTGCTGGATGAGAGGTGCCTGCTCCAACCTCAACGTCGTATCCGCTCATGACCAAGCAGCCCTGGTCCGCCCAGAAGTCGCTGAGGAGCCGTATCATTCGTTGGAGGGTCATCATTGGGAGGGATTAGAATACCATTGGGCAGGGCAGAGGGTAGAGAGGTAGAGGGTAGAGGCGGTTCGGAGGAACCGTCGTGACTCTCGACGAGATAGATCGGATTTGGAACCACCGAAACAACTGAAGCCGGAATCGGTTCAACCAGTTTTCGCGTGGGATTTAGGGAAGAACCGCAGAGTGCGCCGAAGACGCAGAAAGCCCTTACGAGCCTACTGGCAGTTCGAGCTTGTGAAACTCTGCTTGGCGGCAACGGAAGTGCCGCCAAGCAACGGCGAAAATCGCATTAGGCCACAGCCCTAAATCCGCTACCAGCGAACCCAGGTCCGATGGTGGTGATGCCAGACCCAGTGTCCGTGGCCCCGGCCGACTATCACGACTCTGAGGGGGTGCCAGTGATGCCAATGGTGGCGACGATGCCATTGGGCGCCCGCGAGCGAGGCGAGCATGGTTAGCAGGAGTACGACGGCAAAGACCTTAGCTGAGAAGTTCCTCATGATTTTTTCAGACGTCAAAGAATCTCCCTGTGTTTCGTCGCGAAAGATGCTCGATCATACTTGTTCTCATGCCAGTGATCCCGCCAATTACCATTCCCGGCCCAACGACGATACCGACCCTCGACGCCCTTGCCGTTCAGCGCGACTCGGGGGGCCTTGGAAAGTACCTGACGACATCATTGGCTAAATCGAGGCCCGGCGCGTTCGATTTTCTAAAGGAGGCTAGCGCTTACGGAGTGGGAAGGTACGGCTGGCACGTCTATGAGCTTCGCGAGGTTGGCAGTGGTGCGGTCGACGCGGTGTTCAGCACTCCGCTCACTTGCGAGGACATCGGCGAGCAGGTTTATCGGTGGGACGGGACCCGGCTTACGGGATACATTCCTGAGGCGCAAACATTTGGTATTCGGCTGGTTCGCCACGCCATAACCGCCCGATTTAAACCAGATCAGAAATGGGCCGGCCTTGTGGACAAAGTCCGGTTCGAGCAAACGAGTTCGGCGGCCTCTTTCCAGTTCCGCCTAGCCGACCATTTTGAGATCTCGTCGATCCTTGATGCAGCCGGGCAACCAGTACCCTTTGCCTCCGCCGGCGGCGTTGTGTCGGTGGCTTCTCCGACCCGAAAAGGGAATTTCGAATACACGATCCGTTACTCAGGAACCATGGACTTGCCGCAGTATGCCGGTTCGGTCTCCCCGAGCGAGATTATGCTGTCCCAGGATTACTGGTATCCCACCGTTGGGCGGCGGCCTGCGCCATATACTCTAACCAGCTACACGCCGAAGGGATGGAAGGTGATTGGCCAGGGTGTTCTCTCCTCACAAAAGGAATCTGGCGACGAGGTGGAATCCACCTTCCGAATGGATTTGCCGGTCGTTTTTTACAGCTTCTCCTCGGCTCCGTTCGAGGAGGCCACCGACAGGATAGCCAAGTGGAAGATCTCGACCTATGCACAGGGCGAGTCGATGGAAAGGCTTCATGCCGAGAACGAGGTCCAAGGGGATGTGATTTCCTTTTATGACCAGACCTATTCTCCCTATCCGTTTTCAAGCTGGTCCACGGTGATCAGCCCTCGATATGGCGGGGGCGCCCTGGAGGCTTATTCCTACACGACTTGGGGGTCGTTCCCCGAGGAAGACGCTCACGAACCTTCGCACACCTGGTGGGGCGGCCTCTTGCCCAACAGCTACCTGCACTCGGAGTGGAACGAGAGCTTCGCCGTATTCTCCGAGGGCTTTTTCCAGCGCGAGCGCGATCTGGGGAACCGAGACGAGCGCCGCAAGGCGTTCATCACGGATGCGAATCCCGACTCGTCGTTCGACGCGGCGACGGTTTCGCAAGGGGGACCTGAGGTTGGCGCTGCGGCCGGGTCGCTCGGCTATGGAAAGGGCGCTTTTGTGCTTCAGATGCTGGAAGACGAGTTGGGCACGCCTACTTTCTTGAAATGTCTTCATGCCTGGCTGCGGGAGAGAAGGGCTGGCGCGCTGGTCGAATGGCAGGATTTTGAATCGGTTGTGGATCGAGAAACGGGAAAGAACTACGGCTGGTTCTTCAACGAGTGGCTTAACCGGCCGGGTTGGCCTAACTTTGAAATCAAAAACATACGCTACAAGAGCGGCGCGATCACGGCGTCGGTGGGCTATCAGGGGGCGCCCTACCGAATTACGATTGAGGCGCTTATCCGCTTTTCTGATGGGACAGAGACGATTAAGAGGGTCGTCGTAGGCGGAAGCGGGAGTTTGCGGATTCCCGTCGCGAAACGGCCGACGCTCGTTTCGTTCGACCCCTGGCGGCGGTTGTTAAGGGTTTACCACCCGGACGAGGTTCCGCTCGAGTTGCGCTCGACCCTGCACGGGGCCAAGCGCTACCTGGAGCCCGCGCATGCGGGCTGGGCGCCTACCGGGGAGGGCGGCGAAACTGCTGAGGCGCTTCCGCAGGACTTGGACGGGCTTGTAATTACGGGTTCGCCGGAATCGAACTCTTTGTTGAGGCCCTTGTTTCGCCAGGTTGGGTTCAGCGTTTCGGGCGACCGGCTGACGTACCGTGGCACGACGGTGGACTTGCGAAAAGGGGGTGCATTCGCGATTGTCGATTTGCCCGGCGGAGGCCATTGCACCCTCGCGATGGGGAAGACGATTTTTGCTCCCAATGTAGGGCGAGCGAAGGTTTGCCTGGTTGACCAATATGGGCGGTTTCTCCGGGGCTATACGCCGCCGAAGACGAGCGGCTGGATGGTGGCACAGATAGGTAATAGGTGAAAGTTTTAGGTGGAAGGGGGTAGGTTGGGTGGCTCTTCCGGGGTGTCGCTCTCCGCTTCGCGTTGCCCGGATGTTGCGCTACGACCCCCGGCTACCCCTCTTTGATCCTTTCTGGATTGCCGGAGCGCTGACATTGGATTGGCGCTCGCCAGTTTCTTGGGTGTCTTTCCACAAAGGATGATCTCGGACCAATTAGGGTGCGGACGCCTTACAGTTGCCGATTTCGTCTCTATGGCATGGAAATCTCAAGCACTTGGCTGACGTCCTGGGCATTGCTGGCCTTGACGGTGTCGACGGCTGCCCAGTCGCCAAGCGTGGCGCCACCGAGGCAGGATTATCTGAAACTTGTTCCACAGGTTGGGGATGCTTATGGCCCCGACGGAATGTTCTCCAAGGATGGGCGGTTCATTCTCCAGTCGGATTTCGAAGTGACTCGCCTTTACGACAGGGCAACCGGCAAGATGCTACGCGAATTTCCCGGCGGCTTTGGAGATGGAGCAGTTTTGTCGCCTGACGGGAATATGGTGGTCACGGCGAGCTATGGAAAGGCAGCCACCGCATGGGATACCTCGACGGGTAAGCCGTTGCGTACAATCGGGAGCGGGCATTGGGTGGCCGAGTGCCGCTTCTCTTCCGACGGAACCCGGATCGTCTCTTTTCTGGACGATGATTCGGTTGGAATCTGGGATTCTGCCTCAGGTCATCTACTGAGGCGGATCCTAGTTAAGAAGGGACTCCGTAATCCACGGTTCGTTCTTGAAGACCATGCTGTCTTGTGCGTATGCGGAGACGACGCCGCAAAAGTTTGGGATGCGAGCAGCGGCATGTTCTTGCGGAGCTTTGCCTCGATCAAGTCTTATGATAGATTTGACACTTCGCCGGACGGCCAATGGTTGGCAAACGATGCCGGTAAGAGGGGGATTCAAATATGGAGCGTTGCGTCTGGCCGACTAACGCAGACACTCCCGGAGCCTACACTGAACGGCTTTTGGTTTACTCCCGACAGTAGAGAATTGCTGGCTTTCGAAGACAGCAACGCAGGCAGGCTTTGGGATGTAGGCGCCGGGAGGCTAGTTAGGCTGGTTAAAGGTACCGACCAGGAGTGGCGAGCCCTCGCTTACCCCGACAGTAAGGAATACAGGCGAAGTTTGGATAACCTACGGGAAAGGGAGACGAACTCCTTTCCAAGCGTGGTGGGTTGGCCGACCGAAGTCCAAGCGACATCTGATCGCAAGTTTCTTCTAGCAGGCTTCATGTGCGGGGGCGCCCGGCTCTGGAACCTCCGAACAGGGGCTTTGGTGCACTCCTTCGGCAAAGGAGGATTCTACGCCAGCATTTCGCGCGACGAGAGAATGTTGCTGACCTCCGGCGAGCCGCCCAATTATTGGGAGTCCACATCAGGGCAACCGCCCAGACTCTGGGATGCGGCAACGGGAGGGCTAATTATGAGCATCCAAACCGATAAAAACAGCTCGGGCTATTGCGACTTCTTCGATAAGTACCGCTTCATATTGGCCGATGAACCGAATACCGTGAGCCTGCGGATCGCGAAGACGGGAAGACAGATTCGTGAGTTCAGGGACACGGCGGACGACTCCATGTATGAGTCTCAGGAATGGGTTGCCTGCGCGGACTATGATTTGCTGGCTACGACCTGCTCGCGAAATGAAGTGCGAGGCGCCAGACTCACTCTCTGGGATACTCGATCTGGCTCGAAACTTTGGGGAATCAAGGGCCCTAACCTGGATCGCGATAAAAAATCGAATACATTCAGTGTCAGTTTTGCGCCGCACGGCCGGACGGTAGCAGTTTGGCAAAATGACGGACCGATAGAGCTCAGGGCTGCCCGCTCCGGGAGAGTTCGCTGCACGATCGGAGAACATTCGGACAAGTTTCGCCGCGCGGTGTTTTGTTTCGATGCGAAGCGGATCGTAACATTAAGCGAACCAGGGTCTGTTTCTGTATGGGACGCAGCCACCGGACGGCGCATCAGAAGTTTGGACAAAGCAGGGTATAGGCTTACGAACATTGCGGTCGATGACAGAACAGCCAGATTGGCCACCATTGGTGACAATCATGGAGTCGTAGTGTGGGACTTGCGGACAGGGGAGTTACTGCGACGCATACCGAACGATTCGACAATATGGTCGGTCGTGATGTTTTCTACGGATGGACGACGATTGCTGATACGCGACGAATCTTCGATAAAGATCTTCGATCCATCGTCGGGTTTGGAGCTTGGAGCGATTTACGGGTTCAACGACGGCACGTGGGCAGTTGTGGATGCTTCGGGACATTACGATGGCAGCAATGACGGCTATGTTGCAGCATTGCATTGGGTGCGGGGGACACGGGTCTACGACGTCGGCGACATGCGCGACAGGTTCTACAGGAAGGGTTTATTGGCCCAGATTTGGAATGGGGCGCCTGCTCCGTGGCATCTAGCCTCTGTGATCTCATCTCCGTGATCTTCGGAACGCTGAAGCTTTGCTCGAGTTGGCAGACCTTTTGCCTCGCTGTGTCCGAGTCTTCTTCGACCCCGGCCGGGGTCGGTAGGTTGGGTGGCGTCTTCCGGGGGTGTCGCTTTCCGCCTTCGCGTTGCTACTGCGGATGCGCTCGACCCCCGGCTACCCTCTTTGATCCCTCCGGGATCGTCGGAGCGTTGGATGGCGGTGGTCGCCGGGCTACTCTCTTTGATCTCACCGGGATCGTCGGAGCGCTGGACCATTGGATGGTGGTTGTCGCCGGGGCTTGTAACCTCACTTTGATCCCACTCCGGGATCTTCGGGGCGGCGTCCCTTAGGCATCGCTCAGGACTTCGCAAGCCACCGAAACACAAAGCGCTGTCCCTTCGACTTCGCTCAGGGCTGTCAAGCCACCGCACGCCATATTTTCGGATTTGCCCTTACTCTCTGTCCTCCGGAGGGATGAGTTTACTTATCAGCCTTTGGGTCGAGCTTTCGCTCGAGTCGCACCCTGGAGAGGGTGCGCCACTGCAGGTTGTCGAGCTTTCGCTCGACTTGGCAGACCCATTCGGCGAGCTCAGGGCATACGGCTGGAGAGTGTGCCCTACTTCGGTCTAACGTCTTTTCTTCTTCGTTGGCTGCGGGGCGGCGAAGGGGGCGGCGTCGGGCATGGTTACGCCGTTGGGCTTGAAGGTGCCTGGGTAGAGAAGGATCACGTCGATGGCGAGGTAGGCGCCTTCGGGCGAGTCTACGTGGATGCTCAGATCCGAGTTTGTGCTTAGCAGCCTTGTCACACCCAGCCGGTACCAGGCAAACCCGCTCGCGTAAGAGCTGTAGGGGCCGTCGATGATGCTCAGCCTTTGGCCGGATACGTCCACCGCGACGTATTTCTCCTCTTCCTTGGGGATCCAGCCGGCAATCCAAACCTCCTGGTCTGTTGTGGAGTGGGAGTTGAGCGGGTAGTCGGCATAGAATCCCTTGGTGTCGGTGGTGACGGGAGTGTGAAGGAGCAGGGCCGCCCCCTCGCTGCAACCACTATGGGCCATGATCTGGCTGAAATTGGTTGCCCGGCTGGACTCAGCCTCGATCCAGGAAAAGGGCGCCACCATGCGGTTGAGGAGCCAGAAGCGCTTTCGCAAATCCATTAGGGCGCCGCCCGGATCGTGATCGAACCTCGATACGGTATCGCGAAGGAACAGGGAAAATTCGCCGATTTCTTTGTGCTGCTGGTCGGCAAGGGACACAAGCTGCGCATACCTGTTTGCCGTCTCGGTGAAGCACTCCTCGGGGACGGGGACTTCGCCCGGGGTCCTGATGATCATCGGGACGCTGTCGATAGTCACGTCGATCGCCGTCTTTTCCAGTTTGAACGTCACCGGCGCGCCGTCGATCCGGGAGAGGCTCACCGACTTCGGGTTTGCCGCCCTCAGCTTGGTTAGCTTCGCGGGTCCGTCCGTCCAAATGACGGTCGAATAGCTTGTGCCATCGGTTGTAAGGTAGCCAAAGTAGCCGTTGCCGAAGTCCAAGCGGTTGCCGTCGATAGGTGCAGGCAGCCACCACTTGCCGCCAGGCAGGCGCTCTGGTATGGCCGGGTTTAACGCATTTTCAGGGAAGAAAAGCGTGTCGGGAGAGGTGGAGGCGGAGAGCGTGTCGGTTTCCCTGCGCGAGACGTCGCCGGCTGCGGCCGAAAGGACCGAAGCGTTTGCATCCTTGAAGAACCAGCCGCGCACTCCCATCGACTCCATCTCATCGAGAATGGTCCGAAATGAGATCGAGCCGTCGGAGTCGTCGTTGAGATTGAGCTGGGTGCAAACGAGCCAGCCTGGGTTCTTCCATCGAAGGAGCGAGCTTGTTGGGCGAGATGCCGATTCGATAACGTCCGGGGTCGACTTGCCATAAGCGTTGAAGCCGACTCCGGTCAGAATGCCGGTCGTCGCTTCGAAGGGCGGAACCCAGCCAGTCCAATCCTGGAGGATTGGCACATTGGCGACCGTTTGCACGGCCAGAATTAGCCTTTCGAAGCGCTTTGAGGCAGCGGCGGAAACCACCGTCGCGAGATCGCTCCACATCTGCGAATGGCGGCTGTCGCAATCGTAAAGAACGTTGGTCGCCGTGTCCCAAACCTTGCCCACGCCCCGCGCGCCGGACCAGAGGGGAGCGAGGCGGGCGAGGGTCTCGAAGGAGTCGAAATCGTTGGTTCCGATCCCCCAGGCGCGGACGGTGGTGTTCACGCTGCGATACTTCGTCCTGATGAAGGAGACAAGCTCGCTTCGGAAATAGGGGCTGTCGGGCACGAACAGCCCGGCGCCGACCGAGGAGGGGAACATACGTCCAAGCGGGTTGAGAATGCCGCGCAGTCCGGCGCCCAGCATACTGGTGTTGAGCTCGGCCAGCAACTGGTCGCGCCGGCCATCGAACTCGTCCCAAAAATCTGGGTGGTCCGCCTCGGACTGTTCCGGGTAGACGAGCAAGACTTCGTCCAAGTCCGTTTTGGCCACCACGTTGTAGGTAAACATGCCGTTCGTTACAGGCACCCGCTCAGAATTTTGAACGGCGGAGTCCCGCTGCGTCACAAGAACGGCGAGCGCGCTGGTGGCGCCTGGCAGGGCGAACTGCACGTGCTGGTCCGAATTGATATGGTCGATTCGGTACGCCTCGGGTTCGATGGAGAAGCCCTTCGCGGAAGGGAAGAGGCCATCGATGGAGAGGATGTACCGCATCCCATTCGACTCGAGCTTCGTGACCGTGTCCTTCCACCCCGCTCCGTCTGGCGGCAGATCAACAAGGACGTCTTGAAAGCCCGATTTCTTGGCCGCGAGGATTGCCTCGGGGGATGCCCCAATCTCGACTCCGACCGGAATGTAAGGATGTCCGCCCCAAACGAGGTTGTGACCCATGTCTATGTTCCAGGCGACGCTTTGACCGCTCGCGGGCTGATAGACCCCGGAAAACTGGGCGCTTGCCCCAATGGCTAATCCAAATAGGGCGAATATTAAGGGAAGACGCACAAGTGAGAGACTACCCAAGCGCCCCATGGGGTTCGTGATGGTAGCCTCTGAAAGATGAAATCGAAGGTTTGGACGGTTGTGGGTGCGGCCGTGCTTTGCGTGGGGGTTCTAGCTCTGGGCAAAGCTCTCGTTGAAGACGTGCCGCTGGCTACCGGCAAGAGCATCCGCCCTCTGGGCTCGAACGTCAACGTGGGCAGCCTCCCTGGGCACCTGATCCTCAGCCCGGACGGCAAGTTCGTCGTGGTTTCAAACTATGGGTTTCGCGAGCAACTGAGTGTTCTCGACGCCGCTACCGGGAAGCTCCTGTCGGCCGTGCCTTTTAACGGCGGCCCGGAAGGGCTCAACCAGATGTATTTCGGCCTCGCATTCGGCCCGGATGGGAAACTCTACGTGTCTGAGGGCCAAGAGGACAAGGTTGCTATCGTCGACATCGATTCGACAGGGCATGCCGCCGTGGAAGACCGGTTCCTCAGCGTTCTATCTCCCGACCCCAACGAGCCGTTCTTCCTTGCGGGCCTGGCCGTTAGCCCGGATGGTTCCAAGCTTTACGCGGTTGGAAACGAGAGCTACTTCAAAAAGGAAGGCGGGCAGGTTGTTGGCGGAAAGGGAAGTTTGTTCGTGATCGACATAGCTTCCGGAAAGGTCGAGGCCCGGCACGACGTTGGCGGGTTTCCGCTCGACGTTGCTCTTGCGAACGGAAAGGCCTACGTTTCCAGCGAGCTCGACAACGGAGTTTACGTCTTTCGTTCGTCGAGCGACGACTCGCCGAAGTTGATACCGACCGGCGCGAACGCGGACAACTTGGCGTTTGACGCCCTGCACGGAAAGCTTTACGTGACCAACGCCTCCAGCGATACGATGTCGGTTATCGACACCGGTTCCGACCAGGTTTCGGCTACTCTATTGCTGCGGCCGCTCCAGGAGCGTGGTTTGCCCGGCATTACGCCTCAAGGCGTGTCCCTCTCGGCTGACGGTTCGAAGGTGTATGTCGCTCTTTCCGACTTGAATTCGGTCGCGGTGATCGACGCGGCGAAGAACAAGGTGGAAGGGTATTTGCCGGTGGGGTGGTACCCCACTTCGGTTATTGCTACGTCTGACGGGGCGCGGCTGTTCGTGGCTAACGGGAAGGGGATCAACCCGAGGACCCCGAACTCCAAGATCAAGGACCGAAACGAGCGATACGTTTTGAACCTCCTCGAAGGAACGGTCTCAGACATCGACCTTCCGAGCGCGCTCGGCAGCCTGGGGTCGCTCACCAAGTCCGTATTTGCGCTCAACCGGTTCTCTGACAACGATTACCCCCTCAAATCAGGCATTGGGCAGCCGGCGCCATTCACCAATCCGCATGCGAAGCATGTGATCTACATCATCAAGGAGAACCGCACCTATGACCAGTTGCTCGGCGACGACCCTCGAGGGAATGGCGATCCGAGCGTTTGCTTCTTTCCGAAGGAGGTCACGCCGAACCACCATGCGCTGGCCGACCGGTTCGTGCTTCTCGACAACTTTTATGTATGCAGCGAAGTCTCGGCGGACGGATGGAGCTGGTCGACGGCGGGAATGGCGAGCGATTATACGATTCGCAATAGCGAGGTGAACTACCGGGGCTCTGGCCGGAGTTATGATTTCGACGGCGCCACGAACGGGTTGCAAGACGACCTCTATGGCAAGCGCGACGTGGCCGCGCCGGAAGGTGGCTACATATGGGACGACTGCGCAAAAGCCGGTCTTGGCTATAGGAACTACGGCTTTTTTGTGGACACCGACGACGGCTATTTCCCTCGTCAAAACGCGCCTTCCAGAAAAGCGCTGGAGGGGAAGACGGACCTCGGATATCGCCAGTTCGACACGGATTATGCCGACAGCGACGCTTGGGTCAAGCTCGGTTTTCACGCGCCATCGCAGATGCTGGATTTCCATGGGGCGCCTTCCAGATATACGGAATGGAAGCGCGAATTCGACGCTTACGTCAAGCAAGGCAACCTGCCTCCATTCACGATGCTCCGCTTGATGCGGGACCACACGGCGGGGACGACGATTGGCGTATCCAGCCCGCGTGCGATGGTGGCCGATAACGACTATGCGATTGGCGAGGTGGTCGAAGCTGTCAGCCACAGCCGGTACTGGAAGGACACGGTGATCTGCATTCTCGAGGACGACTCGCAGAGCGGCCAGGACCACGTGGATTGCCACCGCTCGCTCGCTTTGATAGTCAGCCCGTTTATCAAGCGGGGAATGGTCGACCACCGGTTCTGGAACACGGATTCGATGCTTCGCACGATCGAGAGTTTGCTGAATCTGAAGCCGATGAACCAGTTCGACGGCTTCGCCGCGCCGATCGACGTGTTCGGCGGTTCGGCAACGAATTCGGAGCCTTATACGGCGGTGATGCCAAGCTCGACGATTTTGAACGAGGTGAACTCGCCCATTTCCTACCGGGCTGTGGACAGCGGGAAGATGCTTGCTCGGTTCGAGGAGGACGACGAGCCGGACCTGCAGCTCAACGATATTCTGCTCGGGGATTATAAGGCGTGGAAGCGGTAGGGGAGGGTGTTAAGTGTTAAGTGTTAAGTGTTGGTTTTAACCGCAGAAGTGATATGCGTGCTGGTTAACGAAGATGTCTAGGACTGCTTGGATCGTTGTCGGAGTAGTTGTCTCCCTGCTTTGTGCGGCTTTTGTAGCCATCGTCGTGTTTCTGTCGCCGTTCATCAAGGTCACGTCATCATTGAGCAGCGGTGACGATGACGGGCCCGTTCCCGTTGTGCAGAAGCATGCTCCGATCGTTAACGGGCCAAGTAACGCGCCTGTGCAGCGCTGATGCGGTCAAGCCGGGGTAATACAAAGCGCTGTCCCTTCGGCTCAGCTCAGGACTTCGCAAGCGAGTGCACTCCATATCCGGCCCGCGTGTTCGCGCGCTTTCCGGGCGCCGAAGAATCGGCGCATTAAAAGCGGCGAAGGAATCGCCGCACTCCAAACGGGGCTTCCGCCAGCTCAGACTGAAGGTGAAATTCCCAAGCGCTCCTTTGCGTAGGCGATCAATTTGGCTTGTCGCTTTTTGGTCCATGCCATAAGCCTCTTGGATTTGACCTGGCTTGTGCCTGGTGGGGCGAGGATGGGAAGCATTTCGATTGAGGACAGGGCTGCATCTACGTTTTTAGTAAGGCTTAGGGCGCTGCTGTCTCTAGCTTCTTCTCTGGCCTGGTGGTAGAAATGATAGCTCCATCCTAGGAGGAAGAAGAAAAGTACAACGAGCCCGAGGACAGTTAGGCCGGCAAATCCTTTTGCATGGAGGTAGCTGAATACCATTCCTAGTCCGGCGGCGCCGACAAAACTGGTTGCGGCGATAGCTAGCTTAACTCCTAAACTCTGCCGCG
>Ga0265338_10003164_pt1 | contig 23488 bp, 18 predicted proteins | sample 42126metaG_FD_193579 | JGI IMG/M metagenome (GOLD analysis project Ga0265338, IMG submission 193579) | Rhizosphere microbial communities from Carex aquatilis grown in University of Washington, Seatle, WA, United States - 4-21-26 metaG | ecosystem: Host-associated > Plants > Roots > Rhizosphere... | reverse complement strand
ACGTTCTGTGTTCCCGGGAGTGTTCCCAGGCCGTCGCGCGCGCGCACCGTCGGGAGCGCTGGGCCGAGCGCCGGCGGTCGGTGCGGCACCTCACCATCGGCATCATCTTTGCGGGCGCCTACCTGGCGCCCCACCAGGGACCGCCGCGGGCGGCGAAGCCCCGGCAGGCGACGCGCGCCACGATGGTGGCGATGCTCGGCGCCGCCCACAACACCGGGGGGCCGGCGCCGCTGCCCGACGGATGGCTCGGTCCCGACTGGGAGAGCGACGCCGCCGCGCTCGCGGCGCTGGGGCGCGACACCTGGATTCACCCGCTGGCCGGTCCGTTCCGCCGCATGCCGATCAGTGACTCGCGCGTGTTCGGCGCCGCGCGGCCCGGTGATCGCCCGGCGGAGTGCCGCAACGGCCACTGCGGCGTCGACCTCGGCGGCGAGATCTGGGGCGAGCACGTGCACGCCGTTCACGATGGCGTCGTCGACTGGGTCAAGCGCGGTGTGAACCCGGATCGCGGCGGGCAGTTCGTGCGCCTCTCGCATCGCGGCGGCACCGTGTTCACGCAGTACTTTCACCTGGCGGCGATCCCGCGCGGCCTCGAGCGGGGCTCGATCGTGAAGAGCGGCGACGTGATCGGTCTGCTCGGCGACACCGGCGTGAAGGAGTCGGGGCCGCACCTGCATTTCACGATCGCGGTGCGGCCGGGCAAGGACTGGCCCGAGCGCTACATCGATCCCGAGCCGCTGATCGCGCTCTGGCCGCTGCGCGTGCCCGTCGACGGCAGCGAGGTCGGGATGGTGAACACCGTCGCTCCCGTCGGCGCGCCGCTGGGGTCGGCGCCGCTCATCCCGGGCCGCAAGCGCGGCAAGCTCGCGAAGGCGGAGCGTGGCAAGGCGGGGAAGGCGCGCCCCGCGGAGGACAAGGACAGCGACGAGAAGGAGAGCGCGGCGCCGGCCGAGACGACCGGCGGATCCGAATCGGCCGAGCCCAGCAGTGACGAGTGAGTGAGACGAGTGAGGACGCCGTGAGGAAGACCAGGCCCGCCACCAGCTGCGCGACGTGCGGCCACCTCTTCGAGGACGGCGAGGAGCGGCTGCTCCTGGCGCGCGGCTGGTGGGTGCACGACTCGTTCTGCTCCGAGGCCTGCTTGCGCCGCGCGGTGCGAGCGAGCCAGAAGGCCCGCTCGGCCACGCAGGTGCGCTGGCTGCTGCGCGTGGCGGTGGCCGTGCTGGCGGTCGCCGGCGCGAAGACGCTCTGGCAACTCTACGAGCGGTGGCAGCCGCAGACGATCTCGTTCGAGCCGCCGGCGCCGACCGTGCATTCGACGGCGCCGGTCAGGCGCTTGCACTTCGGGCCGACGCTGGGGCCGCTCTGGCCGCCGTCCGACGAGGAGTGGATCGATCTCTTCGGGCGCGCACCGTGGGTTTATCCGCTGCCAGGGCCCGTGCGGCGCGTGCCCGCGAACGATCGCCACATATCCGGGCCGCCGGCGCCCAAGGATCGCCCCGCGGCCTGCCGGCCGACCGGCCATTGCGGCGTCGATCTCGGCGGCGAGCTCTGGGGCGAGCACGTCTACGCCGCGGCGGACGGCGTCGTCGATCGCATCCAGCGCGACGGCTCCGACGATCCGGGCGGCGCGTACGTGCGGCTGGCTCACTTCGGCGGCTACGTCTTCACCCAGTATTTTCACCTCGCCGGCATTCCGCGCACGCTGGCGCGCGGCTCGGTGGTCAGGGCCGGCGACGTGATCGGCCTCGTCGGCGACACCGGCAGCGGCCGCTCGATACGGCATCTCACGTTCACGTTGTCGGTCCTGCCGTCGCACGAGTTTTCGGAGATCTACTGGGATCCCACGCCCTGGATGGCGGATTGGCCGCTGCATGTGCCCGTGCACGGGACGGTTGCCGGCCTGGCGCCCGAGCGCAAATCCGAGGTCCACGCCGGCGGCCATCGCCGCGGCGACGCGCGTCCGCCGCTGTCGAATCGCTGAAGAGGCCGCGATACAGGAGCGGGGAGTGGGCGGTGGCGCACATGCCTGGACCTGCCCCCGCATCGCCCGACTTCATGCGCGCTTCGGATCACACCATCAAGTCTTCGCGCGATCCACCGATCGGGAGACAGCTCGTTCCACGCGTATAGCCGCCAACCGCGTATCATGTTCGCACCCCGCCATCGCCGCCGATTCACTCGTTCGATCGTACTCTTGGCGTTCGCCTGCGCGTTGCTGGCGGGCGCGCGAAGCACCGCGCGCGCCGCGACACCGCCGCCGCCCCGCAAGAACGTCCTGATCCTGAATTCGTACGAGCCGACGTATCGCTGGACCGCCAACATCGTGCGCGGCGCGCAGTCGGTCTTCGAGGCGCGCGACGACGTGGAGCTCTTCATCGAGTACATGGACTCGAAGAAGGCGTTCACGCCCGAATACGCGCGACTGCTGTCGGAGATCTACGCGCGCAAGTACCACAACCTGCGCTTCGATCTGATCGTCTCATCGGACGACGACGCGCTCGACTTCCTCAAGACCTATCGCGACCAGCTCTTCCCCGGCGTGCCGGTGGTGTTCTGCGGCGTCAACGGATTCCGCGATGCGCGCATCAGCGGTTTCTCCAACGTCACCGGCGTCAACGAAGAGGGCGATCTCGACAAGAACTTCGCGTGGATCGCGAAGCTGCGCCCGGCGACCAAGCAGCTGGTCTTCGTCTTCGATCAGAGCGCCACCAGCGCGGGCTACGTTCATCGACTCGAAGAGGTCGAGACGCGCTGGCGCAACCGCTTTGCGTTCCGCGTGATCTCCGGCGTCACCGTCGCCGAATTGCAGGCGCAGCTGCGCGCGCTCCGCGACGACGCGGTGGTGTTCTGGGGCATGTTCATGCGCGACCGGGCCGGCACGCCGCTGTCGATGGGCGAGTCGCACCGGATCATCATCGACGCGGCGCCGGTGCCGATGTTCGGCCTGACCGACGTGTCCGTCAGCCACGGCGCCGTCGGCGGCTACGTAGTCAGCGGCGCCAGTCAGGGCGAGACCGCCGCGCGCATGGGCCTGCGCATCCTCGACGGCGCGCGCGCCGCCGACGTGCCGATCGTGCGCGAGAGCCCCAATGTCTACATGCTCAGCTACCCGGCGTTCCTGCGCTGGCACCTGGACGTCGACCAAGCGCCGCCGGGAGCCGTCGTCGTCGACCGGCCGTTCTCGTTCTACCAGCGTTACCGCGCTTACGTCTGGGCGGCGCTCGGCGGCATGGGCGGTGAATCGCTGGTGATCCTGGCGCTGATCGCCGCGATCCGCACGTTGACGCGCAAGAGCCGCGCGCGCCTGCGCGAGAGCGAGGAGCGCTACCGATCGATCGTCGAGGACGGCTCGCAGCTGATCTGTCGCTCCGACGGCATCGGGCGCGTCGTGTTCGCGAACGGCGCGCTGGCGCGGCTGCTGGGCGTCACGGCGGCCGAGGTGGTCGGACGCTCGGTCTGGTCGCTGTCGGGTGGCCCCACCGGCGAGTCCGACCGCGCGCGCGTCGATGCGCTGACCGCGCAGGCGCCGATCCTCGAACGGGAGCAAGAGATCGTCGCCGGCGACGGCGAGCGGCGCTGGGTGCTGTGGACCTACCGCGCGCTGTTCTCGCCCGCCGGCGCCCGCGTCGAAGTGCAGGCGGTGGGCCAGGACATCACCGGGCGCCGCCACGCCGAGCTGGCGCTCGCTCACGCCAACCAGCATCTGCAAGGTGTGCTCGACAGCGTGAAGGAAGGTCTGGTGGTCTGCGATCGGCACGGGCATCTGACCAAGGTTCACTCGCGCACGGCCGCGGAGTGGTTCGGCGCGCCGCCCGCCGGCGGGGACCTGTCCGACTACCTGTTCGGCGCCGACAGCCCGGACAAGCTCTGGTTCCGCGCGGCGCTCGAGCAGGTCGCCGACGAGATGCTGCCGTTCGAGGTCGCGGTGGCGCAGCTGCCACACACCCTCGCGCGGAACGGGCGAACGTACAGCCTGACCTGCCACCAAGGGTCGCGCGACGGCGCGTTCGCCGAGCTGGTGTTCACGCTGGTCGACGTGACACAGCAGCTGGAGCAGGATCGCGTGCAGCAGCTTCATCGCGAGCTGCCGGTGATCGTGCGGCAGCTTCTGCGCGACCGCGAGGGCTTCCAGGCGTTCGTCGACGAGACCGAGCAGATGCTCGCGCGCCTGAACGTGTCGGCCGACCGCGCCGAGTGGCGCCACCTGCTGCACACGCTCAAGGGCAACGCCGCGGTCTACGGCTTCGAGCTCTTCGCCAGCCGCTGCCACGAGCTCGAGGACCTGTTCGAGATCGAGGGCGATCCGGCGTCGGCGCGCGTCGCGACCGCCGTCGAGGCGCTGGCGATCGACTGGGACCTGATGCTGGGCAGCTTCAGCGTCTTCCTGGGCGACCAGGCGCAGGCGTTCATTCGCCTGGACGAGAGCGAGCACAGCGAGTTCCTGCAGCTGCTCGAGTCGCGCGAGGATCACGCCGAGCTCCTGCGCCTGGCGCGGGGCTGGAGCGAGCCGCCGATCGCGCACGCGCTGGGGATCTACGCGCGCACGATCCGCCAGCTGGCCACGCGCCTCGGCAAGGAGGTCGAGCCGCGCATCGTCGACCATCGCGTGCGGCTGCCGAACGCCGAGATGCGCTCGTTCCTGGGTCTGCTCGTGCACGTCGTGCGCAACTGCGTCGACCACGGCATCGAGGCGCCGGCGGAACGCGTGCGCTGCGGCAAGGCGCCCGCCGGGCAGGTCACCATCGAAAGCCGCGTCGAGGGCGCCGAGTTCGTCATCGCCGTCGAAGACGACGGCCGCGGCATCGACTGGGAGTCGATTCGCGCGCGCGCCGAGCGGCGCGCGCTACCCGCGACGACCAATCGCGATCTGATCGAGGCGCTCTTCACCGACGGCATCAGCACGCGCGACGTGGTCTCGGACATCTCGGGCCGCGGCGTGGGCCTGTCGGCGGTTCAACAAGTTTGCCATCAGCTGGGCGGCACGATCCAGGTCGAGAGCTGGCCGGGGCAGGGGACGCGCTTCGAGTTCCGGTTCGTGCTCGCGACGCTGATCGAGGCGCCGCGCGTCGAGTCGGCGGCGCGCGCGGTGTAGCGCCGACGCCTGTCGGCAGGCGTTGGTCACTTTCCGTTGTTCCGATAAGATGGTGCGCCAATGTCGATCTTGGTGCGCGTGGGCGTCCTGGCGGCGGGAGTGTGCAGTGTCGCGTCGGTCGTTGCGCCGCGCGAGGCGCGGGCGGCGGTTGGCGCGTTCAGTCTCAGCAGCCCGGCCAACGGCGGGTATGTCAACGCGACGCCGACCTTGAAGTGGACGGCGTCGACGGGCGCGACGTCGTACACGCTGACCGTGACGCCGATCAGCGGAACGCCGCTGGTGAAGACCGCCTTGACCGCGACCTCGTACACGGTCGCCGCCGCGGAGAGCTTGCCGGAAGCCGGCAGCCCCTACACCTGGCGGGTCCGCGCCACCGACGGCACGCTGACCCTCGACAGCAGCACCTCGTCGTTCTTCGTCGACACCACGCCGCCCTCGGCGTTCGGGTTGAGCGCGCCGGCGGCGGGCGCATTCGTGCGCGGCGACAACTCCGGCTTCAGCTGGGCCGCGGCCACCGACGGTGGAAGTGGTCTCTCGAAGTATCACTTTTATGTCGACGGCGCGCTGTGCGGCGACGTCACCGGCGCCTTCTTCTCGTTCCTGCCCAGCACGTGCAATCCCACCGACGGCCCGCACACCTGGGCGGTGTCGGCCGAGGATGTGGCCGGCAACATCCGCTGGTGCAACGAGGCGCCGGGCGGCGTCGGTGGCCGCGCCTTCACCATCGACGACATCGGTCCCGCGGCCGGCAGCGGCGGCGTCTTCCAGCTGGACAGCAACAACACGCCGGACATCATCAACTTCCCGACCGATCGGATGGTGAACACCGGCATCAACGTCCGCCCGGGCGATCAGATCTCGGTGACGTCGACCGGGATGTGGTGCTTTCTCGGCTGCACCAGCGCTTGCTTCGACACCAACGGGTACGTCAACCAGGTCAACATACCGACGCAGAATTGCAACAACGGGACGTTGATCGCGCGCGTCGGTGGCGGCGGCACGCAGTTCGTGTGTCTCGGCAAATCGGGGACGTTCACCGCCGGGATCACCCAGAGCGGCATCCTCGAGCTCGGCAGCAACTCGGAGACGGCCGGGTGTAACGACAAGACGGTCACGGCGACGGTGACCGGCGGGCGCGTGTTCGGGCTCATCAGCCCGGCGGACGGCGTGGCCACCAGTCAGCAGTTCCCGACGTTCTCCTGGCAAGCGGCGGCCGATCAGGGATCGGGCGGCGTGACGTACCTGCTGAACATCGACGGCGTGACCGTCGGGTCCAGCAACACGAACCCTGTCGGCACGGTCCTGACGACGACGACCTATACCGTCTCCGACAGGCTCACCGACGGCGCGCACAGATGGAACGTGCAGGCGCGCGACGCGGTCGGCAACGTCACCAACTCGACGACGCGCACGTTCACCGTCGACACGACCAAGCCCGCTCAGTTTCGTTTGTTCATGCCGACCATGAACGGCTGCTCGAGCACACCGACGCCGAATCTGTGCTGGAACGTCGCCTCCGATCCGGGCGGCATCGCCAACTATCAACTGTGGATCGACGGCGCGCTCGCGTTCACGGGCGCCGACTCGTTCACCACCTGTGGGACGCCGTCGGTGGCGCTGGCGCCGGGAATGCACACCTGGTACGCGGTCGCCATCGATCGCGCCGGCAACACGCGGCAGTCGATCGAGACGTTCAACTTGCTCATCGACTACACCGCGCCGACGGCGCCGGTGCTGGTCGCGCCCGCGAACGGCTCGTCCAGCGCCGACCAGCCGCTGTTCACCTGGATGGCGGCCAGCGACGCCGGCGGCGTCGCCAAGTACGAGATCTACGTCGACGGCAACCTGACCCAGACCGTCGACGGCAAGACCTCGAGCTGGCTCGTGCCGTCGGATCTCGCCAATGGGACGCACACCTGGTACGTGCGCGCGATCGACAGCTGCGGCCAGTCCGCGACGTCGGCGATGAACACCTTCACCATCGCCGCGTGCGCGCCCGACGGCGGGCTGGCGCACCGGTGCAGCGGTTACAACGTCGGGCCATGCGCGCCGGGAACGCGGACCTGCGTGTCGGCCGGGGCCTGGAGCGCGTGCAGCGGCGCGGTCGCTCCCGGAATCGAGGTCTGCAACGGCATCGACGACAACTGCAACGGCGTCGTCGACGAGGGCATCAACAACGGCTGCGGCGGCGTCTGCCAGTTGCCGGTCTACGTCTACACGCCCTGCGACGGTGCCGACGCGGACCTTTGCCAGGAAGGCGTCTATATGTGCGACGGCCTGAACAACGTGGTGTGCGTCGAGACCACGCCGGTCGAGGTCGAGGTTTGCAACGGCCGCGACGACGATTGCGACGGCGTCATCGACAACGGCTGCATCGGCGGCTCGAACCCTGACGCGGGCGCCACGCCCGACGCCGGCGCGGGCGGCGGCGGCGGGCGCGGCGGGACGAGCGGCGCGGGTGGGAACGGCGGCGCGGGCGCTGGCGGTCGCGATGGTGGGATCACCGACGGTCCCGTTTCACCCGGCGGCGACGGCGGTGGCGGCGCTCCTGGCGACGCAGCGTCGATCGACGCCAGCGGGGGTGGAACCGGCGGGCATCCGCCGGGGCTCGACAGCGGCGCCGGAGGAAGCAAGCCCGACATGACCAACAAGACGCCCGGCGGCTGCGGATGCGCAACCGTGCCACCGGCAGGTCAACCGCTCGCGAGCGCACTGATCTTCCTTGGGCTCGCGCTTCTGGTCGGACGCCGCCGCCGCCGGTGAGCGGCAGTTCGAGTTGGCGCACCGATTGCTACGTTGCTGGGGGACATGAACAAACAACCCGCGATCGATAGGGGGCGCCGGTGAGGGTCCTCGGTCTGGCCACGACAGGCGTGCTGGCGGTGAGCGTTACGCTCGCGACGTTGACGCTCGGGTGCAGCTCTCAGAACCCGGACCATCCCGACAGTCCATCCGACGCGGGGGCTGACGTGACGATGGGGCAGCCGGTGTGGACGACCGCCAGCCGGCGTATCACGCTGGCCTGCCAATCCTTCATATCTGGCGTGATGGGGTTCGACGCGGATCGGGCCCAGCTCACCGAGCAGCAGCTGACGCTCCTCGATGCGCTGCGCACCGGACCGCTCGGCACTCAGATCGAGGATGGCATCGGCTGCTCGGTCGAGATCACCGGCGCCGACGGCAACATCACCGCCTACCTGGCGGTGCAGCAGGACGGAGCCGCGAATGACAACACCCCGCTCATCAACTACGCGACGTTTCAACCGTTCCTGGCCGCGATCCCATGCCTGTTCTCGGCCGACGAAGGCGCGCAGCACGCGATCGCGCCCGACGTGCGCTGCGTGAACGGAATCTATCTCCGGCCGTCGCCGGGAAACGTCGATCGATTCTTGACGATCACCGATCCGGTTCCTCAGCGGCACTTCGAGCTCGATCAGTGCGACGTTCCGGACGTCGCCGGACTGCTGCATCTGCAGGTGCTCGGCGATGACGGGGCCGACGGTGGGACCACGACTGTCCTCGGGCAAGCTACGGCGCCACCCGCGCCGACATCTGTGCACACGTGTCAGATTCTCGACGTCACTTTCCCCGCTGCAGGCACCTACCGCCTCCGGGTCGTGGTCGATGCAGGTGTCTCGGCGGCCACCCTGAGCCACTCTGCGTTTCGTTTCTTCTGAGGTCGGAGACGAGACCGAGCTACGACAGAGCTGTCAGGGCTCGGAGCCCGGTTTTCGGTGGTGGTGTATCCAGGTCCCTTGGAAGGGCGAGCGATCCGCGAGTGAACGGGCGCGCCGATTGCACCGTCCGGTCAATATGAGCAAAGAGCCGACGACGGATGGGGCAGGGGTGTTGCCTACCGGATGCGCGTGGTGATGCCACAGGGCTGGCCGGTCGACGGCGCCACGTTCCGGTTCTTCTGAGGTTCCTCAGGTCTGGTGGCGCAGGCGACCGCCGAGCGGCAGCGATCCGTCGGACACCGCGGTGTTGAGGCGGTGCATGCGGAACCCGAGCGCAATGAGCAGCCCGCCGAAGATGATGGCGTACGAGCCGATCCACCAGACCAGGGCCAGCGCGCCGGCCCCCGGATGCATCCAGACGATCACACCGAACGCGACCGACAAGATGCCGCCCAGCGCCAGCAACCATTCATTCTGGATCACGCGCCGCAGGCGGATCGCGGTTCCGATCTCGAGGAGGCCGGCCAGGATCGCCCACGTCCCCAGCACGTACAGGAACGCCAGGCCCACACGGCCCGGCCAGGCGACCCACGCCACCGCGACGAGGATTCCCAGCACGCCCTTCAGGAAGAGAAGCCCCCAGGGCCGATCGCGCGGCGTTTCCTTGGACAGAGCCTCTACCAGCGCGCCGATGCCGTCGATGAGCGCGTACGCCGCAAAGAAGCCCATCAAGATGATCCAAGTCATTCCCGGCATCAGCAGCGCGAGCAGCCCGAAAATGATCGCCGCCACCCCCCGCGCGATTGTCCATCCCCAGTTTTTCAGCCACATGGCTCCCTCCAGCGATTTGGTTGTTTATGCGTCTCCGCCCCAGGGAAGCCCGGTCATGGGCTCGACGATCATGCTCGCGTCGCCGCGCATGCCTCGCAGCAGCGCCTCGGCGGTGTAGGGGCCGTCCCACCGCGTTCCGTTGATGAACAGCGTCGGCGTGCCGTTGACGCCGCTGCGCACGCCGTCGAGGAAATCGCGCCGCACCTTGGGCAAGAAGAGATGCTGGTCGAGGTCGAGCGAGACACGCTGGACATCGAGCCGCAGCTGGCGCGCGTAGGACAGCAGCGCGTCCAGCGCGAGCGCGCCCTGGTTCACGAACAACGTGTCGTGCATCTCCCAGAACTTGCCCTGCGCGCCGGCGGCCTCGGCGGCTTCGGCGGCCAGCGTCGCGTGCGGGTGCATCTGCGACAGCGGAAAGTGGCGGAACACGAAACGGATCCGGTCGTGCAGGCCGCGCTCCAGCCGCTTGAGCTCGTGAAAGGCGCGCCCGCAAGCCGGGCACTCGAAGTCGCCGTACTCGAGCAACGTCACGGGCGCGCTGGCCGGTCCGCGTGCCCAGTCGCGCGCCTCCACCGGGCGCTGAAGACGGCTCACAGCTCATCCTCCGCCCGGGCGCGCACCCGGTCGTGAACGACCGACCCGCGCGACAGCTCGCGGCCGCTCAAGCGTTCCAGCGCATCGAGCACGCCGTCCGCCCCGGGGTTGAGCTCGATCGGCGAGACCTCGCTCCAGAAGATCGCGCCGTCGCCATCGACGACGAACAGCGCGCGCTCCGACGTGCCGATGTCGTCGCGGTAGACCTGGTAGCGCTGGGACAGCGCCCCCTTGGGGTGAAAGTCCGACAGTAGGTCGATGCGCAGCTTCAGCTCCCCGGCATACGCGCAGTGGGTCCAGAGCGAGTCGCACGAGATGCCCAGCACCGTGGCGCCCAGCGCTTGCAGGTCAGGCAAGAGCTCGTTGAAGAGCCCGAGCTCGCCCGTGCAGACCGGCGTGAAGTCACCCGGGTAGAAGATCAGCACGAGCGGCGAGCCGAGATAGTCAGTCAGCCGTGCGCGATGACCGTCGGGCGCCGCGGGCGCGTCCAGCTCCGGCGCCCGCGTGCCTGGCGACAACCCAAACGAAAGGATGCCCGATGCCGGAGGAGGAGGCGCGATGGTGACCATGTTGCGAGGCCCCTTTCACCTGCAAGTTGGGTCGCTCCCGCATTCGCGCCAGTGTGCGGGGGACCCGTGCAAAGCTCTTGCGCAGGCTGACCGGATCGCCTCAACTGAACCGCACCGGAACGAGATTGCCGTCGGAGGTTCGTCGTGGAATCAGCAACGCCATCGCTGTTCGCCGCCTGGGAGAGCTTCTACGTCATCGTCGGGTCGTCGGCCGCCGCGCTCACCGGGCTGCAGTTCGTCGTCATGGTCCTGGGCGCCGAGCTCAGCACCACCGCGACCGTGCACACCACGCGCGCCTTCGGGACGCCGACGATCGTGCACTTCTGTGCGGTGCTGCTCAACGCGGCGATCTTGAGCGCGCCCTGGCGCCGGCACGGCAGTGCCGCGGCCGCGATCGTGTCGTTCGCGCTCGTTGGCGTGATCTACACGCTGGTCGTCTTGCGCCACGCGCGCCGGCAGACCGACTACAAGCCGGTGCTGGAAGACTGGATCGCTCATACGATGCTCCCGCTGACCGCATACCTCGCGTTTCTCGTGGGCGGGATCTTCTTGCCTCGCGATCCGGGTCCCTGGCTCTTCGTGATCGCGGCGGCGTCGTTGATCCTGCTCTTCGTCGGAATCCACAACGCGTGGGACGCGGTGACGTACATCGCGATCTTCCGGCGGCGCAAGCCGGAAGGCGAGGGCTAGCTCGCGCGCTACTTGGCGCGAAAGGCCACCATCTGCATGACCCACGCTCCCGCCCACGAGAGCGGAGCCGCGGCGGTGTACGTGCCGACCGTGGTGACCACGCGGTCCTCGGCGATGTCTCCGTCGGGGGTCGTGATCATGCGTGAGGTGAAGCCGGCTCCGGGGCCGACGTTCGCGGTGAACACCGTGTTTGCGCCGACGAGCAGATCGATCGCGCCGGTCGTGGTGATCGAACCGCTCCCGCTGGCCGAGGAGCTCCCGGCGGCCGAGGTGGCGCCGTCGAGCGGCGTGCTGGGGTCGATGCCCGAGTATTCCAAGATCCGAACGTCGGGGTACTGCGCGGCCGCGCTGAACTTCACGGTTACCGCGTTCCCGGCGCTCGAGCTGGCGATGTTCTTGGCGTAATAGATCGACTGTGAAACCGCATTGGCCATCGCCGTGGGGCCGGCCGCCAGCGTGTAGCTGCTGCCGTTGCCGTCGGTGACGGAGGTGACTCGCGCGACGGAGTCGTTCCAGCCGACGATCACGACGTTGAGGTCGCCGGCCGCTTGCGCGCGCGGATAGATCACGACGACCGCGGACTGCGGCACCTGGGGGGTCGCGGAGATGCCCTGAACGAACGCGGGCGTCGCCGGCGGCGTGGGCGGGGGCGGCGGCGGAGGCGGTTGCGGCGGCGGAGCAGCGGTCGGCGGCGCGGCGTCCTCGGGCGCGCCGGCATCCACGAGGGCGCCGGCGTCCGCGAGGGCGCTAGCATCTGGCGCGGCGCTGGCATCTGGCGCGGCGCCGGTGTTGACGACGATCGTTCGGTTGGTCTGCACCGCGGCCTCCCGGATCTGGCTTCCGTCGGGGAAAGTGACGCTCACGTCCACGCTCGCGCGCGTCCCGACGCCGAAGTGATAGACCTTGCTGGCCCAGGCTTGCCCGGTCCGCAGCACCCTGGGCGGCGTGACGTAGTGACCAACGTCCCCGGCGAAGCCGGCGTCGAAGATCTCGATCATCGCGGTGCCGGCGAAGAATCCGGTGATGGCTGGCGCCTGGACTTTGATCCAGTTGTTGCTCGTCGTCAGATTCGACGTCCAGAGCGCGATCCCGTTGTCGGTTCCGGGGATCGACGCCTGCCCGGCGCCGGCCAGGTCGATCTTGCCGTCGCCATTCCAATCGTCGATGCTGAGCTGGTCAGCATAGAACTCGGTGGGGTTGGTTCCGTCGATGTTCGTGCCCGCGGCGCCGAGGTCTTGGTACGCGCCGCTCGGCAGCCGCCGAAAGATGTGAATGCCGCCGGCCAGACCGTCGGAGTTGTAGCCGACGTGCGCGATGACCACCTTGTCGAGGAGACCGTCGTTGTCCACGTCGGCGGTGTAGTGCTTGAATCCGGGATAGTAGGGCAGGGCCGATTCGACCGTCGCCATTGACGTCGGCGAAGTTCAACGCTTCCCACGCCGGGTAACAGACGAAGCTCGGGCCGGTCCAGTCCGCGTGTACCGCCGTGCCCTGGTTGACGCAGAGGGCGCCGAGGCCGCTCCAGGCGAGCAGGTACAGATCGACCTTACCGTCGCCGGTGAAGTCGCCGACGAACTGCATCTCGTTGCTGAGCCCCAAAGTGACGTCGTTGTGCTGCGCCGGCGTCACGGCCACCGAGTAGAGATTCTTGCCAAACGCCCCGGCGCGGTCGTTGAGCCAGAGGCCCGAATGGTGGCAGGTCTGTCCGTGGTTAACGTCGTAGACGTCGAGCCATCCGTCGCCGTCGAGGTCGGCGAGCCACGTCCCGTACGCCAGGTCCCCCGTCCCGAGCGGCGCGCAGCCCGACGCCGACGGCGGCTCGTTGGCGCGATCCAGGCCGACGGCGAGCGCATCCTGCGTGAACGAGATCAGTGGATTCGGATCGGCCGCGTTGCTCGTCAGGCGCGCCGTCTCGTTCGTCAATCGTTCAGCGTGCTCGCCGCAAGCGACCGACAGCCCAAACATCACCATGAAACCGAATAGCTCGTGTCTCCGCGTCATGTCCTTTCCCCCCCTTGCCTTCCGGCAAGATCAAGGAACGGTCATGGTGACGAACTTTCCGAACCAGAACGTCATGCACTTGTTGCAAAGGCGTTTGCCGGCTTCGCGTACGGGCACCTGAAACTCCGATCGGCTGCTTGGAAGCCAACACTCGAAGATCAAGGGAGGCGCCCATGAGACATGGATTGGGAATGACAGCGCTGTTGTCGCTGATGGCGACGGGAATCATGGCGGATCGGGCGGACGCGGCGACGCCGATCACGTTCAACGTGACGATCGGTTCACCGCTGGCGTACGTGTTCAACGGCGGCGCGCCCGACCAGGTGTTGGGGCTGGTGCCGGGCAAGACCTACCAGTTCTCGATGAGCGCGGCCGACGCTGCCGCCCATCCCTTCGTCATCTCGACGACGACGGGAGTCGAGCCGCCCACGCCGTTTGTCGACCCCGGCCTGACCGGCAACGGAACGGCGAACGTCATGTTTACCGTCCCGACCACGCCGATCCCGCAGATCTACTATCAGTGCGCCGTCCACAGCTTCATGACGAACAAGATCGTGCTGAACGCGACGGCCGTTCCTGCGCTCGACGCGAAGAGCGTGGTGGTCCTGGTGGCGCTTCTGTTGGCGGCGGGTGTCGCGGCGATCCTGTGGCAGCGACGCAAGCGGGGAATGGCCCTGGCCGGGTAACCCGGGCGTCGGGCGCACGCGTTGTCGACGTGTGCGCCCGGTAAAAGCCGGTTGATTCAGTCCGATGGGTCTGCTGCAATCGGCTCGTGGGAATCTTTGCGCGTCGGGCGGGTTTATTGGTGGTGGTGGGCGGCCTGGCCGCATGTGGAGGTGAGCGCCGCGCTCTGACAGATGCGGGGGCGGACGGCGACGCTCCGCCCGAATCGGCGGACGGCGCCGCGGAGCGCGCCGAGGCGAGCGGCGACGTCCCGCCGCCTGCGATCTGTCCCGTCGGGTTGGCGCCGGGCCAGACGGACCAGGCCGGCTGCCCGGCAGATCCGAACGCGATCGCCTCCTGTCCGCCAGCAACGGTTTGTGTCTACCCAGACTCTGTCTCGGGGCAACAAGCCGTGACGTACTGCAACGGAACGAATTCGCTCATGAGCCTCACGCTCTGCCCAGGCCAATGTGGGGCTCTCGTCGCGGCGTCGAGCGTCGACGTCACGCCCATCGATTCTTCGTCCTGTCTCAGCCGACCGGCGATGGACTGCGCGCCGCAGGCCGGACTATCCGACCAGGACCTGGTTTCGAAGTGGATCTCAAACGTCATTCAAGACTGTCCGCCCCTCGTCGAAAACCAAGTCGTCGTGTCGTTCGACGGTGGTTGCGCGACGGAGATGCGGTTTGCTTTTGTGCCGCTCGACGGCTTTGCCGCATGCGTAGCCGAGAAACTGAGCGCGGTTCGCTGGACCTGTCGTGACCTCACCTGCGCCACGGCCGCCCGGTCGACGCTGCCTTGAGCAAAGGACCGGGCCAGAAGCGGCATCTTCGGCTGCCGAACTCGTGGTGTAAACCCGTGGGCCACGGGCTTGGCGCGTTCAACGCCAGCCAACGACCGGGTTCGGCAGTGACGCGAGGACGCGTGTTACGGTTTCCCTCACCGCCTCCCGATGCGCTCCTTCCGCGCCAACCAGCAGCACGACGAACCGCTCCGGGACCTTCTTTTCTATCGCGGTACACATGAACAGGAACTCCGCGACCGTCTCGAGGGCCTCGCCCTTGTGGCTCGTGGTCATCACGAAGCGGCTTGCTTCGCCCTCGGGATGTTGCTCCACGTCGACGTCGTCGAATGCGCTTTCCCAGTCGTCACACTCGACGCCGGCGCACACGGCGTAGCGACAACCCTGATGGATGAGGGATCGAGCGAGGCGGTCCTTCTCGACGAATGGCACCCTCGTGAAAACAGCGATCATGGCGGCGAACTCGTCGCCGGCGAAAGGCGAGGCGAAGCCGGCCACCGGAACGTCGCCAACCCACACCTCTTTGAAAGCCGCATCTAATCGGTTCATCGCCAAGCTGCCGAACGACGATACAGCCGTTCAGCGGCGGCGCGAAGCGCCGTCGGTCTGCTACGGCGGGTTGGACAGCGTCCATTACGTGTCACGCGCGAAGATCCGACCTCGTCAGCCCACAATTCGCACCGCTGTGCGTACAGCCTCGTTACCGTCGCCGTGGAAGCTTCTGTCACAGCGTGGGCATCGCCATGATGATTGCCACATCCCAGTAACACGGATACCCGCAAAGACCACGCCTCCGACAGCAATGGTGAGCCATCCGAATCCAGCGAGAGAGCCCACCAGCCTGACGGGAGTGCCCGCCTGCAACGGCGGGCTGGACGGCAGGAATTGCCCGCCTGATTTCGACAAGAACGCTCGGCATGACGTCTCCTCCGTCCGTATGTTAGACGGCGCGTTTCGAGCGAGCTCGGTCGACTCGCACGATCAGATCCTCCGCGACTTCGCTCCTTGCGAATGGATTCAGCGTGAACCGCTTTTCGGGGGAGAAAGCTACCTCCGCACCGAGGGGACCACTTGCGCTGGCTCCAGTGAGACGGAGGGTGATCCGGGGCGGATTCACCGCTATCGACGAGCTCACGTTCATGATGTCGGCCAACGGAAGCTGGTGCTCTCTCCCGCGATTTCGCACGACCAGGTAGTCGCCCGCATCGTAGACCTCGTCTGCCAGGTCCCAGACGAACTTCCTCATCACGAAGTACCCGAACACCGACATCGCGCTGGGACCGACCAGGAAGATGACGGTACCGCTCGCTAGACCACCATGGCTGAGCGCCACGATGACGAAGAGCCCCAGAAAACCGAACCACAGGGCCGGGAACACCTTCTTGTAGAACGTCGTCCACGGAGACGAGATCCGCTTCATCTTGTCGACGTAACGATCTCGCGTTCAGCGGCGGCGCGCAAGCGCCGCCCGCTGGAACGGCGGGTCGGACGGCTCATTGCCCGGCCGGCGGCCGCCCTTCCCATGCCTTCAGGCCACAGCTCGAGCACTTGCCTGAATATCCCCAGTTCCCTTCGCCCTGAAAGGAGTGTCGACAGCGAGGGCAAAGCCAAGCCGACTGCCACGAACCGGCGCCCGCGATCCCGACGAACCAGATGAGCGTGAGCGCGATGGTCGCCCAATTCACCCTAGCCAATGAGAACAAGAGCACGATGCCAGGCACGAAGAAGATGATGCTGATCCAGAGAATTACGCTTCGTACGAGGTAGCCTCGCCAAGGTACGTCCTTGTCACCCCGGACGCCGCTGCTGTCCGCGTTTGCGTGTTTCATCTGTCTGTCCACCGATACTGCCGTTCAGCGGCGGGTGCGAGAGGGAGCGGAGCGAGCGACTCGCCCCTCGGTCTGCAACGGCGGGTTCGACAGCTCACAGCGGGTCTGCGACCGTGGACGTGTACTTCGCGACTCGGTCTCGAAGAGAAGCCGATACTCCCCGAACTCCGGTGAGACATCGGCGGAACTTCGGGTCTCGACGAGCCTCAAGCTCGACGCGTTCGACGAATCGCTCGGGCTCGCGTGTGAGCAGATCCTCAAGCGGACCGGCTGCGACATGAGCGAGGATCTGATCGTCCGGTGCCGCTCCGACCAGTTCGAGAGTGACCTCCATCCGGCTTCCGAATCGCGACGAAGGAGCTCGTCCACTTCAACCCACGCAGCGTAGAGCGGACCCGACGCCTTACACCCCTCGACATGGTAGCGAATCCAGTCATCGGCCAAGGCATGCGGCATCGCTCGTCTGTCCAACAATATAGCCGTTCAGCCGCGGATGCGAGAGGGAGCCTGCACAGTGCGACCGACGCGCCCGTCCGCTGCAACACGCGGGTTAGGCAGCGTACCAGGCCGGGGGAGTTCCAGGACCGGACCAGCTCCAGTCGCGCAGCATCTCGATGATGCTCGCGTCGTTGATGGCCTCGTCGATCTCCTTCTTCCCGGTCTCGGGAAGACACGAGTAACCAAAACCGGCCGCCACGAGCCGTTCCGTGAATCGCCGGATCGCCGCGTATTCTGTCACCAACACCATCCCGTGAGCGGCCCCGAAGTGCTCGAGCAAGACCGGCGCCACAAGGTATTCCTCATCGAGCGCCACGTGGACGTCGGTGCGCACGGCCAGCTGGAATCGACGAGCAATCTCGATCCACCGATTCTGGAATGGAGTCATCGGAAGCTGCCTAACGACCTGCCGTTCAGCGGCGGCGCGAAGCGCCGTCCGTCTGCAACGGCTTGTTCGACGGCGACACGCCTCCGCCTACCACGATGAACAGTCCTTTGGCTCGGCCGGACAGATCGGATAGTTCTGGCCGCGGAGGTAATTGCGAAAGGTGGCAGTTCGCGATCCGGAGGCGGCTGCTGTCGAGGCTCGCTCAAGAACGGGTTCTTGATGTCGGGAACAGAGATACTCCCATGCCAGGTACACCACGTCGTCATGCTTCGCGCGTGTTAGCATCTTCTCGGCCTCCGCAATCGCCGCGCCTTCGCGCTTCGGGTCGCGCCACTCGGCGAACTTCTCGATCGCCGATCGGATGTCGGCGTATCCGGGTGCGACATCGGCAAGGACACCTTCCACTCCGAAATACACCTCCGGACGACCCTTGATGGTTCGGACGAATACAATTGCTCGCATGTGGCCTTGCTCGTAAGCCTTCCACCACAGTTGGTCTTTGAGATAGAGGCCGGCGTCCTTGGGCAGCTGGGAAGCGCTCCCGAAGAACACCTTCACCACGCGAGCGTTAGCCATCGCAGACCGGACTAGCTCGTATGGAAATTTCTTCGCTCGCCCACTCTCGACTCCGTCCTTTCCGGACGCCGGGAGGGACCTGCCGAATTTCAGCTCAATCTCGACGGCGGACTCCGCACATATTGCCTTCTGGCCCAGCGTGTAGGACGGGCCGGCGTGCAGGTCCGCTCCCGCGAGTTGAATCAGTACTCCGACCACCAACGCAGCTCGTGGGTACATGCCGCCTCCAGTCCGTCGAACGATCACGCGTTCAGCGGCGGCGCGCAAGCGCCGTCCGCTGCAACGCGCGGTTCGGCAGCGCGTCCTCTACTCATCGTCCCGAGGGTGGACCAGCGTGAAAGCCAGGGCCACGTCCGGGGAGCGGAGCCAGCCCAACACATCCGCGACGCTCTGCGAACGCGGCACGGCAAGGTAGGCGCGACCACTGCGGCCGTCCTTTTCGACGAAGGCACCCTCGACGGCGATGTCGGCCTGCTCGCCCGCAACGTCCAGCGCCCTGAAGGTGGCGTTTAGGTCACTGCTGGACGACAGACTGTAGTCGATGATCATCGCCCAGCGACCGCCGTCGTGGTGAATACGACGACCGATGTGCTCGACCGCGACCCCCTCACTGTCCCAGTCCAGCATGCCATCGCCGTCGTCCGGTCGGACCTCAATGACATCGCCGTAAGTTGGCTTGGCGTGGAGAAAGGGCACGTTCCCCAGCCGCACTCTTCGCGTCCGGCTGGTCTGGTCGATCGGTCCGAGGTCCTCAGCCCAGGCTGTCTCGACGTCCTCACCCTGGTTGTGCAGCCGCACCTTTACCAATTTCGACTTGTCGGGCACCCACATTCCGAACTGCGTCTCCGTCTGCCGAACTCATATTTCCCACAGTTGGATAATCCTTGGCCACAGCAATCTCGCGGCCATATTGCACGACCGATCCATCGCGATCTCGCGAGCTTGTGACGCATGGTCTCGCTGGATAATCCGATAAGGGCCGCGACCAGGGCCGCGAGCGGCATGGCAAGGGTCGCGGGCTGGTCAGTGATCGAGGGGGCTGCGGACACCACCGGCGCCTCGATTGAGAACGTGGGTGTAGATCATCGTGGTGGTGACCTCCTTGTGACCGAGGAGCTCCTGGATCGTGCGGATGTCGTAACCGGATCCAAGAGGCCAGTCGCGAAGGAGTGGCGCAGGGCTGGGGAGTGACCTGCTTGGGAATCTTGGCGGTGATGGCGGCCAGACCGCTCTCCTTTTGAACGATGCTTTCGAGAAGATGGTGGCGACGGATCTTCGGGGTGGCGGGGTCGACGCAGGTTCGAGTCGCGGGAAATACCCGTCGGTGAGGAAGAAGGCTGCGCTGGACGGGATGCTGCGGCTGGTGAAGAGCGGAGCTCAGTACGCGGCCAAGAAAAAAGGCGGCTGGAATCTCTGCGATTCCGCCGCCTTTTCGGTGGGCGTTGCAGGGATTGAACCTGCGACTTCGACCGTGTGAAGGTCGCACTCTTCCGCTGAGTTAAACGCCCGGGATGAAGACGAGGAGAGGCTAGCGCCCTCGGTCGGTGGTCGTCAAATAGAATGCGCGGGCGGGCGCCGATGACGGGCAATCTGACGGGCAATCTGTTCGATGGATCACCGCGGCGGGTTCTGACATTCTCGGGCGGGTGTCGCACCCGACCGATCGATCAGGGGTTCCACCGACGGCCCTTCGTTCGTCGCTCCTGGCGGCCGGTGTCATGGTCGGGATGAGCCTGGGCGCGCCGGGAGACGTCGAGGCCGCCGCGCCCCTGCCCCCTGCCAGCGCGGTGGCGGCGCCGTCCGATGCACGGCTCTCGGTCGAGCTGCGCGGGCCGTGGGTCTTCCGCCAGGCGACGCACGCGGGGAGCCCGGCCGCCGGCGCGAACGGCTGGCTGCCGGCGACGGTGCCGGGCTGCGTGCACACCGACCTGCTCGCGAACCACAGGATCGCCGACCCCTTCGTGGGCACGAACGAGAAGGACCAGCAGTGGATCGACAAGGAAGACTGGGAGTACCGCACGACGTTCGTCGCAGATGACGCGCTCCTCGCGCGCGAGCGGATCGAGCTCGACTTCCGGGGCCTCGACACCTACGCGGAGGTCTTCGTCAACGGCGCATCGGTGCTCAGCGCCGACAACATGTTTCGTTCGTGGCGAGTCGCGGTGAAGCCGCACCTGCACGCGGGCGAGAACACGCTGCTCATCCGTTTTCGCTCGCCGATCAAGCACGTGATGCCGGCCTACGAGCGGCTCGGCTACGTGTTGCCGGCGGCGAACGACCAGGCGACGCCGATGGTCAGCATGTTCACGCGCAAGGCGCCGTATCACTACGGCTGGGACTGGGGGCCGCGCTTCGTCACCAGCGGGGTCTGGCGGCCGGTGCGGCTCGAGGCCTGGGACGCGGCACGCATCGACGACGTCCACGCGCTGCAAACGTCGCTGACCGACGCGCGCGCGACGCTGAAGGTGACCACGACGGTGGTCGCGTCGCACGCGGGCCGCGCGCAGCTGCGCCTGTCGCTCGCCGGCGGCGGCCCGCTGGCGGAGGTCGGCGCGACCCTGAAGGCCGGCCGCAACGCGATCGACGCCGACGTCGCGATCGAGCACCCCGAACGCTGGTGGCCGAATGGCCTCGGCCAGGCGCACCTTTACACCATCGCGGCCGAGCTGTCGGTCGCCGGCGTCGCGCGCGACACGCGCGCCGTGCGCGTCGGCCTGCGCACCCTGCAAGTCATTCACCGCGACGACAAGGGCGGCAAGAGCTTCACCGTCGAGGTCAACGGCGCGCCGGTCTTCATGAAGGGCGCGAACTACATCCCGTCGGACAGCTTCGTCGATCGCGTGACGCCCGAGCGTTACCGCTTCCTGGTGCAGTCGGCCGCCGACACGCACATGAACATGCTGCGCGTGTGGGGCGGCGGCATCTACGAGGACGATCGCTTCTATGACCTGTGCGACGAGCTGGGCATCCTGGTCTTCCAGGACTTCATGTTCGCCTGCAGCATGTACCCCGGCGACGCGCCCTTCATCGAGAATGTCCGGCAAGAGGCGATCGAGAACGTCCGCCGCCTGCGCAACCATCCCAGCCTGGCGCTGTGGGCCGGCAACAACGAGATGGAAGTCGCCTGGAAAGAGTGGGGCTGGCAGCAGAAGTTCCACCTGAACAAGGCCGCCCAGGACAAGATCTGGCGCGCCTACAAGCGCGTCTTTCACGATGTGCTGCCCAAGGTCGTCGCCGAGCACGATCCCGGGCGCTTCTATACGCGCAGCACGCCGAGCGCCAATGACGACAAGCTCCCGGCCAACAAGGTCGGCTACGGCGACATGCACTACTGGGGCGTCTGGCACGCCGAGGCGCCCTACAGCGACTACGGTCCCAACACGTCGCGGTTCATGAGCGAGTACGGCTTTCAGTCGTTCCCCGAGCTCGCGAGCGTGGCGCGCTACGCGACGCCGGCCGACTACGACATCGAGTCGCCGGTCATGCTCGCGCACCAGCGCCACCCACGCGGCAACCAGCTCGTGCGCACGTACATGGACCGCGACTTCCGCAAGCCGAAGGACTTCGCGTCGTTCCTGTACATGAGCCAGGTGCTGCAGGCGACGGTGATCGACTACGCCGCCGAAGCGCACCGGCGGCGCATGCCGTACAACCAGGGCAGCCTCTACTGGCAGCTCGACGACTGCTGGCCGGTGGCGTCGTGGGCCGGCATCGACTACTTCGGGCGCTGGAAGGCGCTGCACTACGCCGCGCGCCGCTTCTTCGCGCCGATCCTGCTCAGCACCGTCGAGGAGGGGGACCAGATCCGCGTCTACGGCGTGTCCGATCTGCGCGCGCCGACGGGCGGGCAGCTGGTGCTGCGCCTGCTCGATTTCGAGGGCCGCGAGCTGTGGCGCAGGGAGACCGCGGTGACGCTGGCCGCGAATACGAGCGCGGTGGTGTCGTCGTGGCCGCGCGCGGCGGCGCTGCAGGGCGCCGACCCGGCGCACGTGGTGCTGGTGGCCGAGCTCGACGGGGCGGGGGGCGCGCGCCTGGCGCGCAGCCTGTTCTACTTCGTGAAGACCAAGGACCTGGCGCTGCCCGAGCCCGAGCTAACCGTGGCGGTCACGCCGCACGCCGGCGCCACCGGCGCGTCGGTGCGGGTCACGGCGCGGCGACTGGCGCGCGCGGTGCGGCTCGACGCCGATCCGGAGCCGTCGCGGCGCGAGGAGATGTTCTCGGACAACTACTTCGACCTCTTGCCCGGCGAGGCGGCCACCGTCGAGTGGAACGGGCCGGTCCCACGGGTGAAGGCGATCTCGATCCACGACACGTACTGATCCGGCGCGTCGCCATGGTAGCTTCGTCTCCGTGAGCGGCGCGCGCGCATTGCCCGGCGGAAGGCTCGAGCTGGCCGTGCTCGTCGCGCTCTGGGAGCACGGCGCGCTGTCGGCGCCCGCGATCCACGATCGCGTCGGCGTGCCACTCGATCTCGTGTACACGACGACGACGAAGGTGCTCGATCGGCTGCTCGCCAAGGGGCTGGTCGAGCGCCAGCCGTCGGGCAAGACGTTCCGGTACGTGGCGTCGGTGGAACGGCCGGCGACGGAGCGGGCGCGCGCCGCCAAGCTGCTGGAGGCGCTGTTCGGAGATGCGCCGCGCCCCGCGCTCGCCGCGCTGGTCGACGCGGTGACCGAGATCGATCCGGACCTTCTCGACGAGCTCGCGCGCATCGTCGAGGCGCGGCGGAGGTCTCGCCGTGAGCCGTGACCTGGTCTTCGCCGCGCTGGTGCTGACGATCTGCGGCTCGCTCGCGTGGCTGCCCGGCTTGCTGCCGTCCGCGGTCAGCGCCCGCGAAGGCGGCGTGGCGCGCGAGCGATCGACCTGGCGGTGTCTCTGGGCGCCGCTGGTGCCCGCGGTGCTGGCGCTGGGCGTGCTCGTCGGTTGGCGGCTGCAAGAACCGCGGATCACCGACGAGCTCTTGCGGCCGACGGCGCTCGCGCTCGGCGTGCCGCTCGGGGTCGTCTGGGTGCGCGCGCTGGTCCGCGCCGCGCGCGCGCTGCGCGTGAGCGCCGATGGCGTGGCCGCCGCGGCGGTTGGTCTCCTGCGCCCGCGCATCGTGCTGGATCCGGTGTTCAGCGCGGAGCTCGACCCGGCCGCGCGCGATGCCGTGCTCGCTCACGAGCGCGCGCACACGCGACACCGCGATCCGTTGCGAATCTGGCTGGCGCGGGCCGCCACGGATCTGCAGTGGCCTTTCCGCTCACCGAGTGTGCGGCTCGACGCGTGGCTCGAG
>Ga0265338_10003163_pt1 | contig 23498 bp, 17 predicted proteins | sample 42126metaG_FD_193579 | JGI IMG/M metagenome (GOLD analysis project Ga0265338, IMG submission 193579) | Rhizosphere microbial communities from Carex aquatilis grown in University of Washington, Seatle, WA, United States - 4-21-26 metaG | ecosystem: Host-associated > Plants > Roots > Rhizosphere... | reverse complement strand
GAAGACGGACCTGACGCGGTGAATCGGCCAGGCGCCTACGCAACACTGCGATCTCCTCATCGAGGAAGGAGATCTGTGCGGTAAGGCTACTCACCTCATCCTCGTGCCGCGAAGCCCGTCCACTTTCGTCCCTAGCTGCCACGGCCCTCACCTCCTCCCGGGGAGTATGAAACTAACTAGACCCTACCTACCTGAAGCTCTTTCCTAACATCCCAGCGCGTGTTCGATTGCTTACGGTCGTTGTGCGTTCTTGTGAAACCGCAGGCCAGAGGCCTAATGTAAGCGCAGAGTTATATTTCGAACACGTAACGTGTTTTTTATCTGACGTACGCGCCCGTGTAACCACCGCGTTACTCACCGCTCTCCTGCAGGCCCTCCTGCGCCGCTTCCTGGGGCAGGAGAGCCTCCTGGGGCAGGCCCGGAGGCGCCGCCTCCGGGTGCGCGCCCTTGGCCGGGCGGCGGCGGCGGGCTGGCGCGGTCACCCCGGCGGCGAGGCGCCTGGCGGTGACGAGGAACCCGGTGTGCGCGATCATCCGGTGGTCCGGCCGCACCGCGAGGCCGTCCACGTGCCAGCCCCGGTACAGCGTCTCCCACGCGGCGGGCTCGAAGAACCCGCCGTGCCCGCGAAGCTCCTCGACCACGCGCGACAGCTGCGTGGTGGTCGCCACGTAGCAGCAGATCAGCCCGCCGGGGATAAGCACGCGCGCCGCCGCGGCGACGTTCTCCCACGGGGCGAGCATGTCCAGGACCACCCGGTCGAACGCGGGCGCGCCCGATGGCTCCGCCATCGGGCCGGGCGCGCGGTCCCTGGCTTCTCCCGCTTCTTCCGGGTCTTCCGGCGCTTCCGGGTCTTCCGCCGCCTCGGCCTCGTCCGCCAGTTCGGCGGCGTGGCGGAGGCGGGCGTAGACCGCACTCGTTCTGGCGGCCGGGTCGAGGGCGACCGCCGCGGACAGTTCGCCGGTCACCAGCCGCCACCAGGCGGGGACCTCGCCGAAGTACTTCCTGACGTTCTCCCTGGCGATCTCGGCGAAGTCGGGGCGCGCCTCGAAGGACACCAGCTCACCGTCCGGCCCGATCGCGCGCAGGAGCCAGCAGGACAGGGCGCCTGAGCCGGCGCCCGCCTCGAGCACCCGGGCGCCAGGGAACACGTCCGCGTAGGCGAGGATCTGCGCCGCGTCCTTGGGGTAAACGATCGTGGCGCCGCGCTTCATGGCGAGGGTGTAGTCGGCGAGCAGCGGGCGCAGGGCGACGTACGCGGTGCCGCTGGACGCGGTCACCACGGAGCCTTCCGGGCGGCCGATCAGGTCGTCGTGGCTCAGCGAGCCCCGGTGCGTGTGGAACGTACCGCCGGCGCTGAGGACTATCTGGTGCATCCGGCCCTTGGGATCGGTGAGCTGCACCTGGTCACCGGCCGCGAACGGGCCCCGCTGAGTTCTCGCCTTCACGGCGCTTAGAGTACTCAGTCGCGGGCTGGCGGCGGGATTCAGACGCCGGCGAATACCTGGTCCAGGTCGCGGGCGGCGAGGACGCCGACCACCTGGCCGGACGGGTCCACCAGCAGGTACTCGGTGGCGGGCGCGCGGCGGATGGCGTCGAGCAGGGCCATGCCCTGCAGGTCGGCGCTGAGCACCATGTTCGGCTCGATGGTCCGGGCCATCGACCCGGTGTCCACCCAGGGCCTGCGCTGCGGCGGCGTGGCCATGACGGCGGCCTCGTTGACGATCCCGAGCGGTGCGTTGTCGTGGTCGACGACGACGATGGCGCGGGCGCCGGCCTCGTCCGCCTGCCTGACCGCCTCGGCGAGCGGGGTGCTCGCCGGGACGGAGACGGCCCGGCGCGCCAGGCGGCGCGCCTGCAGGGCGGGCAGTCGCTCGCGGAACCTGGTGGCCTTGATCGACTGGGTGGCGCCGGTCCACATGAACGCGGCGATCACGACCACCCACAGGGTGCTCACCAGGTCGCCGCCCGCCAGACTGCCGGAGAAGAACGGGATCGCGAGCAGCCCGACCGCCAGGACCCGGCCCACCCACGCGGCGGAGATGGTGGCCGCGTTCGGGCGGCCGGTGACCTTCCAGATGACCGCGCGCAACATCCGGCCGCCGTCAAGCGGCAGGCCGGGCAGCAGGTTGAACCCGGCCACCACGAAGTTCGCGAACATCAGCTGCCTGATCAGCGCGCCCGTCACCCCGTACGGCGCGACCTGGGCGAGGCCCCAGCCGAGGGCGCCGAGTACCAGGGAAAGCGCGGGCCCGGCGGCCGCGACGGCGAACTCGCGGCCGGGGGTCGGCGCCTCCCGTTCGATCTCGGACACGCCGCCGAGCGGATAGAGCAGGATGCGGCGCACCGGCAGGCCGAAGCTCCTGGCCACCACCGAGTGGGACAGCTCGTGCACCAAGACGGATACGTAGAGCAGCACCACGAAGGCGGCGGCCACCACGTACCGCATGTCACCGCTGAGCGAGGCGGACAGGTCGTTGGCGTAGATGATGATGAAGACGCCGGCGATGATGAACCAGTACGGCGATACGTAGACGGGTATCCCGAACAGCCGCGCCACGACGAAGCCGTGCTGTTGCGGGCCGCGCCGGTCCGACTGCTCCTCCTGGCCACTTGCCACACCACCGATGCTACGTGCATCCGGCGACAGCGCGAGTCCCCGCGGGCTGGATGCGGTTATTGGCAGCCAGTTCACAGCTTTGCCTCAGCGGCCGCCCGGGCCGAATCTGATGAAACTGTCGGCACGCTGCCCTACGGTTGCGTTGTGGACATCGAAAACGTGGTTGACGACCTGGACGCGGGCGAAGGGCCCGGTCCGGCGGGCGGCTTGCCGTCGCTGTCGCCGTCGCGGGCGTCGGACTTCATGACCTGCCCGCTGCTGTACCGGTTCCGGGTCATCGACCGCATCCCCGAGCCGCCCACCCCGGCGACGGCGCGGGGCACGCTGGTGCACGCGGTGCTTGAACGGCTGTTCGACCGGCCCGCCGCCGAGCGGGTGCCCGCCGCCGCGGCGGACATGGTGGAGCCGGAGTGGGCGCGGCTGTGCGAAGAAAACGACGGCCTAGCCGGGCTGCTCGACGGCGACGAGGAACGCATCCGGTTCATCGCGGACGCGCACGCGGCCCTGACGGGCTATTTCAAGCTCGAGGACCCGCGGCGGCTCGAGCCCGCGGAGCGCGAGTGGTACGTGGCGGCGGAGTTGCCGTCCGGGCTTCGGCTGCGCGGCTACGTCGACCGGCTCGACGTCTCGCCGGCCGGCGACATCCGGGTCGTCGACTACAAGACGGGCAAGGTGCCGCTCGAGGCATACGAGGCGAGTGCCCTGTTCCAGATGAAGTTCTACGCGCTGGTGATCTGGCGCCTGCGCGGGGTGATCCCCCGAGTGCTGCAGCTGATGTACCTGTCCGGCGACGGCGAGGTGCTGCGCTACTCACCGGACGAGGCCGACCTGCGGGCAACGGAGCGCAAGCTGGAAGCGCTATGGGCCGCGATATCCCGGGCGCGGGAAACCGGGGACTGGCGGCCACGGCCGTCACGGCTGTGCGACTGGTGCCGGCACAAGTCGCTGTGCCCGGAGTTCGGCGGGACGCTCCCGCCCCTGCCGGAGCACGCGCTGCCCGGGGCCGCCTCAGCCCCCGCCAAGGCCTCAGCCCCGGCCGACGCGTAGCGCCCAGGCAACGCATCCTCCGGCGCGCCAGAACGCGGCTCCAGCACCGCCGGTCGGGCCATCCCGCTTCTTGCTGTTATACGAAGCGCGGGTGAGACGGCTAGGCGATGAAGGGAAAATTCGTTTGACAGCATGAGATTACTCTCATGATACTAATCTCATGAATCTGACGCGGTTGATGGCGCTCGGGGTGCTGGCGCGCAGCGGGCCGTCGCACGGGCACCACATCCGGCGGGTCGCCGACGTGACCAACGTGGGCGAGTGGGGCGGGGTGTCGGTCGGCGCCCTGTACCGGGAGCTGCGCGCCATGGAGCGCGAAGGGCTCGTCGAGGCGGCACGGACCGAGAAGGTCGGCAACCGGCCGGAGCGGACCGTCTACGCGATCACCGCGGAGGGACAGCTCGAGCTGACCACGCTGCGGGAGCAGGCGATCAGACCGCTCGGGTCCGGCCCCGATCCGCTCGGCGTGGCGCTGCTGTTCGCGGCCGACGGGATGGATCCGGAGGAGCTGCGCCGAACGCTGCGGGCGCGGCGGGAGATGCTGGCGATCGGCGCCAGGGAGATAGCGGCCGACCGGAAGCAGCTCATGGCCAAGGGGTTCCTTGACATGCTCGCGGCCTCCGTCATGCGGCGTGCGATCCTGGCCGTCGAGGCGGAGATCGCGTGGCACGACGAGCTCGACGCTGAGCTGGGGCGGGCGGGCCGGGAAGGCGCAGCGTCCGGCGACCATGCCCCGGCGGCCCTTGGCACCGGGCGGGTCATGCCGCTTGGCGAGGGGTCCTTCGAGGTCGCGCCGCCGGGCCGGACGGCCTTCGAGGTCGCGGCCGGAGAACGCGGCCCGGATGCCGCGGCCGACCCGGACGGGCCGGCCGCGGCGAGCACGGAAGCCGCGGCCAGCGCAGGCGGGGCGGCGCCAGCGCGATGACAAGTCACGATAGTACTTGAAATAGATTGAGATATTACTCGATAATGACCAAGGGTCCGGCACGCCCTCGTGGTGACGCGGGCGGCCATTTCAGAGGGGAACCGTACTGATGGCAATCATCGAGGCCAGGGGCCTCGCGCGTGACTTCACCAGCCGAAAGCGCACCGTGCACGCGGTGCGCGGGGTCGACCTCGCCGTGGACGACGGGGAGATCGTCGGTTTCCTCGGGCCGAACGGCGCGGGCAAGACGACGACCCTGCGCATGCTGACCACGCTGCTGCGGCCGACGGCGGGCACCGCCACGGTCGCGGGCGCCGACCTGCTGCGCGACCCGCTCGGGGTGCGCAAGCGGATCGGCTTCGTGCCGCAGGCGATCGGCCAGACCCAGGGCGGGACCAGCGACAACAGCCTGGTCATCGAGGAGTTGCTCGACCAGGGCACCGCCTACCGGGTGGGCCGGGCGGAAACCAGGCGGCGGGCCGCCGCGCTCATCGAGCAGCTTGACCTCGGCGGGCTCGACCAGCGGTACGTGAAGACCCTGTCCGGCGGGCAGCGGCGACGGCTTGAGATCGCGCTCGGCCTGGTGCACCAGCCGCAGGTCGTGTTCCTCGACGAGCCCACCACCGGGCTCGACCCGCAGTCACGGTCGAACATGTGGGAGCACATCAGGCGGCTGCGTTCCGACCTCGGCACCACGGTGTTCCTCACCACGCACTACCTGGATGAGGCGGACGCGCTGTGCGACCGTCTGTTCGTCATCGACCACGGGGTGATCGTGGCCGTCGGCACGCCGGATGAGCTCAAGCGGCGCGTCTCCGGCGACGTCGTGACCCTGTCGGTCAACGGTGTTCCTAACCACGGGGCCACCCAGGCGGCGCGGTCGCTGCTCGCGGAAGCGCCGGTGGTGCGGGAGATCACGGTGGCCGACGGGACGCTGCGGCTGACCGTGGACCACGGCGAGGAGGCGCTGCCGGTGCTGCTGCGCACGCTGGACGCCGCGGGCATCACGATGAGCGCGATCAGCCTGTCCCGGCCGACGCTCGACGACGTGTTCCTCACGCTCACCGGGCGCTCGCTGCGCGACGACTCCCCCGGCGGTGCCGGGGGCGACAAGAAGGACGACGAGCCCGCGCTCGCGGGCGCGGCGGGCGGCACGGCCGGCACGGTAACCGGCACTGCGGGCAAGGGGTAAGGGCAAATGTCATTCATCAGCGACACGCTGTTCGTTTTCCGCCGTCAGCAGCGGCTGATCCTGCGGGTGCCGGCGTTCATCATCGTCGGGGTGCTGCAGCCGATCCTCTACCTGGCGCTGTTCGGCCCGCTGCTCACCAAGCTCCCGGCGGGCACGCTGTCCGGCGGGTCGGGGTCTGGCGGCACGGCCGAGGCGTACCGGTTCTTCGTGCCCGGGCTGCTGATCCAGCTGGCCCTGTTCGGCTCCACGTTCGTCGGGTTCGCGATCATTTCCGAGTGGCGGGCCGGGATCATCGAGCGGTACCGGGTGACGCCCATCTCCCGGGTAGCGCTGCTGACCGGGCGGGTGATGCGTGACGTGGTCACGCTGATCGTGCAGTCGACCGTGCTGATCCTGGCCGGGGTCGCGTTCGGGCTGCGCGCGCCGCTCCCCGCGATCTTGCTGTCCTACGTCTTCCTCGTGCTCGTCGCCGTCGGGCTGTCGTCGCTGTCCTACGCCACCGCGCTGCGGATCAAGAGCGAGGACGCGTTCGCGCCGCTGGTCAACTCGGTGGTGGTGCCGCTGATCCTGCTGTCCGGGATCATGCTGCCGATGACGCTCGGGCCGGGCTGGCTGCAGGGGGTCGCCCGGGTCAGCCCGTTCCGCTACATGATCGACGCCATGCGGGAGGCGTACGCGGGTCAGTACTGGAACGCGGTCATGGTCGAGGGGCTGTGCGTGGCGGTCGGCACCGCCGCCGTGCTGCTGTGGCTCGGCTCCCGCGTGTTCGTCGCCGAGAACTCGTAAGGCCGGGCGGTGTTAGCTGGACTTGCCGAGGACGGCGTAGTTGTACATGCCGAACGGCGCGTATGCGTACACGTTGGTCAGGTCAGAGCCCCTGTACAGCAGGCTCTTGCCGTAGACCTCGGGCAGGATGACCGCGTCGCCCATCACCAGCTTGTCGATCTGGCCGTAGTCCGCGGCCTGCTGCGCGGTCGAGGTACCCGGCTTGGCCGCGTCCGCGAACAGCGCGTTGACCTGCGGGTTGTTCTCCTCGCTCACGTTGGTGTTGCCCGCGGGAACGATGGTGTTCCCGTTGACCAGCTCATCGAGCATGCCGTAGCCGTCCGGCCATGCTGGCGACCAGCCGCCGAAGTCAATGCCGAGGTCGTGCGTGTGCACGTAGTTCGGCGACCCGGCGAAGTCGCTGTAGTAACCGCCCGACGGGTAGCCGTTCAGCTGCACCGTGATGCCCACCTTGGCGAGGGCCGCCTGCAGTGCCTGCGCCCCCCGCACCTCCTCCGGCTGGTCGCTGTGGTAGGCCACGCCGACCGTGAAGCCGTTCGGCTGGCCGCACTTGGCGAGCGCCGTCTTCGCGTCGGTGACGGCGCCGGCCGGCTGGGACAGCGCCTTGTAGTCGTCGAACGACGTGTAGCCAGGCATGCCGGGCAGCAGCATCGTGCTGGCGACCGAGCCGCCCGCGTACGGGCCGCCGAGCGCGGCCTGCAGGCCGGTCTTGTTCGCCGCGTACTCGATCGCCTGGCGGCAGTCGACGTTGGTCAGCGGGGCCACCTGAGTGTTCAGGTAGATGAACCACAGGCGGTTGCCGAGCGCGTCATCCGCCGACTTCATCAGCGTCGGGCTGGACAGGATCTTCGCCCGCGCCGCCGCCTGCATGCCAGAGCCGGCCGCGTCGACGTCGAGGTCGCCGGCCAGCAGCCGGTTGTCGATGTCATCCGCGTTCACGTTCATGGTGAGCGTGATCTTGCTGACCAGCTGCTTGGCCTGCGGGTCCTCCTGCGGCACCCAGTTCGGGTTGTCGACGAGGACGGCGCGGGTGTTCAGCGAGTAGCTCTGGAACATGTACGGGCCGCTGGAGACCGGGTCGAGCTGATAGCTGGCGCCGGTGTCCTTGTCTTGCGGCACCGGTGCGGTCTGCGGGATCGCGGCCACGTAGTTGAAGTCCGGGAACGGCGCCCTCAGGTGGAACTCAATGGTGGTCGGGTCCGGCGTGGTGACCGAGGTCAGGCCGCCCTTCGGGTCCTTGGACGGGCCGGGGTACTTCGGGTCGCCGAGCAGGACCTGGAAGTAGTTCGGGCCGTTGTCGAGCACAGACCGGTCGTAGGTGCGCTCGACCGCGTACTTCACGTCCTGGGAGGTGATCGGCTCGCCGTCGGAGAACTTCAGGCCCGGCTTGATGTGGTAGGTCCACGTCAGGCCGTTCGCGCTGGCCGTGCCCGGGGCGGTCGCCAGACCCGGCACGAGCATGTTGCCCGCGGCGCCTGGTGCCGACTGGTACGTCATCAGCGGCGTCGCGTACAGCCGGCTGAAGTCCCAGGTCCAGTTGTCGTACATGTTGCCGGGGTCAAGCGAGTCCGGCGTGCCGCTCAGCGCGAACGACAGTGTGCCGTTGGTCTTGGCACTTGACGGGTTCACCACGCCCGTGAGGCCGGCGTTGAATGCCGCGGCGCCGCCGGCGGCCGGGCTCGACGGGCTGCCGCTGCCGCTGCCGGCGCCCGTGGCGCCCGTGCCGCTGCTGGTGCTGCCGCTCGTGCAGGCCGCGAGGGTTAGCGCGGCGAGGGTGACCGCGCCTGCCGAGACGGCAAGGGTTCTGCCTCGTTTCATAAGCGGCGCGTTTCCTTTCCTGACCGCCGGGGCGGGGCAGCGGGCGCGCGGGCCTGGCGCGTCCCGCAGCCCGTCGCCGAACAGGTTAAGGCCATGTCGGTGACGAAGGTGGCCACACCCGGAATCACCAGGGATGCGAAGAACCCGACTTGTCGATGACCACGGCAGCGGGCGGCACTTCGGCGGCGGGCGTTAGCTAGGAGATCGCGATCTTGCGGGCGCGGAGCGCGTGGTAGAAGGGCTCGTGGTGTGCGCTGTACCGGGCCAGCATCGCGTTGTTGGCGGTGGTGGTCTCATAGCTGGTGGGAGACGGCGTGAACCCGGTGCTCTCGCTCACCCGTACGTGCCAGCGCGCGCTCGGCCGCCACTCATCGCGGTCACCGGGTGCCCAGTGCAAGGCCGACCTGATGAACGGGATGCCGACGGCGGCGCAGTAGGCCGCCACGGTCGCGCCCGGGTCGGCGATCAGGTCGTCCGAGTCCACGACGACCGGGTGATTGCCGTCGGCCGCAAGAATGGCCTGGTAAAGATCGTAAGCGTGCTCAAGCCCGATCTCAGGCAGGGTCAGTCTCTGGCCTTGGAGCGCGTAGCAGGACGCGGCGATCTCGGCAGGCGCGCGGATGAGGAACGTGTGCGTGACCTCGGCGAGGAACCGCCGGTCGGCAAGCACCGCATGGTGGCGGCGGTCGGTGGTTTCCTTGAAGAACACGCATCCGGTCCCGGCGAGGCCGCGCAGCGTGGTGATCAGCTCCGCGGGATCAGCTACCGGGTGCCCGTTCACCATGGTTGACCCGTGGTCGGCGATGTTGTCGAACGGCTCGTGGAGCGCGATGAGGCCGCCATGCTCCAGCATGTACCGGAAGAAGGCAGTTGAGCGCGAGCGCGGCGCCGCCCACATCGCGATGACGCGACGATCAGCTTCAGACGGCACAGGTCGACCCTAGGCTTCGGGGCGATCCTCCGGTGCCGGGGGCGCCTCGGCCAAGGCCTCTTCGGCCGCGGCCACGGCCTCCACGGCCTCCTCGGCTTGCTCGACCGAGACCTCTTTGGCCGTGACGCCGATGTCGACCGCGGCCGCGATGTCGGCCCGCACCTGCGGGAAGTGGCACGCGACGAAGTGGTCGTCCGCCTTGAGCTCGAGCAGCGGCACGGCGTCACGGCACTGCTGCTTGTCCGTCTCGCTGAGAATCTGGCGGTACTTCGGGCAGCGCGTGTGGAACACGCACCCGGTGGGCGGGTTGATCGGGCTCGGCAGGTCACCGACGAGCAGGATGCGCTCGCGACGCGACTCCTTCTCGGGATCTGGCACCGGCACGGCCGACATGAGCGCGTGCGTGTAGGGGTGCATCGGCGTCGAGTAGAGGACGTCGCGGTCGGCGAGTTCCATGATCTTGCCGAGGTACATCACGGCGACGCGGTCGGAGATGTGGCGCACCACCGACAGGTCATGCGCCACGAAGATGTAGGTGAGGTTGAAGTCGTTCTGCAGGTCTTCGAGCAGGTTGACGACCTGGGCCTGCACCGACACGTCGAGCGCGGACACCGGCTCGTCGCAGACGATCAGTTTCGGCTTGAGCGCGATGGCCCGGGCGATGCCGATCCGCTGCCGCTGCCCGCCCGAGAACTCGTGCGGATAGCGGTTGTAGTGCTCGGGGTTGAGGCCGACGCGTTCCATGAGGCCCTGCACCTCGGCCTTGACGCCGTTTTCGGTCTTGGCCTTCTGGATGCGGAACGGCGCGCCGACGATCGTGCCGATCGTGTGCCGCGGATTCAGCGACGAGTAGGGATCCTGGAAGATCATCTGGATGTCGGTGCGCAGCGCGCGCAGGCGCGAGCCCGAGTACTTGGCGATGTCCTGGCCCTCGAACATGACCGAGCCGGCCGTGGGCTCGAGCAGCTTCGCCACGACGCGGGCCGCCGTCGACTTGCCGCACCCCGATTCGCCGACGAGGCCAAGCGTCTCACCGCGGCCGACCGAGAACGAGACGCCGTCGACGGCCCGCACCGCGCCGACCTGCCGCTGGATCAAGATGCCCTGGCGGATCGGGAAGTGCTTCTTGAGGTCGTTGACCGCGAGCAGGGCATCGGGACGGGCCGCGGCGGGGTGCATGCCGTCCGCTTCGGCTTCCGTTCGCGCAGTCGTGCTCATTCGTCGGTTCTCCTAGCTAGAGGGTAGGCGCGATCTCGTCGGTGAAGATCTGGCTGCGCTGGTGCTTTTCGATGTGGCAGCGCGCGCGGTGGCCGGTGGTGTCGACTTCCTCGAGGTCGGGGTGCACCGTCGTGCACGCCTCCCCGACCCGGTCGCGGAAGCGGCAGCGCGGGTGGAACACACAGCCGCGCGGCACCTGGATCAGCGACGGCGGCGTGCCCGGGATCGGGGTGAGCCGCGCTTGCCGGGTGCGGTCCATGCGCGGCATCGAGCCGAGCAGGCCCCAGGTGTAGGGCATCTGCGGCTTGTAGAAGATGTCGTCGACCGAGCCCTGCTCGACGCACTGCCCGCCGTACATGACGACGACGCTCTCGCACGTCTCGGCCACGACGCCCAGGTCGTGCGTGATGAGGATGATCGCCGAGTTGAACTCGCCCTGCAGCTCTTTCATCAGCTCGAGGATCTGCGCCTGGACCGTCACGTCGAGCGCGGTCGTGGGCTCGTCGGCGATGAGCAGCTTCGGGTCGTTCACGAGGGCCATCGCGATCATCGCGCGCTGGCGCATGCCGCCAGAGAACTGGTGCGGGTAGTCGTCGAAGCGCTTGTCGGGGTTGGGGATGCCGACCCGGTCCAGCATCTCGACCGCGCGCTTGCGCGCGACGGCCTTGCTCACCTTGTTGTGCTCCCGGTACCCCTCGACGATCTGCCAGCCGACGGTGTAGAACGGGTGCAGCGCCGACAGCGGATCCTGGAAGATCATCGCCATCTCGCTGCCGCGCAACGGCCGCATGTCGCCTTCGCTCATGCGGACGAGTTCCCTGCCTTCGAACCAGATCTCGCCGGAGACCTCCGCCGACGAGCCCTTGTGCAGGCCGAGGATGGCCTGGCTCGTCACCGACTTGCCCGAGCCCGACTCGCCGACGATGCCGAGGATCTGGCCGCGCTCGAGGTCGAACGACAGTCCGTCGACCGCCTTGACCAGGCCGTCGCCGGTGCGGAAGTGCACGCGCAGGTCGCGCACGGACAGGAACGCCGACGGTGCCTCGGTCTCGAGGTGCACGTCGATGGCCGGTTGCGGTTGCATAACCAGTTCTCTTCTCGGTTGGTCGTCAGGTCAGGCGCACGCGCGGGTCGACGAACGCGTAGAGGATGTCGACGACCAGGTTGGAGAGGACGAGGGCCAAGGCGGCAACCAGCGTGACGCCCATGATCACCGGCAGGTCGTTCTGCCGGATCGACGTCACCGACAGCCAGCCGAGGCCACGCAGGTTGAAGACCGTCTCGGTGATGATGGTGCTGCCGATCAACTGGCCGAGGTCGATGCCGAAGATGGTGACGATCGGCGTCAGCGCGGCGCGCAGGCCGTGCCGCACGACGACGACGCGCCGCGGCAGGCCCTTCGCGCGAGCGGTGCGGATGAAGTCCTCACCCATCGTCTCGAGCATGCTCGCGCGGGTGAGCCGGGCGTAGAGGGCCGCGAAGAGGAACGCGAGCGCGATCCAGGGCAGGATCATGCTCTCGAGCCACTGCGCCGGATTGCTTGTGAGGCTCGCGTACGCGGGGTTTTTCAGCCATTTCAGCTGGTACTCGAAGATCAGCAGCAGCACGGGGCCGGTGAAGAAGATCGGCAGCGACACGCCGCCGAGCGCCAGCGTCATGCCGATGCGGTCGAGGATCGATCCGGGGTACAGGCCGGACAAGGTGCCGATGAACACGCCGCCGAACAGCCACAGCGCCCCGGCGCCGACCGCCAGGCTCAGGCTCACCGGCAATGCCTGCCAGATCAGCGAGCCGACGGCCGTGTTCTGCACGAACGAGTAGCCGAAGCACGGCGCGGAGCAGTACACGTTCGAGCTGCCGTCGGTCAGCGACTGACCGAAGAGGATGCCGTGCATCCAGTGCCAGTACTGCTGGTACCACGGCAGGTCGAAGCCGAACTTGTGCTCGAGCAACTTGAGCTGCAACGAGCCCGGCTTGAACGCGATCTTGCCGGTGTAGTAGTAGACCGGCGAGGTGTGCGACAGGAACGGCGCGAGCTGGAAGATCACGAACGTGATGAAGCTCACGACGATCAGCACCACGAGGGCGCCGAGGCTTCTGCGGATGATGAACCGGATCATGTGCTGGTGGACGCTCGTGGTGGGCCCGGAGCACCGGGCCCACCACGAAGCGCCTTACCTTCCTTTCGCCCTAGGACGTCGGCTGATTAGCTGGTGACGCCCACGTTGACGAAGTCGTAGATGCCGAATGCGAGGGCGTTGTCGCTGGTCACGTTCGTCATCTGCGGGTTGCGGTAGTACAGGGTCTTCTCGTAGAGGACCGGCAGGTACGTTCCGCTTTGCGCAATGGCGTTGTTCAGGCTCTCCCAGTCGGCCTCGGTGGCCTTGCCGGCCGGGGCCTCGTCGAGAACCTTGTTGACCGTCGGGTCGTTCAGGCTCGCGTAGTTCGAGTTACCGGTCGGCAGGATCGCGTTGCCGTTGGTGATCGACTGGAAGAAGCCGACGCCGGTCGGGAAGTCAGCACCCCAGCCGGCCAGGGCAATGCCGATGCCCTGGTTCTTGAGGTTCTGCGGCGAGCCGATGAAGGTGCTGTAGTACGACGCGCTGTCGTGGGTGTCGGCGGTAATTTGAATGCCGACCTTGGCCAGGGCCGCTTGCTCAACCGCGAACGCCGCGGCGGCACGAGTGCTCGGCGTTCCGTAGGCGAACTTGGTGCTGAAGCCGTTCGGCTGGCCGCACGCGGCGAGTTCGGCCTTGGCCTTCACGTCGTCACCGGTGTTGTCCGCGCCCGACGGGAACGGGTTGAAGCTGGCGCTGTAGCCCGAGATGCCGGGAGGCGCCATGCCGCCGGCCGGGTCGCCGGCCACCGTACCACCGTAAGCCCGGATGAAGCCGGCCTTGTCAAACGCGTAGAAGATCGCGAGGCGGCAGTGCAGGTTCGGGATCACGGACGGGATGACCGCCATGTACCTGGTGGCCGCCGCAACCGGGTCGTCGGCTTGGGCCTTGAGCGTCGGGTTGCTCAGGATCTGCGCCTGGAACTCGGCCGCCACGCCGGTGTCAGCCCTGGCGTCGGCGGTGCCCGCCGCGAGCTTCTTGTCGATGTCGACCGGGTCGGTGTCAATCGTGAGGTCGACCTCGTTCACCAGCGGGTGCCGGATCGTGTCGGTGGCCTGCGACCAGTCGGGGTTGCGGACGAAGACGATGCTCTTGTTCGGCGTGTACGACTGGATCATGAACGGGCCGGACGACACCGGGTGCTTGGTGTAGTTCGCGCCGGTGAAGCCCGCGCCACCCTCGGTCTTGTTCGGCACCGGGGCCGACGCGGCCATCGCCATCAGGTAGTCGAAGTCGGCGTTCGGGCCCGTCAGGTTGAAGGTGATGGTGGTCGCGGTCGTAGTGATCCCGACGTTGTTGTCACCGTCCTTGTACGGACCCGCGTAGTTCTTCGGTGCCTTGATGCCCGAAGTGAAGTACGATGACGGGCCACCGTTGATGACGTCGGTCGCCCACAGGCGCTCGACGCCGTACTTGACGTCCATCGGCGTGATCGGCGCGCCGTTGCTGAACTTGAGGCCCGGCTTCAGCGTGTAGGTCCACTGGCTGTAGTCGGCGTTGTGGGTGCCCATGTCGGTGGCCAGGTCGGGTGCGAGCGTGAACTTCGTCCCGTTGAGCACCGAGTAGCCGATGAGCGAACGGGTCATCAGGCGCTGCATGTTCCAGCACCAGCCGTAGTAGGTGCGCTGCGGGTCCCACGAGTCGCAGTCCGACCCCGCGAGCAGCTGGAGCGTGCCGCCGGTCTTCGTCGATGGGTTCACGATGTTGTCGGCCGCGGCGTTGTACGCAGCGGTGCCGCCGCTGGCCGCGCTGCTGCCGCCGCCGGTCGCGCTGCTGCTGCCGCCGCCTGGTGTCGAGCTCGTGGACGGGCTGCTGCTGCAGCCACTGATCACGATGGCTGCGGCGGCGAGGCCGATCGCGGCGGACACCATGGGGTGCCGTTTCATTAGCTGCACTCCACTCTTCTCCTGATTGTGTGTGGTTCCTGGCCGAGCCTTGCGGCGACGGCCATGCCGACGTGCTGCCGGACTGCTCCCGGGGCTTGCGCCGCGGCGAGATTCGTGGACGAGCCGGGGCCAGGTCGCCGGGCTCATCGGGTGGACTTCGGATCGAGGGCGTCGCGCAATCCGTCGCCGAAGAGGTTGAACGCCATGACCGCGAGGAAGATCGTGGCGCCCGGAGCGACGAGGTAGGTCGGGTCGATCTCGAAGTAGTTGCCGGCGTCGCTGAGCATCTGGCCCCAGGACGCGGTCGGGTACGACACGCCGACACCCAGGAACGACAGCCCGGCCTCACCGAGCATGTAATTGGGAATCGTCAAGGTGGTGTACACGAGGATCGGGCCGACGAGGTTGGGCATGATCTCGCGCGTCATGATGCGGAAGTTCGACGCGCCGAGGCTTCGCGCGGCGTCGACGAACTCCTTCTCGCGCAGCGCGAGCACCTGGCCGCGCACGATCCGGCCGATGTAGGGGAAGCCGAAGAACCCGAGGACGAAGATGATCACGGCGAAGCGCAGCGGGACCCCGGTCAGCCCGAGGAACGACGGCACGATCGAGAACACGCTCAGCAGCGCGATCGAGAACAGCAGCGTGGGGAACGCCAGCAGCATGTCGAACGTGCGGGCGATCAGCGAGTCGCGCCAGCCGCGGGAGTAGCCCGCGATGAGGCCAAGCGAGACGCCGAGCACCAGCGACAGCAGCGTCGCCAGCGACGAGATGATCAGCGAGGTCCGGGCGCCGAAGAGGAGTCCCGCGAAGACATCCTGGCCGAGCACCGGCGTGATACCGAGCCAGTGACTAGCGCTGGCTCCGCCGAACGGGCCGACGGGCATCGTCGTCGTTTGGTCGAGCAGGTTCGGGCTCTGCGTCTTCCAGTCGTGGCCGTACAGCGCGCTCAGCTCTGAGGCGAACACCGCGACGAGGACGAGCAGGAGGCAGATGATGCCGCCCGCCATCGAGACCTTGTCTTTCCTGAGGCGCCGCCACGCGATCTGCCACAGGGAGCGGCCCTCGATCGCCTTGACGTCGCCGAGGGGTTCAGTCGGAGCGGGCGACCCGCTGGCGACAACCTCAAGTTCTCCGCCAGACAACGACACTAGAGAAAGCCTCCTTCATGGGCAGCGGGTGCAGCTGTGATGCACGGGCTACGACATGCCTGCGTGACCCCCAGGGGTTGCCCGAGGCATCCGCGTTTCATCACCTTAGGCATGAGTCGTGCCAGGTCAACCGTCTCATCACGAAGTGTTGCGTTTTCGTGATCCCGCCGAAACGGTAGGAAACAGGAAATTCTACACCTTCGGGCCCGTGACGCTGAACATCTTGCCGGCGCTGCCGATCGTGACCGTACGCTCGGCCAGGTCGGGCAGTGTCGCAATCGGCCCGTGCCGACGCCTGCCGAAGGTGAGGTGCTCGTCGGCCTCGTCGGCGATGACGACGCCGCGGCGCGCCTCTGGGATCTTGACGTAGGCATGTGGACGTTCCTCTTGGTGTTGCGCCAACTTGACGAGCCCAGGCGGCTAGTGAGCGACCCCGCAGCGATCACCGCCTACCGAGAGATTCTGCGTTACCAACGAACGAATCCAGACCAATTACTGCGCTGTGGCTTGATTGTGATGAAAAACGTGCTTGTTTCGCGATATCGGCAACATGCCCGTGATGTGTGGGACAAATGATGTAACAGTTAACTATTTACCGATAACTAACTATTTCTTTACCAAATAAAGAAATCCGAATGTGAAGATACTCTTAATCGATCTTTTTTGAAATCTTGTTCTATAAGTGGGGTGGTCGAGACGGCGGAGGTCAAGCGGGAAAGAAACACCCGAGCAGTGCGACAGATCGGGGCGGCTAACGGAAGATGGCGGCTCCGACGTCACGCGGACGATGAGAACACCAGAGCAATGCACGGCGCCGAGCCGGGTCAACGGGGAGATCGCGGCACCGAGCTCAAAAGGAAAATAAGAACACCTGAGCCATTTAATGGCTCGGAACTGGGGTCACCGCAGGACGACGACCGCGGCGTCAGATGCCGCGCTTGCGGAGGATGTCCTCGATGTCCTTCATGTCGTCATCGACGGGCGGCGCGGCCTGGCGCGCGGCCTTGGCCGGCCGCGTCGCCGGCGCGCGGTCGGCGGGGACCGGGTCCTTGCCCGCGCGGGTTTCCCTGGTCGTGGCCAGCGCCCGCGTCGGGTCGGGCGCGGCGAGTCCGGCCCGGCCGGCCTGGCCGCCCGCCGCGGTCCGCTCCTGCGCCCGCTCCGCCTTGGCGGCCCGGCGGGCCTCCCGCGCGGCCTTGCGCCGCTGCCGGCCGCCCGCGGCCAGGAACAGCGCGATGGCGAGCCCGGTAAGGCCGATGCCCGCCCACTTCTCCGGGGAGAACACGAAGCCGGTGGCGAACTGCCCGATCGCGACGCCGACCTTCCAGAGCATCTCGATGGCCCCGGTCAGGTAGGCGGCCGTCGGCAGCAGCGACAGGGCGACCCCCATGAGCGCCGGGCGCAGGCCACGGCGCTGGAAGGTGAGGTAGCTCAGCACGAGGCCGAGGGCGGTCAGCGCCGCGGCCAGCGCGAGCCAAGGGATGCTGTCGTAGCTCATATTCACGCCTCCCTGGTGCTCCCTCCAATCGTGACATATCTCGAGTGGTGTTCGGAACGCGGGCGGCCTGTCGCGCGGGTGAACGATTGCCTTTGCGCAGGTCAGGCCGCTAGGGTCCGCAAGGTCGCCAGTGAAATGTCGCTGAGGGACGGCACTACCAGGCGGCCCGGGGCCGCCGGGATGGGCAGGAGGGAGGGAACCGCGATGACCAGGCAGCCCGCGCCGGTGGCGGAGGCTACGCCGCTGGGGGAATCCTCGAGGGCCACGCAGCGCTCTGGGGCGGCGTCCAGGAGCTTGGCGGCTAGCAGGTAGGGCTCGGGGTCCGGCTTGGGCCTGGTTACGTCGTCGCCGGTGACCGTTGCGGTGAAGCTGAGGCCGGTGCTCCCAAGTACCGCGTCGGTGAACTCGCGCTGTGATCCGGTGACCAGGGCATAGGGGAGGCCGGCCGCGGCGACTTCCGCTATGAGCTCATGGACGCCAGGGCGGACGGTGACGCGGCCGTCGCCGGCGCGGCGGAGCATGCCGTCCGTCATCCAGCGGGCGACCTCGGCCGGCGGCGCGGGCCTGGTGGCCTTGGACAGCAGGTAGCCGACCGTGTGCTCCATCGAGCCGCCGAGCAGGCGCTCCTGGTCCTCCTTGGTCCACGGGGCGCCGAGGCGCGCCATGACCTCGGTCTCGGTCTCGAACCACAGCGGCTCGGTGTCCACCAGCAGGCCGTCCATGTCGAACAGGACGGCTTCGAGCCGATCGGTCACGTCATACTCTCCCAAGCCGACTGTGGTCTGCGCGCTCGCTGCGCGGCCCCTCCATGATGGCGCACGGCGCACGCCGGATTGTCGTGCTGTCCGCGCCTCTTGCTGTTATCCTCAGTGAACGCGCGAGGCGCAGTGCGTGAATGGGACTTTGGTGCAGCTATAGCGACACCAAAGTCACTTTCACGTCGTGTTCGCGCCCGGCCCAGCGGCGATACGGGGTGATGCGCCCCGGTCCCGGCGCGTCAGACGCTGAAGTAGCGGGCGGCGGGGTGGTGGATGACGATGGCGTCGGTGGACTGCTCGGGGTGCAGCTGCATCTCCTCCGACAGCTCGACGCCGATGCGCTCGGGCTCAAGCAGCCGCGCGATCTTGGCCCGGTCGGCCAGGTCCGGGCAGGCGGGGTAGCCGATCGAGTAGCGCGCGCCCTGGTACTTGACGCTGAAGAAGCCGTCGAGGTCGGCCGGGTCCTCGCTGGCGATGCCAAGTTCCTCGCGCACCCGCGCGTGCCAGTACTCCGCGAGGGCCTCGGTGAGCTGGACCGACAGGCCGTGCAGCTCCAGGTACTCGCGGTAGGCGTTGCCCGCGAACAGCTCGGCGGTGGCACCCGACACGGCGGAGCCCATGGTGGCGAGCTGGAAGGCCACCACGTCGGTCTCGCCCGATTCGCGGGGCCGGAAGAAGTCGGCCAGGCACAGCCGCTCGTCGCGCTGCTGCCGGGGGAAGGTGAACCGCTCGAGCGGCCCGCCGTCCTCGCCGAGGACGATCAGGTCGTCGCCCTCGCTCACGCAGCGGAAGTACCCGTAGACCACGGCGGCCTGGAGCAGGCCCTCGGTCTGCGCCCGTTCCAGCCACATCCGCAGCCGCGGCCGCCCCTCCGACTCGACGAGTTCCTCGTAGCTGGGGCCGCCGGCCGCACGCGACGGCTTGAGGCCCCACTGGCCCATGAACGTGGCCCGCTCGTCCAGGTAGGCCGCGTACTCGGCGAGCGGTATCCCCTTGACGATGCGGGTGCCCCAGAACGGCGGGTCGGGGACGGGGTTGTCGGCGCTCACCGTCCGCCGGGCCGGGGCCGCGGGCACGGCCGCGCCCGGGTCGCCTGGTGAGCCTGGCGCGGTCGCGGTGGCCGCCGGCTTGACGCGGCGCTGGCGCAGGGCGGGCAGCGCGGCGCCGGGGACGCCGCGCTTGACGCCGATCGCGGCGTCCATCAGCCGCAGGCCCTCGAAGGCGTCGCGGGCGTAGCGGACCTCGCCGGCGAACAGCTCGGCCAGGTCCTGCTCGACGTAGGCGCGGGTGAGCGCGGCGCCGCCGAGCAGCACCGGCCAGCGCTCGGCCAGGCCGCGGTCGTTCAGCTCGGCCAGGTTGTCGCGCATCACGACCGTCGACTTCACCAGCAGCCCCGACATGCCGATAACGTCGGCGTTGTGCTCTTCCGCCGCGGTGATGATCGCGGAGATCGGCTGCTTGATGCCGATGTTCACCACGTCGTAGCCGTTGTTGGACAAGATGATGTCGACCAGGTTCTTGCCGATGTCGTGCACGTCGCCCCTGACCGTCGCGAGCACGATCGTGCCGCGCCCGCCGTCCGCGCTCTTCTCCATGTGCGGTTCGAGGTAGCCGACCGCGGCCTTCATGACCTCCGCTGACTGCAACACGAACGGCAGCTGCATCTGCCCGGAGCCGAACAGCTCGCCCACCGTCTTCATGCCGTCGAGCAGGAGGTCGTTGACTATTCCCAGGGCGGGCCGCTCCGTCAGGGCGGCGGCGAGGTCGTCGTCAAGTCCCTTCCGCTCGCCGTCGATGATCCGCCGCTTCAGCCGCTCCTCAAGCGGCAGCGCGGCGAGTTCGGCGGCCCGTGACGCCTTCGCGGAGACCACGTCCACGCCCTCGAACAGGTCGAGCATCCGGGACAAGGGGTCGTAGCCGGGCCGCCGCCTGTCGTAGACCAGGTCCAGGGCCACCTCGCGCTGCTCGTCGGGGATCCGCGCCAGCGGGACGATCTTCGACGGGGACACGATGGCCGAGTCGAGCCCGGCCTTCACGCACTCGGCGAGGAACACCGAGTTGAGCACCTGGCGCGCGGCCGGCTTGAGCCCGAACGAGACATTCGAGACACCGAGGGTCGTCTGCACGTCGGGGTGGCGGCGCTTGAGCTCGGCGATCGCCCCGATGGTCTCGATGGCGTCCCGCCTGGTCTCCTCCTGGCCGGTCGCGATCGGGAAGGTGAGGCAGTCGACGATGATGTCCTGCTCGTTCATCCCGTAGTTCACGGTGAGGTCGCGGATCAGCCGCTCGGCCACCTCGACCTTCCATTCGGCGGTGCGGGCCTGGCCGCGCTCGTCGATGGTCAGCGCGACCACCGCCGCGCCGTGCTCGCGGATCAGCGGCATCAGCCGGGCGATCCGCGACTGCGGGCCGTCGCCGTCCTCGTAGTTGACCGAGTTGACCACGGCACGGCCGCCGATGAGCTCAAGGCCCGCCTCGATGACCGGGGGCTCGGTCGAGTCGAGTACGAGCGGCAGCGTCGCCGCGGTGGCGAGCCGCCCCGCGATCTCGCGCATGTCCGCGACGCCGTCCCGGCCGACGTAGTCGATGCAGACGTCGAGCAGGTGCGCGCCGTCGCGCGTCTGCGAGCGGGCGATGTCGACGCAGCCGGACCAGTCGCCGGCCAGCAGCGCATCGCGGAACGCCCTCGACCCGTTGGCGTTGGTCCGCTCCCCGATCGCGAGGAACGCGGTGTCCTGCCGGAACGGCACGTGGCTGTACAGCGACGCGACGCCCGGCTCCGGCCGGGGTGACCGCGTCGCCGGGGCGAGCCCGTGCGGCCGCGCCGGGGTGACGCCAAGGCGCTCGACGAGCAGCGCGACGTGCTCGGGCGTGGTGCCGCAGCAGCCGCCGACCAGGGAGAGGCCGAACTCGGTGGTGAACCGCTCGTGGGCGTCGGCCAACTCGACGGGGGTGAGCGGGTAATAGGCGCCGTCGGCGGTGAGCTGCGGCAGCCCGGCGTTCGGCTCGCAGGAGATCGGGATCGGCGAGTTGGCGGACAGGTAACGCAGGTGCTCGCTCATCAGGTCGGGCCCGGTGGCGCAGTTGAGGCCGATCACGTCGATGCCGAGCGGCGCGAGGGCGGTGAGCGCCGCGCCGATCTCGGTGCCGACCAGCATGGTGCCGGTCGTCTCGATGGTCAGCGACGCGATGACGACCGCCGCCGGCGCGATGTCGGTCAAGGCGCGCTTGGCGCCGATGATCGCCGCCTTCGCCTGGAGCAGGTCCGGGCAGGTCTCGATAATCAGCGCGTCGGCGCCGCCGCGCAGCAGGCCCGCCGCGTTCTCATAGTAGGAGTCGCGCAGCTCGCGGAAGGTGACGTGGCCGAGGGTGGGCAGCTTGGTGCCGGGCCCGATGGAGCCGAGCACCCAGCGCGGGCGCCCGTCGGCGGCGGTGAAGCCGTCCGCGACCTCGCGGGCGAGCGCCGCTCCCGCCTGCGACAGCTCGCCGATGCGCTCGGGTATGCCGTACTCGCTGAGGTTGCCGAAGTTCGCGCCGAAGGTGTTGGTGGTGACGCAGTCCGCCCCGGCCGCCAGGTAGGCGTGGTGGACGGCGCGGACCACGTCCGGCCGGGTGACGTTCAGCACCTCGTTGCAGCCATCGTGGCCGTCGAAGTCCTCGGCCGTCAGGTCGTAGGCCTGGAGCATCGTGCCCATGGCGCCGTCGGCGATCACGATACGCTCGGCCAGCGCACCCCTCAGGGCGACAGAACGCTCAGTTGCTTCATCAATTACAAGCCTGCTCATAGGTTTCCTGAGTGTAGCCCCTTTAGTGGCCTGAAGACAAAAGAGCCGGCGCGAAACTGTGCCTGCCACAGGTCACACGGCCGGTCCGCGTGGAGACGTAGGCTGTAGTCACGGGCTTAAGCCCGCGGCAATAGCGGAGGTGAAGTCATCAAGTTCAGCGACGTCGATGGCCCGCTCGTCAACCCGGTGGCAATCGCCGCGTTCGAAGGGTGGAACGACGCGGCGGAAGCCGCGAGCGGTGTCGTCAACCACCTGGGCATCGCGTGGGAGTCCACTCCGATCGCCGCGATCGACCCCGATGACTTTTACGACTTCCAGGTCAACCGGCCAGTGATCGAGGTAGTCGCGGGTAAGACCGAGCGGCTTGTCTGGCCGACCACGCGCCTGTCCCTGGCCCGCGCGGCGGACACCGGGCTCGCCCGCGACATCGTGCTGGTCCACGGCGTAGAGCCGAACATGCGCTGGCGCGGCTTCACCGACGAGCTCATCAGCGGCCTGACCGAGCTCAGCGTCGAGACGGTCATCCTGATCGGCGCGCTGCTCGCCGACTCCCCGCACACCCGGCCGGTGCCGGTCCAGGTCAGCGGGTCCGAGCCGGCCCTGCTGCGCCACGTGGGCTCGGAGCCGAACGAGTACAAGGGAGCCGCCGGCATCGTCGGGGTGCTCGCCTATATGTGCGCGACGGCCAACATCGCCACGATCTCGCTGTGGGCGTCCGTGCCGCACTACGTCGCCCAGTCGCCCTCGCCCAAGGTGACCCTGGCGCTGCTGCGGTCCGTGGAGGACGTGCTCGACGTCTCGCTGCCGCTGGCGGACCTGCCCGAAGAGGCCCGCGCGTGGGAGCGCGGCGTGGACGAGCTCGCACAGCAGGACTCCGATGTGGCCGAGTACGTGCGGACCCTCGAAGAGGCCAAGGACGCCACCGACCTGCCCGAGGCATCCGGCGACGCGATCGCCCGCGAGTTCGAGCGGTACCTCCGCCGTCGCGGCGACCAGGGCGACGGCGGCTTTTAGCCGCTAATAGGGGGGCCAGGGAACGGCGGGCCAGTCCTCAGGCGGCAGCGGGTGCACGCGGCTGGCGATCAGCAGGTCGATGCGAGTCCTCGTGGCCTTGACCTCGGCGCGCGTCAGGTGCGAGCTGAGCTCCTCGGCGAGCCAGCCGTCCGCCAGGCTTGCCGACAGCCGTCGCAGGGCCTCGACGGCGCGCTCGGGCAGCGGCTCACCGCGCCACTGCCACAGCACCGTCCGCAGCTTGTACTCCTCGGCGAAGCAGATCCCGTGGTCGCAGCCGTACAGGTGACCGTCGGCGACGGGAAGCAGGTGACCGATCTTCCGGTCGGCGTTGTTGATCACCGCGTCGAAGACCGCCATCTCCCGTAGCGGCTGGTAGTCCGTGCGGCGGGCGAGCGCGATCAGGTCGACGCTCTCGTCCAGGTCGATCCACAGCTGGCACATGCCGGGGCCGAACGGCCCGTCGCGCATGACCGTCGGCGGGACGAAGTTCCAGCCGGCCGCCCGGCTGACGACGTAGGCGGCGACCTCACGGCCGGCCAGGGTGCCGCGCGGGAAATCCCACAGCGGGCGCTCGCCCGCGACCGGCTTGTACACGCAGTTCGCCACGGTGCCGTGGGACTTGACCGTGCAGAACAGCGTCGCGTTGGAGGCGTCGACCAGGCGGCCCTCCACGGTGAGCGCGCCGCGCGTCAGCAGCTCGAGCGCCTCACGTTCCCCTTCGGGCAGGTCGTCGGCGTCACAGGCCCCTGTGTTTTCAG
>Ga0265338_10003161_pt1 | contig 23509 bp, 23 predicted proteins | sample 42126metaG_FD_193579 | JGI IMG/M metagenome (GOLD analysis project Ga0265338, IMG submission 193579) | Rhizosphere microbial communities from Carex aquatilis grown in University of Washington, Seatle, WA, United States - 4-21-26 metaG | ecosystem: Host-associated > Plants > Roots > Rhizosphere... | reverse complement strand
TTAATTTGTATTTAAGTTGTGAGAAATAAGTTGTGGGTATTTGTGTAAAGTAATTAATTTACAAATTTGTTTCGTAGGTAGATTGGGGCATTGGTATGTCGTATAATCTTTTGTATTGCACCCCTAAAGAGAAAAATCAAATGACAGTTAACGTTAATTTTACATTTGATTGTGATTCATGCAATAAGATTTATGATAATGAAATATTTACAAATGTAATGTGCGATGGATGTTTAGAGAAGCATTCAACAGTAGAAATTAGAGAAGCATTAAAAAAAGTAATCAAGAATCATTATCTTTGGAACGATAGAGATGTTTACAGTGGCTGTTCGGAAGAAGAGAAAACCATATATATGAAAGGAGTTAAAAAAGGATATCTAGACGCTTTATTCTGGATGGCTGATTACTTTGATGAAATTGAATATTGGGAAAAATTAGAAGAGGAAATCAAATGAGCCTAACCCCAGCACAAGATAATTTAGATGCACAACGTAAGAAAGACGCGATAGAGAAGTGTGGAAAGAATGGTGGGCCGCACGATTACATTCCTATTGAATGGAGTGAGTCTAACATCCTAAACGGTAAGCCGGTTGAAGGTGTGAGAATGAAGCGCGTTACCAAGCTGCTTTGCCGCGTTTGTTTTAATAATATCTCGACGAGCATTTTAATTAAGAATTATATTGAGATTAAAGATTAATAAACGCTTTGTATTTCTCAATTGATTTGACGCATTCAGCAGCGCCTTTTGAGCTATTGTAATATGTTTTGTAATAAGCCCACATGGCAAGGATGTGATTCTTGTCAGGCAACTTCTGTGGAACCCTTGCATAATGTATGCGAGCCATTGCAGTGGCAAAGCGAAGATCGTATATAAGTCTGTCCTCGCTTGGCATCCTGATGCAATCAAAATTTGATACCATAAGACCGACCAATCTGAATTGGTTATTGATATAGTTTTGCCATATATCATTGTAAGTTTCTGGCTCCATTTGATAGATACCCAATGCAGGGCCTTCTATTTGTTTTAAGTAAGAACCACCATTTGATTCGACGGCAACTGTAAACATTAATAATTCAACCGCATCATCGGATAACATAACAAGATCGCGTAATGCTGGTATAATAACAAGCTCACGTAATTGCGCGCTATTTAGCATACTTTTGAATTTCCATATATAGTAAGTTAAGATTGATACAATTCTAACAGGAAATAATTATGGATATAGATAAAATATTCGAGAAAATAAAAACCAGACCTACAATCTACGATGAAGAAATCCACCCGAAGTTAATCTTGAGAATGATGTTAGAGAAATGCCGACTTAGCGCATTTTGTTGTGAAGCGCTTGTTACAGAGACAACTGTCTATAATTGGTGTGCTAAACATCCGTTATTTGCCATATGTTATGCCATGGGCAAGGCATTCGCACGTGAAGCATGGGAAAGAGAAGGTGAGAGAATTCGTGATCGTGAGATGCCAATAGGGGTAGTAGATTATGCTTTTGAGCATTGGAAAATGATGGGTTGGTCACGCTTTGGCATTAGTAAGAACTCACGCATTAAGCTTGATCTTGATCCCGAAGCAAGTCCACTTGTGCATTATGGACAGCTATTAAAGCAAGCAGCAAACGGTGATTTTACCGCGAGCGAAATCAAGCAGCTAATGGAAGCTATTAACGTTGGGTTAAATGTTCACCAAACTTTCGAGTTACAAAAACAAATTGATGAGCTAAAATCTAACCAAGAGACTATGGCGGCCAATGCTAATGGCAACAATTCAAGCACAAATAAACGAATTGCGCAAAAAGATTAAGATACCATGGCGCATTGTCTATGTTGATCGTGAGATGATGCCAGATGAATTTGAGGAAAAGACTATCTACGTTCATATATGGATTTAAGGAGCAACGAAATGGCATGGTATGATTGGGTAACTGGTAAAGGTGAATTGGAAGCAGTAGGAAAAGCTTATAATAAAATAACTGGTTCGCCTGACGCATCACAGCGTCGCGCACAACAAGATCAAATCAATCAGCAAATGAAAGCTTATAAAGAACAAAGTGAAATCACGCGAGACGAACTTAATGCTAAGCGTAACGAAGTAGCAAGTGAGAAACGTCGCGTTGAAGAAAAGCAAATACGCAATTTACGACGCAATTATCGCGCACCTAGCTTTTTAGGTGGGCAAGATTCAGCACAGCCAGGAATGACTGATAATTTAGGTGGTTAATGAATGGATACTACCCAGGGAATGCCCCCAGTAGCTATGCCGGGCGGTTCGCTCTTAGAGACTCTACGTAAACGTTATAATGCCGCGAAGTATGTGGCCGATCTGTGGATTCCAATTCAGCAGGCGTGCTTCTTCTATGCAGTCCCTTTCCGCAATCGATATTACCTGCCTGGAAAAGAATTTCAAGGTACCATCCAGAATACACGCGTCTATGACACTACCGCAGTAGAGGGTGTCACCACGTTCGTTTCTAAATTGCATGATGCGATGACGCCCCCGCAGACTCAATGGGGCTTCCTAGAGGTTGATACATCAAGCGTTAGAGATACAAAAGACGCTGATACATTAAAGATAATAGAAGAAGCACAAGCGATCCTTGACGCTTATATGCGACAACTATTCGTATTCATTCACGCTTCTAATTTCGATGTAGTAATTAATGAGTGCTATTATGATCTATCTATCGGCACTTCTGCTCTTGTTATCAATCAATATACTGATGATCAGCCTTTTTTATGCACTAGCATACCTGCTGACAAACTAGCTATTGAAGAAGCAGTTAATGGCAATGTGGAGTCATGGTTTAGGACATGGCAAAATTTAAAGATCAATGAGCTTCACACTCGCTGGCCTGGCATTTATTTATCTACCGATATGTTATCAATGATCGCCGCTGATCCTGATGCGGTGGTACGTAATATATATGAAGGAGTTGCTTACTTTGTCAATCAGCCAAAGAAATATTGCTATGCAGTATGGGCTGATAATGACATCCTATTTGTTCAATGGTTAGATTCAAGCCCTGGTATTGTATGGCGCTGGAAGAAATGCAATAACGAAACATGGGGCCGTGGCCCGGTCATGGAAGCATTACCTTCCATTATCAGTTTAAATGAATTGGCTCGTATTGAATTAGCTTCTGCTAACTTAAATACATTCAGACCTTACATGGGATTCTCTGATGCTATCTTTAATCCTCATACTTTTAAGTTGCAGCCTTTCTCAATTATTCCTATTGCCCCTGTTGGTACTAATGGTCAGGTGCCTCTCATACCTTTACCTAACAGTGCTAATCCTGAATTCGCGCAGATGACAGCAGCTGATCTTCGTATGCAAATTAAGGCATTATTATTCGCAGAAGAACCAAGCGATCAAAAGGGCGTACAGCCACAGACACGTTATGAGTTATCACTGAAGCAACAAAATCTTGCAGAAAAAATCGGGCCAATATTCACCCGAATGCAACAGGAAATGTTATGGCCTGTTATCAAACGATTTGCTCATATCCTGAATTCGATGGGTATTTTACCCTATCCCAAGGTGGGAAATGTACCTATTGTATTTAAGTACAAATCCCCTCTAGCGCTTGCTAAAGGACGCGCTGAAGTTGAAAAATTGATTCAGTATGTTCAGACCTTACAAGGTATATTAGGCCCAGAGGCAGCGCAGCTTTATATTAATCATGAAACAGCGCCGTATATGATTGCCGATTACATGCAACTTGATAAGCGATTATTAAATAAACCAGACGATGTAAAACGTGTTATGCAGCAGGTTCAAGATCAGCATAATGAAGCGATTGCTAATGGCGCACAACCTGAACCTGGTCAAACAGCCCAAGCAGCACCCCCGCAACCACAACAATAAGAGGTAATAATGGAAGTAATAAACGAACCTAATCCTATCTTAGAACAAGAGAATCATTTTGCTGGTTATCAAGAAAGTATCGAAGCATTAAAGAATCAACCAGAATTAGTAGAATTTGATAAACTTTGCTATGAACTTTTTGAAATGAATGAAATGGGTAAAAAGTTCATGGAGCATGTTACTGATAGATTTTTATTATCAACTGCTGGCCAACCAGATCACCCTTCTTTTGCAAATCAAGCTGTTTGGTTTGAAGGTGTACGTTACGGATTTTTATTATTACGTAATTCCGTTAAATCTCATCAACAACGCATAGCCGCAGGAACAAAATAACATGACAGATGAAACAAATGCCGAAACTACGGTACCAGAAGTACCTACTTGGTTTATTGACGATGGTATTCCAGGTGGTGGCCCACGCCCTTCGTGGCTTCCGGATAAATACAAAACAGTAGCAGATCTAGCAAAAAGTAATGCTGAACTTGAAAAGAAACTTGGCACTGTGCCAGACGAATATGATTTTACTAAATCAAAATATCTTGATGCTGATTATGTGCCTTTTGATGAATTAAAGAAACTAGCAAAAGATCGTCGTGTACCACAAGATGTCATCGATAAAATGCTGGAATCCGTCGATAAATACATGGATGAATTTAGCATTAACCCAGAAGAAGAAAGAGCAAAGTTAGGGCCGAATGCCAAAGAGGAATTAGAAACTTTGGATAATTGGGCAAAAGCTAATTTATCAAAAGATTCATATGAAGCATTAACTAGTAATCTAAGAAATGCAGACTCTATTAAAGCATTACAAGAATTAAGAGGAAAGATGATGACAGGCACTCCACAAGTACCCAATGGCAATACAGGCACAACTCACAATACCGCTTCATTAGATGATATGAAGATGGAACTCTCTAATAACCTTGAAAAATACAAGACTGATGTGAACTATCGTAATGATTATCAGAAACGATTAGAAGTCGCGGCGAAGAACGCACCAGGATATATTGACAAACAAGGTGCATAGGCTGATATAATATTAATCAGTCAACTATTGATAATTGGACAACTTTATTGCCTTGACCTCGGTTGAGACAATCAATTAAGCAAAAAGCCCAAAAGATGCAATGGTGAAATTAAATATTTCATTAATCACTTTTGGAGCTTAATCATGTCTACTTCATTACTAGCCGTCCAACAGATTGAATTTGATGCGCTCGTTAAAGCACAATATCAATCTCTCGGTTTCTTACTCCGTGATACAGTTCGCGTAAGACGCGACGTTATCGGTTCAACGGTTTCCTTCCGTAAGGTTAACCAAATTCAAGCGGTTCCTACTGGCTACTTACAGCCTGTTGTGATCCAAGATCCAGGTTATGCGCCTTTCAATGCTATCTTGCAGAAATATACTGCACCAACCGCAGTCGATAGCGTTCAAGAGTTAACGGTTAACTTCGATGCGAAGATGGAAAATGCGATGCTAGTCGCAAATGCTCTTGGTCGTCGTTCAGACCAGATCATCATCAACGCAATGGGTGTCAGCCCAGGCCAGACCATTGCGAATGGCGGCACGAACATGACTTACCTTAAATATCGCGAAGTGATCCAGTTCTTTGATAATAACGCAGTGCCTTTACCTGAAAGATTCTGGGCAATGTCTGCTAGTAACTTCGCGGCATTACTTGGCGCTGATCAGTTCGTTTCTACCTTCTACACTCAAAACAGAGTGTTAGATAAAGGATTTGTACGCGAATACCTTGGTATTAACATCATCATCATCCCACAAATGATTGAAGGTGGATTGCCATTATCCGGTGCAATTCGTAAAACATTTGCATGGCATAAACAATCAACCGGCATGGGTATTGGTCATGACTTCCGTACGGAAATTAACTATTTGCCAAGAGAAACATCTTGGTTGATAAATGGTATTTTCTCGGCTGGCGCTATCACGATTGATAACTTAGGTGTTATCGAAGTTGATTGCGATGAAACCTCAATCTAATTAACGAACGGAGATTATTAACATGGCTTTTACATTAAATAACTGGGCTTGTATTTCAGAGTCTTTGAACCAAGGTCAGGAAACGATTACACCTTTTGGCGGTTCTCCAACCGTTGAAAATGCACCAAATGTTTTTGTTTACGGTAGCCCAACTGATGCACTAGCAACGATTGCAGCAGCTAATTATTTCTTGGCTCAATACGCAAGTTTAGCTGTAGGCGATATTATCCTCGTTAACGGCACTGATGGTAGCAATATGTATATCGTTGCCACCTCATCTTCCACTGGTGTTACGGTAAATAGCTTTACTGTAACGGGTAGCGTTGCAACGGCAAACATTCAAAACAATGCTGTTACTTATGCGAAAATTCAACAGGCTTCTGCTGATACCTTAATTGGTAACCCAACTAGCGGCACAGCTAATGTTGAAGAAATTACGCTCGGTAATGGTTTAGCATTTAGTGGCACTACTTTAGGCGTGCCAAATACCAATTTAATTTATGCGGCAGTTCCTATTTCTGCGGCTGAATTCAATGGCATGTATGCAGCACCTAAACTATTAGTTGCAGCACCTGGCGCTAATAAATTGATCTCGCTTGATAAGCTCGATTTGCTTATGACATTCGTCAGTGCTGATTATGCGGCGGGTGGTGTGGTAGCGGCGCAATACGACAGCACAGTGCATGGTGCGGGTGTTCTTGCTTCTACGACATGGGCAGCAGCATCGTTCTTTGTTGGTGTGAGCACTGGCTTCTTATTTGGTGCTAGCAGCAGTGTAGCGCAGACATTCAGTACCTGTGTTAACAAGGGTGTATATCTGTCTAACTTAACGCAAGCATTCACCACAGGTGATAGTACCTTCGTTGCGCATGTTTGGTATCGCATTATCCCAACCGTGTAACCTTGAAAATAAAATGGGCTGTGAAAACAGCCCTTTTATTATGGAATAGACATGGCATATACAAAAACTTACATTGTTAGTCTTGCTGGAATGTTGCTTGGGCACGCCCCAATTCAAACTCTCGATAATGCTGATGATCTTATCACTGCATTAGATCAAGCTTACGATATGCTATTACCAGCGGTTCTTTCGCAGTGTAATTGGCGTTTTGCTATTAAGATTGAACAACTTGTTTTGTCCAGCCAAATACCCCCATTACAAACCAATTGGAGTCAGATATATCTACTACCAGCTGGATATTTAAAAATGATCAGAATTATCCCCCAAAATTACGTTTACGAGATTTATTCTAATTCTCAGATATGGTGCAATTGGGGAACCATGTCGCCCGTATTCATGGAATTTGCTTATCAGCCAGCAGAGGCAACTTTCACACCTTCATTTATTAGCTGGTTTATTTATGAGTTAGCTACGTTCTCAGCCTTAGCAAGCGCACAAAAACCGGAATACGCAAATTATCTTCAAACAGAAAAACAAAAGAAATGGGCAATTGCAGCGGCAGCTGATTCTCAGAATCGTCCACAACAATACGAATGGGAAATACCAATGCTCACGAATCGGAACGTCACAGGTGTTATTGGGCCTCAAATAGGATAGTGAGATGTCATATGAATTATGGTCGCAAGATGTATTCTCTAAAGGTGAATTATCGCCTTACATGTATGCACGCGCGACGGTAAATGAATATGGCCTTGGATTAAAAGTAGCTCAGAATGTCTTAACTTATCCGACAGGTGCTGCAGGTAAGCGTTTCGGTACTCTATTTAATACTGGATTGCCAGGCCAAACAGCAACAGATAATCTCTACTTTCAAACATTCCAATATGTAAATGAATGCGTTTATCAGTTGGTATTTTTACCTGATTTAGTATTGATTTATTTAGAAGGCATATTGCAAGCAACTGTAAGTGGTACTGGATTGTCAGCTTCTCAAGTATTTAATATTAGCTCAACTGTATTGGGAACAATATTTCGCATAGCTTATCCAGGGTTAACTAATCATCCTAAAGATTTAAAGAGAGCACCAAATAGTGGTTTAAATATCACAGGATTTACTTCTGGTACTTTAGTTATTGGTGCTGCTACTTTTACTATTGGTCAAGTATTTCCAGTGCAATTTTCAGGAAGTGCATTGCCAACATCCACACCTGCGCTTGGCAAAAGTATAACTTATTTCATGTTAGCACTATCTGCAACTACAGTTGCCATCTTCTCCAATCCAACAGATGCTAAATATAATACGCCAGGTGCTGCATTTGTATTTTCAGATGCAGGCACAAGTGCAGTTTTAACTGTACAAAATACGTGGTCAATCGCAAATAGTGTTTTTAAGAATCTACCTATTTACGATTTTAATAGTGCAACCACTTCGTATGATGCTCTTACATTTACTCCAAGTGCGGTAACAGGAACGGGCGTCACTATTACTGTTAGTGGGGCTGGTTATACACCACTGGATAGTTCTTATGTTGGTGGAGCATTCATAGGCGGGGGCGGAACATCTCGCATCACAGCGGTTGCTAGTGCAACATCATTTACTGTATCTATACAAACACCATTCGATGCAACTACTCCTATACAGGGTTCCCTCGCTCTATTGGCGGAGCCAGCATGGAGCGATACCCGAGGCTGGCCACAGGTTTGCTCTAGTTACCAGAATAGATCGTTATTCGCGAATACCTTAAGCCTGCCGAATGGGTTTTATGCTAGCGTGATTAATGATTATACTGATTTCGGTGATTTAACAACGGATGATGATGATGCGATTAGTTGGTATCCAAGTTCCGGCGATGTTAACTTCATTCGATTTATTGTGCCATATCGTTCTCTTACTGTGCATACCAACACTGGCATATATTCCAGTCCGCTTTCTGATATTGCAGCTATTACGCCAAGCAACTTTACACTTCAACTTCAGGATTCAACACCTGCCGATGTTTTATTGCCGCAAGCAATAGACAATCAAGTATTGGTTTTATCTGGAGATGACGCACATCAAATGCTTTGGGATGGTATTAATAATGCTTACACTTCAGATATTGTTTCAGTGCCAAGCGAGCATTTAATACGAAATCCAATGGATGAAACGGCATTTGCTGATCTCCGCCGCGCTGGTAGTAGATATGTCTTTATTATTAATGCCATGGGATCAATGGCAATATTCCAAACATTAATTTCGCAAAGCGTTGCTGGGTTCACACCAGCCATCATGGAACAATCCTATGGACATGCTATGTTTATTCAAGCAGCAAGCAGTTCAGATGGTCGATGCTGGTTTGTAATTAGACGTGAAATAGCAGCCGCGCAATCACCTATTGCGATTACTGCCTTTTCTCCTTATGTTGCTGGCCCACCCATTGTATTATCTACTTTAACAGCGGTTGCTAGCAATCTTCCAACAGATGATGTAACTGCTATAACATTTACAACAACTGGTACATTACCAGCGTCCACACCAGCTATTTCAATAAGCACTTATTATTGGGCGGTTGGTGTCACTACTGATACTTTTAATGTGTATTTAAGCCAGGAAGATGCCCTAGCCGGTGTGAACGCTATCGCATTCACAAGTGCTGGAACTTCAAGCAATGTGATTACTTGGCCTGTAGCAGCTCAATACAATCTTGAAGAATTAACGCAAGATACTTATCTCGATTGCGCCAGTTATTTTAATAATAATGGTTCGCCCACCAGCACCATTACGACGGGTAATTTATACAATGCTCAGGAAGTAGCGATGGTGGGCGATGGATTCGGATTTACAGCGGAAGGTATTAACAATCAAGTGACTTTCGTTGCGCATGGCATTACAACACCCGTGAATGAGGGATATATTGGGTTTCCAATTCACACCATAATAGAACCTATGCCACTTTCAATGGCAAATGGTTCAAACGCTAAAAACACAACCCTTACAAAACCTAAGCACATTCGCACCATGCGATTCATGTTTAACAATACGATAGGTGGTCAGATAAATGGCGTAGATATAGCTTTAAATCCATTTAATCAAGCAAACATTGGATTGCCGCCAATTCCTGAACGCGGTTTTGTGGAGTTATTCATAAATAAAGGATGGGATGATTTTAATAACCCAAGTTATACCATTACCCATAGCGATCCATTCAATATAGAATTGCTGGGTGCATTCTACTCAGTGGAGATTTAAAAATGCCAATAGCCTTATTACTCGCCATGCAAGCCTCAGGCATGATCGTTGATTTCATGGGCACGCGCAATCAAGCCAGGCTCTCTAATATGGGTGCTGACTTAGAACAAGAAGAAATTCAAAGCAACATTGAACAAACTCGTCTTGAAACGGAAGATGCAAGTTTGCAAGGATTAAAACAACTTAGACAAAACCTTGGCACTCAAGCTGCTGTATTAGCAGCAAGAGGAACAGCATCAGGTGCAGGTAGTGCGGTTTTATTCGGCAATGAATCAGTTGGAAACTTTAATGCAGATGAAAGAACGCGCCGTATGAATTTATTGGCAAAAGAAAAATCTTTACAAGCTGGAAGTACTATCGCCAGATTAAATGCACAAGGTGAGAATACGAAACTGTGGAGCAGTTTTGCTTCACGCTCTATCAATCGCTTCCCGTCTTCTTTGGAAGGCTGGAAATCAGGGGTTTCAGAAATTAAGAAAAGCTTCGGCTTAACGCAGGGAGCTTAATCATGGCTGATATGGAATTTAAACATAATGTTTCTGAGATTCCTAAAGGTGCGGATCTACCTAAATATGAAGGTCAAGGTGTAAAGCCTGAAGTTGTTGCAAATCCAGACCTTCAAGGTGGGATAAGTAAGTATGCCGCTGATACGAATTGGATGTCAGAGTTGGGCGCTAACGTAGCCGCCAAAGCATCGAATGCCTTAGCAACAAAATTAGGCGGTGAACTTGGTAAAAATCCCCAGGGTGATATAGGCATACCTCTTACAGACTTTGATAAAGTAATGCAGGAAAGCTACAACACTCAAGCCCAAGCAACATTAGGTTTGCAAGCTAATAAACTCATAACAGATTCAAATATTGAAGTTGCTAGCGCCTCACGCGTTACACCTGATTTGATTGCTAAAACACAAGGAAAAATAGCGCTTGGTTTGCAGAATATATTCAAAAATGCACCCGCATCAATACAGCCTCAGATGGAATATCAATATGGAAATTTGATGCTCGCTCAACAAGAGCGCTTATCAAATAGAATGATTAGTGAACAACATGAAGATACTAAAAATAACATAGCATTATCGACAGTGAAACTTTCTGAAAATACACATTCTTTGGCTGTGGCCGGTAAAGATAAAGCTGCTGAACAAGCAGTAAAAGACGTAGAAAAACAAAACAATGCTTTAGTCGCTCAGAATTTACTTGACCCACTTACTGCTAAACAAAGAGTAGATTCAGCTAGACGAAGTATGCAAGCAGGTCAATATCAAAGAAAATATGATGAAGCATTAAAAAATGGTACTAGTGAAGGATTTTTAAAAAGTTTAATGAAAAAACCTGAAAATATTAGTGATGCTGATTTTCCATCATTAATTAATTCTGTCATGTCCTATGCCAATCAACAGCAAAGTTTGCAATCACAAGATCAGGCTTTAAAGATATCGCAGTTCCAATTAAATGCTATCACTAATCCTGATAGTGCAGCACAAGATTTATTAGCATTAAAAGATTCATTAACTAATAAACAATATTCTGATGAACAAATTTGGTATGAAAAGTTAAAAATAGAGAATGCCAAAAAGATTGGAAGTATTGCCGATGTGACTTCCGGGTGGTCTGATTATAATAAATTCAATTCAGATTTTACTGATAAACAAAAACTGGATACTTTAGAACATAATGCAAATGCTTCAGCCCAGCAAAAAGGAATATCGCAATCCGAGGCTGAGATGCAATTAGCCGCCACTGCTGCTGGCCCAATTAAAGGTTATACAAATAAATTAGATGGCAAGGCATTAAGCGGAAATCCTCAGCAAATGGATGAAGCACTTGCTGCGACAGATTACATTGTTGCTTCAAGAAAGCCAGAAAACTTGATCGGCATGTCTGATGAAGCAAAAGCTATGCTAAGAATGTACAAAGGATTCAGGGACACACATGATCCAACGACTGCGGCACAAATGGCTAAAGAAGCAGTCATTGGCAAAACAGAACAACAACGTAAAGCCAATGATATTGCTTTTGATCAGCACTATCAGGCCAACAAACGTGCTGGCGATACTAAGAATTCATTTGCATTACGAATAGCCGATGTTCCTAAAGATAGAATGGTAAACGTACCGCTGTTAGCAGATTTTGTTGAATCAAAATATGAAGGTTATTTCAAGCTTTACAATGGCGATGCAGCAATGGCTACTGCCAGTGTTAAAGAAGATATAGCCATGACTTTTGGGGATGAAAGTGTTAATGGCTTTAAACAATATACACAATTCCCAATAAAAAAAGTATTGGATCTACCTGATGGATCTGATGGGTTTGTGCATGATGACTTAGCTGGCCAAATGAGTGAAAAATTCGCAAACTCTAAAAAGTTTTACGATTCAGGCGCTACTGATTCATATTGGGAAGTAAAACCTAATGTTACGTTGGATGAATATTTTCAAGCCGTCCATAGAGTTGATGAATTGACAAATAAAGTTGGAATATTTGATTTATCACATAATTCACCAGAGATAAAAAAAGCCCGTAAAACCATTGAAGATTTTAATAATTCGCCACCCCCAAAACTCATTCAGCACCACCGTGACGGTTCTATTAATGAATATGACACGGTCATACAATCTGGTAGCACATTAAGTAGAAATAAAAATGGTCAAGTGATTGGATATTGGGATGTTAACATTAAGACTGGAAACAGTGTTTCTAGTATAGCCTATCAAGACCCTTCTATGGGGCCTATGGTTTATATTCCTAATAGAGATAAAATTGTAAGTGGTGCTAACTATATTAGAGAAAATTATCCGCATTACACTAATGAAGGTTTGATATTTAGATATCCTGCATTTGTAGCTAACAACATCAAGGAACAAAGAGAAAGAACCGCACAACAAGCCGAAAAACCAAGTTTGTTAGGCAACTTTGCAAGGTGGTTGGGTAATAGGGCGTCAAAAAATATTGAAAAAGATTTTCCTGGTTATATAGAGCAGGTTAAAAAGAACCTTAAGGTTCATACGACATGATCCCAGATAATGATGAAATTATAGAAAAGCCAACGCTTGATTCTAAATTAACCGCTGCTAATCTTTATGGGCAGGTTCAAAATGACACGCCTATTCCCGTCGACACAGCTTTTCAAGATGTTTACCATGAATATTTTAACGGCGAGACATTAAGTAGTCCGCAGCAAGATACGGCTAGAATCCCTAATCCTTCTTTCACTCAATCGGTGAAAGCTGGTTTTAATAAAATTAATGATTTTTCTTTGTTGTACCAAATTCAAAGTTCAAATGCTGGTAGTTCTAATCCTTTGGATGATGCTGTTCCACCTGACTACAATCCAAAAGTTGATTTAGCGCAACTTGATAACATTAATGACCAATATAATGGCTATTTACTAGATGCTACAAGCCCAAAAGATTTCAACCGTCGTAAGTATCAAGTTTATGACATGATGTATAACGATGAGCTATATAATAAAGGCTCAATGAGTGCTCATGCTACCGGTATGATTTTAGGTGGTGCTTTGAGTCCAACTACCTGGTTTCCTTTGGGATTAGAAGCGAAGTCTGCCAGGTTAAGCGTGAGACTTGCACAAGATATCCCAAAAGTAATACCAGGTGTTGCAGCTTCTGCAATCACTCATGAAGCTATTGCTGAAACAGCAGATATTAACGGTAATATGCAATCATTTGCTGAGAATGCTTTTAGAGATACCATTTTTGGAACAGCCTTCATGGGAACCTTGATGGGGCTTGGACATGGTTATACCGCAGGGAAAATATGGAATACCAGGCGTGTCGTTAATAACGCCTATGATGATATTGAACTTGTTCCAGTCATAAATGAAGATGGTAGTTTTTCTGGGCGAGTAACAGCAAAGCCAACAAGTGAAGCAGCGAACGCAGACAAGGTTGAATTTGCTCAAAAGTTTGCTGATTCAACAATGGCAAAAGAAGGCTTATTTGCTGTGCCAATTCTTGGTGGGATGCTGACGAAAGCAATAACACCATTTAATCCGATTCTAAGAATGATAACTTCACCATCCCAAGTAATGCGAGCATTTATGGATAGAGGTGGCGATCATGGTGTTGTTACCGAAGGAAACATGAAAGGCATTCCTTCGCCTGAAAAGTTTGAAGTTAAAATGGCTACCATTCAAGGTGAAAATAAGCAATTCATGTGGTGGCTTAAAGGTATGCATCTGGTTCGCAATGGCATTGATCCTTCTAAGCGTATTCGTGGCGCTGTAAAAGAAACAGGTATGCGCCTTAAAAAAGATGAGGCGTATACTTCACCAGAAAAATTTATGGATGAAATAGAAGGCGTTATTATTAATGGTACTCCACATGAAAACGCCGCTGTCAATGAAGCAGCAGCCGCTATCCAGAAAAGGCAAGACGATGCTTATAAAGCCTATCGAGAAGCCTTTAATTTACCTGAAGAATGGATGCCTCCAAAAACAGCAAAAGGATATTTAAGCCGTGTTTATGATTTAGATCATATGCTCACGCATAAGCGCGAATTTGTGAATATCGTTAGTGATTATTTGAAAAAATCCGATGAATTGATTAGCGGCAAAATGCAACCAATTAAGGACTTGGAAAATCAAATAAAATCTTTCGAAGAAATGCACAAGCAGTTAATTAAGCAAATGGGTGAGAATGGTATACCTGAAAGAATTGGTACAGAATTTACACCTGAAAAAGTAACGCCACTTATTAAATTATCATCGTTAAGAACTAAGCTTCAGGCGCTTAAAGAAAACCTACAAGATGAATTAAGGGCAAATCCAGATTTACATATTCATGTGGAAGATATCACAGCTCTTTCAGCCAAAGAAGCGAAAGAATTGAAAACTATTTTAAAGCCTTTAAATGATATTAAGGCTAAGATAGATGAACAAAATAAATTAATATCTGATACGAAAAAAGAAGCTAGTAAAAAATTAAAGAGCGCAAAAAGCGTTAAGTCTGAAAAATCCGCACAACCAAGAGCAGCTGAATATGTTGCTTTAGAAAATAATTTAAAAGAACTGGAATCAAAATTAAAAGACCTTGAAAATGAGCGCCTTGATGAAGAAGATAGACTACAATTGGGATTACATAAAGGCGAGATTAATCAAAAATATGCCGATAAAATTAAAGGCTCACAATTATTTCAATTTAAGAATCCAGACAATAGACTTAAGTTTAGAGAAATTTACGAAAGTGACAATCATATAAAAGAGGCTGCTGAAGGTTATTATCATACCATTATGAATCAAACAGCCGAGCAAACTAATGCGCAAGTAATGAATACGATTCTTGGTCGTTCCAGTGAGAATCCATTAAAACAACGATCTTTATTAATTCCTGATAGGTTACTTTATGATGGTAAAATGCTTTCAAAGAATCTTGGCGCAGCAGTTTCGAATTACACGACTCTGCTAGGACGAAGAACATGGATGAAAAATATTTATAAGGATGTGTCATTTGATGGTGGTATCGATGAGTTAGTTGAACAATTACGTCAAGAATACTTAACAGATATGGAAAAATTACAGGAAAGGTTGGATAAAGCTAAATCTAATAATAATAAAAAAGATATTGAAGCCGCAGAGAAGCAAATAGTTAAGCGCGATAAACAATTTAAAAATGACAAAGAAGATATGTCGCTCGCACATAATAAAATGATGGGGCAACTTAGAGGAACCCATAAAGCTAATAAATGGACGGCATTTGCCCGAAATTTTGCCGTAACATTAAAGCTTGGTGCTGTACCATTAACAATGGTCACAGATTTAATGGCAATACCCATGAAACATGGTTTCTGGCCTACAGTACGTGATGGATTATTACCAGCCTTAAAAAATATCAAAACATTGATCACAGAGGGAAAAGGCGAAAATTACATTGTTAATGCGCCTCATGCTGCATTAGGACTTAATCATACTTTAACATCCTATCAAAATAAAATGTGGGCAGGCTCAATGCAGCCTTATACGCCTATGTCTGGCAGACTTCAAAATGGCATGGAACATCTCGCTCATATTTCTCAAAATATTGCTGGCACAAATCAAGTTGAAAATTTCTTTCAGGAAATAACCGCATCTATCGTGCAGAGTAAAATCATGCGTTATATGCAACAACATTTAGAAGGTACATTAAAACCAAAAGATAAAGAAAAACTTTTGGTTTATGGTCTTGATCCTAATGTGCATGCTAAAACTTTTGTTGAGCAATGGACAAAAGCTGGAAAAGACGGTAATGGTTTTGGCGGTTATCAAAGTAGATTTTGGGAATGGGAAGATAAAGCCGCCGCTAATTTAATGGCTGAAAAAGTCATGCAAGGTACTAGAGATACAATCATTAGACGCGGTATGTTTGATGCGCCATTTGCATTAGATGATCCATTTATTGGCACTATGTTTATGTTTAAGGGGTGGGTATGTGCTTCAATGACGAGATATACAATTCCACTAATGCAAAGACCCGATTCAGAAAAAATGATTGGCGCAATGCTTATGCTTTCTGCCGGTGCAATGGTCACGCCATTACGACGACTAGCTAAAGGTGAAGACCCAATTCAAGAAGATGACAATATGTTTATGAATGCCATGATTGATGGTGGCGTTTTCTCTCTGCCAATGGATTTAATTGAAACCGCTAACGTTCTTTCAGGCGGGGCGATTTTCAAAGACATAGGTAATGATAGATATAGAGAAAGATCAATCGCTGGATTACTGGCGGGGCCAATAGCAGGTATTGGCGATGATCTGGCAAGAGTGATTAGAATGGCAGCAAGTGGTCATGCCAATCAAGATGACATGAACCGATTAGCCAGATTAATACCATTTTTGCAATCATGGCAACTACGGGGCTTTAGTAATAAAATGGTTGAATCAATGGGATTGCCAAAAAACGAAGCGGCGGCAAATAAGGAGAGTTAAAATGTTCAGTGGTAATGTACCGATAAACGATGTGCCACCCCGTACGCAGGTGATTGCTATACTGAATCAAACGGTGTTTGGAGCCAACTGGACAGCCAATGTTGCATCGGATGTGGTGGTCTATCAACGCGCTTCTGGCGCAGATGCTGACGATCTAACACAAATCCTGCCCTATCCTAGTGCCTATTCTGTGGCGTTCATTGGTGGCTTATCGCAAGTGCAGGTGACGCTAACAACTCCAGCGGCAGCCGGTGACATTGTGACGATTGTACGTAACACACCTGAGAATCGCCTCAATCTTTACAGCAACACGAATTTCACCCCCACGATGCTAAATAACGATTTCGGTATTTTGACGCTCGTAGATCAACAAGCGCAGCTCGTGAATCAATCTATCGCGCCACGTTATAACTACTCAGCTATTATTAATCCTGATGTTTCATTTCCTACAGCAGATACTATTCTGCCTATTTTAGCCGCTAATCAATTCTGGGGCAAAAATCCCTCTAATACTGAAATCATTGCGATAAACATTAGTGATATTACAGGTGGTGGTACGGTTACCGAGGTTGATACCGGAACCGGTTTAACAGGTGGCCCTATTACAGGATCAGGCACGATATCTTTTGCATCAATTGCTGCTAATAGTTTATGGGCCAATATCACAGGATCAACTGCTGTTCCAACAGTAGTTCCTACTTCATACTTCCTTAAAGCTACCGACATTGGTGTAACTGTTGAAGCATGGAGTGCGGCCTTAGATAGTCTCGCTGCATTAATCACTACAGCTAATAATATTCCTTATACCACGGCGAGCAATACCTATTCAGTTATTGCACCTGCAAACAATAGCGTGCTTATATCGAGCGCTGGTGGTGTTCCTTCATGGTCTACGACCTTACCTTCAGCGGTTCAGTTAAATATAACAAAGCTAGGTGCACAGTCTCAGGCTTTGGATATGAACAGTCACTTAATTAACAACGTCACGAATCCTGTTAGTGCGCAAGATGCGGCAACAAAAGCCTATGTGGATGGTACAACAACAGGCATCTTCCTGAAGTTAGATGGCACTAGCACGATGGCTGGTCAAATCGATATGGGCAACCATAAGATTATCAATTTGACTGATCCATCATCAGCTCAAGATGCGGTTACTTTGCATTATTTGAATAGTGCATCTGGTTTAGGTGCCTATTTGCCACTTTCTGGCGGCATGATGTCTGGTCAGATAAACATGGGCTCTAACAAGATCATCAGCCTTTTAGACCCAACCAATCCTCAAGATGCAGCAACCAAAAACTATGTAGACACAGTAGCCACGGGCTTTGCTGTTCAGCCTGCTGTATACGCTGCTAGCACGACGGCTTTAACTGTAACATACGCTAATGGCGCGTCAGGTATCGGCGCAACCTTGACGAACGCTGGGGCTATGGCGACATTCTCTATAGATGGTGTGAGCCCAGCAGTTAATTCTCGCATTCTCATTAAAGACCAAGCTTCAACGTTACAAAACGGTATCTATACTGTTACAAACGTCGGTTCAGGCGCGGCAAATTGGATTTTGACACGAGCAACAGACTACGATCAGCCATCTGAAGTTACACCTGGCGATTTAGTTATCGTCAATAATGGTACCGCTAATGCTGGTACCTCTTGGATTGAAACGGCATCCGTAGCAGCAATCGGAACTGATCCTATCTTATTCAGCCAGTTCACGTTCTCAGCTACCGCAGTATTGCTGAAAGCAAATAACTTAAGCGACGTAGCGAATACTACGACCTCATTTAATAACATCAGCCCATTAACCACTAAAGGCGATTTAATTGGGTTTTCAACTCAGAATATTCGGGTTGCTGTGGGTGGAACCAATACCCAGATACTGCAAGTGGATTCCTCAGCAACTGCTGGAATTTCATGGTCTACTGCTACCTATCCAAAGACGACGACAGCGAATCAAATTCTTTATTCAAGCTCAACGAATACAGTTGTCGGTCTTAGCTCGATAGCTGGTGGGGTGCTAGTAACAGATGCTAGTAGTGTTCCTAGCTTCCTAACAAATCCTGGCGTAGCAGGTAAGATTTTACAATCAGCTAATGCAGCAATCCCAACCTGGTCTACTCCTACCTATCCGAGCGCAAGTGGCACCGCTGGCAAGATCATCATTAGTGATGGCACGAACAATGTTTATTCAACACCAACGTTCCCTAACACCGCGCCTGGTGCTGGTAAGTTACTATTCGGCGATGGCACAAATTGGATAATCAGCACACCTACTTATCCGAATGCCAGTGCAACGGCACGTAAGATTATCATTTCAGATGGTACGAATTTTGTAGCTTCTACTGAAACTTGGGCGGCGCCAGGTACTGCTGGGAATGTTTTAAAAAGCGATGGTACTAATTGGACATCTGCGGCAGATGCTGAAGGGCCATTAACATCAGCTCATATATTTGTTGGTAATGCGAGTAATGTCGCAACCGATGTTGCTGTAAGTGGCGATCTCACGCTAGCCAATACGGGTGCTTTCACTATTGCTAATAATGCAGTTACGAATGCAAAAGCGGCTCAGATGGCAACATTAACCATTAAGGGTAATAACACAGGTGGCACAGCGAATGCGCTTGATCTAACAGTCGCGCAGGTTAATGCGATGTTGGGTAATGGAGGTGGAACCGTAACTTCTATTGCTACGAGTGGATTAGCCACAGGCGGCACAATAACTGGATCTGGCACTATTACAGTCACAGCGGCATCTGCAACAGATCAAAATACACAGACAAGCAATACGCTCGCTGTGACGCCTGCAAATCAATATAGCAATCCATCAGCTTTTAAAGCATGGGTATCTTTGATAAATTTAAGTTCATCACCTCCTACGATTGCTGATGGTTTAAATGTCACATCTGTCGTGAGAAATAGCACGGGTATTTATACTATAACTTGGTCAAAAACCATGGTTAATCCTTCGTATGGTGTAATGATTTGTCCTTATGATAATGGTGTTGTGGTGACTAGCCAGGTTGTATCGGCGCCAACAACCACAACTACCCAAGTGCAAATTAGCTCTGTTCCAGGAAACGCGGCACGTGACCCGAACTTAGGTTTATTTATTGGAATAGCAGGTCATTGCACAAATTGATTTAGACAAGTGTAATAAAGGAAACACGCTATTCGATGGGCTTAAACATCTATCCTGCCGATGCAGTCAGCTTGGAGTAGTAGAAAGGTGTTATCGGGCATTAATTACCTTCTTCTTTGGCGGTTATGTTACCAACACAATCGCCATTGATGAAAATGACATTGTCACTATTATTTTTCATAAGGAAGTAAACACCATCTTCATAGGTTATTGAATCTGAATAGCCAGAATATATTTGCTTACCGGCACTAAAGCAGCGGATATGTTCAGCTAAGGCATATGTCGAAAAAATTGTTAAAAATAAACATAAGAGGGTGCGCATGTCGATTCCTTAAAGGTATGCTTCATATTTGATATTATTTGCAAATACAATACAATAGACATGCTAAAATATATTTTAACAAATAAGGATTTTTACAATGTCACAACAACAAGTACCAGAAAATGCAATCGAAGGTTTATTATCACAGTTAGATGCGTCTAAGCAGCTATTCAATGAAAGTTTGAATTCAGTATTTCAATTTAGAACGCAATGCATTCATCTTCAGAAAGAAAATCAAAAGTTAGCTAATCAAGTGAATCAATTGAAAGCTGAGTTAGAAAAACTAAGAGAGCCACAAGCGAGTGATGTGGCACCTGATCCAGCACTATAGGAGTAATGCTCATGCCGTTAGAGAAGTCAGCGAAACCAGAAGCACAGTCTAGGAATATAGCTGAGTTGCGCCATAGCGGTTATCCAGAGAAGCAAGCAATCGCAATAAGTTATAGCGTTAAACGTGAAGCTGAAAAGGAGCGATATGAGCATGAAACAAGAAAATATGGCGGACGTTAATATAGAGCCAGGAAACATCCCAGCGCAGCGTGAAGCGTTCGAATACAACAAGTATGGTCGCCGCATGCAGCAAGAAGCAGCGGCACACCCTCACGTTTATACCAAGCATTCCTTACCACTTTACGGCCAATATAGCGAGCCTAGTTCGCCTGAGATGGCATGAGGATGGATTTATCTACATCAAGATTCCGAATATTAGTCCCTACCCCCATCAGGCGCGCATGTTTAAAGCTATGGTCGATGATAAGAACGTGTGTGCGGTTATCCACCGACGAGCAGGAAAGGATATCTTCTCTTTACAAGCTTGGTTGTTACGAGGATTGCGTAGGGTCGGAACCCATGTTTACCTGTTTCCATTGCATAAGCAGGCGCGTAGCGTCATCTGGCAAGGATTAGACTTCGATGGCAAACCGTTCATGGATGCGATACCTGATTGCTTGGTTTCCAAAAAGAACGAAGCGCGTATGGAGATTGACTTGTTCAATGGAAGCAAGCTTGTTCTTGCCGGGTCGAATAATTATGACGGTCTTATGGGTTCTAATCCTGTTACAATTATTTATTCTGAATTTAGTCTGCACAATCCTCTCGCCAGACAATACCTTAATCCCATAATCGTACAGAACAAAGGTAAAGAAATTTTACAATACACACCGCGAGGAATGAATCATGGTTATGAAGTCTATCAGCAAGTTAAAGACTTGCCAGATTATCACGTTGAGCATCTCTCTGTTGAACAGACCTTCAAGCATGATGGTGTTACTCCTATTATCGACAAGCAAGATATCAAGCGCGCGCGCGATCTCGGAATGTCTGATGAACTCATACGACAAGAGTTCTATGTTGATTTCGAAGTCGGAAACTTAGGCGCTTATTACACGCGCGAAATCAGCGACATGGAGCGCGAAGGAAGATACTGCGCAATCAGACCAGATACACGTTTAAAATTACATTCTATTTGGGATTTAGGAGGTACAGATGCTACAGCAGGAATCCTTTTTCAGGTCACTGGTAAATATATTCATGTGCTTCATTTGCTTCATGATACTGGCCGTGGTCTTAAATTTTATCTCGACGAAGCTGAGAAAGTTCGTCAATCTATGGGATTGCAATGGGGATATCACTTCGGCCCACATGACATCGACCAGAAACACCAAGGATGGGAACACGCTGAATCTCGTTTGATGCAAGCTCGTAGAAATGGCTGGCACTTTCAAATGGTTCCTAAGATGGCTTTTGAAGATGGTATTGAAGCAGTTCGTTATCTTTTTCCACGCATGAGAATTAACAAACCTAATTGCGATTTAGCTATGCGCGCATTACGTGAATATCAACGAGATTACGATGAAGTAAAAGCACGTTTCGAACCTAAACCTTTAGACAATTGGGCTGTTCATATCGCTGACGCTTTTAGGTACCTAGGGGTGCAATACAAAAGATTATACGACATACCAATGCCCCAATCTACCTACGAAACAAATTTGTAAATTAATTACTTTACACAAATACCCACAACTTATTTCTCACAACTTAAATACAAATTAATAATAAATAAAATCACAACACTTTATTGGCGACGCTTTCGCAGCTTAAAATAAGCAGTTTCACGCGCTCCTTGTCGGAAAACTGGTGAAGTAGATTAGAGAGTTGTGGGGCACCGGAATCAATTTTCGACCCCTGCCCCCGGTTAATACCCCCCAAAGAATCTTTAAAAATTATGTGAATTTTGGGGGATTTTGGGGATTGAGGGCTGTCACCCAAAGGATGGTCAAATGTCCGAAGCTGTTACTAAATGGCCGTAGATGAGTTGGAATGGTAGATGAGGTGGAATAAATGTCCGTTGTTGTTGCGTTAGTACACGGTTGCGTGTATAGTGGGGTCTGGATTAAGAGAGGACTAAGAACTATGAAAGAATTTGTTGATTACGTATTAAGTTTTTACGGTAAGGGTGGGATTTACGCGATGGATGCGACGAGAGACGAAGTATTGTTAGCGACTGGAATAAGATTAGAGCGCGATAAGAACTTACCGTTTGATGGTGATAGTGTAGATCGTGAGAAGGTGAGAGATATTATAATTGAGAGAAGGGCCACCGCATGATTATTGATAACATTTACAGCCATATGCTTGTAAGACTTAAGAACATGGACGAGAGGCAGTTACTAGAATTGTTTCATGATTTGGTTGTCGTTTCTGATTTATCTGCTATTGAGCGCATAGCAGATTGTGCATATCATTACGTTGAGAATTACGAAGCGCCGGAAGAAGAAACAGCGCCTAATGAGCATTTTGAGCATGATTGTTTGCAACGCGGACGGGATTTGAAAGATGAGCAAAAAGGGAGATATTAATGCAAGATGATTTAGACCAACGATTGCGAGAAACATTGCCAGTTATAGAAAGATACTTAAAGAAGAAAGCTGCTAAATTTTACAAAAATGAAGATGATAAATTAAATTTTATCTTATCATCAGGAATCAATTTAGTGGCTAATTTAACGATATTTGAGGCTAAAGGAGACAAAGAAGTAGCTTTATCGTTTGCCGTTCAAGTTATGAGTAATTTAAACACTTGGTTTCAAGTAAGGTTTGGAACCTCTAAAAAG
>Ga0265338_10003160_pt1 | contig 23515 bp, 10 predicted proteins | sample 42126metaG_FD_193579 | JGI IMG/M metagenome (GOLD analysis project Ga0265338, IMG submission 193579) | Rhizosphere microbial communities from Carex aquatilis grown in University of Washington, Seatle, WA, United States - 4-21-26 metaG | ecosystem: Host-associated > Plants > Roots > Rhizosphere... | reverse complement strand
CGTCGGTAAAAGGCATTTTATTCCCGTCCGCTAAAACCCACTCAACCCCCCCATGCTTTAGGCGCGCGGCTTCGATCATCCCCGGTGAAAAATCAAGGCCGGTAATGGCGCTTTGGGGGAAACGCTCCTTGAATTTACCCGTCAGATAACCAGTGCCGCAGCCGACATCCAGGAGAGATGACGGTGCATGCTTTTTGACAACAAGGTCAAAAAGCTTATCTGCAATTTCTCTGTGCAGGCTGGTAAAAAGATCATACCCGCCCGCTGATTTGCTAAACCTCTGTTGGATCTTATTATTGATCGTCTGCGGCATATAGATTAATTAAGGAAAAAGTCCTCAAGGAGACGGTTATATTCTTTAGCCTCTACAAGGAACGGCAAATGACCGCATCCTTCCATAAAATCAAACCTGGCGTTATGCGTATGCCCGGCCACCCAATCCATGACCGCGCGCGGGCAGATATAATCCTCTGTTCCCGTGATAAACTGCAATGGACAGATCATCGAGGCGATACGGTCCCGCAGATCCGTTTTTTCCAGTATATCCAAAAAGCATTTTAACGCTTCCCTGTCCGGCAATGCATCGTTCTGGCGCAGCTCTTTGATCCATTTAAAACGGGTACTTTCACGTTCTTTCATGGAAAACAGGGAACGGAAGAAAATATCCAAAACAAGGGCATAATCCCCGTCGAATTGCTTGCTGAGGGTACGGATCTTTTCGATATCCAGGCCCGCGGGATAATTAGGCCCCTTGGCGAATTTGGGGAGAGCCCCCACCAGTGACATGCGCATGATATCCTGGGGTATCATGCGGTAAAGCTCCAAAGCGAGCAGGGCTCCCATGGATGATGCGACCAGTGAAAACTGCTGGATGCCAAGGCTGTTTAAAATCTGGCGGATATCGCCAGCCATATCAAGCAAACTTACCGGCATCCAGCCGCTATGACCGTGACCCGGCAAATCCAAAGTGATGACCTGAAAATCTGTTTGTAAGAAATCTTTCTGGGCCTGCCAGATACGGCCAGACGCGCCCAGGCCATGGACCATGACGATCGTCTCACCTGCCCCTGAAACCTCATAATGCCAATTTAACCCTCTGTGTGTTTTAAATAACAGCATCTTTACATCTTTCTTAACGCATTTAACAATTGGTCCAGATCTTCCCGGGTGTGGGTGGCCATGACGGTGAGCCTGAGCCTCGAGGTGCCGCTTGGTACCGTCGGCGGCCGGATGGCCTGAACGAAAATACCCTGCTGCAATAGACGGTTGGACATCTCCTTGGCGCGCGCGGGGTCTTTGACCAACAGGGGTATGATAGGAGTGCTTGAATTCATCGTATCAAAGCCCATCCCCTGAATTTGGGCGCGCAGGTAATCCGCGTTGTCTTTTAACTGAAGGCGCAACCGGGGCTCGTCACGGATAATTTTTACAGCGGCCCTCGATGCCTGGGCCAATGCCGGCGGCATCGCCGTCGTATATATAAAACTTCGGCTCTTGTTGATCAAATACTCCCGTAATACCTTTGTCCCACAGGCATAGGCCCCAAAGCTTCCCGCGGCCTTGGACAAAGTTCCCATTTGAATATCCACCTGACCTTCGAGCGCAAGCTCTTCGACCAAACCTTTGCCGTGATCGCCCAGCACACCAAAGGCATGCGCCTCATCCACCAGGACCATGGCGTCATAGCGCCTGGCCAACTCAACAATATCTTTAAGCGGGGCCTTATCACCATCCATGCTAAATACGGAGTCTGTCACAATGAGTTTGCGTTGAGAGGCCGGGAGAGCTTTTAAAATATCCCGCAATGCCTGCGTATCCGCGTGAGGATACCGCATAAGCTTGGCACGGCTCAAAATGATCCCATCAACTATTGAAGCATGGTTTAGTTTGTCCCCGATCACAACACTTTCACGGCCCATCAGCGCCGGAATGATACCTGTATTGGCCATATAACCGCTGGAATACACCAAGGCGCTTTCCGTATCTTTGAAGAGCGCCAATTCTGATTCCAGTTTTTCATGCGGGGCCATATTGCCACATACAAGCCTTGAGGCGCCGGAACCCCATCCATATTCCGCTATCGCTTCAATGGCCGCTCTTTTAACGCGCGCGTCATTGGCAAGCCCCAGATAATCATTGGAACAAAAATTCAATACCCGTTTTCCGTCAAGGATGATCTTTCTGCCTTGGGGCGATTCAACCGCCTTGAGGTTGCGGTATATCCCGGCGTGATTTAGCTCGAGCAGATCATTTTGCATGAAATCCGTGTTCATCGAAGTATGAAAACATCTCCGGCGGTCTTTTTGACGATAATGCCATTGTCTTTGCGGATGAGCAAAGCTCCGTCTTCATCGAGGTCCAACGCCTCTCCCTCGATAATGCCGTTGGGGTCGCTTATCCGTATCCTTTTTTTTAGCGTCGCGCTGCGTTTTTTCCATTCATCCATGACCTGAGAAAACTCATGATGTAAAATCTTTAAATACCACTTTTCCAAAGAACGCAGGATAGCCTGAAAGACCAGAGCACGGTCGAAACTGCTGCCGGCGGCGGCTTTTAATGAACTTGAGCCACCGGGCAATTGGCTGACCGTCGCGTTGACATTAAGGCCGATGCCGACGACAACAAATTTGACCTGGTCGGATTCCGCGCGCAATTCCGTCAAAATACCCGCCAGCTTACCGCTTCCCAGAAGGACATCATTCGGCCATTTGATCAATGGCTTAAGCTCGCTGATATTTTCGACCGCTTCCGCCAAAGCCACTGCCGACATCAGGGTCAATTGCGCCAACTGATTGAGCGGTAAAGGTGGACGCAACACAAATGAAAAATATAATCCTTTGTTCTTGGGCGAGGCCCAGACGCGTCCCAGGCGGCCGCGGCCTTTGGATTGGGATTCAGCGCACACCACCGTGCCCTCAGGGCAATTTTCCATCCCTAATTTAAAAGCCTCATCCATGGTGGAAACGGCTGTGTCCAGCAGGATAATTTTTTTACCGAAGATCTTCGTGTTAAGGCCGGACTGAATTTCAAAGCCCAAAAGCTTGTCGGGACAAGTCACCAGCTGATAGCCCAAATGAGGGACAGCGGCGATCTCATAACCGTCGGCGCGCAATTCCTGCATATGCTTCCAGATGGCGGCCCGCGACATCTTCAACCGCTGGCTTATCTCCTCGCCGGAAATATACCCGTCGCTTTCTTTTAAGAATTGGATGATGCGTTCTTGCATTTTATTTTCAACTGCTCCAGGAAATATGTAATATCTTGATCCGTTGTCCAGCGGCCTGTGGTTACGCGCAAGGAACCTAAGGCCATCTGGTCAGATAGTCCCATGGCCTTGAGCACATGTGACGGTTCTAACTGCCCCCACGTGCAGGCTGAGCCCATGGATACCGCCACCCCAGCCAGATCCAATGCGCTGACAAGTTCTTCGCCATTAACGCCAGAAAAAGAAAAATGGGCATTATTAGGCAGGCGCTCGCTTGGGTGGCCGTTAAGGACCGCGGATGGAATTTCTTTTAAGACCGAATCAATGATCTTGTCCCGCAATCCGGCCTCCCTTTCTGCTTCCTTTATATAATTCTCTTGGGCGAGTTTGACCGCTTCCCCCAATCCGGCAACTCCCGCAGTATTATGCGTGCCCGCCCTGCGCCCGCGTTCCTGGTCCCCGCCTAAAATAAACGCGGGGCATTTGACGCCTTGCCGGATATATAATGCACCCACCCCTTGCGGCCCGTAAAATTTATGCGCCGAGAGTGAAAGGTAATCACACTGGATTTCTTTAACATTCACTGGTATATGACCTACCGTCTGGGTCGCATCCACCAAAAAATAAATGCCGCGCTGGCGGCATAAACGTCCGACCTGCATAACCGGCTGCAAGGTGCCTGTTTCATTATTGGCATGCTGAAGGCTGACAAGAATGGTGTCCGGTCTTATGGCGGCATTGATATCTTCGTACCTGATAATGCCATCTGACCCTGGCTTGACAAAGGTAACCTGAAAACCTTCCTGCCCAAGCTGGCGTAAGGGCTCTAATACTGAATGGTGCTCGATCGCGGAGGTAATGATATGCCGTCCCTTATCCTTTAGGGCCCTGGCCGTCGAAAATACAGCGTGATTATTGCTTTCACTGGCGCCACTGGTAAAAACAATTTCAACAGGCAGTGCTCCCAAAAAAGCCGCCAATATTTCTCTGGCCTGTTCAATGGCTTTACGGGCCTGGCGGCCTTGACGGTGCGGGCTTGAAGCGTTGCCGCTTTGTTCAAAGAAATAAGGGCGCATGGCCTCGAGCACACGTAAATCGCACGGCGTGCTTGCCGCATGGTCTAAATAGATATAACGCATATGAAGATTATAAGCCAAGGCTGGAAGAATTGTCAACTAAGATGCTTAGGCGAGTTTACAATAAAAAATGCAAGAAAATAGTGCCAAGGGAGGGAGTTGAACCCTCACGGCCGTGAGACCACTGGTTTTTGAGACCAGCGCGTATACCAGTTCCGCCACCTTGGCAAAAAAATGGAGCCGAGGGGGATCGAACCCCTGACCTCCTGCATGCCATGCAGGCGCTCTCCCAAACTGAGCTACGGCCCCGAAATGAGAAGCCAATATATCACCCCCACCACATTTTGTCAAACTTGCCAAGATAACGATTAAATGCTAAACTTCCACTATGTATAGATCAATACTATTCGCATTTGTATTATTCATTTCCGCGAATGCCCTCACTTTTGCCGACCAAGCCGAACAAGTGATCACGCTTAAGGATGGTTCACAGATCAAAGGGGTCCTTGCCGGGATCGATAACGGCGTTTACACCGTCAAAACACCGATCATAGGTGATGTCCATGTATCCGCCGGCGATGTGGCCAGTATCACCAATAGTAGCGGTACTGATGGCGCAGTTGCTTCCGCGCCTGCCCCTACTGCTCCAGCCTCAACGGGATCCGGTCCTAATATGGACCAAGAGATCGCGGCAAGCCAAAGGCAATTGATGTCTAACCCCCAAACAATGGCAACGCTCCAGGAAATGGCCCAGGACCCTGACATTGTCAAGGCCCTCTCCGATCCCGATTTAGTGCAGGCTGTCACTTCCCACGATTATCAGGCTGTGCAAAATAACCCCAGAGTGCAGGAATTGATGAGTAATCCCAAAATGCAGGCCTTCCTGCAAAAGCTCGCGGCACAACAGCAACAGCAACAGCAAAATACCACCTCTTCTCAATAACAATAAGCGGAAAGTCCTGTTTTGAAATCATTCTATCTGCTTACGATCAGCTTCATCTTTTGCTTAGGGATCATTGTTTATTCAAATTCTTTCAATTGCCCGTTTCACTTTGATGACAAGCCCTATATCATCAATAATCTCGCCATCAGAAATATCCAGGACCTTTTCAGCATCTGGAAATTCTGCCCCTGCCGGTTTATCACGTTCTTAACGCTTGCATTAAATTATCATTTTGATCAGCTCAATGTATTCGGCTATCACCTCTTTAACATCGCCGTTCATTTGAGCACAGCCATTTTAGTCTGGTGGCTGACACTTTTGACCCTTTCCACTCCTGCCTTGAAAGAGAATAAGATAACGCGGCATGCTGATATCGTTGCATTATTCGCGGGGCTTATCTTTGTCAGCCACCCGATCCAAGTCGAGTCAGTAACATATATATGGCAACGCACTGCTTCGATGGCGGCCTTATTTTATCTGGCGTCCCTGTGTCTTTACGTTAGATCGGGATTACTGCGGGACAGTGCCATCACGAACCCGAAGGGCGAAACGATCTATTATACCGGCTCATTATTAACAGCCGTGATGGCCATGTTTACAAAAGAAAATACCATCACCCTGCCGTTGATGGTCCTGCTTTATGAGATCAGCTTTTTTAAATTTAAAAAGAATTTAGATTGGGGACGCATAATTCCTTTCCTGCTTACCATATTTATAATTCCAGCGACAATGTTGATCTTTAAGAATGACCGCTTCCAAGAGATCCAGGGTGTCATTAAAGGTCCCTCGGGCATCTCTCCCGCGGAATATTTGTTAACTCAATTCAGGGTCATGATCACCTATATAAGGCTTGCCTTTTTACCTATACACCAGAACCTGGATTATGATTACCCCATTTTTAAGAATTTTTTTGATCCACAAATTTTGATCAGCTTTTTATCCCTGGGCATTATCCTCTTTTGGGCAAAAAGCTGGTTTGCCCAATACAGGCTGATCTCATTTTCAATCTTCTGGTTTTTCCTGACGCTTTTGCCCGAATCAAGCCTATTGCCCCTCAAAGATGTCATTTTTGAACACAGGCTTTATCTGCCGATGGCGGGATTCAGCATTTTTCTGGCTGCAAGCTTTTATTATCTTCTGGGCAAGAATAATCTTAAAACGATGATCAAAGCGCTCATCATCATCATCGCGGGATACTCGATCCTGACTTATCAAAGAAATAAAATTTGGGGAGACGATCTTAACTTATGGAATGATGTTATCCAAAAATCCCCTCATAAGGCAAGGCCGTATAATAATCGCGGCAATATCTACACCCGGCAAGGCAAGCTGGATCTGGCCCTATCTGATTACAATAAAGCCCTTGAGTTGGATCCCGATTATGCGGATGCGTATAATGACCGCGGCTCTATATATGGAAAACAAGGCGATTTGAACCTGGCCATGTCTAATTTTAACAAAGCTATTCAAATGGATCCTGATTACGCGGATGCTTACAACAACCGCGGCGATGTTTTTGGAAAACAAAGGGACTATGCTTCAGCGATGAATGATTACAACAAAGTCCTTGAACTATTGCCCGATGATGCGGAAGCTCATTATAACCGGGGCGTAATTTATGACGGACAGGGTGACTCAATTCGAGCGATGTCTGATTACACCCAAGCCATAAAAATAAACCCTGATATCGCGGAGGCCTATATTTACCGGGGAGCAATATACGCGAAAGAAGGCAATGCCAAGCAAGCCCTGTCTGACTTTACAAAAGCCATTGAAATAAACCCTGACAATGGCTATGCCTATAATAACCGCGCGGTGCTTTATTTTCAGTTACAGCAATATGATAAAGCTTGGGGCGATGTGGATAGGGCAGAAGTTTCAGGCTATACAATCAATCCCGGATTTATAGACGCGCTTAGAAAAGCATCGGGAAAGGATAATTAATCCGCGCTTACAAGATATACTTGAAAATCACCGTCGCTTGAATCAAGCGCGATATTGGAATAAACAAACATTTCGATATTACTTCCAGCGGCATAATGCTGGAATTGGACGTTATGAGAACCATTGCGGGTAGCAGTGGTCGTAGCTGTTTGGCACCATAAGAATGTTGGTGTATCTGCAGCCGCAGTTCCTGCTCCTTGTCCATAACTGATGAATTGAGTTTGCCCGTCTGTAACTCTAAATTTAGTAATGATCATATACACTCCTGCTACAGGAGTAGTATACCAATCATTGGCGGTGCTATAATTCCCGCCATTATCGATCAATGTGTAGCCAGTTAATGAATGGAAATTTATTTTAGTAAAGGTAGTCGCGGGTATAGTGATATTATTTGAAGCTCCTGCCCCGGTACCGTATGAAACCGCCATGAATGTACTCTTGTTAGTTGTCAAAGTATTAATATTTGCTGTTTTGGGCACAGCCAGTTGATAGGTTGGGTTCGTCGTACCAATACCCACATTCCCGTTCATCACCACCAATGCCCCGCCTCCAGCCCATGTGCCGATACCCACATTCCCGTTCATAACAGACAACGCCGACTCACCCGTACCATTGATAAATGATGTGCCGATGCCGACGTTGCCGTTGACAAGCTCGCCAAGATCTCTCGTGGTGCCCTGTATATCCAGCATCTGGCCTGGCCACGCGGAGCCGATACCGACATTGCTTCCTCCATTGACGATCAGGTTCCCGCCGCCGGCACTCCATGTGCCTATACCGACGTTGCCCATGGATACCAAACTTGTTTGAGGCGTGATGGTGCCGATACCGATATTGCCGCTTTCCATTAAGAAATTATTTCCAGTCTTAATATCCAGGGATCCCTTGGGCCCCCACGTTCCTATGCCAACATTACCGTTCATCACTGTCAATGCCGCGCCGCCGGTAGTAAAAAATGTGCCGATACCAATGTTGCCATTATAATACGCATCTCCCGTCACACTTAAAGGCTTTGTGGGTGCCCAGGTGCCGATGCCGACATTGCCTTCAATGATCATGCCTCCGTTAGTCGGTGAAGACATAATATATTTATCGCCATTCGCGACTGTGCCGATACCGATATTGCCGACAACCTGCAATGTCGCCAAAGGTGCCACCGTACCCAATCCGACATTGGGAGCATTGAATACCATGGCGCTATTTGAGGCTATGGTTGTTGGCGCTGAATAATAAGCCACCTGATTGACTGTACCTGCGATCAAAGTGCCTACGGGCAGGGTTGTTGTCGGCATCCAGGTGCCGACACCGATGGTATTGGATACCATGACATTACCCGCGGCAGCGCCGTTACCGCTGAGGGCAAAACCGGTCATGCGCGCCGTTCCATTGATGTCAAGCGCCGTGCCAGGATAGATAGAACCGATCCCGACATTTCCTGAGATATCCTTAACAACGATGTCTGTATACTGAGTGGCTGTTCCTATGTATAAATCCGCATTGGTTGCGGATACATTGACTTCGGGATATACGCCTCCTCCGTTATATCCCAAATATCCGCTAACGCTGCCGGCATTTACATACATGGGGCCCCATCGGAATATCGTAGCTGATGAACCTCCTGTGGCGATAACCTCCATCGTCGAATTGCTAATTAAAGGATTGTTCACCACGCCGTCGGCGAATAAACTAATGCCATTCTGTGCAACTATTCCTGAAGGTGCGCCAAAATGGGTTGGGCCATAGCCAAAAACATTTAAAGCGGTCCCTGGCAGCCATGTGCCGATGCCCACATTGCCGTTCATTACGGTCAAGGCGCCTTCACCTGTGCCGCCGACAAAGATTGTGCCGATGCCGATATTCCCTTTAAGATAACTGTCCCCTATCACGCTAAAGGGTTTGGCCGGCACCCAGGTGCCGATACCTACATTGCCGTTCATCACGCTTAACGCCGCTTCACCCGTCCCACCGACAAAGGTGGTGCCGATACCCACCGCGTAAGAGGTACTTATACCAACGTTACCTGTAATATCGTTAAGCCAATAGTTTGAACTGGACAATGAGCCCGCAGGCATCCAGGTACCAACACCTACTGCGTTACTAACAAGAACATTGCCTGCTGCCGCGTTATTGCCCGTTAAAGTAAAGCCGGTCATACGTGCACTGCCTTTGACATCCAGCACCGTTCCAGGCACAGAGGTGCCGATGCCCACATTGCCCTGAAGCTGGGTTGTCACAATTGAGCTGTTACCCAATTCCACCGTGTAGCTACCAATACCCACCGCATTGGCACCGATAACGATTTCATTTGTATCTCCATTTGCAAAAGCCTCTACACCATTTCCAATATAGACTGAATTATTTGAACTCTGATTTGGAAAAGCTGAAGATATTAAATAGCCAGCAGAATCACCAATGGCTGTATTATAATTACCTATCTGGTTAAGAGCCAGCGCGTTGTATCCCACTGCCGTGTTATAAGAAGCTGAAATATTGCCAAAGAGAGCTTCATACCCTACGGCCGTATTCTGATTTCCCCCATTAATGTTCCCGTCGGCATAATAGCCCATTATAGTATTAGAATTTCCTGTGAGGTTAGATGTAAGCGCAAAACTCCCAAAAGCGGTGTTAAACGCACCGCCTGAAGGTGCTGTCGATGCAACCCCCGCTTGATAACCGGCATAAATACTTGTCGTGTCTGTCCGCAAAGTTAATATACTCACGCCGCCCGCATTAATACCAAAAGCCGTACCAATGCCGATGTTACCGCTTTTCAAATCCAGCAGATTCCCCGGCACCCATGTGCCGATGCCTACATTGCCGTTCATCACTGCAAACGTCGCCTCACCCGTCCCACCAACAAAGCTGGTACCTATACCCACCGCATAACTGGTGTTAATGCCGATATTGCCGGCCCCGCCATTTAAGAGCCAATAGTTTGTTCCAGCTGATGAAGCTAAAGTACTCGCCGGCATCCAGGTACCGACACCCACTCCGTTGCCGACGAGAACATTGCCTGCCCCAGCGCCATTACCTGTCAATGTAAATCCGGTAATGCGCGCGCTGCCTTTGACATCCAGCATCGTTCCCGGCGCCCAGGTACCGATGCCCACATTGCCGTTAGTGACAACAAGGCCGCCTTGCGGAGTGGACGTGCCGATACCCACATTCCCCTGCAGTTGTGTCCTTGCGATATTGCTTTCTCCAAGTTCAACGCTATAAGAACCGATGCCGACCGCTGCGGCACCGATGACAATTTCGTCCGTATCCCCGTCAGCAAGGGCCAGGGTATCACTACCCAGATATAGGGAGTCGTGCGAATTTACGTTATTGCCTCCGCCGACAATTCCCCCGCCTGCCGCCCTGCCTAAAGCAGTCTCATGAATACCATTTTCATTCACAAGGGCCTGTTCTCCAACGGCTGTATCGGCGGCAGAAGAAGAAGCCAAAAGGGCTTGATAGCCGACCGCTGTGCTATTAAGGCCGCCGTTAAATAACGCCTGATAACCAAGGGCCGCGTTGGCACCCCCTCCTGATGCTGAAGCTCCTGATTGGAAGCCCACATAAACACTGCTGGTATCGCCGCGCATGGTCAATATAGTGCTGGTTGTGCCTATAGCGTTTAAACTAAAAACAGTGCCTATCCCGATGTTCCCGCCGGCAATTTCGAGGCTGTTCCTTGGCGCCCAGGTTCCTATCCCCACATTGCCGGAGATGATCATTCCGCCGTTCGGGGCTGCCGTTTTCATATAGGCGTCATTGCTAAGCGTTCCTATGCCGATATTACCTAAAATATTCACCGTGTTCACGGCCGAAATGGTTCCTACACCAATATTATAGGCCGTGTTAATCCCCACATTACCCGTGTCATTGATCCAATAATTGGAACTGCTGCCTGAAGTAGCCAGGGTACTCGCCGGCATCCAGGTTCCAACACCCACCCCATTGCCGACAAGCACATTGCCCGCTCCCGCGCCATTGCCTGTAAGTGTGAAACCTCCCATTCGAACGGTACCATTCACATCCAATCTCGTACCTGGCACTATTGAACCGATACCGAGATTTCCACCACCTAATATCCGAACTGTTCCCTGCACATCCAGCAACTGGCCGGGCGCTGTAGAACTAATACCCACATTGCCGCCAAAATCAGTATTACCGCTGTTGACCCATAAAGCGAATTTATTTCCTGTGACAGTGGCTGTACCCGCACTATCAATATATAACGCAGCTGTATTGGTAACACTTGCCCCTCCTGAAGTGATCGTCATTGGAAATATCGCGGCTCCCGCGATGAGTGGATGTGTTCCGCTTGCCGCCGTAGTAAATGCTCCTTCAATTTGCAGGCCCGCGCCTGACGAATTAGCCGGCAAACCCGCTGAGCCGCCATTGCCTAATAAGAAATCAGCATCCCCACCTCCGGTTGCGCCTTGTATAGCCGGCGCGGTAGAGGTGAAGAATCCTTGGGTGGCTATTGTCCCATCCGCAAAAACACCCTGGCCATTTACAGAAATTTGTCCACTGAGTGTCATGTCCCCTACATTGTCAATTTCGACATCTCCCTTGGTGGCATTACCAATATCCAACAAACCGCCATTACCATTACCGTTAGGCACCCAGGTACCGATGCCCACATTGCCGTTCATGATGGATAACGCCGCTTCGCCTATCCCTCCGACAAAGGAGGTCCCGATCCCAACGTTTCCATTAACAAGCTCCCCTAATGCCCTGACAGTCCCGTTCACGTCCAACATCTGCCCGGGCACCTGTGAGCCAATACCCAAATTCCCCCCACTGGTCAGACGCATACGCTCTGAGTTACTTATTGAAAATTCAATATTTGTTGTTACTGCCGCCGCACTGAGCAACAAACCACCAATATCCTCGGACTCGACCATTAATTGCCGAGGTAAATAAGGTCCCGTAGCTGTGAAAGCTGAGTTCCTGTATGCCAATACACCGTTGCTGTTCAAAAGGTCAGATCCAATTATTATCTTTTCCCTTGAGCCTGAATCAATAATATCAGGATTAAGCACATGTAGTTCAGTGCTGCCGTTTTGATTACTAACAATATCTAAGATAGAGGCCGGAATCCAAGTACCGATACCAACATTACCATTCATTACTGACAACGCCGCCTCGCCTGGCCCTCCGACAAAGGAAGTGCCGATCCCCACCGCGTAACTTGTATTGATTCCGATGTTGCCAGCCCCGCCATTTAAAAGCCAATAGTTTGTTCCGACTGAAGAAGCTAAAGTGCTTGCCGGCATCCAGGTCCCCAAGCCAACCGCATTACCTACAAGCACATTGCCCGCTCCCGCGCCATTGCCTGTTAAAGTAAAGCCGGTCATACGCGCAGTGCCGTTGACATCCAGCATCGATCCTGGCACCCATGTGCCGACACCCACATTGCCGTTCATGACTGAAAGTCCACCTGTGGTTTTAGTGGTCCCTATCCCGACATTTCCTGATGCCATGACATCAAACAGTACCGACCCTCCGTTATTTTCCGCCTGGATAAGATCCGCCGTCTGCCCTGAAGCCCCCTGTACCGTCAAAACAACAGCGCCGCCATTGCCCAGGGTATTGACCAAAAATGTCTCGCCATCTACGTTTAATGTCCCCGCGTTATTAGCTCCACCCATCATCAATTGGCCGTATTCATTCACAATAAAACTATAGCCACCGTTATTTTGCGGAGCGATATACAATGGATTTTCCGCTCCATTGGAAACAATGGAAAGTTCTCCAGAACCGGCCGTGATCCATGTGCCGATACCTACATTCCCTCCAAATGTTGCTGAAGACAGGGTGCCTTCAACGTCTAACTGCACTTTTGGTACCCAGGTGCCAATGCCCACATTACCGTTCATGACTGATAACGCCGCTTCACCTGTACCACCGACAAAGGAAGTTCCAATGCCCACCGCGTAACTTGTATTGATACCGACGTTGCCAGCACCGCCATTTAAAAGCCAATAGTTTGTTCCAGCTGTAGTAGCCAACGCGCTCGCCGGCATCCATGTCCCGACACCAACGCTATTGCCTACAAGCACATTGCCATTGGCGGCACCATTGCCTGTCAATGTAAAGCCACCCAAACGCGCCGTACCATTTACATCCAGCACCTGTCCGGGGACCGCGGAACCGATGCCGACATTGCCTGAAACGATCAATCCGCCGATGGGCGCCGTTTTCGTCGCAAAAGATCCTATGCTTTCCGCGCCAAGCACGGATAATTGACTGCCGGGTGAAAATGTGGCAATACCTACCGCTTGCGCATTAACACTATTGAGGGCAAGAGGGCCTATGCTTGAATCAATGACGGCATACCCGACACTGCCATTGGCATTACTGATCGTCATCGTCGTAGACCCATCCAATCTTTGAAAAAATATCGCCGCTCCATTACCGCTGTCAACGGACCCCAAAGCCAGGCCTTCCTGATTTGTTTTAGTATCCGTAAATTGTGCCCAATTTCCTGTCCCGTTATGAAGATCAAGCGCATATTGCGGCACCCAAGTTCCGATCCCCACATTCCCGTTCATGATCGATAATGCCGCCTCGCCGGTCCCGCCGACAAAGGTGGTGCCGATACCCACCGCGTAACTGGTATTGATGCCGATGTTGCCGGCCCCGCCATTTAAAAGCCAATAGTTTGTTCCAGCTGAAGAAGCTAAAGTGCTCGCCGGCATCCATGTGCCGACACCCACGCCATTCCCCACAAGCACATTACCATTGGCCGCGCCATTGCCGGTCAATGTTAAACCTGTCATCCTCACTGTCCCTTGCACATCGAGCGCTTGGCCTGGGACCAAAGAGCCGATGCCGACATTGCCGGTATTAGCAGGAAGGACTATTAAGCCCCCGCCAAAAGGACTGGATGTACCGATGCCAACATTACCCCCACTTGCCACCACATCTAATACCAATCCTGATGAATTTTGCCATTGTTCAAGGTTCGCGCCTGTGGAAGGAGTAGCTCCACCTTGTAAAACCAAGACCGGATTTGTGGAAGAAGCAACATCCTGGAAAAGTTGAGCAACGTCGAAATTGCCGGTATCATGAATAATTACGCCTGGTGCAGCAGTACTTATATTCAATTTTGCCCCATAATTTGTGTTCATTGACCATGAACCATTAGTATATATACTGTTCGAGCCACCAACACTCAGGGTTGCATTTGTCGTTCTTGATGTCCCAATCCCCACATTGCCTGCAAAATTTGCTATCGATAATGTTCCTTCCACATCTAACTGTGCTCCTGGCACCCAAGTGCCTATGCCCACATTGCCATTCATCACAACAAATGCTCCCTGCGGTATTGATGTTCCAATACCAACGTTCATGTTAACGTTAGTATTAAAAGGCAAATACGAGGCGGCCGCGGGCATTGACAAGGCAGAGCAAAGCAGCCCGATGCTTAAAGCAGCAAGGAAACCGGCCCGAAACAGCGCCGTTATGTTAATTTTTGTTTTTCTTCCCATTTTTTTCGGTCTTCTTCGATCAATTCCCTAAGAATAGTCACAAAAGACGGATCTTCCCCCCGCATTTTCCGCTCAAGGGCTTTGATCTTCAAAAACAGGTATTGATCGTGCGTCAGATCAATAGAAGTTTTGATCATTTTTTCTTTTGGTTTATCCTTTGCCATGCCTGACTATTCTTCCTCTAACAACACGTACACGTTGTACAATTGGGCCACGCGCCGGCAGTACAATAGCCTAAGCACGTAACACCGGTTGAACTGGCTCCAAAACAAACGCCTGTCCCTTGATGGGCCGCGCAGCTGCCCCCTAAGGTAACCATTGCTCCACCCAAATAGGTCCCGATGCCGACATTGCCTCCCTTGACCTCAAGTTTATTGTTCGGCACCCATGTCCCGATCCCCACATTACCGCTCATTACCGTCAGGGCGGTGGATGGGATGGTCGTACCGATGCCGACGTTGCCGGTCGTATTAACCACATCGTAAGTAGTGGTCCCCGCATTATTTACCAAATTGAGGATGTTCGCAGTCCCCGAAGGGGCAAAGATAGTTAAGGATGCGTCCGCGGCAAGACCAGTCGCGAAAGCCGGGGCTGTGGTTTCAGCGTTCCCGCGAAGTTCTATCCCCCAATACGCGGAAAGCTGCATCCTGTCACCATACCCGTTTTGAAGAGTATTGCTGACATCTCCGAATTGGACTTGCGCGGCCTGTCCCGCGGTGAACGCCGGTGAAAAGCCAAATAATCTTGGAGCGGCGGTGGTTGAGCCATTGGGGCTCGCCAATAAACTTCCCAAAGCATACGCGTTCCCAAAAACTGTTAATTGATTGGCCGCGACCAATGTCCCTATACCAACATTCCCGGCAAAAGAGACTGTTGATAATGGCCCTTCAACATCCAAGGTTGCCCTCGGATTCCATGTCCCGATCCCGACATTGCCGTTCATAACGCTCAAGCCCGCGTTTTCTTTATAAGTACCGATCCCGACGTTACCATTGATGATCTCCCCTAATGCTCTTAATGTTCCCTGCATATCCAAATTTTGTCCCGGCGCCGTCGATCCGATGCCGACATTACCCTCGACGATCATGCCTCCATTTGGCGGCGAGGTAGTGATGAATTTATCGCCATTCGCGACAGTTCCGATGCCGATATTGCCGACAACCTGCAATGTCGCCAATGGTGCCACCGTGCCTAGACCAACATTGGGAGCGTTGAACACCATGGCGCTATTTGAGGCTATGGTTGTTGGCGCTGAATAATAAGCCACCTGATTGACTGTTCCGGCGATCAAAGTACCAACGGGAAGTGTTGTTGTCGGCATCCATGTCCCGACACCGATAGTATTGGATACCATGACATTGCCCGCGGCGGCCCCGTTGCCGGTAAGTGTAAATCCAGTCATGCGCGCGGTACCATTAACGTCGAGCCTCTGGCCCGGCCATTGGGAGCCGATACCTAAATTACCTGAAATAGTTCCAATGCCGACGTTCCCTGTGGAGATTTCCAGGGCACGGAAGTCATAAGCAGAAGGATTGTTTGGTTTGATGAAAATAGCTCGAGTAATTCCGGTGGCAGTGCCGGTTTGATTGATATTGGGGTCAACTTCTAACATATCGTAAACCCCATTCCCTGAACTCGGATTAAATTGTCCGTCAAGTGGATCGGCCCACAGTTGTACTAATTGTCCGGTGCCCGAAGCATAGGAATCAGTACCGCTTTCATGAAAGAATTCTGTTCCCGCAGATCCTGAATTAGCCCCATTAATAATACCTGTGGTCAATGAAGCTAAAGAACCAATGAAATCCGCTCTGATCCCGAGCATTCCTGAAGCTCCCGAAACCTGAAAATATGTCCCATTTTGATCCCCTACTTCCATAATGCCAAACGCTTGCCCTTTGGCATATACATCAAGATTAAAAGCTGGAAGCCAGGTACCGATACCCACATTGCCTGCGAAATAGGCTGTTGATAATGTGCCTTCAACGTCTAATTGCACATGGGGCACCCAAGTTCCGATGCCCACATTGCCATTCATGACAGAAAATGCCGCTTCACCTGTCCCTCCAACAAAGGATGTGCCGATACCAACCGCGTAACTTGTATTGATGCCGACGTTGCCGACCCCGCCATTTAATAACCAATAGTTTGAACCGCTCCCCACGCCCGCCAGGGTGCTTGCCGGCATCCATGTCCCGACACCCACCCCATTACCGACAAGGACATTACCGCTGGCCGCACCATTGCCTGACAATGTAAAGCCGGTCATGCGCGCGGTACCATTCACATCGAGCCTCTGGCCTGGCCACTGAGAACCGATACCCAAATTACCTGAAATTGTTCCTATACCGACGTTACCGATGGATGTTTCTATGGCGCGGAAATCTCGGGTCGACGTCAATACAGGATTTACAAAAAGCCCCCGTGTTATCCCGGTGGATGTGCCTGTTTGATTGATCGTATCATTGATATATATGCCCGAATAATTAAATGCCCCCGAAGCGGGAGAAAAAACCGATGCTGTTTGGATCAATTCGCCGCTGGCTGAACTTAAACCTGTGATATTGGAATCCGTCGAAAATTGAAAGAATTGGCTGGCGGTCGAAGCATCATCACCATAATGCGTAATTTGGCTTAAATGACCTGGCAATATAGTTATGCCTCTTCCAAAGCTATCATCGAAATTGATCCCCCCATTGACATTGAATTGCAATGAGTTGGAAGAATTCTGGAATAAATTCAAGGTTGTCCCTGCTCCGGCGCCAAAACCGATCCCGTTCTTAAGGCTTGTCCCAGATGGAAAATCCAAAGCCGCGCCAGGCAGCCACGTCCCGATCCCGACATTACCCTTCATGACCGCGAACGCCGCCTCACCTGTCCCACCAACAAAGGAAGTTCCTATGCCAACCGCGTAACTTGTATTGATGCCGACGTTGCCGACCCCGCCGTTTAATAACCAATAATTTGAACCGCTCCCCGCGCCCGCCAGGGTGCTTGCCGGCATCCATGTCCCGACACCGACGCTATTTCCCACCAGCACATTCCCATTAGCCGCGCCATTGCCAGTAAGCGTAAAACCTTGAATGCGTGCAGTGCCATTTACATCCAACAATGTACCAGGTGCCGTAGAACCTATACCGACATTGCCTCCGGTAACAACCATTTTTCCATTTGTTACAAATGTGCCGATACCAATATTGCCGGCACTGGTAAAATATTCACTCAATCCAACGCCATTGTTATTAGTGATTTCAAAGGCAGGGCTATCGAATTCCATAAAACTAATGCCTGTATATGGGGCGACTTCTGAAGCATTGCCATATCCAATCCATAACTTAGCAAGACCGGTATTATCTCGAAATCCAATGTCTGATTCACTGCTTACATTGGTATTTTCAAATACCGCGATATCGCCTGAACTTGGATTACCAACCACATCTAATGTGTCCGATGGTGCCTTGGTCCCAATGCCAACGTTCGTCGGCACATAGAGATTGGTATTCATGCCCGTGGTGTTAATGGTACCGATCCCAATATTCCCGGAAACAAGAACATTTAATCCTGTCGAATTATTCCACAAGAGTGGAGGCGATCCAGGAGTATTAACAATGCCCAACAATAGCGCATTATCCGTAGTACTCGCAGTAGCTTGCCCAATGCCCCAAGAAAGACCATTATTCCAATTTCCTACAAGCTGCGGATAACCAGTTGTTGCACTATAAGAAGCCAGATATAGCTGCAAAGGTGTTCCAACTACAGGGCTAAACCATTCTCCTAACTGTAATGCTGCCATAGGCGCCCATGTGCCGATGCCAACATTACCGGATATGATCATCCCGCCGCTGGGAGCGGCGGTTTTCATGTACTGGTCATAACTGAATGTGCCTATGCCGATATTGCCTAAAATATTCAGCGCGTTTACAGCTGAAATCGTTCCAAGACCGATGTTATACGTCGTATTGATCCCCACGTTACCCGTGTCATTAAGCCAATAGTTTGAACCCGCTGATGTTGCCAGAGTACTCGCTGGCATCCATGTCCCGACACCCACCCCATTACCGACAAGGACATTACCGCTGGCCGCGCCATTGCCCGTCAATGTAAACCCTGTCATGCGCGCTGTGCCATTGACGTCAAGCATAAGTGCCGGCACCCATGTTCCAATACCCACGTTTCCATTCATGACAGCCAATCCTCCGACTGATAAAATAGTGCCAATGCCGACGTTGCCAATACCCGATACGGCCAATCTACTGGTATTTTCAGTGCGAAGTTCCAGGCTTCTGGGGCCGGCTGTACCGTTGTACACCATGCCACCTTCCACCTGTTCATTAGGATCACCAAAGTAAAGAGCCTGATCACTGGCATTGGTTGATAGCAATTGGATATAATTGCTGGTATTGCTTTCCACCGTTAAATTGGAAAAAGCCTGAGGGGTCTGGCCCGAGCTTCCTTTAAATACATGCAACGAAGACGAAGGCACCCAGGTGCCGATACCAACGTTACCATTCATAATTGATAAGGCCGCTTCACCTGTACCGCCGACAAAAGAAGTTCCAATTCCAACCGCGTAGGATGTATTGATACCGACATTGCCAGCCCCGCCGTTTAACAGCCAGTAGTTTGAACCGCTCCCCGCGCCTGCCAAGGTGCTTGCCGGCATCCAGGTGCCGACGCCCACTGCGTTCCCGACAAGGACATTGCCGCTGGCCGCGCCGTTGCCCGTCAATGTCAAACCTGTCATACGTACTGTGCCTTTGACGTCAAGCATCACTGCCGGTACCCATGTCCCGATACCCGCATTGCCGTTCATGACGACCAGCCCACCCTGGGGCAGCGTCGTTCCGATACCAAGATTTCCTGAAGAATCCAGTCTCATACGCTCATAATAAGAATTGCTTGCGATGGTTTGGCCAAAGATAAGATAAGGGGCAAAGTTGCCGGCTCCAGGGGCGGATACAGCCCCTATGTAAGCGGCTTGATTATTGGGGTTAGAATTGACTGCAGTAAAATTTAAGATCGAGTCATTGTTATTTGCGGCAAAGCTGTTTGATATCGTAAATGACAATCCTACCGGCCCCCCATACGGAGAATAGCCGTCGTTGGCGTTCCTTGATTCAGACATTGCCGTTATGTTCGAAAAATTGATAGAGCCTGGCCCGAAAGTCCCTGCCCCTCCCCCCCCAAAGAAATTAATTGATCCGCCCGCGTTATTAGCCGGGCCCGTGGCATCCTGGGCGGCAAAAGTAATGGAAGACCCTGCCGTATTCGCTGGAGCGGCTCCTCCTTCAACATCAAGGGTTCCGCTTGGTACCGATGTGCCGATGCCGACATTGCCATTTGGATCAATCCAAAAAGGCACAAAACCGGAAATATTATTTTGTATAAAGAAATTCTGATTCCCGTTTTCAAAAAAATCATTCCCGATCTGCCATAAGAGTTGTCCCTGCGACTCAAAATTAATAATGTTCTGCTTATCTGCGCCATCGGTGTTATTGATCGCGATCCCCGCGCCCTCAGTACCATTGGCATCTACGCTGAATCTGGCTATGATCTGGTCAAAACCGCCGCCATCATTCTTTTTGTACACGTCCAAATTTGTTATGGGATTTAACGTACCGATGCCCAAATTCCCCGCGAAAGATGCTATCGACAATGTCCCTTCAACATCTAACTGTGCCCTTGGCACCCACGTACCGATGCCCACATTACCGTTCATCACCGACAACGCCGCCTCTCCTGTTCCGCCCACAAAGGAGGTCCCGATGCCCACCGCATAACTTGTATTGATGCCGACGTTGCCAGCCCCGCCATTTAATAACCAATAATTTGAACCACTCCCCGCGCCCGCCAGGGTGCTCGCCGGCATCCATGTGCCGACACCCACCCCGTTACCGACAAGGACATTGCCGCTGGCCGCGCCATTACCTGACAAGGTAAAGCCTGTCACGCGCGCTGTGCCATTGACATCCAGTGCCTGGCCGGGAGCCAGGGAACCAAGACCCACATTGCCTTGCACAATTAAACCATTCGAAGGTGCAGAAGTCCCATTCGTATAATTGATCCCTATGGATTCTCCATTGAGGCCTACACTTAAACCTGATGATGGCAAGGTCGTGCCAACCCCGACGTTGCCGGAGGAATCGATGCGCATACGTTCGAGATTATTGGTGCCGAAGAGAAACGGAGCTGCAGGTCGGGTGCCAATAACGAGACCGTTTGTCGTCCCGGTGTTATTTAAGTCGATGAGACTCGTCCAACTGGCCATCGTTTGGCCGAAGAAGGTAGCTATAGCACCGCTTCCCCAAGAAGTAATCTGGAGTTCACTGGGGGCCGAATAACCAACGAAGGTGGCTGACGACACGATACCCGCATCCGTAGTGTTCACCGCAATGGTTTGAGCGCCGGTTCCGGAGACCGTTACATGTCCGAGGCTCACGTTGGTCGTCCCGATACCAACATTGCCGCTTTCCACTAATACATTATTCCCAGTGTTAATATCTAAGGCTCCCAGCGGCAACCAGGTCCCTATCCCCACATTACCGTTCATCACCGACAACGCCGCCTCTCCTGTTCCGCCCACAAAGGAGGTCCCGATGCCCACCGCATAACTTGTATTGATGCCGACGTTGCCAGCCCCGCCATTTAATAACCAATAATTTGAACCACTCCCCGCGCCCGCCAGGGTGCTCGCCGGCATCCATGTGCCGACACCCACCCCGTTACCGACAAGGACATTGCCGCTGGCCGCGCCATTACCTGACAAGGTAAAGCCTGTCACGCGCGCTGTGCCATTGACATCCAGTGCCGTGCCGGGGGCTAAAGAGCCGATACCGACGTTTCCTGTAACCGCAGGAACAACAATTAATCCGCCGCCGAAAGGATTAAATGTGCCGATACCGACATTCCCATTGATGGCAACATTCCCAAGTACAATTTCACCTAAAGCTTGTATCGTGCCCTGAACTTGTAATTTTTGTCCTGGTACAGCTATGCCAACTCCCACATTGCCGGTAAAAGCATTAATTCCATTGCCGCTTTGTGTGTATCCGCCGGATGTCGTTATTCCTGTCACAGCCGTGATCGTTCCGGCGTTGTTGACTGTAAATGCGTTCGCTCCCACCGTCAAAGGAGCTGCCGGTGCCCAGGTGCCGATGCCGACATTGCCATTTGTTACCACAAAGGCACCCTGCGGTGTTGAAGTCCCAATACCGATGTTCATATTAACGTTAGTATTGAAAGGAAAATACGCGGCAGCGGCAGGGATTGACAAGGCAGAGCAAAGCAGCCCGATGCTTAAAACAGCAAGGAAGCCGGCCCGCAACAGCGCCGTTATGTTAATTTTGATTTTTCTTCCCATTTCTTTCTGTCTTCGTCTATTAATTCTCTGAGAATAGTCACAAAAGACGGGTCTTCCCCCCGCATTTTCCGGTCCAGGGCTTTGATTTTCAAAAACTGGTATTGATCGTGCGTCAGATCAATAGAAGTTTTGATCATTTTTTCTTTTGGTTTGTTTTTCATTTCTATCTGCTATTGGGTAAAAAGAACCCGTTTGATTTACCTGATTCCGTAAAAAGCTGCCATATCTCCGACATCGTTAAAGCCCGGTTATAAATGCGCACGTCATCCATACTTCCATTAAAATTGTCAGGGCTTGCGTAGGCGGAGTCCCGCCCAATATTGATATTGTTCGTGCCTGCCACGATCGTACCGGTTACGGAGCCTGTAGCGCCGGTATCTCTTAAGGCCCCGTTCCAAAAAGCGTAGGAATTCGCGGCAGTGCCGCTAAAAACACCCACATAAAAGATCCACGTGCTCGTCGGAAACGCCGTCGTGTTCCAGGTGGAAGTCGCCAATCCCCCTGTTGTTCCCACATCAAAGAATCCGCTTGCCGCCCCATTGTTCGCCATCAGCTGAAAACCCTTGGTATCCGTGTCCGTATGGTCATTGGCGACAAATCGCGGGTTATTGACCTGCCCCGCCCAACTGGCGGCAAATACCCACGCGGTGACCGTCATCGCGCCCGGTGTAAATGCGGTGCCGAATGGCAAGGCAATATATATCCCGTTGTTGCCTGTGGTATTGGCAAAATTCATCGCCCCGTTGCCCAAATGTCCCGCGATCCACGTGGGGCTGCCGGTACATGTCCCTGTATTCTTATTGCCGCTGGAATCCAATACCGTGGTTGTGCAAGTGCCGGAACTTGCCTCATCGAATTTGTACCAGCCCTGTAGCCCGGTGGCTATGTCCGCGTTAGCTGATGCTGATAAGCATAAAAACATGACCATTAAGAATAGTTTTCTCATGTTGAAGCCACGCATTCCCATTTAGCGGTTGTTGAATTGTATTCAAAAAGGATCCTGAGCCACGTGCTTATCACTGTTGTCAGCGGCATGGTTGTTGTCGTGGAAGTAAAATTTGCCCCGTAGGCGATGGTGATGGCCGTCCCGCCATCCTTGACCCTGATCTCCAGGAAATCCCCGTCATTGGGTGTCGATGGGCTGGGATTGGCCAGGGTGAGGGTGATACCCGCGGCGTTGTTAAATCCGGAGATCTCTGCCACGTCTGTAGTATTGGAATTGATCGTTACCGTGACCGATACCGTTTCCGGGAATGACACAATTCTCCTGACAGGTCTTGAGCGGGATGTGCCGTTGACCAGATCCAGGTTGTACGCCGGCACGGTGGAAGTCCCGATGCCGACATTGCCTTTTAGATAGATGACCGATAATGTCCCTTCAACGTCCAGTTGGCCTGCCGGCGTCCATGTCCCGATACCCACGTTGCCGTTCATGACCGAGATGGCACCTTCACCTGTCCCATTAACAAATGACGTGCCAACGCCGATATTGCCGTTGACAAGCTC
>Ga0265338_10003158_pt1 | contig 23521 bp, 19 predicted proteins | sample 42126metaG_FD_193579 | JGI IMG/M metagenome (GOLD analysis project Ga0265338, IMG submission 193579) | Rhizosphere microbial communities from Carex aquatilis grown in University of Washington, Seatle, WA, United States - 4-21-26 metaG | ecosystem: Host-associated > Plants > Roots > Rhizosphere... | reverse complement strand
GTGGTCCAGTGTCGCGGCTGTCACGTGCAAAGATCAGCCATTTCATAGAAAATAGAATTGGATGGATTCGGATTGGATTGAGGATCGATTGACACCTGCGCAAACAGTAATTCACAAGTGGACCGCCCAGGAGTTCAAACGGCTGGTTCTGGACGCAAAACCCAAGGTTGCAGTGTTCGATTGCGATGGGACTCTCTGGGGCGGTGACGCGGGCTACGGCTTTATGGCGTGGTCTCTTGAGCGGGGACTGGTTTCACGCTCCACCAGCGATTGGATTGACAATCGCCATCGCGCCTACCGTGCCGGCGAGGTTAGCGAATTAGTCATCTGCGGCGAGATGGTGCGGATCTACGAAGGCCTGCGTGACAAGGAGCTGCGTGCGGCCGCTGCACGGTACGTGAACGAGTTTGTGCGCCCGCGCATTTTTGCTGAAATGCTCGACCTGGTGGCAGCGTTACGAGTTGCCGGCACAGACATCTGGGCAGTGAGCTCAACCAATCGTTGGGTCGTTGCCGAGGGCGTGCGTGATTTCGGTATTCCGGAAAACCGCATCCTCGCAGCCGACGTTCGCGTAAAAGACGGTGTAATTACCAGCGAAATTCTGGACGTGCCCACGGACGAAGGGAAGGCAGTTGCGCTTCGACGCACTGGATTGCCCAATCCCGACGCCGTGTTCGGCAATTCCATTCACGATCTGGCCATGCTCGAGATGGCAAAAAATCCCTACCTGGTAAATCCGTCGCCCGCGCTGCTTGCTGCCGCGGCAAAAAACGGCTGGGGATACTTCAGGCCTGAAGGCGCCGGAGAAATCGGCACTGCGGTGACCGGGGAATAATTTCGCCGGATAGCAATTAGGAAAGGACCCGAATCGTTTCCCTTACCGGGACCATCCCTTGGTACCGTGGCGATTGTTACAGTTACACTGGAAGTGTGGAAGGAAACCGGCCCAATCCAGGTCCGCGGCCAAATGGCCCTGCCCTCCGCTTTGTGGCGGCTGCGCTTATCGTGCGCGGTGGTCAAATCCTCATCGGGCAACGGCGTCCCGATCAGCCAATGGCGTTGCAGTGGGAGTTTCCGGGCGGAAAAATCGAACCTGGCGAGAGCGCGGAGCAGGCGCTTACCCGCGAATTGGCTGAAGAACTCGGCATTCAGGCTTCGGTGGGCGCTCCGGTCACACGCATCCGGCATAATTATCGCCACGGCGGCGCCGTCGACCTGCAGTTCTTCGCAGTCCATGAGTTCGCCGGCGAAATAGACAACCAGATATACGAGCAGGTGAAGTGGGTCAAGCTTGAAGACCTGACAGGCTACGAATTCCTGGCAGCCGATCGCGGGCTGATCAAAGATTTAGCCGCAGGCAAGCTGCTTTAAGCAGGCATTCGCTCAAATATTCCAGGATTGCAGCCAGCGCGCAAAAACGTGCCATTGCTCTGTTGCGCCGATCATGCCCCTTGTCTCCTCAATCACAATCACCAGCGCACTGCCCCATAGCGTGGCGCGATGAATTTTGTGCGTCGCCCAGAGATCGTAAAGCACCAGCGCAACAATGAAGAAGAAAGAAACCAGCGTGGCGTGCTCAACGATGCGATAAAGCCAGGGAAACGGCCAGCGCGCGATCGCCGCCACAATAGGACCACACATAGCTAAAATGACCAGTCGTTTGTGGGCCGCGGAGTCTTTGCGTGCGCGATAGGCAAGACCTATTAATACAGCGAAGAGAAAAATCGCGGTGATCGGCACAACCGTAAAGGCCAAATTGTCGGGCGGGTGCGGCAGGTAGCTCCCCTTGCCAACACTGTCGGCGGTTGCCAGCACTCCCAGCACAATCATCAAGCAAGCCAGCACAAATCCAGCCATGCCGAGCTTGCGATGCAGATCGACGCGGCCTGCGGACACAAGCGTGGTCTGCGCCAACAGCACCAGCATCCACAAGCTGAACACGCCGCCATGGATGTGCAAGATAGGCGTAAGCGGAGGCGCGTGATACACACCGGCCAGAAAGTAGCTTCGTGCGAATCCAAGAAAAACCGTGCCCAGCATAATCACAATAAGGCTGGTAAAGAAAACGTGATCGTAGCGCCGTCCCGGCAGGCGCTTTGCGTGCGAAGTGGAAACTCGCGAAGTTGTAGCCATAAAACCTCCGGTAGGAAAGGACGAGCCAATGTCCAATGGGGAAAAGGGAACAGCAGAAGTATAGGTCACCGAATACGGGGTGCGAAGGAAAATCTCAGTGGCCTGGCAACATGCCCCAGAGCATCACTAGTGTCATGCCGATCACGATCACGCTTGTTCCCCAGGCGATCACGTTCCACAGCCGCGTGTTCTTGTGGTCGCCCATCAGGTCTTTACGATTGATGAGCAACAGCATGAGAATGATGATGACCGGGAGCAGCACGCCGTTCAGCACCTGCGACAGGATGGCGAAGTTGATCAGCAACGCATCCGGCAACAGCAGCACAGTCGTAGCGCCACCCACAATCAGCAAGGTGTAAAGCCAGTAGAAAAACGGCGCTTCTTTGAAGTTTTTGTCCACGCCGGATTCGAAACCCAGGCCCTCGCAAACTGTGTATGCCGTAGAGAGCGGCAGAATGGAAGCCGCGAAGATCGAAGCGTTGAACAGGCCAAAGGCGAACAAGATAAATGCATAGTCGCCGGCAAGTGGGCGCATGGCTTCGGCAGCGTCACTTGCCATCTGGATGCTGCCCATTCCATGAACGTACAGTGTGGCAGCGCAGGCCACCACAATGAACCAGGCCACGATGTCAGTAAAAAAACTGCCAACGATCACGTCGAGTCGTGAAGCCGTATAGTCCTTTAAACGAATCCCTTTCTCGACAATTGAAGATTGCAGATAGAACTGCATCCAGGGCGCAATCGTGGTTCCTACTATGGCGACGGCCATGTAGAGGTACGCACCATTTCCCCAGGCGGACCTCTGGGGTAATTTCACGGTGGCCAGCAATGCGTCGTGCCAGCTAGGCTCAGAAAGCACACCCGCAAAGATATAGGCGATATAGACGAGCGAGGCTACCAGAAAAATTTTTTCCGTGCTTTTGTATGTCCCCTTCACCACCATGTACCACACCAGCGCCGCGCAGATAGGCACTGAGATGAACTTGGTTACTCGGAAAAGATGCAGCGAACCGGCGATGCCGATGAACTCCGTCACCACGTTGGTGTAATTCACCACCACCAGCAGCACCATCAAGATGAATGTCAGGCGCAAGCCGAATTCTTCGCGGATCAGGTCGCTAAGACCTTTGCCGGTGACCACGCCCATGCGGGCGCACATCTCCTGCACAACAATAAGCGCAACAGTAATAGGAATGATGGTCCACAACAGGGTGTAACCGTACTGCGCTCCTGCCTGGGAGTAGGTGAGAATTCCGCCGGAATCGTTATCGACGTTGGCAGTAATAAATCCGGGGCCGAGAACGGCCAGGAACATAAATATCCGGATTCGCCAGCGCTTCCACATGGGTCGAGGGTTTCCTATGGAGGATTCATCAGGTTTTGAATTGAGCGGAAAAGTTTTCCTCACTGACCATAACAGGAGACACCGCGATCCCGCGAACTCCGGTGTCAGGCAATTTTCGTGACTCTCAATTGACGGACCTGCGGATTGGAACTTACCAAATCTCCTTGAACGCCAATACTTCGTGCGTGTACTCTCAGTTCACTCGATTCCCGCTGGGTTCAAGCTTCTCAAATCGACATAATGCTGCCTAACCGCCAGGAGGTCCCTTGCGAACGATGCGTTTGGTTTCTCTCAGAGCCGTGAGCTCTTTCATGGTCACATGCTCTCTGGCTGCGACTCTCGCTGCCCAAACTCCGACTCCACGGAAGATCGCCGTTTCCCGCACCTTCGGCAATCCCGGCCAGGTGGGACTCTTCATTGCCGCGTCCGACGGCAGCAACGAACACCCCCTGCTCTCCTCCAAGGATTCGGACTACGATCCCGCCTGGGCTCCTGATGGATCGTTCATCGTCTTTACTTCCGACCGCGCGGGCTCGGCCGATCTCTATCTAGTCAAGCCTGACGGCACCGGCCTTAAACAACTGACCAACGATCCGGCATACGACGATCAGGCATCGATTTCTCCTGATGGCAAAGAAATAGTTTTTGTGAGTAGTCGCGATGGTGGCACCTCCACCCTCTGGACCATGGAAATAGCAACGCGCCAGGTTAGGCGTCTCACTTCGGGAAAGGATGGCGATTTCCGGCCTTCGTGGTCCCCCGACGGCCGGTGGATCGCCTTCTCGTCAAGCCGCAATCATGCTGCGCCGTTCGCGCACGGGCGTTGGGAACGTCTTCAGCTCACTGATCTCTATATCATTCATCCCGATCAATCGGGTCTAAAGAAAGTGACCAACCGCAGCGGCTTCTGCGGAAGCCCAAAGTGGATGGCGGATAGCCGGCATCTCGTGACTTACTGCATGGACGCGGAAGACACACTCGCGACTCGCCTGCAGAATCCTGACCCGGGTCACGATACAAAATTGTTCTCGATCGATATCAACACCGGAGCGTCAATCGATCTGCCCGCCGGACCAGGCGTCAAAATCAATCCTTCTCCACTTCCAGGAAACGATGTGGGATACGTGAGGAAAGACAAGGCAGATCCCGGCGGAGGCATCTACTACATGAGCGGCAAACGCGGTCCTCGAGGAGACATTCGAACTGCGTCGTGGTCTCCCGATGGCAAGCAAGTGGTCTTTCATAAACGCCTCTCCATCAACTTCCCCGCGCTGAGCAAAGCGTTCACGGTCAATCCGAACTACGAATTGAGCCTTACTGGAACGTACATACCTGCGTTCAGTCCTGATGGCGATCGGTTCGCCACCAATAGCCGCCCCTCACCAAACCCGTTCGGAGCCAGCCTGTTGGTGACAGATGCTGCCACAGGACACGCCGAAACCATCTATCACGACAAAAACCGCAACGTGCTTGCGGCGCAATGGTCTCCGCAGGGCAACAAAATAATTTTCAGCATTGGAGCGTTCGGGGCGTTCTTCCAGGGATTCCATGAAGTGTTCCTGAAGCCCGCGGATCGTGTCGAAGGCGGCGCACAGATCGCGATCATCGATCCCGACGGAAAAGGGTTTGAAGAGCTGACCTCAGGTTCCGGCAATAACGCGTTCCCGTCGTTCTCGCCCGATGGCCGCCGTTTTGTCTATCGCGCATTCGAGAAAGATAGCTATGGTCTGCGCATCATGAACCTCGAGACGAAGACCGTTACGGCCTTGACGAGGGATTACGATAATTTCCCGTTGTGGTCGCCGCGTGGCGACTTGATTATGTTCGCGCGCCTGGTGGATGAGGCGTACGAGATTTACACGATCAAGCCCGATGGCACAGGTTTGAAGCGCCTCACCTACACACATGGAAATGAGGCGCACATGGCCTGGTCGCCTGACGGAGAGTCGATCGTGTTTGCCAGTTCCCGAATGGGGTTCAAGGACGAAGGCGTTTATACGGATGCTACGCAGCCTTACGGTGAGCTGTTCGTGATGCGCTATGACGGAACTCACATCGAACAGATCACTGATAACCAGTGGGAAGACGGTACTCCGGCCTGGCAACCAACCGGAGCCCGGCAAGTTGCCCTCAAGAAGTAGAAGGCTTGGCTGAATTGCCAGCGGCTGAGGACGAAATGCGCGGCCGCAGCTCAACACACTCGCCATTGGGCCGGCCCTGCATTAGAAAATTTTCGTAAAATACTGAAGTTTTCACTTGACTATTCCTTGGAGCCGGATAATACTCAAGTCGCTACTTCAGTATTCCCCGAGGAGGAATTGATTATGGAACAGCCCAAAGTCGTACACAGCACCTTTACCCTTGAGCGCAAATTTTCCAAGCCACCGGAGGTCGTTTTCGCAGCATTCTCTGATCCCGCCAAACTGCGGCGCTGGTTTGCGGATAGCAAAGCTCATGAAACCGAGGCATTCACCGTGGATTTCAAAGTCGGTGGAGAGGAATATCTGCGCTACAAGATGATCGGCGGACCCGTGGCCGGTCTGACAGTTGTGAACAAAGGAAGCTACCAGGTGATTGTGCCCAACGAGCGCATCGTAACTGCCACAACCATGTCTGTCGAAGGCCGGCCTATCTCTGCTTCACAGGTGACTATCGAACTACTTCCCACTAGTGAAGGTACTGACCTGATCTGCACGCACCAGGGTGCGTTCTTTGAGAACGCCGACGGACCGCAACTTCGTGAGCAGGGATTTCGCGTACTGATGGATAAACTTGCAGCGATGCTGGCGAATTGACTATGAGCAAACCTGCCCGGGCCAGGCCCAAAGCAGTCCCAGCAAAGACTGAACCGGTTTCGAAATCGGAGAGCGACCGCTTGTTTCACGCGCTTGGCGATCCTACACGTCGCGCCATGCTCGATCGCCTGACGCATGGGCCGCTCTCCGTGTCGGCGCTGGCTGCGCCGCTCGGCATTACCATAACGGCGGTGGCGCAGCATTTGCAGGTCCTTGAGGAGTGCGCCCTGGTCCGCACAGAAAAGTTGGGAAGGGTGCGCACCTGCCGCATTGAAATGGCGGGGTTTGACACCCTGGAAAGATGGATTGCGGATCACCGTACGGAGTGGGCGCGGCGGCTTGACCAGTTGGGCGCTCTACTGGATGAACTTGACGAAGGTTCGGAGTAGTTCGGAATCAGGCAGTGGCGGCGAAGGCGTGGACTTCAACATACGAGTCCGCGTTCTCGGCTTCCACATCCAGCTTTAGCATCGCTTCAATTACATCCGCAGCGCTGTAGCTGTCGCGCCCAGGCACAAGATATTGAACAATCGAGTTCAGATCGTCACCCACCGTGATAAGCGGCGGCTCTACGCTCTTGTCCTTGCGCGTTTGCGCATGGCCGATATTCGCCATCAGCGCATTGCAAAGGCATTTGCGTCCGACTGTATCTTCAATCTTTCCGCCCTTGGCCACGTAGTTATCCACCGGTTCGGCCGCACACCGGTAGCCGAGCTTGCCGTCGCCTGCGGAGTACGCTTCGCGCAGATATCCCAGATCGCAGACGCGCTTGCGCTCCTGGTAAATGGGAAGCGAAGAAGAAGTCCCTTCAAGCTGGGCCACCTTGAACGGGAAGCCCGTGGGCGAAGCCAGCGGATCAGTAAACACGACGCCAGTTCCAGCAACGGCCTGGGCAAGCAGCGACTTCTTCAAGTCGGAGCGCATGCCGGACTCTTCGCTGAAGGCAAATGCGGTGCCCATTTGTACGCCCGCGGCGCCCATATCGAGCGCTTCACGCAGTTTTTCCGCGTTCCCGTAGCCGCCTGCAAGCCAGAAAGGAACGCCAAGCGCGCGCAGTTCGGGTATGTTCACCTGATCGCGCTCGCCATATACCGGTTCACCGGCAGCGTTCAACTGCAGCTTGCCGCGTGGAGGTGCATTGTGGCCGCCTGCAGTGGGGCCCTCAATCACGAATCCGTCAACGCGGCCACTGGCACGGCGCAGCATTGTGTTCGCCAATGTGTTGGATGAGATGATCGCCAGAAACCTGGGGCGATGTAATACGGACAGCGGACCTTCAACGTAGTCAGCCGGATCAAAGTGCATCTGCGAGTCATCGCCGGGCTGCGCGCCGGTCACATTCAACTTGTACTCGGCCGCGTGGTGCGCCGCAAAGGCATCGAGCACGCCGGGAATGTGCAGCGGAATTCCGGCTCCCATCAGAACGTATCCAACACCGGCCAGCATGGCGCCGTAGATTGAGGCCAGGTGCGGCATCTGCACCTTCTCAAGAAAATTAATTCCGACGGGATTTTTGTGGCCTTCTTTGGCCAGAAATACCTCAACAAAGTTACTCACCATGCAAAGCTCTACCAGCTTGCGCGGACTTGTGCGCTGGTGCATGGGCAGGTTCGGGTAGGAGGCGTCTGGGGCTTTGCCGCCGGGTGTAAAGTACTCACTCCAAATGCGCCGAGCCATGTCGGGAAACGGAAATGCGTCCAATCCCCGCTGCATGTGGCCGCCAGGATCGCCATCGGCAAGGCGGCGGACAAACAGGGCATCGAGGGCGGTTCCTGAAACGACACCTAATTGACCAAGTTTTGACACAGCCTGAGCCAAGCGCCAGTTGGATACGCCTACTCCCATGCCGCCCTGAATAATCTTTGGAAACTGGACCATTATGAATGAATTGTTTCACAGAATCGGAAAAATCCACAGGGATTCTGGAGAGATTCGATGCCATGGAAGCCGAAAGTAACGGAATATATCCCCTGAACGGGTGATTTATCAGATCTTTTCGCGCAGGAAGCTGATTACCTGTTCGGACTGGACCACTCCGACCATCCTGCCCTGAGCGTCCACGACCGGAAGCGCGTGCAGGTTGTACTTGTCGAACAGCTCGGCAACATCGTCCTGCCTCATGTCCGCCGGGCACGAAAGCACCCGCGGCTCTGCCAGCACGTTCAAACGCGATTCCGGCTGGGCCATGACCAATCGCGCTAGCGGAATCGATCCGTGCAACACGCGCTTGTCGTCGAGAATATAAACTTCGGTTACAGTTTCGGGATCGCCATCGAAAGTCCGCAGAGACTGCACGGCCTGAGCAACCGTCGCCTCAGTTCCGAGGTATACAAAATCGGTGGTCATGCAACCGGCGGCGGAGTGCTCGTCAAATTCGAGCAGCTCTTCCACTTCTTGACGCTCTTCCGGCTCCATCTCTTCGAGAATGGCGTCGGATTGTTCCTCGGACAGTTCGGCCAGCAGGTCGGCCGCAGCTCCCGGGTCCATCTCTTCGACGATGTCGGCAATTTTCTCTTCATCGAGTTTTTCAAGCAGCGCCTTCTGCAGCTTGGGCTCCACTTCTTCAAGCGCCTCGGCGGCCACTTCTTCATCAAGCGAGCCGAACACGGCCTCGCGCTCGGCCGGTGCAAGGTCTTCAAGGATATCCGCCAGCTCTGAAGGGTGCATGTCGGCCAGCCGTTCGTGCTCAATACGGAGCTTGACGCGGCGCGCCGGGTCTACTTCAATCACGTCGACAAAGTGCCAGGGAATTCCATGCGCAACGAACTTGCGCGAAATCGATTCAAGCGTGGCGCGCGGCAGGATGCCTTTGAAAACGCGGCGGAAAGCGCCGCGCAGGCCTACCTCTACTTCGGCCACTCGCAAAAGATGCGCAGAGCCCTTGCCCAGCCACTCCAGGTCTACATCGTTTACGCGAACAACCTTGCGGCCATGAATATCGATGATCTGCCGGTCGACCAGGTCCTGTTGCAGAAAGAGGTAATTGCCCTCGTCTTTCAGCGGCGTCAAACTGCCCACGGAGCGCAGCTCAAGCGTGCCCGCGGGCGTTTCCATGACTTCCTGCGCCGGAACAATAAACAGGCCATTGCGATTTTTTAAGACGAGGCCGGCCACTTTACCGGCTTCAGGCCCGGTGGCCACGGCGATGTCTTTTATGCGGCCACGCAGTTGGCCTTGCGCATCGGTAACTGGTGTACCGAGCAGCGCAGTGAGACTTATCCGGGCTGTAGCCAGCGTTTGCATTACATTCTCTTTGGAAGTGTAGCGCCGAGAGCTTACATTTGCGTTGCGCACGCAACCTGCTTGACACAAATCCGTATTAAACGTAAAACTTCCAGCAAGGCAGGCATGGGAGCGCATTCCAAGAACCAGGCCCGACCATCGCGAATGGGAGAAAGAAGCCGGTGAACGCACCCCTGCCAGGACGGCGGAGTTTCGAATTGAGCTCCACCATGGAGAGCGTCTGTGAGATTGAAGCGGCCGCGGAAAAGATGGCCGAAGAAGCCGGCTTGAGTGAAGATGAACGCTTTCATGTCACCATGGCGGTACGCGAAGCAGCTGTGAACGCCGTGCTTCATGGCAACGAATACGACCCCGGCAGAAAAATTGGAGTCGGCATCGAAAACACCGGCAAATCGCTGGTATTTACCATTGCTGATCAGGGAAGCGGCTTTATTCCGGAGGAAGTTCCCGATCCGCTGGCGCCCGAGAACCTGATGCGCGGCACCGGGCGCGGCATCTTCCTTATCCGGCAACTGATGGATGAGGTACACTTTCGACAATTACATCCGGGCACGGAATTGACGCTTGTAAAACATCTGGGGCCGGACAAGAAGACCTGAGCGGTCAGTCGTCACGCGCGGGCTCGATAGCGTTCCGTACGTCGCGATTGTTGGCCCTGGGGCCCGCAGCCGGTCGTTGGATTTCAACAGGACAGCACCGTGAAAGTGCTATAACTTTAATCAAACGAAGGAGGAACTTCCGTGGCATTAACGATTGCTTCCCGTGAAGTGGACGGCGTCACTGTTCTGGATCTTAGCGGGCGGATTACCCTGGGTGAAGGCAGTGTGCAACTTCGCGATGCCATTCGCGACCTGATCAGCAAGGGACAGACCAAAATTCTGCTCAATCTTGGCGATGTCAACTACATTGATAGCTCGGGCCTGGGCGAACTGGTAAGCGCATATACCACTGCCAGGAACCAGGGCGCGACGTTGAAGCTTCTCAAGTTGACCAAGAAGGTCCACGATCTGCTGCAGCTCACAAAGCTGTACACCGTCTTCGACATTACCGACGACGAAGCCAGCGCCATCGCTTCTTTCAAGTAAATTCCGGGCAGAGCACTTCTGCTACGGAATGACTCGCGCATGCTGAAAGGCCACCCCGTTTGGCGGGATGGCCTTTTGTGCGTTTACGCAGAGAATTAAAACTTGACTGAAGGCACCTGCTGCGCCGCCGGACTGGCGTTGAAATATGCGGTATTTGTCTTGAACCCGGCCATGCCTGCCCAAATGCTGTTTGGGAATTGCAGCACGAAGGTGTTGTAGTCCTGCAGCGAATCGTTGTAACGCTTACGCGCCACGCTGATGCGGTTTTCCGTTCCTGCCAACTCATCCTGCAGGCGCATGAACTGATCGCTCGAGCGCAGTTGCGGATAGTTTTCCGTCAGTAAAAGCAGCCGGCCCAGTGCTGAATCCAACTGGCCGTTCGCCGCGATTGTTGCTTGTGGATTGCCTCGCGCATTTAACATGCCCGCGCGCGCATTGGCGATGTCGCCAAACACTGTGCTCTCTTCCTTGGTGAATCCCTTTACGGTTTCAACAAGGTTGGGAATCAGATCGGCTCGCCGTTGAAGCTGTACATCGACTTCAGACCATGCGGCTTTCACATTCTGATCTTTAGCGACCATCTGGTTTTTGGCGCTTACATAACTGCCAAACACCATCAGGACCACGACAAGCAAAACACCTAAGACTGCCAGGGTAATGCCAAGTGCACGGCTCATACTGTCCTATTCTCCTCTGGCCTGTTCTTTAAACAGGACCACTGCAGCACGACTGAAAACTTCTACCAGCTTCCACCAGCTCCGCCGCCGCCAAATCCACCGCCGCCGAAGCCACCAAAACCGCCTCCGCCGCCTCCACCACCGAAGCCACCCCCGCCAAATCCGCCACCGCCCCACCGGCGATCGGAACCGCTGCCAAGGATGCTTGAAAGCAGACCGTAACCGAGCAGCATTCTGAAGATCGACGACCCTCCTGCGAACAGGAAGATAAGGATGAAAAAGATCAGGCCAATCGGAAAGCCACCGCGATGCGCATTTTGCTGCGGTTCCTGGGCAGGTGCCGGTTGATTCTCGAGCGTCACATTGGCGTCTGCCGCGATCACCTGCGCCAACTGCCCAACCGCCAGCGTTATAGCGGAGTCATAATCCTTGGCGCGCAGATAGGGAACCATGGCGCGCCCAATATCGCCCACCTTGGCGTCGTTCAGAATACCTTCCAGGCCGTATCCTACGTCGATTCGGTACTTGTGATCGTCAACGGCCAGCAATACCAGTGCGCCCTTGTCCGATCCTTTCTTGCCCATCTTCCACTTGTCTTCAAGCCGGTTGGCATAGTCCGCCGCGTCATCGCCGTCCAGGTTGTGGATGGTGACGATGGCAATCTGCGAGTTGGCTGCCGAGTGGTCGAGTTGGCTGCAAATCGAGTCCAGCTGCGTAATTGTCTCTGCCGAAAGAACATGGGCGTAGTCATTGACGTAGTCGGAGGGCTTGGGGAGGCTGTCGACGCTTTCCGCGCAGGCCGGGAAAAATAAAAACGGGAAGAGAGCCGCCAGAAGCAGCCAGAAAACCTTCGATTGAGAGCGGCGCGAGCCTTTCATTGCTTCCTTATTGTACGCGGAGGAGCCGCTGGAAGTTCCCTTGCGCGCTATCGGCCTGCGCAGTTGATTAGAGTGCTGTAAATGCATTATCTACATCAATTTCTACAGCAAGTGCTTCCTTGCCCCGCCGTCTAAACTGGAGAAGACATGAATCAAAACCACCTTCCCACCCCTCCCGTTGCCCGCAAGGAACATTCTGAGACCCCGCTGCACGGCGTCGTCCTGGTCGACGACTACGCTTGGCTGCGCGACAAAGAGAGCCCTGAAACAACTGCTTATCTTGAAGCGGAGAACGCCTACGCAGAGGCGGTGCTGGCGCCGCTGAAGGAACTGCGCGAGCAGCTTTACCAGGAGATGCTTTCGCATATCAAGCAGACCGATGTTTCAGTTCCTTTCCGCGATGGGGATTGGTGGTACTACACGCGCACTGAAGAAGGCCTGCAGTATGCAATCCACTGCCGCAAGCGCGGCGGCAAAGGGGGACCGGACAGCGGTGCGCCGGAACTTGTGATTCTGGATGGCAATGAAATGGCAAAGGGCCATGCCTTCTTCTCCGTCGGCTCAACAGACATTTCCGACGACGGGCGCTGGCTTGCGTACACCACAGACACTACCGGCTTCCGCCAGTACACGCTGCACATCAAGGGCCTTGAAACAGGCGAAACTCTACCGGGTGAGGTTGAACGCGTTGGCTCAGTTGTATGGGCCGCGGATAACAGCACGCTGTTCTATTCAGTAGAAGATGAATTGCAGAAGCGGCAGTTCCAGTTATGGCGCGCGAATGGGCGGCAACTCAACGAGGGCGTGCTTGTTTACCAGGACGATGATGAACGGTTCAACCTGGGCGCGGGACGCACGCGCGATGGCAAGTTCATTGTGATGGAATCTGCCAGCCACATCACTTCGGAATCGTGGTTTCTGCCTGCCGATGAACCCACAGGCGAGTTCACTGTGATCGCGCCGCGCGAAGATGATCACGAATACTCAATCGACCACCGCAACGGGCTCTGGTACATCCGCACCAACGATCGCGGACGCAACTTCCGGCTTGTAACCGCGCATGTCGCCTCTCCGGGCCGCGAAAACTGGGTCGAACGCATTCCGCAACGTGATGACGTAATGATTGAGGAGATCGATCTGTTCGCCGGATTCTTTGTCGCCTGTGAACGCGAGGATGGCTTACCGCGGCTGCGGCTGTGGAATTTCTTCGGCGATGGGCCGCAGTGCGCGCAGTTGGGCGAAATCGCATTTCCCGAGCCAGCCTACAGCGCCCATCCGCACATCAACCGCATGTTTGATACAACGCTGTTTCGCTACGGATACCAGTCGCTGGTTTCGCCAAGTTCTGTTTACGAATACGATTTTGTCAACGGCGAGTCAAATCTGCTCAAAGAAGTTGAAATTCCCGGCGGATTCGATCGCACCTGCTACGCAAGCGAGCGTGTGTACGCAACTGCGCCCGATGGTGTCAAGGTTCCCGTCTCCATCGTATATCGCAAAGACAAGCGCGAACCGGGAGGCAATCCGCTGTATGTGTACGGTTACGGATCGTACGGTTATTCGCTGCCGCTCAGCTTCGGGTCAAACCGGCTCAGCCTGCTCGATCGCGGCGTGGTGATGGCGTACGCACACATTCGCGGCGGCGGCGATCTGGGTGAGCCGTGGCACGATGCCGGAAAAATGCTGGTAAAGCGAAACACGTTCACAGACTTTATTGCGGCGGTCGAGCACCTCACCTCCGCAGGCTATGGCGATTCTGCGCGGGTGGCCATTGAGGGCGGATCGGCTGGCGGGTTGCTCATGGGTGCAGTCGCTAACATGCGTCCCGAGCTGTTCCACGCAGTGCTTTCGCACGTGCCTTTCGTCGACGTGATGAACACCATGCTCGATGCATCGCTGCCGCTGACCGTGCCCGAGTATGAAGAGTGGGGCGACCCGAACCAGGAAGAATATTTTCGCTACATGCTCAGCTACTCACCGTACGACAATCTGAAGGCGATGGCGTATCCTGCCATGCTGGTGAAGACCTCGCTCAATGACAGCCAGGTGATGTACTGGGAGCCCGCGAAGTACGTAGCCAAGCTGCGCACTCTCAAAACGGATGACAATGCATTGCTGCTGATCACCAATATGGAGGCAGGCCACGGCGGCGCCAGCGGACGCTACGACTATCTGAAAGAGATCGCGCTCGACTATGCGTTTGTGCTGCGCGAACTTGGAATTATCTCTCGCAATTAATGCGAAACCTCGGTCAGCACATCGGTCTCTTTGCTCATCTTTGCAGTGCGTTCGAGCTTGTCCCAGTTGAACGGCTTGCCATCAATGGCGCGCTTCACCGTTTTGAAGAGCACCAGAGAGAATAGCTGTCGATAAGCGAAGCGTTGCAGCCAGATGTGCCACAGCAGCCAGCCGTCACCCTTGTTCGCGGGATGGCGGCGCTCAAGCGAGAAGGCAATCGACGACGTAACGAAATCGATCACCAGGAAGCCGACGAAGTACACGACCAGCTTCATCAGGCTCTCCGATGAAGCCGCTTCAGGATGATAGTGGCGATCGACGAGAAAATTGACGACGCCAAACAGGAACATCAAGTCAATGAACGGCGAAACCAGCGGCAGCAGCATCTGGAAGATCACGATGTTCGGTAGTGCGAAAAGCCCCATCGCCTTGTTGCGAATAAACGCGGCCTTGTGTTTCCATACCGCCTGCAGAATTCCGAATGACCAGCGGAAACGCTGGCGCATAAGGCCACTCGCCGTCACTGGAGCCTCAGTGAATGCCAACGAGCGATCTTCGTATTTCACTCTGAGCCCCTGCTCGAGCAGGTTCATCGTCAGGTCGGCATCTTCGGCTACTGTGTTTAGCGGGTAGCCTCCTGCCTGCCGCACCCGTTCCGTTCTCCATGCGCCAATGGCTCCCGGCACCACCGTGACCACGTTGAAGAGGTCGAGCGCGCGGCGTTCAAAGTTTTGGCTGGTGATGTATTCGAGCGCCTGCCAGCGCGTCCACAGGTTAACGCGGTTGCCAACCTTGGCATTGCCGGCCATGGCGCCGATGCGCGGATCTTCAAAGTGCGGGATCAGGCGCGAGATTGCGTCAGCGGCGATTACGGTATCCGCGTCGATGCCGACGTAGACTTCTTCAGTGATGCGTTCCAGCGCAAAATTCAGCGCGGCGGCCTTGCCCTCGTTTGGCTTGCTCAGCACCTGTACGCGTCCAGCGGCAATCTCCGCGGCGTAAGCCTCGCGCGCAACTTCAGCGGTGCGATCGGAAGAGCCGTCGTCAATCACTACTACGTGCAGGTTTTTGTAATCGGAGTTGAGTACTGAACGAATGGTGCGTACGATCACAGTTTCTTCGTTGTATGCAGGTATGAGCACAGCAACGCGCGGATTGTAGCCCGGCGTGGACCCGCGGTACGGCTTCTGCAGTCGATCGATAACGGCGAAAACCCCCACCAGGATCAGCCGGGAACTCATTAGAATGTCGCCTACGAAGAAGATGGCCACGATGAAGTTGCCGACGATGTCGAGAGCGGAGAATGCAATCGAATCCGGCAGCGCGCGCAGCCGTTGCCAGAAACCTAGCGGCGGCATCACCTCGGCGGTAGTTTTGCCCATTAACGCGGAGACGGGAACCAGGGTGTATCCATGTGCACGCAGCGCGTCGATGAGCACCGGAAGTGCGTCGACCGTCGCCTGTCGATTGCCGCCGCCATCGTGCATCAGGATAATGGAGCCGCGAAATTGCGGTTTCACCTTCATCGTGTCCAGTTGCGCCAGCACCGATTGCGCAATTTCCTGCGGCGTCTTGCGAGGGTTCTCGTTCCAGTCGTCGGTATCAATCTTGTTGCCGATGATGGTGTATCCGTCGCGCTGAATGTTAACCACCGGCGCGGCCTGGTCATCGGTGTCTGGCTCTTCGTCAATGTCGTAAGGGGGCCTGAAGTAGAGTGGCTGCACGCCGAGTTTGCTGGCAAACAACCTGCCGGTCAGCTTTACTTCAAGGTCAAGATGCTGTGCGGAAATTTCGCTAATGTCGGGATGGGTCCACGTATGATTTCCGATCTCGTGGCCTTCCCGGTAAATTCGCTGCAGCACGCTCACATTCTCAGCCGCATCTGAACCGATCACCATGAAGGTGCCCTTCACGTTCTTTCGTTTCAGAATGTCGAGAATTTTCGGCGTCCACTTTGCATCGGGTCCATCGTCAAACGAGATCGCGAGTTCTTTGGGATTGTATCCGTATTGGTCAATCGTGTAGGTGCGCGGATACACGTCCATATGCTCGTCGATAATGAGTTTTTTGCGCGGATCAGGTTCGTCGGTATCGACTGTGACGGAGCGCTTGCCTTGCTGGGGCAAAGCAACCACGCGAAGAATATCGCCCTCGCCTTCGGTATCAAGATCGTGCCCCGGCCGCACTGAGCTCAGATCCTGGAGCGAATCAGGATTGCTCGGGCGGTCCCAGACGCTCCAGAGTGAACTGTCTTCTTCGCCGAGCCGCCAAAGTGCAAAGGTCTGCAGGCCAAGCAAACGCGCTGCGCGCATTTGGTCAAGCAGCGAAACCGCGTCGAGAAACCACACCACATGACGCTGATTCTTGTCTTCGTCAATGTATTCAAAGTGAGGATTGAGTGCGTCGTAGTTCAGATCCAGGTCGGCATCGGCATCGGACGCCTCCTGCCACGCCTCTGAAACCGACAGGTCCTGCGTATCCATCACTTCAGGCTTTGGATGCCGGCGGTCCTTCGGATCGGGTATCGAAAGCGTCCAGTCGTAACCATAGTTGCCGACTGCGCAGATCAGTTTTTCTTTTGGGACGACCTTGAGGACGCGCTGAAGATTTGCAACAAACCAGTTCTGGCTTGCCACCGGTCCCGGATCGCTCTCGGCTTCGTGTTCGTCATAATTCATCAGCACGATGCCGTCGGAATGTGCGGCGATCTGCTTGAGATCGCTTTCGGGCGCCTGTGCCGCTACGTTCACGTAGAGGCGGAGATTCATGGGGTGCAGATCCGAGTACAGTTCAAGAATGAAGTTTAGGTACGCCGGGTCGGCATCATCCTTCAGATTTTCAATGTCCAGTGAAAGTCCGCGATACACCGGATACGCTGTGAAGAACTCAACGATCTGCCGGCGAATCACAAGTCTCTTGCTGTTGTCTTTCAACAGATCGCCGACAGCCGCATCCCAAACCTGTGTGTGCGGATTGTAGTTGTTCAGGTGAGGGAAGATTTCTGTATCTTCCTTGGCGACCTGAATCACGTTCTTGACTCGATTCTGAATGTCAGGATCGCGAACGTTATTTTTGGTGATCAGCTGATACTCGTGCAGGTTGTCAGCCGTCATTCCCATTAGGTTTCCGGTGGCAGAGTTTATGTGGAGCCACTGAGCAAAAAGCAAATCGATCTGATGGACGTGCTCTTTGAGGGATGAGTAGCTGGCCGCGTCGTCCTGCACGTAGTAGGCAGCGCGCAAGCCTTCGCCGGTGTTGAACGGAATTTCGGAGGGACGCCGCGCTGTCCTGCGCCGGGCAGGCCGCTGGCCTTTGCTGCCGCGCATTAAAACGGAACGGTCGGGCAACGCTTTGTAATTGTGCTTGGGGACCGGCAGCAGCAGTTGCGGCAGATTCTGAAACCGTACAACATTAAAAATAAAAGCGACCACAACCAGCGTGGCGATCACGACGGCAATATCGAAAATGCGCCGCAGACGTCTCCATCGCTTGCGCTGTGGATCCAGAAATATTTGTCGATCAGGCATGGCCGGGGTCAGATCCTTACAAGCAAAACCCGATTCGACGGGCTAGGCTATACATATCGAATCGTATGGAAGCTGCCCGACAGAGTCAATCAAGCCCGCCTGACGCCACGCCCTCTATTCGAGAAGGCCTTTGGAAGTTCGCCTGTTCCTGGGGCCCGGCCTTGCTCGCGGGGCTTGCACTCCGGTTTTGGATGCTGAAAAAGCTCTTCCTGGTCACGGGGGACTCGCTGATTTACGGAGAGCTGGCTAAAAGTCTGCTGCACGGGCATTACAGCCGGATGCTGGTGGAGGGAACCGCCGTCCCCAGCATGATTCGCCTGCCCGGCTACCCGTTCTATCTTGCCGTCTGCTTCAGGCTCTTTGGCATCGACAATTACTTTGCGCCAGTGCTCATCCAGATTGCACTGGAATTGCTCGGCTGTTTTTTGCTGGCCGATTTTGCAGCCCGCGTGGCTCCGTCTGGTCTTGCCGCAGGTACGCGGCGGACAACACTTTGGCTGGCGGCGCTTTGCCCGTTTACGGCCTCATTTTCGGTGGGTCCGCTCGCTGAGCCTCTCACGCTTTTCTCACTGGCGCTCGTCATGTGGGCTATGGCTCGCTTTACGGATGAACCGCGGTGGTCCAGCGCACTCTGGTTTACGTTTGCCATCACTTATGCAGCCCTTCTTCGCCCGGATGGCGCATTGGCCGCCGTTGCATTTGCTCCAGCCTTGCTGGCTGGCGCTTGGCGGGGTCGAGGGACCGCGAGAATGCAGGTTGCCAGGCTGATGCGCATTGCAACTGTCTGTGCGCTGCTTGCGCTCGCTCCGTTTGTCGCGTGGACCTGGCGCAACTGGAGCGTGTTTCATGTGTTCCAGCCGCTTGCTCCGCGGTTCGCGAACGACCCGGGCGAAGATCCAAATATGGGTTGGGAGCATTGGGTTAAGACATGGTGTCTCGATTGGTCATCAACGTACGATGTGTATTGGAACGTGCCTGATGACTCGCTTGATGTGAGCAAACTGCCGAGCCGAGCATTCGATTCTCCGGCGCAGTTTACCGAGACCGCTCAGTTGGCAGCGGAATACAACAGCCACAATTACGAACTGACACCCGCGATTGACGCTCGCTTTGAACACCTCGCACAGCAGCGCATTTCCACCAATCCATTGCGTTATTACGTCTGGCTGCCGCTGGGGCGTCTAGCCGACATGTGGCTGCGCCCGCGCGTTGAGAATCTCAACATCGATCGAGATTGGTGGGTGTACGCGCACCACCGCGCTGAAACGCGTTTCAGCATTTTCTACGCGGGGCTCAATTTGTTTTACCTGGTGTTGGCGGGGGTTGGAATTCTGCTTCGGCCGCGCTTTTGGAAGTCGCTGCTGGCATACATGCTGTTGCGGAGCGCGTTATTGCTTACCGTGGAGGCACCCGAAACGCGCTATACGATCGAGTGCTTCCCGATGCTGTTTGTATTTGCAGGGATTGGGTTTTATTGGGTAATCGTGCGGGTCTGCTTGTCGGTCTTGAAAGTGAAAGCATCGGACGGCAATGGCTGATTGACCTTGAGGTTCATGTATTGGCAGGTTCGCGTCTGGCCCTGACCCTGGTCAATCAATTGACGCACGCTTACGCCGCGATCACTGTCCATCCATAGCGTGACTTTTGGAATATTTTTCCGTACCACCGGATCTTTTGCGGTCATCTCCAACTTGTCGGTGGTGATGCCATCGATCTTTTCCGTGCCCAGGTACTTGATGTTCCACTTATCTTCTAATTCTTTGCCGCTGGCGCCAAAGCCGAGCATAAACCACTTCTGGTATTCGCTGAACTTGGTCAGGACGGTTACCTGGTTCACCTTCTGTTCGTAGAGCTTGATAGTTCCCCCGGAGCTGACCACGACTTTAGGAACCGGGCGGCCATTGACCTCGTTGATGTGGGCCGCCATTTGGGAGTTTTTCGGATCGCGCTTGTAGTAGACGGTGCCTTTTTGTACATCCTTGTCGTATATCGGCTCGGTAGTCACGGTATCGAACTCGAATTCGGCGGAGGTAGTGCGAAAATTGGCAGACGCCGTGTCGAGTTTGCGCAGCACGGTCTGCAGATCATCTGCCGCAAAGACAGTGCGCGCGGACGCCATGGCCGACACAAGTGCAGCGGCAAGGATTATTTTTTTTGAAAGCATCATTCTCATAACCTGATTCGATGTAACGTTTTTCGCGGCGATACGAAGTGTGCGATGACTAGCGATGAGCCCAGACCTTCCATTCCAGGTTTCCCTGCTCGTCGGTCAAAGTCTCCCAGCGCTCTACGAACACCGCGTCGCCGGTTACCGGCAATATAGCCTGACGAAGAGAGTGTTTTACTTCCGCTGCGGTTGCATGTGGGGGTAAATTTACATCCGCCGCCGACACCACGATCACCATTCCTCGTTCACCATCGCCTGTTACCTGGATGGGATGCGCGAGGGCGGTTACCGGAACCGGCTTGTCGCCGTAATGCCAAAGCTGCGGAGTAATGAAGATGAACAACAGAATCAGCGTCACCTTCACGTCGTAATGGAAACTGCCGCGCCGGTAGGTCCAATAAAAATAACTCTTCACAACTTCGCCGACGTTGCGCCTCGGCTTGGCGGCAACAGTGCTACTGCCGGATGATTCCATCACAACTCCTTCGTAATCCGATCTGCTCCGCCCATATAAGGTTGCAGTGCTTTCGGAATAAGCACTGTGCCGTCGGCCTGCTGATAGTTCTCAAGAATCGCAAGCCAGGTGCGGCCCACGGCCAGGCCGCTGCCGTTTAAGGTGTGAACAAATTCCGGCTTGGCTTTTGCGCCTCCCGGTCTGTAGCGGATGTTTGCCCGTCGAGCCTGGAACGCGTCGAAATTGGAGCAGGACGAAATCTCCCGGTACAGTTTCTGGCCAGGCAGCCATACTTCAAGGTCGAACGTCTTTGCGGATGAAAACCCAGTGTCGCCCGTGCAAAGCAGCATCCGCCGGTAAGGCAGATCCAGAGCTTCGAGGATCTCCTCGGCATGACGGGTCAGCAGTTCATGCTGCGCATCTGATTCTTCCGGGCGCACGAATTTGACCAGCTCAACTTTCTGGAACTGGTGCTGCCGGATGATGCCGCGCGTGTCTTTACCTGCCGCGCCGGCCTCTGCGCGGAAACATGGCGTGTAGGCCGTTAACGAGATCGGGAGCCGAGCTTCGTCCAGAATCTCATCGCGATAAAGATTCGTCACCGGCACTTCAGCGGTCGGGATCAGCCAGTGGTCGTTGTCTTTGAACTCGCCTCGTGCAACAGCTTCAGCATCCGCATCGGAGCAACGGAAAAGGTCTTCAGCGAACTTGGGCAACTGTCCGGTGCCGAACAGCGATTTTGAATTGACCATGAACGGCGGAAGCACTTCGGTATAGCCGTGCTTGCTTGTATGCAGGTCAAGCATAAAGCTGATGAGGGCTCGCTCAAGCCGCGCACCCGCGCCCATGTAGACCGCAAAGCGCGCGCCTGAGAGCTTGGCCGCCCGTTCCTGATCGAGAATGCCAAGTGCTTCGCCGATCTCCCAGTGCGGCTTGGGCTCGAAATCGAAACTGCGAATTTCGCCCCACGTCTTCACCGCTTTGTTGTCAGCTTCTGAAAGGCCTGTTGGAACCTCGTCGCGCGTCAGGTTCGGAATACTTGAGAGTGCCAGGCGCATCTGCTCGTCGAAAGCCGCGGCGGCCTTGTCCAACTCGTCGAGCTGCTCCTTGAGTGCGCGAGTCTCATCCATTACCGCGGTGGCATCCTGGCCGGCCTTTTTCAGGGCACCAACCTGCTGGCTGAGCTCGTTACGGCGGGCTTTCAAGCGTTCTGAAGTGGTAATGGCTTCGCGGCGGCTCTGGTCAAGAGCGCGAAAATCTCCCAGCAAAGCAACAGGATCGGCGCCGCGCGCACGTAGCTTGGCCTCAACAAGTTCCAGGTTGGAACGAACAAATCCCAAATCAAGCATTCTATTACCAGTTTACAAGACGGAAATCATCACTTAGTTAATTCCGGTGCATTGGCTTAATGAAGTGACGGCCGCTTTCGCTCGGAATCCTTTGGCGATTCGGCAAGTCACTTGGATATCGACACCTTGTTCTCATCGCTGACGGGGCCTGACTCAGTCTGCTCCTTCCAGCCGGGCAGATTCTGGTCGCCGGTGATCAGGCGAGCGCCTCGAGTGAACGTGAAATATGTCCAGATCCACGCGGCGAAAACGGCAATGCGATTGCGGAAGCCGATGAGGAAGAAGATGTGCACCGTAAGCCAGGTGACCCATGCAGGGAACCCGCTCATGTGGGCCTTGAAGGGCCACTCCACCTTGGCCACAGCAGACATGCGTCCGATGGTCGCCATATCGCCCTTGTCAAAGTAATGGAAGGGAGGCCGACGAGCGCCTTTCAAATCGGCAGCAATCATTTTGCCCACATGGTCGCCCATCTGCATGGCAGGTTGGGCCACGCCGGGAACCTGGTGACCGTCCTGCTCAAAATGAGCCAGGTCGCCGAGGATGAACACCTCAGGCAGCCCCGGCGGGTTAAGCCGGTCGTCAACGATTACGCAGCTGCGCTTATCGAGCGGTGCGCCCAGCATCTTGCCCAGCGGGGACGCCTGCACGCCCGCTGCCCACAGCGTTACCGCCGCCTCAATGCGCACCGGGCTTCCGCCGCCGTCGTTGCCAGCTCCTTTTGCAAGAGAGGCTTCAACGTAGCCAGGCCCCATGCCCGTGACCTGCGTGCCGGTGTGCACTTCAACGCCCAACTCACGCAGCGAGGCTTCAGCTTTCGCAGAAAGGTCCGGCGGATAGGCGGCCAGCACGCGCGGGGAGCCTTCAAGCAGCAGCACGCGCGACTTGGTGGGGTCGATGTGTCGGAAGTCATGCCGCATGTAGAGCTGCGCAATGTCAGAGATGGCACCGGCAAGTTCCACGCCCGTGGGACCGCCGCCAACTACGACGAAATTCAGTGGCGGATGCCAGCCATGCTCCAGCATCTGGCGCTCTGCCAGCTCAAAGGCGAGCAGCACGCGGCGGCGTATCTCGGTCGCGTCCTCAATGGTCTTCAGGCCCGGCGCGAGAGTCTTCCACTCGGGGTGCGCAAAGTAGGAGTGCGTAGCGCCGGTGGCGATGACCAGGTAGTCGTAAGTGATTTGCGACCCGCTGCCGAGCGACACTAGGCGGGTGGAGACATCAATATTCACCACCTCATCCATCAGAACTTCGGTGTTCCGTTGGCGGCGCAAAATAGTGCGGATGGGCTGAGCGATGTCAGCCGGCGACAGAACGGCCAGCGCGACCTGGTAGAGCAAAGGCTGAAAAGTGTGGTGGTTGCGGCGGTCGATTACGGTTACGTCCACTGGAAGATGGCGAAGACTTAACGCAGCATGGAGGCCTCCAAAGCCGCCGCCGATGATGACGACGCGGGGGCGGGCAGGCGCGGGAGCCATTGGCCGATGCTCAGCAGCCTTCGGGGAAACGGGGATCGTCGGTTCTCTCACGTATTGCGCCTCCACCTTGTAGATGCGCCGGGGTCGCCGCCGGTCACAGAGCCTTTTGCCCCGGAGCATGGCTGGAGTCTTAGAGATAGCACCCAGACCCG
>Ga0265338_10003157_pt1 | contig 23525 bp, 19 predicted proteins | sample 42126metaG_FD_193579 | JGI IMG/M metagenome (GOLD analysis project Ga0265338, IMG submission 193579) | Rhizosphere microbial communities from Carex aquatilis grown in University of Washington, Seatle, WA, United States - 4-21-26 metaG | ecosystem: Host-associated > Plants > Roots > Rhizosphere... | reverse complement strand
CCGCTCCTTGTAAAACCGCCGCCCGGTCCGCGCGTCAAAACACGAGACAATCCCCTCCATGTTGCACGAGTAAAGGTCGCCGCCCACGATGACCGGCGTCTGCATGTAGGCCGCTCCCTTGAGCCAGCTCCAGGCGATCTGCGCGTTGTTGGTGGCCCCCGCTGTCAATAAAATATCGCCCGATGCCCCGGCGCGCACCGCGTAAATCGGGCTCCGCGGCCCGTGCGCGCTCATGATGAAAATCAGGTCCCGCCACACAATCGGCGTCGGCACGGGGCAATCGCCGCCGCCCGACAACCGCCAGACCTCCGCGCCCGTCTCCAGGTCATAGCCGCCAATGTGCCTCCAGCCGTTGACCAGCAATTCGGGGCGCGGCCCGTCAAGAATTCCCGGCGTGCTCCATGTCGCCGTATCGTCGCGCTCCGTGCGCCATAGCTCGCGCCCGTCGGAAACATCGAACGCCGCGACGAAACCCTTTGGCACGACATCGCACTGAACAAACACGCGGCCATTGTGAATGATCGGCGAACTGGCAAATCCCCATTCCAGCGACCACTGGTTGGTGTCAAGATGATCGTTATAGACGCTCGGGCTCGCGCGCAGCGTTCCGAGGTCCTTCTGCCACCGCAAATGCCCCTCCAAATCGTAGCAATAAAGCCCCTCCGAGCCGAAGAATGCCACGGCGTTCGAGCCGTCGACGGCCATGCTGCAATTGGCGTGAGTCGCCTTCGGATGCCGCTTGAGCCTGGGCGGGCCCGCGTGCGCCGTCTGCTGCCAGAGCGCCTGGCCCGTTTTCTTGTCAAAACAAAGAACCTGCCACTGCTGCGCGTCGTTGTCCTCGGCCGACTCCGGGTCGCCGTAAAGGCCCACTTTGAGCGAAGCCGTCTTCGTTTGGTTGACAGCCGTCGTGATGAACAGCCGGTCGCCCCAAATCACCGGACTGGAATGCCCAAGCCCGGGAACAGGCGCCTTCCAGAGGATGTTCTGCGATGCGGCGACGTCCCACGCCGCAACTGTGGCGGCGTCGGGCGCAAGGCCCAGCGCGCCGGCGCCGCGAAAGGACGGCCAATCAGCCGGCCCCGCGGCCGCCGCGACGATAGTCAAATATAAAAATAACCCCGAGCTCGCCCTCACACCGTCATGATCTCTTTTTCCTTCGCCGTTAGGTCCCCGTCGATCTTCGCGATATATTCGTCGGTCAGTTTCTGCACTTCCTTCTCCGCCGTTTCCACCTGGTCCTCCGCCACACCCCCGGCTTTGCTTTCCTTCTTCACCGATTCAATCGCGTCACGCCGCACGTGTCGGATGGCAATGCGCCCGTCCTCAGCCATTTTGTGGACGATTTTGACCATTTCCTTGCGCCGTTCCTGGCTCAACTCCGGCAGCACAATCCGTATGATTTTGCCTTGCACCGTTGGGTTGACCCCCAGGGGGCTTTTCTGAATCGCCTTCTCGATCGGATGCACCGTTGTTTGGTCCCACGGTTGGATCACCAGCACCCGCGTCTCCGGCGTCGTGATCCCCGCCAATTCGCGGATGCGCATTTGCGAACCGTACACCTCGACCATGATGTTTTCGACAAGAACCGGCGAAGCTTTGCCCGTGCGAATCCCGCTGAACTCATGCTGGACGACCTGCTCGGTCTTGATCATTTTCTCTTCGGCTTCCAACAAAATATCATCAAGGGCCATAGTCCCGACACTACAGGCCAAACCCGAAAAATCAAAGTGTAAAGTTTCGCCTCCTCGGCCTCCTTGCGGGACTTTTCTCCAATTCCGGCGCCGATGAAGAGTGACCCTGAATTCCCTGCCCTCCGGCGACCCGTTCTGATTTGCTAGGCCCTTCAATTCCCCTGCCTCCCATTCCTCTGCTTTTCTTCAATCGGGCCTTCGCGGAATGACAAAACCTCAGCGCCCTTCTTCCCCCGAGAAGGTCAACTCCCATTAGACCGCTTCGATTTCGACGCTTGTCAAGTCGTTGAAGTCATTTCTATCCAGCGTGAGCAATTTCCTTGCGCCGGATTTTTCAGCCGCCACCGCGTGCAGATAATCGTGGATTCGTCCGCCGCGAACTCCTTTTTTTCGCGCCTCTTTCAGCGCCTTCAATACGTCGTCCGCGGCCAGGTCTTGAAAGTCGAGGTCGGAGGCGAGATTGGCGACGGTTTTCGCCGCTTCGTCTGCGCCCAGGCGAAACGCCAGATTGCCGCCTGTGAGAGTTGAAAACACTTCCGCCAAAGTGTGCGTGCGTGTGAGGCCTCGCTCGCGATGCAAACGGGCGCGCAGCGCCGGGCTAGTGCAGGCTTCAACCACCGCCGAACTATCCCAATAATCGCTCATCGGGCATCGCGGTCCGCGCGGATCGCCGCGCGGATGGATTCCCGGCTGACTTTAACCGGCAGCATCAGGAAGCCTTCCCGGGTGCGAACGGGTTTTATCACAGGAACTTCCTTTTCCACCAATTCCACCACCCGCACGCTTCCGTCCGGCTGACGGGAGGCGTCAAAAGCCGTGCGCGGCGGAAACAACTCAGCAGAACAGATTCGTCCGTTCTTGTCGGCGACCAGTTTCATTATGGGATTATCCCATATCTTTGGGCGGATGCCAATGGCAATTGCGTTTGATGCCGAACCGGGCCATTTGCGGTTCCGGCAGTTCCTATTCGCGCGCGCACAATTGAGGAAAACGAGCCCCGGGCGGACATTGACCGACTCGGCATCATTCATGTATGATTCGTGCATGAGCAAGACCATCACCATCGACGATGATGTTTGCAAGTTGTTATCCTCGCTCAAACAGGACGCGGGAGATTCCTTCACCAAAGTGCTGCGCCGGCACGTCCACAAGCCCGCTGACACCGCCGGCGAATTGCTGGATGCCTACGAAAATGAGTCGCCTCCCAAAGCGGAGCCATTGGCGCTCAAGCGTTTGCTGAACCAGCGGGGCCGCCGATCTGGCGGACGCAAATGATAGCCGACACGACATTCCTGATCCACTTTGCCACCGAAGGAGCGCAGGGCCGGCGGGGCCCGGCGCGCCAGTTCCTGGCCTGCCATCGCCGGGAAATCATCCGAACGTCCATCATTAGCCTGGCGGAAATCGCCGCCGGTTTCGAGAATTCGGCGGCCGCTTGGGATTATTTCAAATGGTGGAAGATCTACGCGCTCCACCGCGGAATCGCAGAAGCCGCGGCGGACGTTGACCGCGAGTTATCCGCAGCCGGGCAGCGCCTTGGAGAAAATGACGGGGGCGCCCGCTTGCCCCTCAGCTCAAACCAACTCAAAGTTAATCAAAGCAACCCAATGCCATAACCGCCAAACCCACCATGTGCGCCAGAACTGTGTTTCCGTGCAAAACCTACCAAAATAATTGCACCCCAACCGGTTATCGTGGTAGGGCGAGGCTCCTGCCGAGCCGTCCCCAATTTGACCGGCGCATTCACTCACACCCGGAGGAGGCGACACCGCCGTCGCCATCGTGAGTTCAATTTCGCCTATAAAGCAGAAATTCGAGGATAGTATCTCAAATCACCTGCCAGACGATTTCCCGGGCGCACCAGTATCCGAACAGATTCGGGCGCGGGAAGCGCTGCGATCAGCGCGAGAGGCTGCGGGTCTTGATCCGCAAGATCTGGGCTCGGTCGTTGGAGGCGACTCGAATTATAACGATTTGGAGAACTGCAATGGAGAGCTTTTTATGTGCGTAAGTCTTCGTGAATTAGCGCTCCTATGCAGCGAGCTTGGTATCCTCCCCCGAAACTCTTTGGATCTGCAGATGCCCCCGACGCGGGCATTTCCATTGCGAACCTGCTTCAAACGACAGCGGAGCATCTCAAGCAGAATGGCCTCACGGTAGAGCAGTTCTCTGACAAGGTCGGATTTGAGATTGGACCGGCGCTTTCGGACTTCAGAGAGGCGCTGGAGCGGAATGTCGACTTTCTTCGGTGGCTTTGCGCGGAACTTCATCTGGATTGGCACGCTGCCCTCCCAAACCTTCGAGAAGTAAATCGGGTTACTCTCCGTTGACGTGTGCTCAAAGCTCAGCGCGCCGAAGCTCACCACGTTATCTCCAGATACCCGCCAGGCCCAATAGAGTTCAATCCCGCGACTACAGCATCAGTGTGCCGCCGGATTTCCGGCCAACGCGTCGTCGGAAGGATCAAAATGGCGAGCGTCCGCCCGGACAAATTCTGTTGATAGCGTATGCTCCGGTCCGTTGTGACAAACGCCGCGAATCCTTCGCGTTCAGCGGCGGACAGCAGATCGCCGTTGGTCAGTTCCGACCAGCCCATTTCAAACGCGGTGGAAACCACGTGCCCAATAAGGGCTGCGCGCAGGGGAACCGGCGTGCCTTGGTCGAAAAGAATTCGCATCGGGGGCGGGAGAAGAGCCCATCTTAAGCCGCGGCAAGGCTTTTCTCCGCGTGCTCCAACACCGTGCGCGCCTGGCCTTCCGTCACGCCAGGAAACCACTCGACAAACTCCTTAACACTCGCGCCCTCCTCCAGATTCTCGAAAAGCGCCTTCACTGGCACACGCGTCCCTTTGAAAACCCAGGCGCCGCTCACTCGCTCCGGATGACGTTCCACTGCCGGACATTCGCTCCAATCCAACATGCTCGAAGCTTACGACGGCCCTCCAAGCTCGTCCAGCCAAACGCCTCCATGCGTGACGCTGCCCGCGATTGGCGTAACCAACGAAATTCGCTCCTGTTCAAAGTTCTTTGATTGGGGCTCCGCCTGCCTTCGCCGCCCAGTGCCTCTGTACCACTACTGGAAGAAGTCTTTCATTTTTGCGAGGATTTTCAAGCGGCCAACTGGGTGAGTTCGTTGATATTAGCTTGGCGGGCGGTGAGCAATGCCGTGATGGTGACAGCGCCTTTTTCGGTCAAAACGTAGCGATGCGTGCCAGCCACTTTTTTGATCAGCCCATGGGCTCGCAGCAAAGCAAACTTTCGGGTGACCGCCCCCGCCTGGCGCCTTGATTCGTGGACTGCGGCTTTTCCTTTAAAAAGCAACGTGCGGATATCGCGATTGCGAAAACCGCTGATTTTAAACTCGCCCCGATTAATAGCTTGGAGCAGCGCCGCGTCCGCCGGAGACCAGGGATTGAGCGCGCGCACTGGCCGCCCCTCCCGCCGCAGCGGTTTGCAAACCTCCTCGGCCCATTGGAACAACGGGATTTTTCCTTCGGTGGCGGAAAGGGCGCAAAGATAGCGCAGATTGGCCGCGTGCGACACCTCGGCTCGGCGTTTGAGATCGACTACCCCTTTACGCAGGATGCGCCACGCCTTTTTGCCATCGCTCTTGGCGCGGCCGTGTGGGCCGGATTGCTTTTCCCGATAAACGCGAAAGTCGCGCGTGCGGTTGATCGTTGTCTCCACTCGCAAAACGCTGCCTTGCTTGTCATACATCTTGATCGAATTGGCGTTGACACTGTGTTTGACGCGAATGCCTTCCGGACGCTGCTTGAGATCACTTACGATTTCTCCTTTGAAGTCCCCTCGCACCCTTCCATGGGCGGCAACCCGATGGCCCAGAAAACGCATCACATCGCCACTGGAAAAGCTGGTGATCGCGTGCCGGACCAATGTGGGGTAAATCTGCTGCAAGGGTTTGGGGCTTTTGAACATGACATCCGTCGCGTATTCGCTTTCTGCGGTGGACCAGAAATAGTTCAACCGCAGCGGCTCACAGATCTCCGGCGCCAAGGGATGATTTTGGCGCAAGATCTCGTCCAGCTTTTGGGGCCAGTTGATCTCCAGTTGTTTATCCATCAAACGTTGTGCGCCAGCCAGATGGCTGATGGCCGTAAAGCAGTTCTCTTTTTTTGCATAGCTCATCCGGTGTGGGTCCATCTGGCGGCGCAGCCATTCCCGTCCGTTGAGGCAAACATGCACGGCGAACGGAAACCAACTCTGCAAGCGCAAATGCATCAGCCCAAACTCCGGATGAAGATGATAGAAGTAAAAGTGCTGGCATTTGCCCGTCTCCAGCCGGAACTCCAGTTTCTTGGTCTGGCGGTTGCCACAGAGAAAATAGGTTCGGCACGGTTCCACACAGCCGAAGACTGCGATCAGCCCCTGCTCCAAGTGATCCTTTTGCATCAACTCGCGCGCGAGAGTTTCTTTGCGAATATTGCCGGAGGCCAGATAACGAAAAGGCCGGCCCGCCACTTCGGCAATGCGCAGCGAGGCTGTTTTGATCCGTTGCGTCAGATTCAAAGCGAACTCCTTAAAGTCTTTGAACAGGAGATTTTTTACTGTCAAGTACGCCTCCATCGTTCGAGGGCAGTACAGCTGGGGCAAGCATCCTTTCAAACGCAGCCGATCAAAACCAGAGAGCACGCCAATGACGTTGGCCTGATTCTGTGTTATAAAAGGGTTGAGAGCGCCGCCGGATAAAGAAGATTTGGTTGCTTTCACACACCAATCTTACCAAATGGCGGCATCTCTCACATTTGGTTGCCGCTTCGCCGCGCTGGGCCTCTGTGGTTCAACTTCAGATATCTTCGGCTAACCCTTACTGAACAACTGAAAAACCAAAAACTAACAAACTGCTTACTTGACCATCCCCAATTCCTTGGCCATGGCCTTTTCCGCCTTCAACTCGTTCACCGTCGCGTCGACTTTCTCTTGACTGAACGCGTTCAGGGTCAGCCCGGAAACAACCTCCAGCTTCTTGCCGTCGCTGTGAACCGGGAACGAGCAAATGATGTCCTTCTCGATGCCGTACGCGCCGTCCGAACAAACGCACACGCTGGTCCAATCGCCCTTGGGCGTGGGGCGAAGAATCGATTTGACAGTGTCAATCGCCGCGTTCGCCGCGCTCGCCGCGCTGCTCGCCTTGCGCGCGTTCAACACCGCCGTGCCCCGTTGCGCCACCGTCGTGATAAACTCCGTCTTGAGCCAATTCTCGTCCGTGATGACCTCCGTCACCGGCTTGCCGTTGATCTTGGCGTGATAAAAATCCGGATACATCGTCGGGCTGTGATTCCCCCAAACCGCCAGGTTGCTCACCGCGCCCACTTCCACGGACGCCTTCTTGGCAAGCTGCGCCTTGGCGCGATTCTCATCCAGCCGCGTCATCGCGAACCAGCGGTCGCGCGGAATTTCCGGGGCGCTGTTCATCGCGATCAGGCAATTCGTGTTGCACGGGTTGCCCACCACCAGCACGCGCACATCCGGCGCCGCGTTCTTTTGGATCGCCTGGCCCTGGCCCGTGAAAATCTTGCCGTTGATCGCCAGTAAATCCTTGCGCTCCATCCCCTGCTTGCGCGGCACGCTGCCGATCAGCAAGGTCCAATTTACGCCCCGAAACCCTTCATCCGGATCCGCCGTCGCCACGATTCCATGCAACGTTGGAAACGCGCAATCCTCCAGCTCCATGATGACCCCCTGGAGCGCCGGCATTGCCGGTTCAATATCAACCAGATGCAGAATCACCGGCTGCTGATGTCCGAACACCTGGCCCGACGCCACACGAAACAAAATCGAATAACCAATGGCGCCCGCCGCGCCAGTCACCGCCACACGAATAGGATTTTTCATAAGCTGAGTTTAAAGTCCGACCCCCAAACATCAAGAACCGAGATTCCCCAACAACGACTTAAGTCAGAAGCGAGCGCGCCGAGGCAGCGCGCCTGGTCGTCAACACTCCGGGTAGTTCACTTACGCGTGAAACCAGCGTCTTTACGAATGACTTCCAACAGTTATGGCGACCTCACCCGATAGAAGCGCTGCAGACTATTCGTGGCCTGTAGATCGGTGAACTCGTAGTGGCCGGAACCGACAGGTGATTCCACGACCGCGCCGAGATTGGACCACAAGTTTAACGGCCAGCCGATGTTCGTGGTGGCCAGCGCCGTGAAGCTCATGTCAGTGAAATTGGTGAAATTGAAACTGGCTGGGTCATTTGCAGCGCGGTTCATGACGGCGAGGATACCCGGACCGGACGAATTATAGACGCCTTCCACGGCGCCAATATCGGCGTAAAGCCCCACCACCCGCGGGAAGCCGCGCTGGTCAGCGGTGAGGCTGGGGTCTATGCCGGTGGCGCAGCCGTCAATGGCGGGTGAGCCGGGCAAGGGCGGCATGGTCTGCGTAGGACCACCGTAGTTGCCCAGCGCGGCCAACTGCGGAGAGCCCTTGAGCACGTTCGCTCCGCTAAAATTGAGGCTGGCGCCATCAACGAGATAAATGTCAAACCCGAAGGATTCGGTGTTGCCGGCGACGATGGAATTGAGAACATTCAATGTCACAGCGGCGCTGGGGGCTCCAGCAACTCCGCCACCAGGGCCATTGAAGGCGGAATTGCCGGACACAGTGCATTGGTTCAACGTCACCGTGCCGTAACCATTGTAAATGCCGCCGCCCCCAGTCGTTCCGGCGCTATTGGCCGCTAAAGTGCATTGGTTCAACGTCACCGTGCCCCCAATGAAATTGTAAATGCCGCCCCAAGCGCCGGCGGAATTGGCTGTCAAAGTGCATTGGTTCAACGTCAGGACGCCGGTGTTGGCGATAGCTCCGCCGCCGGAGTCAGACGAGTTGACGGCATTTCCTGCCAGCGTGCATTGGTTCAACGTCAGCGTGCCGGCGCTATAGATGCCCCCGCCAAAGTAGATGGTGGCCCCATTGGTGATGGTGAGCTGGTTGAGCAGGACTGTCGCACCCGGAATCACTTGAAATATGTTGCTGGCGTTGTTCCCATTGATCGCGATGCCGTTGGATAATGCCGAGGCGTCAATCGCGAGATTCTTGGTTAGATAAATCGGACCCAAAAGCAGCCGAAGAGTGGCGCCTGACAGTGTGTTGGTGAAGGTGATGGTGTCGCCGGAACTTGCGCTATTAACGACCCCCCGCAACGAACCCGGGTGGCCGACAGCATCGCTCCCATCGGTGACCACCGCTACGCCGCCGCAGATGAAGTTGAAGAGCGCGCCAAAACTGATTCCCAAGCTGTTGCTGGCGACGATTTGATAACTGTAGCTTGCCCCCGGAACCAGCCCCACCAGATTGGCGCTCACGCCAACGTCGGCATTGCCCGCCGGCAAGGTATTGGTGGCCGTGTAAAGATTGCTGCTGCCCGCCGCCGCTCCGACGTATGTAAAATAGTATTGAGTGGCCAGTCCGGCGGGATTGATCGTGCCGTTCAGGGTTGCGGTAGCGCCATAGACATCGGTGGCAGCGAGGGTGGCCGCCGCGGCTGCGCTCGCCTGGGTGGTGAAAGTCATGTCCCCGCCGCTCTTCACGCCAATGCCATCGTTGTCGAGGATTCGAAAGTGATACGTCGTTGCAGGATTCAGGCTGGCCAAAGCGACGCTGACACTCGTGGGCGTGTAACCTGGATTCAGCGTGGTGGTCAGGCTGATTAGGCCGTAGTTGGTCGTTGGCCCATATTCAAAATACCAGGTGTTCGTCAGATCGCCGGCGGTGATCGCCCCGTTCACGGTGGCGGCGGTCGCGGTGACATCCGAGGCGGCGAGTGTGGCGGCGGTGGCCGGCTGCACTTCCACCGCGCCGATGTCCGCATGCAAATCCGCGAGGCGGGGAAAGCCCCGTTGATCTGTGGTGTTGGTGACCGCGTCGCTGCCGGCATCAATGGCGGGTGAGCCAAGCAAGGGCGGCATGGTCAGCGTGGGGCCGCCGTAGTTGCCGAGGGGCGCCAGATTGGGCGCAAGGTAGATGCGGCCTGTCCCGCTGGATCCGCCATCATCCAACACATTCTGAACGATGTTCACCCCGCTGTAGGTCAAACTACTATAGTTTAGAATGTCAGAGGCATAAGCGGACGCGTTGTTGGTGGCGACAATGGAATTGAAAAGAAAGGTAAATCCGTAGTTTAAAATGCCGCCGCCGGTATAGGCTGAATTGCCGGCCAAAGTGCATTGGTTGAGTGTCAGAACATCAAAGTCGCTGTCAATGTAAATACCGCCGCCACCGGAGGCAGAATTGCCCGACAAGGTGCATTGATTGAGTGTTTCGGTGGTATTGCCGCTGGTGGAGATGCCGCCGCCAGGGCCGTTGGTGGATGAATTGCCCGACAGGGTGGAGTTGTTGAGCGTCACGGGACCGTGCGTGTAAATACCGCCGCCATAGACGCCGGTCGAATTGCCGGTCAGCATCGAGGTGTTCACCGTCAGCGTGCCGTCGTTGTAGATGGCGCCCCCCGCGGTGGAGCTTGAATTGGCGGCCAGGGTGCATCGGTTGATCGTCAGGGCGGCCGCATTGTAAACGGCCCCGCCACCATAGGCGGAGGAATTGCCCGCCAGCGTGCATCGGTTCAATGTCAGGGCGCTGCGGTTGGAAATGCACCCGCCAAAGGCATTGCTATCGAATCCATTGGTGAGAGTGAGCCCAGTCAGCGCCACCGTTCCCGCGTTGACCTGAAAAATCTTGCTGGCGTGATTCCCATCGATCGTGATGCCGCCGGGCGCCGTCGAGGCGTCAATCGTCACGCTGGTGTTCACTGTCAACGCGCCGCTGGTCAGCAGTATAGTCGCGCCGGACGGGTTCAGCGCAAAACCGACCGTGGAACCGGCGGGCAGGGCCGCCAGAATCGTCCGCAGGGCGCCGGGGCCGGAATCGGCGATGCTGGTGACGACATTGATACTGTCAAAGACCACCCCTCCCAACGTGGCTGCGCCGTAAATGCCACCAGCCCCACGGATGATGAAGGTGTCACCCGCCACGGCGTCCGTGATGTCGAAGAACACCCAGTCGGGATTCCGGTCGTTGAAGATGGCGGAAGCGGTGGCGATGGGGCCATTGGTCTCACCACCGACGCCAGCGTTTCGGACCAGCGTCAGGCTGGCGGCGTTGTAGGCGGCGATGTCCAGATTATCCACCAGCAAGCCCACTCGAATCCTCCGCCCCGCGGCGTTGCCATTGAGGATGAATTGGAATATGTCGGCATTTGTGCCCGGGCCCGGGAACGGGTTCATCGTTCCGGTCGTGAACAGGCCGGGAGGATTGGTCGGATCATCCATCTGGTAGTAACCGTCATTGCCCAGATAGGTGGAGGTGAGGATCCCCGCCGCGCTCACATAACCTGGCAGGACTTGTGTGAGATTCACCAGGTAATAACCATCGGTCCCGAGGACATTATCACCGTCGATGTCGAGCGGTTTGCTGACGCCAGGCGTGCGCCAATCGGAGCCAAGGTTGGTCTGGCTGCCGGCGTAGGAGAGGACGCGGGGGCGGCCAGCCGTTGCGCTCAAGGCGGTGACCAACAACGAAAGCGCTAAAAAACAAAATCTGGGACCCTTGGTTTTCATAAACTTGGATTATCCGAATTAATTCGCAAAGTGCGAGACATTTACTTGATTCGTAATCGCCAGACATCGGAAAAATGAGTGATGGTATTTCAAAAACTGAGGAATTTGATTTAGAAATCAAGACGACGGTTCGATTCCCTTCACCCGCTCCGTCTATTTGACGCGAATTTATTCGCGAGTTTATCCTTGTAACCTCCCGGCTCTTCCCTCATCTTCTGGCCGTTCTGCGTCTCGGGAAACCTCGGTCGCAGCAATATTCCAAACCGAACCACGAACTCTATGCTGACGAGCTTGTTTTTACGCGCCCTCCGTTCCGTTTTGCCGACGCTGCTCGCCCTTCTATTAGCCAGCGCTGCGCAAGCGCAATTCGTTCCCGACGGCGCCACAAAAATCTTCACTGGCGCCACCAACCTTGCCGCCGACCTCACCGTCGGCAACACCGGCCCGAACACCACGCTGATCATCACCAACGGCGGCAGTGTCACGGCGAATAACGGCTATACGGGCGAATCCAGCCAGGCATCGAGCAACAATGTGATCGCCGTGTTGGGGACCGGTTCCAAGTTGACAATTCCCGGCGGGGGTTCTGTGCTGCGAACCGGCAACGACAGCGCGTTCAACAGCCTGCTCATCGAGGGCGGCGGATTTGTGTCCGATGGCTACGGCGTCATCGGGTTTCCGGCGTTTGCGACCAACAACGTGGCGTTCATCACCAACAGCGGCTCTGTCTGGAGCAACAGCGTCCTGTTTATCGGCGAACACGGCTCAGGCAACTCGCTCACGGTAAGCGGCGGCGGACTCGCGCTGGCGACAGCGGCGGGCACAATTGGTGTTGACTCGGATGCCAGCAACAACACAGCGGTGGTGACTGGAGCGGGCTCGCTTTGGAAGGTGAGCGGCCAGCTCAATGTCGGCGATCTCGGTGCCGGCAGCCTCCTGCGCATCGCCGCCGCGGGAACCGTCGCGGCCACGGCGATGGAGCTTGGAAATCAGCCCGGCTCCGTCAGCAACCGCCTGGAGGTGTTGGGCGGGAACCTGTTCGTGACCAATGCCTCATCCAACGCCGTGCTCGAGGCGCACGCCGGCACGGTGGACTTCGAAGGGGGCGTCATCACCGCCGACGAACTGTTGCTGACCAACACCGCCGGCACAGTCCTCTTCAATGACGGCACACTCATCACGCGCTCTGCCATCATTAAGAACAGCCAGGCCTTCGTGGTCGGCGCGAACCCGGGCGCCGACCCTTCGGGAACCGTCTTTGCGAACACCTCGCTCATCACCATTCCCGCGACCGGGACGATCGGCGTCGCCAACCCTTATCCCTCGATCATTCGCATCAGCAGTCTTGCCGGCACGATTACCAAGGTAACCGTGACGGTTTCCAATTTTGTCCATTCCGCTCCCAGTGACGTCGAAATGGCGCTTGTCAGCCCCGACGGATCGGTGGTGATGCTGATCGCGAGTTCGGGCGGCACGACTCCGGTTTCGGGCGTGAACCTGACCTTTGACGATGCGGCGGGAAGCTTTCCACCCACTCCGCTCAGCAGTGGCACGTATAACCCTACGGACTTCCACGGGGGATCGCTTCCAGCGCCTGCGCCACCCGGGTCCGCTTACTCGACGGCCCTAGCCACCTTTGCCGGCCAGAATCCGAACGGCGCCTGGCTGCTTTACGTGAACGACGCGGTGTCTGGAAACAGCGGCCATCTCGGAGCCTGGAGCCTGAAGATTACGACCACGACGCCCGCAGCCACTTGGGACGTGCGCAGCAACGCCTTCCTTTTCACGACAGTCGTTGGGGACCTGGACATTGGCGTCAATGGAAACAATGCCGCGCTGCTGGTCACCAACGGCGCTTTCGTTACGATAAACAACAGTCTCAATCTCGGTGTCAATCCCGGTTCCTATGGCAACGCTGCCGTTATTGGCGCGGGCCATGTCGTCAGCGACGCCAATGTCCAGGTCGGAGCGGGAGGGACGTTCGACACGTTGGTCGTCACTAATGGCGGCAGCTTGACAACCATCGGAAGCTCGACCATCGGGGTCGGCGACTTGTTTGATTCAACCGAGGGCGATAATAACATGGCCGTTGTGACAGGGCCCAATTCGCGGTGGCTCAACAATGGCGCAATCACTGTGGGATACAACGGGTCATTCAATTCCATGGTCGTCAACAATGGTGGGTTTGTGTCGAGCCCTGGTGGGACGATTGGCCAGGGTGAAGGCGGATCCTTATCCCTCGGCGCAAACAATCAGGTGATCGTGGCGGGCGCCAATTCGCTGTGGACCAACAGCAGCCAATTGATCGTCGGCGCCAACGGGCCATCCAGTACGCTGCAGGTCAACAACAGCGGGACGGTGCGGGCAAATGGCGCAGTCATCGGCGTGGGATCCTCCATCACCGGCGCTCAACTGAGCGTGGGCGGCGGGGCGCTCACCGTGACTAACGCCACCGCCAACGCCGTATTGAACGTGCTCCGCGGCAGTTTGGCCCTCAACGGCGGAGCCATCACCGCCGACCAGTTGCTGGTTAGCAACGGGAGCAGCAGCGTTTTCTCCTTCACCGACGGCAGACTCACCACGCGCGCGGCCACCATCAGCAACGGACAGGACTTCCTCGTCGGCGCTCTCGCCGGCACAGGCGCGGCGGGAACCGCTTTCACCAATGGCGCATCCATCTCCATTCCTGCTCCTGCCTTCGGGACCCTCGGCCCGGGCGCGCCGTATCCATCCGTCATCAATGTCTTCAACCTCGCAGGCTCCGTGGTGAGCGTCACGGTGACAGTTTCCAACTTTAATCACACATACCCCCGCGACGTGGACCTGGCGCTGGTCAATCCGGACGGCGTGGCGGTGGAACTGATGTCCTTCGCCGGCGGCGGCAATCCAGGCGTTTCGGGAGTGACCCTGACGTTTGATGACGCGTCTGGAAATCTGCCGCCAACTCCACTCGCCAGTGGGACCTATCATCCCTCCAGCTTCCGCGGTGAATCTCTTCCCGCGCCGGCGCCGGCCGGGCCGTACGCCACCAACCTCGCCGCCTTCGCCGGCTTGACTCCGAACGGCGCATGGTCGCTGTATGTGAATGACGCTGGCCAGGGGGACATTGGCGCGCTCGCCAACGGCTGGAGCCTTAAAATTGTGACTGCGCCCGCCGCCGCCTGGGACGTGCGCAGCAACTCCACACCCACAACCGTGGCCAATGCATTGGACATTGGTTTCGGAGGTCCCAACGCCGCGCTGCTTGTCACCAACGGCGCAACGCTCTCCGTGGGTTTGGGCGCTGACGGAACTACTTCCTCCGTCCTCGGCGCGAATCCCGCCTCCTCGAACAACGTCGCGATCATCGCAGGGCCAAATTCCCTTTTGGCCAACGCCGGTCAATTAATCGTGGGAAGCAACAGTCCGCTCAACACGCTCCTCATCACCAATGGAGGCCGGATAACCGGCGCCGCGGTTTTAATTGGCGGCGGATCCCTTGCCAACAACAATCAGGCGATCGTGACAGGGGTCAACTCGTTGTTGACAAACAACTCGTTCCTTGACGTTGGCGTCGGCGGATCGTTCAACACTCTGCTTATTTCCAACGGCGCCACGGTGCAGGCGACCCAGGCGTTTGTGGGGCTCAATTCAACCTCCACCGGCAACCTCCTTACGGTTGCTGGCGGAACACTTGCCTTGAGCGGCGGCGCCGGCCTGCTGGATGTGCGCCGCGGGCAGTTGATTTTCAACGGCGGCGACATAACCGCCGCCCAGTTGAAAGTCACCAACGCGCAAGGCGCCTTTACCTTCAACGCGGGCGACCTGGACGTTGCCATGGCGACAGTCAACAATAGCCTGCCCTTCATCGTCGGCGATGGCTCCGACGCGGCGAATTATTGCATGAGTTCCGGGGGTGGCCTTCATACTTTTGCCAACGGCATCACCATCACCAATCACGCGATCATTACCGGCGCCGGAGTCGTCGGCGGCGCGTTGACCATCGCTCCAGGCGGGACGCTCTCGCCGGGAGAGGCCAACATCGGCGCCATCAGCTTACAGAATTCACCGGCGCTTCAAGGCGGCGCCTTCATGGAAATCAGCAAGAACGGCGCCCTGAGAAACAACGATTTGCTCCAGGTCTTGAGCCATCCCCTCGCCTACGGCGGCTCGCTGACCGTCAGCAATCGCGGCCCAAGCGCGCTGGCTCTTGGCGACAGTTTCCAGCTTTTCGCCGCAACCGGCTTTTCTGGCGTCTTCTCCCCCGTGACTCTGCCGGCGCTTCCGGCGGGACTGATGTGGAGCAACAGCCTGCTGACCACCGGAGCCATTACTGTGGTGGCCAGGACTTCGCCCACCATCAGCGCCGCCGTGGCCACCGGCGCGAATTTGAGCTTCAACGTCACCGGCGGTTCCCCGGGCGCCCCATGGAGCCTCCTGACGAGCGCCGACGTGGCGTTGCCCCTCTCAAGTTGGACCACCATCGGCGCCGACAACTTTGACTGGCTCGGCAACGTCAGCCTGACCAACGCCATCAGCGCCAACGAAACAAGCCGCTTCTTCATAGTTTACGCTCCCTAAGCGGCGTCCAGCGGCACGGTCCAGCGGGGCTTCCGCATCCCCGTAGGCATCACATTACTTTGAAATGAAATGACACCGCCTGAAAAACTTGCGGCCTTGCTTGCGGAGAGCAAGACTTTGATTCCACCCAAGGACTCGGCGCGGCTTTGCAGCATCTACGCTGAAGCCGCCACGTTGGTGGACCGGAAGGAGAAGCCGAAGAAGTGGGCGGCGTTCCGGATGATGTACGGCCAAGCGGCGGACCAAACTGACCCGCAAGGAGCCTTGCAAGCTTTCCGCGAAGCGTTGCCCTATTGGGACCCGGCGCTAGACCAGGCTGCCTGGGCCACGTGCAAGTTTTCCATCGGTTGGACGATGTCTTTACTTGGGAAGATTTCGCCCCCGGAAAGCGAGGAAGTAATCGAGTGCCTGGAAGCGACGATCGGCGATTTCCCTTTTGCTTCCTCTCTCCTCGCCACGTATTACTCGGCCCGCACCTTAGGCGATCCGCTCGATAATTGGAAAAAACAAGTTCACTACCTGGAATTCGCCCTCGGACAAGTTTCGCCAGGAGGCGACCCGGTGCAATGGGCAACCTTGAAGAATACTCTGGCCGTCGCCTTAACGCGAGAGCCTGATGGCGACTTCGCGAAGGCTGCCGAAACCCGGATCCTTTACCACCGGGAAGCATTGGCGCTTTTGGCCCCTGCGGCAACCCAGGCTGGCTCCGTGGCGCAAGACCGCTGGATCAAGATTTGTGTGGACACAAGCGACGCTTATTTGAGCCGAGTGGGAACAAATCCGGCGGATGACCGCAAAACAGCCGAACAATATGCGCACGCTGCCTGGCAGGCATGCAGCCCTTTGACCGCAAAAGACACCAGAGTCCTTGCCACCATGGGCCTCGCCCGGGCTTTGCTGAACGAAGACGCGGCCGGCTCCAAAGAGCGCTGGACGCGAGCGCTCGCTCTTTGCGGGGAGTTGGATGGCCTGATCGACCCAATCTCTCAGCCGGCGATCGCCGCGACCAACCAAAAGTTCAAAGCGTTGGCTCATCTAAAACTCATGGAAATGGGTGAACCCGGCCACTTGGAGGATCTGGTCAAGGCTGCGGATTCCGCCTATTCACTGGTTCATACCCTGTATCCAGATCTGTCCCGGACCGTCATGCAGTTGGCGGCGGAAGCCCTTTTCGTGGTGCGTGATTTCATTCGCGCAACGGGCTATCTGCAGCGGGCCGTCGAGGCGGGCGAGACTCTTTTACAGCAAGCCACAAGCCGCGCCGGACGCTTGGAGCGCATCTTTGATTTGCAGGATTCCTACGCGCGCCTCGCATATTGCCTCTTTCAAGCCAAAGACCTTGGCAAAGGGATTGAAGCGCTGGACGCCGGCAAAGGGCGCTTGTGGCGGCCAGCGAAATTATTCGCCACGTTCGAGCAAATGAGAGCTTTGACGCCCAGAGGCGGGGCGCTCCTGTTCCCAACATTTGCCCCGAAAGACGGCGCGGTGGCAATCATCACCGAGCGCGGCGGCCAAGTGTGCCAGCTCCCGGGATTCGGGCGCGAGCGATTGAAGGAACTCTTATTGGGAGACGTGCAAAATCCCGACAGCCAAAGTTGGATCAGCCGGTATCTCTTTCGCAATGCCTATCCAGATCGCTGGCGCGCCGCGATTGATGCCGTGGGCTGTGTGCTGTTCGATATTCTGTGGTCGCCGCTGCTGCCGGCGCTCAAGGAAGTGGGAATTCAGGATGGCGCCGAACTGGTGTGGTTTCCACAGGCGGGTCTTGGCGTTGCGCCCCTGCACGCTGCATGGAAGCAGGACGGCGAAAAGCGCCGCTGGATCTGTGAATCGTATGCGATTCGTTACTCGCCCTCCGCCAGTTCGCTGATTGAGAATGCGGCAAGAGCAGCAGCCGCAAAAGAGCGCAGAGTTCTGCTTGTCTCCGATCCCGCCGGCGATCTTTCCAAGAGCGAGTTGGAATCCGAATGGGTCCGGCAGAGCCAGACACCCGGTAGCGTAACGCTGCTGGCCGGCGGCGCCGCCCTCAAGCAGACCGTGATGGCGGAGCTTGCCAATGCCACCCTGGCCCATTTTTCGACCCATGCGGTTTTTCGCATCGACGATCCGTTCAAATCGAACTTGCTCATGGCGAATGGTGAGACGCTTTCGCTCGAAGAGCTGTTGCCGCTCATGGAAAAATCGCCTCTCACCGAGGTGATTCTCTCCGGGTGCGAAACCGCCATGGCCCAAGTGGCGCGTCGGCCCGATGAATTCCTCGGATTCCCGGCTGCCTTCCTCGAACATGGCGCCGCGACCGTGATCGCCACGCAATGGCCGGTGGATGATTGGGCGGCGGCGGCGCTCGTCGGACGCTTCTATCGGGAGTGGCCCGGCAAGACAGCGGCCCAAGCCATGCGCGCCGCACAAAACTGGATGAGAGACGTGACGGCGGATGAACTATCCGAGCTCTTGCGCCCATTGAAAAGCGACCCGGGGCCTGTTGGAGCCATCGCGGCCGAACAAAGAACGTGGCTGATGGGGTTTGATCCCGAGGGGCGGCCGTTTGCGCATCCATTTTTTTGGGCCGGCTTTACAGTCTCGGGGAACTAAACTACGGTTACTCTTTATGCCAGACGCACTGCGACAATTGGCTTTGATTGACACGCTGCTCGCGAACTGGGATCTGATCCGACTGCGTATAGGGCCTCTTTCTCCAGCGCTCGCCCGGGAGTTTATCACGCTTGGCCAGAAGCTTGGCGCTGCCACCGCCATCAGCGAGATGACAAGGATTATCAATGACCTCCTGGATTTGACAAAAGAGACCCCGGCCGCCAGTTATGTGCGCGAGCTGATCGGACGCGCCAGCTTCGGCGAGGCGCCCTCCATGCGAGGACCCCGGGTTTCGGGGCTGGTCAATCCAGACATCGAGGCAATGATCGAGGCGCCTGCTCAGGCGCAGGAAAGCGGCGCGAATCTTGGCGCCGTATTGGGTCTAAGTTCGGCCTTGCCTCTTGGCGTGGAGCAAGCGCCCGTTTTCTTTGCCACCAACAGAAAGCCCAACGACGGCGCCGCAACGGGATTTTCCGGCGATATCGCCGCCCTCACCTCTTACGGTCTGGCGTCAGTGACCATTCCAACGGGCATCCATCAGCTTGGCAAATTGGAGGCGCCGTCATGGTGGAATTGCCTTGCCAACAAGAAGGATCAGGAAAAGTACTTTACATTGGGCGCCCTGGAGGGGTTGAAACAGGCTGAATTCGCTTCGCGGTTGGAAAGCGCCGCGCAAATCGCCGGGACAAAGGAACTGCTGATCTTGCTGCACGGCTACAACGTCACATTCGAAGAAGCGGCGTTGCGCGCCGCGCAGTTCGCGCACGATTCCAAATTCCGCGGCATCGTCGTGTTGTTCAGTTGGCCTTCTCAAGGCTCCCTTCAAGGCTACGCTGCCGATGAAGATCGCGCGATGGCCTCGGGCGACAGACTGGCAGCTTTTCTTGGAGCCTTGGAAAACGGTCCCTGGCAGCGCGTGCACCTGCTGGCGCACAGCATGGGGAATCGAGTGATGCTGGCGGGACTCGCGGACAATCCGCGGCCCAGGCTGCCGTTGGGACAGCTTGTTTTCGCCGCGGCCGACGTCTATGTGGCGGTCTTTGAAGAGAAATTCCCGAAGCTGCAGAATGCCGGGAAACTTTCGGCCACCTCTTACGCCTCGAAGAAGGACCGTGCGCTTTGGCTCTCCAGTCTCCTCCATAAGGGGACGCGCGTGGGCATCGTCGAGGGCGCTCCCTACGTGACAGACAACTTGGAATCCATCGACGCCACTTCGGTTGACAGGGGCATGCTTGGACACGGTTACTGGTCGGACCAACGGGTGCTGATCACCGATTTGCAGAGGCTCCTGCAGGACGGTCTCTCCGCCGACCAACGCCAACTCGACCGGATTGGCAAGTATTGGGCGTTCCCCAAATAGCATTGCAGCGCACGGGAAATTGCGCCGGGCAGTCCATTCTGGCGCGAAAAATCCTGGCCCCGATTGAATCAGCCCTGGTTGCGGGTTCGATTGGCGTCGGAAAGCGTTTGACGAACGGCTTGGGGCTTCATAAATTGTCCGTCCCTTGGCTTCCAAAGTAGCTCAATGGTAGAGCACGCGGCTGTTAACCGTGTGGTTGTAGGTTCGAGTCCTACCTTTGGAGCCATTTTTGTTTGGCCCTCAAATTCAAGGACTTAGCGGTGCGGGGGTGGTGGTAAAACCGTCGAATGCCAGCGAAAATGCCAGCAAACTGAGGGGCTTTTGACCTCTGCGGCACATTTCGGCATATCCGAGTTTATCTCGCTCACGGCTCGCTAGCGGAAAGTCCCAAGGTCTTCGTATGCTTGTATTCATGGAGAAAACTGTGAAACAGGCGTTCAGATTATTTCAGCGCAAGCGTGACGGATATTTTTACGTTGAGAACAACGATACGGGCGACCAGCGGAGCCTTGGAACGAAAGACAGGGCAACCGCCAAACTCCTTTTTGAAGCGGAGAACAAGGCCCGGCGTGAGCCAGCGTTGAACCTCGAATTCGCCCGCATTCACGCACGGGCGGCAGACCCAAAACTCGCCACACGCACATGGAGCGAGGCAATGGAAGAATTAAGCCGTCACGGCCAAGCGCAGAGCCAAGCGCGGTGCCGTCGAGAAATGGCATCGAAACCATTCAACGGAATCCGTGATAAACCCATTATGACAACAACCGCCGAGGATTTGAAAGCGGTATTAAAGCGCGGTGGAAGCGCAACCAACAACTATCTTCGCCGCCTTCACAATCTCGCGGTGGATAATCGCTGGTGTTTCGGGGCAATCATTCCACCCAAGCAATGGGAAAAGCCCGCCAGGGCCGAAAAGCGCGGCATTACGCTGGACGAGCACCGCAAGATTATCGCAAACGAGCAGAACGAGGAGCGGCGGAATTACTATGAATTCCTATGGCTCATCGGAGCAGCGCAAACCGATGCGGCGTTAATGACGGCGGAACGGGTCAATCGAGAAACCAAAGTCTTGTCGTATCAGCGAATGAAAACGAAAGAATGGTGTTTCCTGCAAGTGGGCGGGTCGTTGGAAGCCCTGCTAACGCGATTGCCGAGACAGGGCTTCTTGTTTCCCAGAATTGCGATGCTGTCAGATTCAGAGCGTTCAGCGGAGTTTGCCCGCCGCCGTCGCCTGCTCAATCTCAGCGGCATATCGTTGCACAGTTATCGGTACGCTTGGGCGGAGCGTGCGGCGGAAGCCGGATATTCGGAACGACACGCACAAGCGGCGTTAGGACACGCCAGCAATGTCGTTCATCGGGCTTACGCCAAGAAGGCACATATCATTTGCCCGCCATTGGAGAGCGAAGGAAACAAGATAATTCCATTTCAGCCCGTGCCTTTCCTGAATTCGGATTCACTCAGACAGGCTGCCTTGTGAGTCACCGACAACGGATGCCTGAGCCGCTCCGTTGTCTTTCTTCTTGTCTTTCCAATGGTCGTAAAGGGCTTGGGTCGCTTGACTGAGCCACTTGGGGTCGTCGGCGCATCTCTCAATTTCGCACGCCGCAAAATGTTTGACCGCATTCGGTATCGGTTTGCCAAGTGGTTTGAGCAGCCTTACCTTGACCAAAATCGGAATCTCGTGCTCCCGCATTCCGAGCAAGTCCGCAACCTGCTCTGACACCAGTCTGGCGGGCAGGCGTGGCGCAAGAAGTATGCTTTTGACTTCCGAGTTTGTTTGGCTGTTGCCCATATCCAATTTAACAAAGAACTTGGCACTATGTCAATAGGAATGTTTTTTCATCCTGTTTTATTTTGGGTGCGGGAAAACTGGATTCATTTTATTTCGGGTCTTCTGTCGTGCGGACGTTTTATCGCTTTATTTCGGGACGCAAATGAGAGACAGGTAAGGGTGGCTTATTATGAAAACTTTTCATTTTATTGTTTTTTATAACTGCGGGCGGGCCTAAATCGTCTTAAATACTGAAATCCGTATGGAAAACGACGCTTGCCGAATTCATTCGGGGTCAAAATTACCGAGGGGCTATTCTTTCGCAGGGGTAAAAGCAAAAGGGTAGGCCGCGTGAACAAACAACGCGCGACCTACCCAAAGGCTGGGACTTGGAAGTATCCCCGCTTTGTGTCCCCTCGGAGAGTACCGATTATGAAACGGAACCGAAGGAACCGGAGACGTGCTGCCCATGCCTTGTAGATTATGAGGAGCGAGCCACAAGACCCGCCCAAAGTTAGTATCTCACGTCGAGTTCAATCCTAACTTGACCTTGTGTCTTCGTCCCGCCATAGGCACAAAACGACTTTGTCGCAAAGCATGTCGGCATCTTAAGTTGAAGATGGCTAACGCCGTCTTTAATGCGTTCATTGATAACCTTCTCGCTCTCCCCGTCGATGTCGCTCACTTGCACGCTAAGTTTGGCGATGTTGGCGTTAAACTTGGCGATGTGGCGGCGGATTCGTTCAGTGCTATTCGTCACGATACCGGGATGCGAAGCGGCATACTTCTCCAATTCAGAATGGATGCTTGCAATCATTTGGTCAGGGTCGCGGCTCCCGTATGTATCCATCACCATTTTGAATGATGCGTCATTTCCGACCGTCGAGGCAAACGATTCAAAGCGTTTTGTGAGTTGAGTAACTTGGTTGTCATTCATGCCCGAATCTTCCCTGAGTGAGCGGGCGAGACGCTCGGAGTAGTATGGGGTAAGGTCACTTGTGGTCATCTGATTTAACTTTCGTCAGGTTCGTATTCGTCGTCGGCGTCAGGCTCAACGGCTTGACCAAGCTTTTTCCGAGCGGCGTCTTGGACAGCATCGCTCTTTTGTTGCGCGGCTATTCTATCCTCATCCGTAATGAACTTTGGAAACGTAACTCTTGGCGACTCGTTGAAGGTTTTGCCCGCGTCGAGCGGATTGTATCGTGATTTTGACATAATTGTTAATTCCAGACGTAAATTTCATCGTCGTAAACCAAGCTTTCCTGCTTGGATAGTTTTCCCCATTCCGTCATCTTGCGCGTCCAGAGTGTGAAAAGATTAAGAACAGAAGCGATGTCGAGTTCCTTCGGGGCGGTCTTGGTTAAGGTTATCGCGTCATTCACCGTAAACCCGTGCCGATACTGATTGACCAACCTTTGGGCAACCCACAGCATGAAGTCTGATACGCTACTATTTGCTCCGCTGTCCGCCTTCGCTCCCGCAGTCGGGAGCCATTTGATGAATCGGGCGGCGCACTCCGCGTTGCTTGGCAATTCTCCATTGGTAACGCCTACGGTTGGTTGTTTCGCTTTTGATTTTGGCATAAGATTATTTCGTTTGGTTGTTAATCATCGCGAGCACTTCGTCGTAACTTACGAGGATATTTCCGTGATGGTTGAATGCAGTAAGCTTTTTTTGGTTTATGAGTCTGACAACATCCTTTTTCGTGATTCCGAGCATGGAGACTGCTTCTTTCGAGTTCACGAGGAGATGTGTTTGTATTGGAGCGGCGGGCATAATGGTTACTTCGTTGTTTTCAACGATTGCGCGAGGGCGTTGACAGACTCCGCGCTTATCAGTTGGTGCCTAAGAGCGTGTTTTAAAAATGGGCAATTCATATTGACGCAAGCCGTCTAACCATAAGGCGAATCATGCAAATTCGTATTATCGCCTCGCTATGATCCAAGCGCACTTCATAATCCCGGCAAAGCC
>Ga0265338_10003156_pt1 | contig 23525 bp, 10 predicted proteins | sample 42126metaG_FD_193579 | JGI IMG/M metagenome (GOLD analysis project Ga0265338, IMG submission 193579) | Rhizosphere microbial communities from Carex aquatilis grown in University of Washington, Seatle, WA, United States - 4-21-26 metaG | ecosystem: Host-associated > Plants > Roots > Rhizosphere... | reverse complement strand
TCGCTTACAGCAAGCTTGCGGTGGCGCCCGCTTCCGCGCCGGGCGATGGAGATCTCCAGGTCTCGTTTGAATTGGCCAACACCGGCGGACGCGACGGCGACGAGGTGGCGCAGGTCTATGTCCGGCGCGAAACCTCCAGCATCGCCACGCCTGTCAAAGAATTGAAGGCGTTCGCCCGCTTCCATTTGCGGGCGCAGGAATCCAGGGCCATGACCATTGCCCTCCATCGCGCCGATCTCGCCCTCTGGGGCGCCGCCCGGCAGTGGAGCGTCGAACCTGGAGAGTTGACTATAACCGTCGGCGGCAGTTCCGCTTCCGGCGCCTCGACGGAGTTTCATCTGCAATGACGCTGCCAAACACAGTGTCGAAGTCATTTGCGCCTGGTAGGGCGAGGCTCCTGCCGAGCCAGGACACCTCTGGCGCCGGCGGCTCGGCAGGAGCCTCGCCCTACCCTCGTTTCCGGCATGCGATGCGCATCTGCTGCGCGTGCGCCGCGCTTTGCCTGTGGCGACCGCTGGAGGCCGGTGCGGCCATCGGCGCGACCACTCCCTTCGTTTGCGTTGAGGGTGAAGTTGGCTATCTTGGCGGCGGCGCGGCCGTCGTATCTTTGACAGCTCCGCCGGATGATCCCTACTCGAGCGCTGTTCTCGAAGCTTCCGGCCACGCCTACGCGCAACTCACTGGCGCCGGCCAGTTCGTTCAATGGACCAACAACACCGGCCAGGCCATCACCGCTCTCAACCTCCGCTCGTGCATTCCCGACGCCCCCGCGGGCGGCGGCATCGCTTCGAGCATCGGCCTCTATGTCAACGGCGCCTTTCGCCAGGCTTTCAGCGTCAACTCCCTGCAAAACTATTGCTACGAAGGAACCAACTACAACGGCCAGATTGACAAGAATCCCGCCGACGGCAATCCGCGCGGATTCTGGAATGACACCCATGCGTTCATTAGCGGCGCCGCTGTCGCGCCCGGCGACACCATCCGCTTCCAGGTGGATTCGTCCAACACGGCGGCGTTCTACGACATCGATGTCGTCGATCTTGAAGCGCCGCCGCCGCCTTCCGCGCAGCCAACGAACTCGATTTCGATCACCCAATACGGCGCCATTTCCAATAATATTAATTTTGACAACACGTCTGCCATCAACAACTGCTTCGGCGCCGCGCGCGCCCAGAAGAAATCCGCATGGATACCGCCAGGCGTGTTTTATTTCAGCGCCATCCACGGCGGCCTGAATGCCTCGGGGATAGCCATCGCCGGCGCCGGGCCGTGGTATAGCGTCCTCTATCGCCTCACCCCGCAAGGCAACACGCAAGGCGTCGCGAACATCATCACCACCTCCTCGTGCGTGTTGAGCAACGTCGCGCTGGATTGCAACGGCTCCAGCCGCGCCGGCAGCAACAACAACGGCGCCGTCAATTTCAGCGGGACCAATTGGCTCGTGGACAATGTCTGGATCCAGCACGCCACCTCCGCCTTCTGGTGCGCCGGCGTCAACGGCGTCGCACGGAATTGCCGCGTCCTGAGCGTCTGGTCCGACGGCGGCAACTTCAACAATGTGCAGAGCGACGATGGCATCGGCATGAATCTTGTCTACTCCAACAATTTCGTGCGCGGGACCGGCGACGACGCGATGGCCATCAATTCCGTCAACTTAAACGTGTTCGGCTCGACGACCTATTATTACACGATGATGAGCAACATCACGTATGTCAATAATACAGCCATCGCTCCGTGGGGCGGCAAGTGCATCGGCCTCTACGGGGGCGCCGGCGACCTTTGCGCCAACAACCTCCTCTGCGACACGGCCCGCTACCTCGGACTCGGCGTCATGAAATTCGGCGTCAACGGCTCGGACCTCGTTTCCGCCGTTGTCACCAACAACATCGTCCTGCGCTGCGGCGGCAACGGCTACAACCAGCAGCAGCAAGGCATGATGATTGGAAACGGCGGCGACGGCCAAAGTGTCGGCGCGGTCGCCAACGCCTATTGCGCGTGGAACTCCATCATCGACGCCCTCTACGACGGCGTGGGCATCTCGACCAGCACGAACATTATTTTCGAGCACAACACCATCATCAGCCCCGGCATGGACGGCGTGGCTGTCGGCGCGCCGGACCTTGGCTCCGGCGTCACGGGCTACGCCGTGTTCAACAATAATGTTCTCTCCAACCTGCCCGCCGGGCGCGCCGGCTTTGTCAACTCCGCCCCCGGTTACGTCAGCGGCGGCGTCGGAAACATCGGCTTCACAGTGCCCGGTCCGCTGCCTAACCCGTGGCTCGACCAGGACCTCGGCTCCGTCGCCGCCGTCGGGGGAGCGAGCTGCAGCAAGTCCACATTCACGGTCGCCGGCTCCGGGGCGGACATTGGCGGCGGCGCCGACGCCGGCCATTTCGTCTATCAGAGCGCATCGGGCGATTGCGCGATTGCGGCGCGGGTGTTGACGGAGGAACTTCAAACTCCCGCGGCGAAGGCCGGGCTGATGATGCGGAGTTCGCTTGACAGTTCCGCGATGGAAGCCTCGATTCTTGTCACGCCCGCGCACGCCGTCCTCTTTGAAACGCGCGACGCTTATGGCGGCTCGACTTCCATCGCCTTCACCCAGGCTCCGCCCTTTCCCTGCTGGCTTCGCCTCACGCGCGCCGGCGATTCTCTGAGCGGCGCTTATTCCCTCAATGGCGCGGCATGGACCGCCATCGGTTCACCCGTCGCCCTGGGCATGACAGCCAAAATCGAGATTGGGCTGGCGGTCGCGAGCGGGGCGGACGGCGCGCTTTGCTCTGCGATGTTTGACAACGTCGCGGCGCCCGGGGCCTCTTATCCGGGCATTCGTTGGGAAGGCGACCTGATCGCCAATTTGCAATCCGCTGACCTCTCGCCAGCCAGTTCGATCTGGACCAACCGCGCCAGCGGCGCGTCGTCCGTCGGCAATTTCTCGCGCGCGGTGGGCAATTTGAATGTCGCCACGCTGCCGTGGAATGCCACGCCGGTCAAAGCGCTCAACGTCGCCACCAACGTGCGCAACGCCGTGGTTTCGGCCCTGCCCGTCCCGGCGTCCGTTTCCGGTGACAACCCCGTCTCCGTCGAAGCGTGGATTTATGCGACGGCGGTCAACCAACAAAATAGCTGCGCTGTCGCGTATGGCATCCAGGGCGGCCCCGGCGCCCCGCAGGAAGACCGCGAATTTAATTACTGCACGCCTTGGGGCGGCGGCGGCGTCTCCGGCGACTTCGGCGGCTACGACACCGCATGGCACACCACGCCGGCCCCCGGCGCGTGGCATTACCTGGCGTGGACCTACGACGGCGCCACGGTAAAGCTCTACCTGGACGGCGCGCTGGACGCCTACAACAGCCCGGCGGCGCCCTTGGAAACTCCCGCCACGGTCCTCGCCGTCGGCGGCGGCCTGGACGTCGCATCCAACCTCAACGTCGACGGGTTTCAGGGATACATTGCCGCCGTGCGCGTCGAGACCGGCGTATTGACCGCCGCCGATATTGCCGCCAATTACGCCCTGGGCCTGGTCGCCCAACCGGTGTCTGTCAGCCCATTCGCCTTCAATTTCCAGACAACCGCCGGACATTTGCAAATAACCTGGCCGCAAGATCACACCGGCTGGCATCTTCAGGTCCAGACCAACAGCTCTGGCGGCGGCCTCAACGGAAATTGGCTGGACGTCCCCAATTCAAACCTCACCAACCGGATGACGCTCCCTCTCGATTCAACCAACGGCAGCGTCTTCTATCGCCTGGCCTTTCCATGAAAACCCAAATAAAGCGCGCGTTGGAGAGGCTCTCCGACACGGCATTAGAATCATTTCATTGACATAGTATTGTCATTAGTCATGATAAAGTCCGATTTAATGGCAGGTCCAACCAGGTTTATCATTCGTTTGTGGGTGGCGCTGAATTTGTTCTCGCTGATTCCGCCCGCGTGCGCTGACGTCCGCGTTTTCGTTCAGGGCTCCAACGGGCTGGCATTTGTCAATTACCAAAGCTCCGGAGGCGAAGTCGTCCGGGCTTTTGCGTTGGATGTCACCGTCGACCGCGGCCAGATCCTCGGGGTCACCAATTACTTTCGCGGCCCATGCACGGCGACGGCGCAGGGGTACGGGATCTTTCCGGCTTCGTTTCGAGATAATGTAACGGTCGTTTCCGGTTCAAACGCGAATTGGAGCGTTCCCGCTTACAGCCCGTTGGCTGTCGTGGCCGACAATCCCGCCGGCACGCTGCCCGGCCTCAACTCCGCCGGCGTCACGTTGGAATTCGCCGCGCTCTGGGACGCTTCGATTGCCGCGGCCTTCCCGCCCTCGCAAGGAACGCTGTGCGCGCTGCAACTGAGCCAAACGGCAACTGTCTCCATCGCCGCGAACGCCAGCCGTGGCGCCATTTTGGCGTCCCCTCCTGAATTGCCCCTGACCACGCATTTTACCGGCGCGCTGGTGGGGCCAGCCATCACCGGCGCGACTGCGACGAATGGCGTCGTCACGGTCGTCTTTCAGGGCGGCGAACTGGAAACGGCGCCAACTGTCAGCGGGCCCTGGACGGGAACAGGGATGCGAAACGGAGCCTACACCGAAACGCCCGGAACCAACGTGGAACGTTTCTTTCGTGTGCGTTATCACTGAAATAGGAACCGCAGATTTATGAATCGATTCACCGCCTTTATTCTCGCGATTGCGGCGGCGGCATTGGGCTTCTGTTCAGCGCGGGCAGACATCACCAACAACCTGGTGGCGTATTATAACTTCGAAGGGCTTGGCGGCCTCGTCGGCGAAACGGTCGTGGATCAAACCGGAAACGGCCACGACGGAATTTGCCGGCGGGACCAGAATACGCTCCGGGCGCCGACGCTTGTTTCTGGCGCTAAGGGTGGCGCCGCGTTGAGCTTCGACGGCAGCTTCTACGTGCAGATACCCAACCATCCGGACTTTAATATCACCGACGACATCACCCTTGCGGCGTGGATTTCGGTGGATTCTTTCGACCAGGATTGGCAGACGATGTTCTGCCGGGGCGACTGGTCATGGCGCTTGCACCGGTCCGGCTCGAGCGACTATGCCGCGTTTCACATGACGGGTCTTGTCAATGGACCCGGCGGGGCCGATGGACAAACCACGAATATCCGCCTCCCAAAGCGATGGCTCCACTTGGTTGGGACTTATAAAAACGGCGTCGGCGCCAAGCTCTATATTAATGCGGCGCTGGAGGCATCGAATTCCTCCGTGAGCGGATTGATTAATACATCGGGCTCCGATCCGGTGACGATTGGCGCCCAAATCGACAACGGAGGCTTGCGACGCCAATGGAAAGGGCAAATTGATGAGGTGCGCCTATACAACCGGGCGCTCAGCGCGTCGGATATTTCCGAGCTTTACCAGTTCTCGCCCACCAATTTCAACAGCCGCCCATCGGTCACGGTTTCCGGCGATCTCGTCTTCAACTATCCGACCAACGTTCAACTCTCGGCGACAATCACTGACGATGGATACCCGCTGCCCCCCAATCCCGCCGCGCCCAACCCGGCGGATCCGCGGCAGTTGCGCTGGAGTTGGTCGTCCGTTTCCCTGCCCGCTGCCAGTTCTGGAGTGAAGTGGTCGGGCGCGGCCACCAACGGCCAGGCGTTCACCTATCAAGGCTCGCCCAATCCGCCGGGAACCGTTTTCACCTGCAACCCGACCGCTAGTTTCGACGCGCCGGGCGTGTATACGTTGCGCCTCACCGCAAGCGACGGCGACAAGACCAACAGCAAAACGGTGACGGTCTGGATCCATACCCGGAATGACTTCCGCAACCTCGGCTACATGTATTTGTCGCCGTTGCCCGGAGCGGAATATACGTCGGCGCAAACGCGCTTTGTTCTGGTGCGATTCCAGAACGTCGCGCCGACAACCCTCACCAACCTCCCGACGTTTATTACGGTCAACGGAGCGCAAAGCGGGTCCCATTTGGGCCAGACCAGAATCGCGTCGGACGGACGGACCGTTGTTTTTCAGATGAGCAAGGACTTCGCGGCAAATGAGCTGGTGACCGTCTCGCTGGCGCCCCGGGCTTCCGGCGGGCCGATCGCTCCCTACCAGTATCAATTCGTCGTTGCAGGACACTTGCCCGGCGGCGTTCCTCAGCCGATGGCCGTTGCGCAGCCAATCGAAAACTCCGCTCCCGTTCGCCTGGCGCAAACCCTGTCCGCGTCCAAAGGCGTGGCGGGGATCATGCCCAACGGTGTTTCTGTTCCGAGCGACTTCCCGTGGATCGCCATCACGGTGAACAGCAATCCGTGCCCGGATCCGATATTCATCGACAACCGTGGCGGGAACGGAGACGCATTCAACGTGATATTTGACAACAGCGGCTCGCCCATCTGGTACATGCGGATGCCCGACGAGCGGCGCGACATGAAGGTCCAACACAATGGCGTTCTCACCATGCTGGCGCGGGACAACGGCAATCACTTCAACGGTTTCGACACCCATTACGCGCAGATCACCAATTACTGGAGCGCCAATGGCTACAGCGGCGATGAGCACGAGCTTCAGGTGTTGGCCGACGGAACCTACCTGATGACCAGCCTGCTCATCGAGACCGTTGACATGAGCCGGTATGTCCTCGGCGGCCTGACCAACGCCGCCGTGACCGAGGAAGCCATCCAGGAGTTCACCGCCGCGGGCGACCTGATCTTCCAATGGCGCGCGTGGGACAACTTCGACATTCGCGATGAACAGCTCTTCATCAATCTCCTCGGCAATAACTTCGATTTTCCACACATGAACGCCATCGATGTGGACACCGACGGCAACCTGCTGCTCTCGACGCGCAACCTGAGCGAAATCACCAAAATCAACCGCGACACGGGGGAGATCATCTGGCGGCTGGGCGGCGCCCACAACCAATTCACGTTTGTCAACGACCCGTTAAACGGCCCGCGCAACCAGCACGCCATCCGCATGGTGACGACCAACGATTACACGATGTTTGACAATGGCAACCAGCACAGCCCGTCGATGTCGCGCGGCGTCGAGTATGTGCTGGACACCAACCTCATGACAGCCACGCTGGTCTGGCAGTATCCCAATCCTCCCACCGCGAGCACGTTTTCCTATTACATGGGAGACGTTCAAAGGTTGACAAACGGCAACACTCTCATCAATTGGGCGATCGGCTCTCTCCCCAAGTTGACGGAGGTGCGCCCGGATGGAACCAAGGCCTTCGAGATGAACTGGGTGGACCAATGGGAGGCTTACCGGACCTGGCGTTGCCCTTGGAAAGGATCAGCCCTCCAGCCCTATCTTATCGCCGAGTCCTACCCGGATAACCTTACTCTCATCTTCAACCAGTTTGGCGACACGAACGTCGCCTTCTACCGGATTTATGGCGGAACATCGCCGCATCCTACAAATCTTCTGGCCACCTCCGCAGTGACTTTGAAACGGCTGTCCAATTTGCAGAACGGCGGCGTTTATTATTTCAGGGTCACCGCAGTCAACCGGCAAGGAGTCGAAGGACCTTACTCCAACGAGACGAGCACCACGGTCAATATCATCAAGCCCGGCCAGCAAATGATCCAAAACGGCGCCTTCGGTTCCGGGACCGGCTCGTGGACATGGACACTCGCCGGCGGGGCCTCTGCCACTTGGGCGATTGAAAGCGGCGTGAGCCATTTTTACATCACAAACGGGACGGCGACGCCCGCCAACGTCCAACTGAAACAAACCGGCAAGGCGATCATCCAGGGCAAAACCTACGTGTTTGAGTTCGACGCGTGGTCGGCGCAATCGCGCTACATTGAAGCGAAGATCGCGCAGGACGCTTCGCCCAACCAATTCTATGGCGGCTCAACCAGCGCCTACGTTACTCCCGCGCATACTCACTTCCGCTACCTGTTCGTGATGACGTCCGCTTCCGATTTCAACGCGAGCATTTTCTTCAATCTCGGCGGCTCCTCGGCCGGCGTCTATATCGACAACGTATCGTTGTTCTACACGGCGCCAGGCGATCTTAATTCTGATGGCCGCGTGGATCTGCTGGACCTAAAGACATTGACCCGGGACTGGCTCAAGCAGGGAACTCTAGGCGACGACCTGGACGGCAACGGCAGAATCGATTTCGGAGACCTGGGCGCGCTGGGCGAGAACTGGTCTTCGGGCAACTGACGATGGGCGACTTGAATAACAAGAACATGACTATGAAATACTACTCTATCCTCTGTGCGGGAGCTCTAACAATCCTTTCCGCGGCGCCTGGCTCCATTCGCGCGGCGCTGCCGCCTGACTTTCCTGGATTCACCGTCACGGCTCTGGACACCAATGCCGTGGGCGACGGCTATATATTCCTGACTGTTTCTGAAACGTCGCCCAACGTTGGTTACTACTCAATGATCCTAAAGAATGACGGCACGCCGATTTGGTATGCGCCGGCCCCGCAACCGGCGGCCGACTTGAAAATCATGGCGGACGGGCGCCTTCATAACGGCCAGTTCTATCATACCTTGTCATGGACGGGCGGCGGCGACGTCTACCATCAAGTCCTGGATAACAACTACAACTTGCAGGAGACTATCGCCACCGGCAACGGTTACCTCCCGGAAATGCACGACATCGAATTGCAGCCCAACGGGCATGTCCTGCTGCTTAGCTACTACCAATCTCGCATGGACCTGAGCCGGATTGTCACCGGCGGGTATCCCAACGCGCTGGTCGCCGGCGCCGTCGTGCAGGAGCTGGACGCCCAACGCAACGTGGTTTGGCAATGGCGCTCATGGGACCATTACGCCTTTCAAACCTACTACGCGCCGGTGTTGGCCGCCTTCGCCAATGCGCGCAATCCCGTCGTGGACTCGTTCCACTTGAACGCCGTCACGATGGACACCGACGGCAACGTGTTAATCTCGAATTTCCAAGTCGACGTCCAAAAAATCAACCGTCAGACCGGCGACGTGATGTGGCGCCTGGGCGGCTTCGGCAATCAGTTCACGTTCGTGGGCGAGAATCCGCAGGTGGCGGCGGCGCACTTTTCCGGGCATTGCCTCACGCGCCTGGCCAACGGGCATATCATGATCTTCTGCAACGCCGATCAACAGGCGACAAGGTCATCCAAGATTTACGAGTATAGCCTGGATGAAGTCCATAAGGTAGCTACTTTGGTTTGGACTTATTCGCCGGCAGCGCCTCATTATAGCTGGCACGCCGGGAGCGCCCAGCGCCTGCCGAATGGAAACACATTTATAGGATGGGGCGGCGGCAATATCATACCCGGCATTGGCGGCACGACGAACGCCCAAGTGCCCGCATGCACGGAAGTGACTTCCTCCGGCCGTGTCGTGTTCGAGATGAACTTCAGCGATCCGCTTGTGGCGAGCTACCGGGCCTTTCGTTTTCCCTATCCTACAAGCTCGCAATCCGATCAGGTCGTCGTTCCTGAGCTGGCCACCGGCAATAGCTACGACTTCGGCGACACCGGCGTCTCTTTGCAGGTCAACGCGGGCGGCGGCGGCTACAACTCGGTGGCGGTGACGCGCGCCCCTTACGCGCCTGTCTCTCCGCTGTTCAATGGCAAGGCGCCGCGAGCGCTGCCGGTGCGCGTGCAACTCGCTTCCAGCGCGATCTCGACCCTGGACGCCACGCTGAGCTTTGACGTCGTCAGCTTTAACTTCGCCAATCCTTCCGGCATCACCGTCTATTACCGGGCCGTCAGCGGGCAGGGAGTTTTTCTCGCGCAAACCAACAGCTATAATCCCGTGACCGGCAAGCTGAGCGCCGAGGTAATCATGACGGCGCAATCCGGACAGTTGGGTGAGTTTCTTTTTGGCTACGCCGATGTTTCGGAGGTTCCTTATCCGCCAATATTGGATGCCGTGCAGAATTATCCCGGTATTCAGCAGTTGGAAGTGATCGCGCCGTTAAAGGCGGCGCCGAATGAACTGGATTCTGTCAATCAAACGCTGCCGGTCTGGCTGTCATGGTCGCCCAAGGGCTTCGCGGCCTCTTACCAGTTGCAGATCGCCACCACGCCGGATTTTGCCAGTCCAGTCGTCGATGTTCCTTACCAGGTCGACGCCTTTTATGTGTGGAATGACGCAGCGCCTGGCACAACCTATTATTATCGCGTCAACACGTCCAACGATGGCGGCGCTAGCGATTGGGCGACCAACTCATTTCAAGCCGCCGCCCCCTTTGTGCAAATCAAGACGCCCAACGGCGGGGAAGCCTGGCGGCGCGGCCTTTCGTATTTCGTGCAATGGAACGACGACCTGGCTGAGAACGTGAACATTGATCTCTATAAAGGCGGCGTTTTTCTCGGAAACCTCGCGACGAATATTGCAAGTTCCGGCGCCTACAAATGGGCCATCCCGCCGAGCCTGATCGCCGGGAGCGATTACTCGTTTAAAATCACCAGTGTCGCGCAGCCGACGCTTTTCGCCCTGAGCGCCTCGACCTTTAGCGTCGTCGATCCGCCGTCGGTCAACCTGGCCGCGCTGGTGCGGCATCTGGACGGCAGCGTTGATTTTGGGGTGATGGCGCCGGGCGCCGCCACTGCCACGGTTCTCAGTTCGACCAACTGCCGGACATGGCAGGTGTTCGCGCACGTCCCGGTCACCAACGGCGTTTCGGCTTTCACCGACCAGCCTGGCCCGGCCCGGTTTTACCGGTTGTCCGTGCCATAGAATTTCCTCCCCCCCCACAACCATCTCTCCCCCCCCAAAAAAAACAGCGGGGGGCGAGACTTAAAGCTACACGCCAGGCACTGCGCGCTGAGGTTTCGCGACGCCGGGCGGTTCCCTATTAGAAGCCATTTCAAAATTTCAAAGAACGGCGCGCGGACGCGGTGAGCGTCCACACGCGGCCAATATATGTTGGAAAACACAACATGTCAAGCTTGTTTGTGCTTTCAGTCCGTCGAATGCGCATATAGGCTCGGAGGAGCAAATCTCAATCAGACGTGCCATCGCCCCAAAGTCGGGAAGAAGATCTGTTTGCGCTCGCGCTGGAGATGCCTCCGGCCAAACGCCCTGCGTTGCTGGATGCCATGTGCGCGGGCGACCCTGACCTGCGCCAAAGACTGGAAACCCTGCTGGCCGCGCACCAAAAGGCTGGCGAATTACCGCCGCCGGGCGCATCGGGAGTCGCGGCAACCATCAAGCTGGAACTGGCAGATTCGGAAGACGAAGCCGTCGGCAAGACGATCGGCCGCTACAAGGTGTTGGAGAAGGTGGGCGAAGGCGGCTGCGGCGTGGTGTATGTCGCGGAACAAACGGAGCCGGTGCGGCGCCGCGTGGCGCTGAAGGTTATCAAACTGGGCATGGACACCAAGCAGGTTGTCGCCAGATTTGAAGCCGAGCGACAAGCGTTGGCGATGATGGACCATCCCAACATCGCCAAGGCGCTGGATGCCGGGGCGACGGAGAATGGCCGGCCCTACTTCGTGATGGAACTGGTCCGGGGGATCAAGATCACGGAGTACTGCGACCAGAACACTCTGACGACCAAGGAACGGATCGATTTGTTTATCAAGGTTTGTCAGGCGATCCAACACGCGCACCAGAAGGGGATCATCCACCGGGACATCAAACCATCGAACATACTCGTCACGCTGCACGACGGAGCGCCGATTCCCAAGGTGATTGATTTTGGCATCGCCAAGGCGACGGAGGGGCGGCTGACAGACGCGACGGTTTATACGCAACTGCATCAGTTCGTGGGGACGCCGGCTTATATGAGCCCGGAACAAGCGGAGATGAGCGGGCTGGACATTGACACGCGCAGCGACATCTACAGCCTGGGCGTGTTGCTCTACGAGTTGCTGGCCGGCAGCACGCCGTTTGACGCAGACGAGTTGATGTCGCAAGGGATTGACGCGATGCGCAAGACGATCCGGGAGAAAGAGCCGGTTCGACCGAGCACACGCTTGGCCACGCTCCTGGGCGAGGAGTTGACGACGACGGCCAAACGCCGTTCGGCCGACACCTCAAAGTTGCTCCATCAACTCAAGGGCGACCTGGATTGGATCGTGATGAAGTGTCTGGAGAAGGACCGGACACGGCGCTACGACACGGCCAACGGGCTGGCGTTCGATCTCAAGCGGCACTTGGACAACGAGCCAGTGCTGGCCCGTCCCCCCAGCGCAGCCTACAAGTTCCAGAAGGCCTTTCGGCGCAATAAGCTCATCTTTGCCGCCGGAACGACGGTCGTCATCGCCCTGGTCGCAGGTCTGTGTGTCGCTGGCGTCGGCCTGCGACAAGCGGTGAAAGGACGCGAGACGGCGCTGGCGGCACAGGCGGGCGAGGAAGCCCAGCGGCGCCAGGCGCAGCAAGCTCAGGCGGACGAAGCGCGCTTGCGTCGTGAGGCCGAAACCGAGGATCTCACGGCCCGCCAGCGCGCCTACGCCTCGGACATGAATGTTGCCCAGCAGGCGCTCGAAGGGAATAATCTCGGTCGCGCCCTGGATTTGCTCAACCGCCAGCGGCCTTTGGCAGGCCAGAGAGACCTGCGGGGCTGGGAATGGCGTTATCTTTGGCAGCAAACCCATAGCGACGCGTTATTCACCCTTTGCCAGGAATCCGGCGAGATCAATTCGCTGGCCGTCTCGCCCGACGGCCTCTGGCTGGCGGTTGGCCCGTATCACAAGGGCGGTCTGACCGTCTGGGATTTACGGACCAGACAAGAATTATTCCACCTCGCGAAAGAGGAAGGGTTCGTCCGCGCCGCGTTCTCACCCACCGAACCCCTGCTGGCATTGACCAGCATCGCTTATCTGCCTTCGAGGGAGCCACGCTCTTCTTTGCGGCTTTGGAATATGGCGACGCGGCAGATGATCGCCGAAGCGCCGCTGGATCCGGTCGATTGCATGGGGTTGGCGTTCGCTAAAGACGGGCGGACACTGGTGACGTCAACGGCCAAAGGGCACATCACCGTGTGGAGAGTCCCCGATGCGACCAAGCTGTCCAGTTACTCATCGGAACAACCTGACCTTGGACCGTCAACGGAGTTTGCCGCGACGCCGGATCTGAGTGTCGCGGCTTGCGGGCTGCCGCAGGGCCGGCTTCGCGTCATGGATCTGCGCGATGGCAGGGAACTTTGGACGGTGGCCGCTGGCAAAGTATTTGTCACAGCCGTGGCGTTCTCATCCGACGGAAAGATCCTGGCCTCCGCCGCCGGATTTGGCGAGTCGGACATCCGTTTATGGGAAGTCGCCACTGGCAAGGAAGTCGGCCGGCTGGAAGGCCACAACTCCTGGGTGAGTTCCCTGGTGTTCTCGTCGGACGGAAAAAAACTGACTTCAAGCAGCGCCGATCAGACGATTCGCCTCTGGGACATTGCCAGTCGAAAATGCCTGGACGTGCTGCGTTGCCATCGTCAGGAGGTGTGGCGACTGGCTGTGTTGCCCGATGGCCATACGCTCATCAGCGGCGGAAAGGACGGAACGGTGTGCTTTTGGGACACGTCCATCGTGCATCCCAGGCAACCTCGCATCATTCTCCCGGCGAACGTCGTTACTTGGCGCTTCGCGCCCGACAGCCGGTCCATTCTGACCGTGGACCAGCAACGCCAGATGTCGCGGTGGTCCGGTTCCGATTTTCAACAACCGGAACCATTGATGGCGATTGGGACAACCACAGAAACCGCTCGCAGCCCAGACTCTTATCAGTTTTCGAGGGACGGACGATGGTTGGCAGTCGGCTTCGACCAAGGTGTCGTGCAGATTTGGGATGTGTCACGACGTGTTCTATTGCATCAGTGGACGAACACAACGGGTTACGTGATTCCATCAAGGTTTATTGCGGACGGCGACAAACTGATAGGCCGTTGCTCTGGCGACAACTTGGTCCATGAATGGGACTCCACAACCGGGCAGGAATTACAGTCCTGGTCGCTGCCGCTGGGACATTTTGACGGCGCGCTGGATTGTTCGCCTGATGAGCGATGGTGCGTAGCTCTCGAATATGGGGGGAATTCCCTTCTCAGAAACCTCGCCGACGAGAGCCTGCGAAATCTGGATCTCGAGGTCATGGAAGCAGCCAACGCAAGGTATTCACCTGACGGGAAACTTCTCGCGGTGGCCAGCGATCTTGGTTTTGTGCACGTGTTTGACACGGCAACGTGGCGGCGGGAAGCGACCGTTGGCGGTTTTTTCAATGCCGCTCATTCTGTGGCTTTTTCAATCGACGGCAAGAGGTTGGCAGCCGGCAGTGGCGGCAAGGAAGCGGTCAAACTCTTTGACACCGAAAGCTGGCAGGAGGTTCTCACCTTGGACGGTGAAGGCTACGATAACCAGAGTCTGGCCTGCTCCCCGGATGGCAATATCATTGGCTGGTTGAACAGCAGCGGCGGCCTGCACCTCTGGCGTGCGCCATCCTGGGAGGAAATCAAAGTGGCGGAGACGAAAGATCCGCCGTTGCAGGGCAATGGCGGGAAGGGAAAAACGGAGGCCAAGGAGCCATGAACCCGACTCGCGAAGAAGCCCTGTTTGCATTGGCGCTCAAAAAACCGGTGGCGAAGCAGATCAGAAGACTTGGAAGAGCAAATCAGCGCCGATTTTATCGACCGGCATGGAATAAAGAACAACAGGCGCTTCAGAATATGGACAACAAATCAAATGGAAAGTCCTCAGAGCGTGTTATGAGAATATCTCGGCCAGTCTTGCGGAGGGCGATCACACCGCTTGGGCGCGGATTTTCGGTGGTGGCGAGCATCCTATTGTGCCTTCTGGGCCAGCGTGTCGGCGCGGGCATTCTTGTTGCGACCGGAGATGACGGGCATGGTCAGCTTGGCAACAACACAACAACTTCGACGAATAGATTTTCTCCGGTCTTGGGGCTCGGCGATATATCGGCATGCGGCGCAGGCGGGTCATCGGCCTATGCGATTGAAAATGGCGCTTTGTATGCGTGGGGTTACAACTCGGATGGCCAATTGGGCATAGGCGCCACGGACGAGAGCGACACACCGGTACGCGTGAGCGGCTTGAGCAACGGCGTGATTGCTGTTACTGGGGGTCTGCGGCACTGTCTGGCGCTTAAAGACGGGATAGTCTACGCATGGGGATACAACGGCGCTGGAGAGTTGGGAAATGGCGCATTTGACTACTCGCTACACGCGACACCCGCACCGGTCACAGGGCTTAGCGGAGTCGTAGCAATTGCAGCGGGGGACTATCATAGCCTGGCGCTCCGGAACGGCGCGGTGTATGCGTGGGGATGGAATAACGTGGGCGAGCTGGGGAACGGCAATTCGGGCATGGAAAATCTGCCCGTACCGGTCGCCGGCATGACCAACGGCGTCACAGCCATTGCGGCAGGATCCTTTTTCGGCATGGCAATCAAAGATGGAGCGGTCTGGGGGTGGGGTGACAACTCTTATGGCCAGCTAGGGACCGGCGCATCGACTTCTGACGGGCTGGATTCACCTGTGCAGGCGACGAACTTGACTAGCGGTGTGACGGCGATTGCGGCCGGAAACAGCCATGCGCTGGCGGTCAAGAACGGCATGGTGTACGCCTGGGGACGCAACTATGCCGGCGAGGTGGGGAACGGCGGCTGGTCAAGCATTTACGCGCCTTTAGTGGTTGGGGGATTGCCGACCAACATCGTCGACGTTGCTGCAGGTTACTGGAGCAGCTATGCGCGGTCCGCCGAAGGCAGGCTGTGGGCCTGGGGTAACGGCTTGGATGGACAGTTGGGGACGGGGGCTAATCTTAATTACAATACCGCACAGGAAGTGCATGCTCCGGATGGCTATAGATTCTCGTCGATCACCATCGACGCGAGCGGCTATTTTGCAATGGCGAGGCTGGCCGCCAAGTCAGAACCAAGCGTGGTGCTTTCTCTTTCCTGGAGCAATGGTCCTTGCTTGAGCATTAGCGGTTTTGCTGGAGACCGCTACGCCCTGGAATATGCCTCGACGTTGTCCCCGAACAACAACTGGCAGAGGCTCGCCACCAACACGCTCACCAGCGATCCATGGATTGTGACTGACACGAGCGCAGCAGGAAACGGGACGCGGTTTTTTCGCGCCGTCCTGTTGCCGTAGTCAGGCTTTCTGTCGAAGAAACCAACCGGGGCGGGAAACCAGACGCGGCCGTTCGGCAGGAAACGAGGGAATCGTTCGTCGAGGTTGACGCAAATCAAGGGTGGGGGCATGTGGGGTTTGACGGTTAATTCATACGTATGTATTAAACCTGTATGAAGGCAAAGGAGACGCAGGACCGGGTGACGCGGGAGCGGCTGCTGGACGCGGCGGAACGGCTGTTCGGCCGGCTCGGCTACGACGGGGTGGGGATGAGAAGCCTGGCGCTGGAGGCGCAGGTCAATCTCGGCGCCGCGACGTATCACTTTGGCTCGAAGGAAGCGCTTTACACGGAAACGTTCATGCGCCGGCTGCGTCCGGCCAACGCCAAACGCCTGCAGCTTCTGCGCGCCGCGCAGGAGGCGGCGCACGGCGAGGCCCTCCCGATAGCGCTGATCATCGACTGCATGGTGCGTCCGCTCTTTGAATCGATGCTTGAGCATTCGGAGTTTGAGATATTTCTGGCGCGGAACCTGTTCATGCCGCCGCCGTTTCTGCATGCTGCTATTGACAAGGAATTCATTCCCAATGTGGCCGCGTTTATCGCCGCCCTGCGCCAATCCCTGCCCGGCATTCCGGAGGACCTGCTTCACCTGCGCGTGATGTTCGCGATGGGCGGCCTGTTGATGTTCTCGGTGCAGGTGGGCAACAAGCCCTCGCTGCGCGATGCGCGGCGCAACGAGGCGATTTTGAAGGAAATGGTGCATTTCATCTGCACCGGCATCCAAAGCGCGCCCGCTGTTCCGGCAAGCGAGCTGCCGGAATTCCCCTTCCCGCAACGTCCCGCGCAGGCGCGTTCGAGGGGTCGCAAGACAGGAAAACACTCATGACCAAAATCCCCCTTTGCCTCCTTGCCCTGGCGCTCGCGGGCTGCACCATGATTCCCAAGTATGAGCGCCCGGCCGCGCCGGTCGCGCCGAACTTTCCGGGAAACGTCGCAACCCAGGCGGCGCCGGAAGCCAGCGAGCTTGCGTGGCGCGATTTCTTTTCTGAAGAACGGCTGACGGATCTGATCGGCCTTGCGCTCACGAACAACCGCGATATGCGGATCGCCGCGCTCAACGTCGAGCAGAGCCAGGCGGCCTATCGCATCACGCGTTCGGCGTTGCTCCCGACGGTCAACGGGGCCGGGGCGTACAATCGTTCCAGGGTTTTGGGCGTTTTCCCGGACTCGAAGGGGAATTTGAGCGCGTCGTATTTCACAACATATAACTGGAGCGCCGGCCTGGGGACCACGGCGTATGAAGTCGATTTTTTTGGCCGCGTGCGCAGCCTGAACAGGCAGGCGTTGGAAAAGTATTTTGCCACGGCGGAAGCGCGCCGCAGCGCTCAGATCTCGCTGGTGGCGGCGGTGGCCGACCAGTATTTCGCCGAGCGCGAAGCGCAGGAGCAACTGGAATTGGCGCGGCGAACGCTGGACACGGTTCAGCACGGCTACGATCTCAACAAGTCGATGTTTGACGCCGGGGCGAGCAGCGAACTGGATGTGCGCACGGCCGAAGGCCAGGTTGAAACGGCGAAAATCAACCTCGTGACTTACGAGCGAGCGCTGGCCCAGGCGGAGAATTATCTCACGCTGCTGGTCGGCGAGCCTTTGCCCGACGGGCTGCCGACGCCGCGTCCATTTTGGGACACCAATTTATTGACAGAGGTCCACGCGGGATTGCCGTCCGAGCTGGCCTTGCGGCGTCCGGACATCCTGGCCGCCGAACATACGCTGTTGGCGGCCAATGCCGACATCGGGGCCGCGCGCGCGGCGTTTTTCCCAACCGTCACGCTCACCGGCTCGGTGGGAACCAGCAGCCTGGAATTCTCCAAGCTGTTCAAAGGCGCTGCCGGCGTGTGGAGTTTTGCGCCGCAGGTCACGGTCCCGATTTTCACCGGGGGCCAGAATCGCGCGCAGTTGGACGCGGCGAAGCTCGGCAAGCTGATTGAAGTGGCGGCTTACGAGCGCGCCATTCAAACGGCGTTTCGCGAAGTGGCCGATGCGCTGGCAGCCAATGAAACGTACGCCCGGCAGATGCGTGAGCAGGCGGCGCTGACGGCCACGCAGCAACGGCGTTTTGACCTGGCCGACGCGCGCTACCGCCAGGGAGAAGACACCTATTTGAACGTGCTTTCGGCGCAAGTCGACCTTTACCGCTCGCAACAGGATTTGCTCCAGACTCAATTTGACAAGCTCGCCAGCCAGATCTCGCTCTATCGGGCGCTGGGCGGCGGCTGGAAATAACCCACTCATGAACAATAACTTTTTGATTTTAACCCCATTGAAACTACTGGCCATCGGATCGGCCGCCGTCGTTTTGGCGGGCTGCGGGCACGGCTCCCAGGCGGGCGCGCCAGGCGCCGGGGCGATGGCGGGCGGCGCCAGGCCGCCTACGGAAGTGGGCGTCGTCGCCATCGCGGCGGAAAACATTTCCGTGGCCGTGGAATTGCCGGGGCGCGTCGCTTCCGAGCGCATGGCGGAGGTGCGTGCGCGGGCGACGGGGATATTGTTGAATCGCCTTTTTGACGAGGGCGCCGAGGTGAAGGCCAATCAGTTGCTGTTCCAGATCGATCCCGCGCCGATGCAAGCTAGTTTTGACAGCGCGAAGGCGGCTTTGGACCGGGCTGAGGCGACGGTGGCGCAGGCGCAATCCAAAGCCAAGCGCAACGAGTCGCTGGTCAAGATCAACGGCGTCAGCCAGCAGGCTTATGAGGACGCGAAAGCGGCGGCGCTTCAAAGCGCGGCGGACGTCGAGGCTGCCAAGGCGGCGCTCGAAATGGCCGGGTTGAATCTCGGTTACACCAAAGTCACGGCGCCCATCGCCGGCCGCATCGGCATGGCGATGGTCACCGAAGGCGCGCTGGTGAGCGCAACGGAAGCGACGAAGCTGGCGGTGATCCAACAGATGGATCCCATCTATGTTGATTTCACCCAAGCCAGCTCCGACGCGCTGCGCATGCGGCGCGCGCTGGAGAAACGCGCGGCGGACGCGGCCACAAACGGCCAGGTCAAGGTGACGTTGCTTCTGGAGGATGGCAGCCAGTATCCGCATGAGGGGCGGTTTGTGTTCTCAGACATTTCCGTGGACGTGACGACGGGGTCGGTCACGTTGCGGGCCGAGTTTCCCAATCCTGAACGGCTGCTCCTGCCGGGCGCCTTTGTGCGCGGCCGAGTCGAGATGGCGCGCGACAACCAGACCCTCACCGTGCCGCAGAGGGCCGTCTCGCGTGACGCGGCCGGGCAGGCCAGCGTGCTTCTTGTCAATGAGAAAAATCAGGTCGAACCGCGCTTGATCCAGACCGAGGCGGCCACGGGCGACAAATGGATCGTGAGCAGCGGCCTGAATGCCGGGGAGCGGGTGATTGTCGAGGGCCTGCAAAAAGTGCAGCCGGGGATGACCGTGGCGCCGACGCTATTTTCGGCGCCAAAGGAGCCGGCCTCGGCTTTGCAGAATTGAGCGAGTTAACAGGCTAAGGAGATTTAATCATGGCGAGATTTTTCATAGATCGTCCGGTTTTCGCGTGGGTGATTTCGATACTTATCATGCTGGCGGGGATTCTCAGCATCACCCAATTGCCAGTGGCGCAGTATCCGAGCGTGGCGCCGCCGTCCATCATGGTGGCGGCCACGTACGCGGGGGCTTCGGCCGAGACGGTGCAGGACACGGTGACCTCGGTCCTCGAGCAGCAAATGACCGGCATTGACAATTTGCAGTACATGACGGCCAGCAGCGGCGCCAGCGGCGAGTCGCAATTGACGATGTATTTCAAGCCGGGAACGAGCCCGGACATCGCGCAGGTGCAGGTGCAAAACAAAGTGCAACTGGCCATGCCCAGCCTGCCGCAGACCGTCCAGCAGCATGGCGTGGTGGTCACCAAGGCGACGCGCAATTTCATGATGATTTGCGCGCTGTCCTGCACCAACGGCACGATGGATCAATACGCCGTGGGCAATCTCGTCGCCTCCAGCGTGCTGGATCCGGTCCGGCGCGTCACCGGCGTGGGCGAAGCCGACATGTTCGGCTCCCAATACGCGATGCGAGTCTGGCTCGATCCGCACAAGCTGAACAGTTTCAACTTGACGCCCGACGACGTGACGGCGGCCATCGCCGCGCAGAACCTTCAGGTTTCCGCCGGACAGCTTGGAAACCGGCCGGCGGTCAGCGGCCAGCAACTCAACGTGACCTTGCGGGCTCAATCCACATTGCGCACGCCGGAACAGTTTCAGAACATTTTGCTGCGCGTTAATTCCGACGGTTCGCGAGTCAAGCTGCGGGACGTCGCGCGCGTCGAACTGGGCGGGGAGACCTACGAATTTGTGGCGCGCGCCAACGGGTTGCCCGGCACGGGCATCGCGGTCAAACTTTCGCCGTCGGCCAACGCCCTTTCCACCGCCAACGCGGTGCGGGCGAAAATGACGGAGTTGTCGCGGTTTTTTCCGCCCGGCATCCGAATCCAGTACCCGGTGGACACGTCGGCCTTCATTCGCATTTCGATTGAAGAAGTGGTCAAGACGCTTTTGGAAGCGATCGCGCTGGTTTTTCTGGTGGTCTATTTGTTCCTGCAGAGCATTCGCGCCACGCTGATTCCGACCATTGTCATCCCGGTTGCGTTGTTGGGGACCTTTGCCGCAATTCATGCGTTCGGATTTTCGATCAACGTGCTGACGATGTTTGGCGTGGTCCTGGCGATCGGCATGCTGGTGGACGACGCGATTGTGGTGGTGGAAAACGTGGAGCGGATCATGAGCGAGGAGGGGCTGCCGCCGCGTGAAGCGACGCGGAAAGCGATGGGGCAGATCACGGGGGCGTTGATCGGGATTACGTTAGTATTGACTGCGGTGTTCATTCCGATGGCGTTTTTCAGCGGTTCGGTGGGCGCGATCTATCGGCAGTTTTCCCTGTCGTTGGTGTCGGCCATGTTGTTTTCGGTTTTTCTGGCCATGTCGCTCACTCCGGCCCTGTGCGCCAACCTGCTTCCGGCGGTGGAAAAAGGACACAAGCACGTCAAGCGCGGCTTTTTTGGGTGGTTTAACCGGTCGTTCGCGGCCGGGACCACGCGCTACCAGGGTTGGGTGGGAGGCTGGCTGAAGCGTCCCGTGCGCAGCCTGCTTCTTTACGCGGGCATTGTCGGGGTGATGGCGTTCATGTATGTGCGCCTGCCTTCGTCGTTTTTGCCGGATGAAGACCAGGGATTTCTCATGACGATTGTTCAACTGCCCGTGGGAGCCACGGCCGAGCGCACGACCGAAGCGCTCAAGCAAGTGGAGGATTATTATCGGCAGCAGCCAGAGATTGAGAGCTTCATCTCGGTGATAGGCTTCAGCTTCAGCGGCAACGGCCAGAACAACGCGATGTGCTTTGTTCACTTGAAGGATTGGTCCGAGCGCAAAGGCAAGAGCGCGCAGGTCAAAGCCGTTGTCGCGCGAGCAAACCAGCGTTTCTACGGCATCAAGGACGCGATGGTGTTCGCGATGGCGCCGGCGCCCATCACTGAGCTGAGCATGCAATCGGGGTTCGATTTTGAGTTGGAGGACCTGGCTGGATTGGGCCACGACAAATTGATGGCCGCGCGCAACCAACTTCTTGGCATGGCGGCCAAGGATCCACGGGTGGTGGGCGTGCGCGTTCAAGGCATGGAAGATGAACCGCAGCTCAAGATCGACATCGACCAGGAGAAGGCCAGCGCGCTGGGCATATCGCTGGGCGATTTGAATGACGCCATTTCAACGTGCTTCGGCTCGAGCTACGTCAACAATTTTGTCAACGGCAACCGCGTGCAGCGCGTCATCGTGCAGCTCGACGCGCAATTCCGCATGAGCCCGCAGGACATCGGCAAAGTGTTCGTCCGCAATCACGCCGGCACGATGACGCCGCTGTCGTCAGTGGCCTCGTTGAAATGGACCTACGGCTCGCCCAATTTGCAGCGTTATGACGGCTTTCCGGCCATCGAAATTGTCGGCGGCCCGCCGCCAGGCCGGAGCACGGGCGAGTCGATGCAGGCGATGGAAGAGATGGCCCGCCAACTGCCTGTGGGCATCGGTTATGAATGGACGGGGCAGTCTTATGAAGAGCGCCTTTCCGGGGCGCAGGCGCCGATGCTCTATGCGCTATCGCTCATCGTGGTTTTCCTGTGCCTTGCCGCGCTCTACGAGAGCTGGTCCATCCCCACCGCGGTGCTGCTGGTGGTGCCTCTGGGCATTATCGGCGCCCTGGCGGCCACTTACCTGCGCGGGTTGAGCAACGACGTCTATTTCAAAGTCGGCTTTCTCACGATCATCGGTTTGTCAACTAAAAACGCCATTCTGATCGTCGAATTCGCCAAGGAAGCGCAGGCCCGCGGCCTCGGCCTGCTCGAAGCCACACTCGAAGCGGTGCATCTTCGATTGCGCCCGATCCTGATGACTTCATTCGCCTTCATCCTCGGCGTGACGCCGCTGGCGTTTGCGTGGGGCGCGGGTTCCGCGAGTCAAAACGCCATCGGCACAGGCGTGATTGGCGGCATGCTCACAGCCACGGCGCTGGCCATTTTCCTGGTGCCGGTCTTTTACGTCGTCGTGCGGCGGCTTTTCAAGGCGAAGCCCCGCCCGGCGTCATCGATGTCAAGTGAATTGAGCGGCGCTGTCACTTAAATCCTTGCCTATTATAGTCTGCTCAATTTTTGCGCCGTTATCGCCAAGAGATGTTTGGCCTCGCCCGGCTGACCTGTCGATAGTAGCGGCATGGCACCGAACACAATCCAGATTTCAAGCTCTCAAACCCGCGGGTTGGGACTCAGCGGTTTTCTTGTCCAATGCGCCGGCTTCCGGTGCATGGCTTTCCAGGATGGCTGCGGCGATTGGCGGGCCTACTACAACGGCGACCTTTTACCCGGCCCCGTGTGCGTCATTGAGACGTTGATTGAGGCGGCGCCGCAGGTCATTTGCGCGTGATTTCAATCGATCAGCTCGCGCCTGGACTTCGCGGCAGGGCGCGCGTCGCTCCGGTGGAGATGCCGCCGTCGACGAGGAGAGTCTGGCCGGTGATATACGCGCTGGCGTCGGAGGCGAGGAAGACAATGGCGCCGTCGAGGTCCTGCGGGAGGCCGGGGCGCTTGAGCGGGATGCGATCGCAAAGGTAGGACACCCAATCCTGGTCTTCGTACATTTTGGCGTTTTGCTGTGTTTTGAACCAGCCGGGCGCCAAACAGTTGACAGTGACGCCATGGACGCCCCAATCGTCGGCAAGGCTCATGGTGAGTTGTTTGACGCCGCCACGGCTTGCGCCGTAGGGGGCCAAGCCAGCGTAGCCTGCGACGCTTGTGACCGAGCCAATGTTGATGATGCGCCCCGCGCCGCGCGGGATCATCTGGCGCGCGACGGCCTGAGCGACGAAAAAGGAGCCGCGCAAATTGGTGTCCAGCACGAGATTCCAATCGTCCCATGTGATGTCGAGCGCCGGTTTGCGCACATTGCAGCCCGCGTTGTTGACAAGGATGTCGATTT
>Ga0265338_10003155_pt1 | contig 23525 bp, 23 predicted proteins | sample 42126metaG_FD_193579 | JGI IMG/M metagenome (GOLD analysis project Ga0265338, IMG submission 193579) | Rhizosphere microbial communities from Carex aquatilis grown in University of Washington, Seatle, WA, United States - 4-21-26 metaG | ecosystem: Host-associated > Plants > Roots > Rhizosphere... | reverse complement strand
GAGGGACGCTGCTCACGAAACATCCTAATCAGGCTATCGTGGAAACTCACGGCGTCGGCTATGACGTCACCATCAGCGTACCGACATTTTCGGAGATGCCGGCGGCTGGAAGTGAAGTGGCGCTTCATATTCACACACATGTTCGCGAGGACGCGCTCAGTCTATATGGATTCCTTCGCCTGGCGGAAAAGCACCTTTTTGAAAAATTGCTGACCGTCAGCGGAATTGGGCCGAAGCTGGCGATCACGATCCTGAGCGGCATGCCCGCCGATGAAATGGTGACAGCCATCCGGGGAGGAGACCTGGCGCGTCTCACGCGCATTCCGGGAATCGGCAAAAAGACGGCAGAACGAATGGTGCTGGAACTGCGCGACAAACTGCCCGCCGTAACGGGAACAGCGGAAGTGAGCGCGACCCAGGCCAGCCCCGTGGAAGAAGATGTGATTTCCGCGCTCGTGAACCTTGGCTACCAGCGGGCGGCAGCGGAAAAGGCCCTCCTCGCTGCACGCGGCGGCAAGGATCCAAGCTCCAAAAATTTTGACGCGCTATTCCGCGAGGCGTTGGGCGCGTTGTCGAAATGATGCGTGCCTGTAAGAGGGATAGGGGGCAGCATCTTGTGGAGCAGTATAAAGATTGGCGAAATCCGTAAGTGAGGGTGTTGTGCGCAAATTGATTTCTTTTGTTTTGGTCGTGCTGTGCATCGCCATCGCGTTCTTCGCCGAGATCCCGCGACTGGTCGATGAGGCCGAGAACAAGATACTGAACAAACCTCCGTACAAGGCTTCGGACCGCGCTCTCCAACTGCACAAACAACTGAATATCGCCGACCTTCACGCCGATTCGCTGTTGTGGGGACGCGACCTCTTGCAACGTAGCGCAGACGGGCATGTCGATATTCCGCGCCTGGCTGACGGAAACGTTGCCCTGCAAGTTTTCTCGCTCCCCACGAAAAGCCCTCACGGTCTGAACATCGAGAGTAATGACGACAAAACGGACGACATCTTCCGGCTGGCGGTAGTAAGCCGCTGGCCATTTGCAACATGGAACAGCCTGACACAACGAGCCCTGTATCAGGCATGGCGTCTCCACCAGTTCGCGAGTGCCTCGCAGGGAAGCTTCGTCGTAGTCACAAGCGCAGCCGATCTTTCGACCTATCTCGAGCGGCGAAACCAGAATCGCCGGCTGACCGCGGGTCTGCTCTCGATCGAGGGGGCGCATGCGCTGGATGGGAAACTCGAAAATCTCGACGTTCTCTATCGCGCGGGGTATCGCATGATGTCGCCCAGCCATTTCTTCGACAACGATATCGGGGGCTCAGCGGCCGGCGTTCGCAAAGCCGGCCTGACGGACAAAGGACGCGAATGGTTGCGGCAGATGGAAGCTCGCAAGATGATCGTGGATCTGGCCCATGCTTCGCCGCAGACGATTGAAGACGTTCTCGCGATTGCAACCCGCCCGCTGGTGGTTTCCCACACGGGCGCAAAAGGGACTTGCAACAACAATCGCAACCTCACTGACGATCAGATCCGCGGGGTGGCGGCGAAGGGAGGCCTGATCGGCATCGGGTATTGGGATACCGCCACCTGTGGCAATGACGCAAAAGCGATCGTCAAGGCCATGCGCTATGTTTCCGATCGCGCGGGTGTCGAGCATGTGGCCCTCGGCTCCGATTTCGATGGTGCGGTCACGACGCCTTTTGACACCACTGGATTGGTCGAAATCACGGACGCAATGCTCGAAGCGGGCTACACCGAAGCGGAAATTCGAATGGTGATGGGAGAAAACGTTCTGAACTTCCTGAAGCAGAATTTGCCGGAGAAATAGGCAGCGATCACGCTGCTGGGTCAGTTTCCAACGAAACGCAGGTAAAGATCGCGGTCCAGACGGCAGGCTTCGGCCATCTGCTTCACTCTCTTCCAGGCTTCCATTTGTGAGTCGTCGCGCACCCGGTCTTTGGCGCGTTCCCACTCTTTCAGGAAAGCTTCCATCTGCAGGTGATTGAAGACGGTCTTCCCAAATGGATCGACGCCGCTGAGGAGGACAAAATTCGCATCGCTGGCGCCGGGGATCACTCCATTCAGGATGACCCACTCGCTGCGCTCACCCAGGTCATCTTCCAGCTTCACCACCAGCGACATCGCGGACCCTCCAAGTGTGCTGGCCGCAATGTAACAGTCTTGGAGGACGTTTTCCAAGAGCCGCCGCGTACCAAAAGTAATATTCGGATGGTAACGTGAGCTTTTCGCGCGGTGTTTATGCCTCGCCGACGCGGGCTCCATGCTGGAAGTGATATTGAAGAATCTTGGCCGCTAGCGCCGGATGGACTCCCCTGCCCTGCGGTCCGACGGAACGCACAATTTCGCCTCTGCATACAACTTCGGTGGCTGCGAGCCCCGCAATTTCAGCGGGCAAAACCAGGCTGATTTCCAGCTGCGCGTTGGGTTGCAACAATTCCTGCGCCTCGAAGAGCAAACCAGACCGGCTGATGTTCTCGGTGGTGCCGGGCCGCCAGTTCTTCTCGCCCAGTGGACGATACCGCAGCGGCAAATGAAGGTTGAAACGCCGCGCGCGGAAGGGGGCAATCTTTTTCTGTTCAGCAACGATACCGGCTGGAGAACTGCGCGCCATGGTGACCTCCTGAGGGACGGGTTCGGAATCCAGCAACTCCCGAATCCTGTCTTTCAGAGTGGGAAGGCTGAATGGTTTCTGGAGCAGATTGATGCCAGCATCGAGCAGTCCATCGTGGCCGATCGCATTCTCGGTGTATCCCGACATGTAGAGCACGCGGATCGCCGGCCGCTGCAGGGTAATTTGAGTCGCGAGTTCGCGACCATTCATACCGGGCATGACAACGTCGGTCAGCATCAGATCAATAGTGCCGCGATGGCCAGCCGCGATTTGCAATGCAGCGGCTCCGTCTTCGGCCTCGAGAATCTTGTAGCCCTGAGTTTCGAGATATTGCCGTGCGAGTCGCCGGAGATTGCTTTCATCCTCCACGAGCAGGACGGTTTCCTGTCCGCGGGCAGCCCGCGGAAGGCCGAGGGAATCCTGTGCGGCGACCGCTTCTTCTTTCCCGTCAACTCTTGGAAAATATGCCCGAAAGGCAGTGCCGCGCTGAGGCTGGCTATCGACAAAGATGTAGGCGCCACTCTGCTTCACAATCCCGTACACCGTGGAAAGACCGAGTCCAGTTCCTTTTGTTCCTTTTGTCGTAAAGAAGGGCTCGAAGATGCGCGACTGCGTTTCGCCGTCCATGCCAACGCCGGTATCGCTGATGGACAGCATGATGTATTCGCCCGGCACGAGCGGTGCATGCGTGCGGGCAAAGTTCTCATCCAGGGAGACGTTTGCGGTCTCAATGGTCAACTTGCCGCCCTGGGGCATCGCATCGCGGGCGTTGACAGCGAGGTTCATGATCACCTGGTCGATCTGGCCGGGATCCGCCCGCACCGCACCCAGTCCGGGCCCCGGCACCATGACGAGGTCAATATCTTCGCCGATCATGCGCGTCAGCATCTTCAGGTTCTCAGTGACGACTTCGTTCAAGTCGAGAACCTTGGGGGCCAGCATCTGTTTGCGGCTGAAAGCCAGCAATTGCCGGGTCAGAGATGTAGCGCGCTGGGTAGCGTTGGCAATTTCCTGCGCCGGCCCGCGCAGCCGGGGATCGGGCCCAAGGCGTTCCAACAGAAATTCGGAGTACCCGGAAATCACCATCAACAGGTTGTTGAAATCATGCGCAATGCCGCCGGCAAGCCGTCCAATGGCTTCCATTTTTTGCGCCTGGCGCAGTTGCATTTCGAGGGTGCGCGTCTCAGTAACATCCTCCATAAAAATTTCGAAACTGTTTCCTTCTTTGCCGTTCGGAATCACGCGTCCGGAAATACGGGCAACGACGCCAGAGCCATCTTTCCGCACGCACTCTACTGTCAGGTCGTTGAATTCCTTGCGGGCGTGAAAGTAGTCGGCGGTCTGGAACCACTGTTGCGCATCGGCGTACATGCTGCCCAGATGCTTCCCCGTAAGTTCCTCAGCGCTGGCATAACCGAACAAGCTGACGAGCGCAGGGTTGGCATCCTGCAAGATGCCCAGAGCATTGCAGCGACAAATACCGTACGGCGCATTCATCACCAGCGAGCGGAAGTTGCTCTCGGAACGCCGCAGGCTTTCCTGGGTTGCGCGCAGCGCGGCATTAAACCAGCAGATCAGCAACGCCACCGCAAAAAACAAAGTGAGGTGCGCGACCGCAGTGCGGTACTCTCGGGGTGTCTGATCCCCGGCGAGCGAATAGTACGCACTGACGGTAAGCGCAAAAGAGGTCGCTGCCAGTCCTGGCTTCCACCCACCGTACCAAGCGCTGACCATGACCGCGACGGCGAACACGACCAGCCGGCTCTCTGCGAGATCCGAGAAAAATAGAGTAGGGATCAGCGCCAGGACGGTGCTGAGCAGCGCAACTCCGTAGCGCAGAATCGGAGCCCGCGCGGGTGCGACGGCGAAAGTGCGGATGAGGGGGAGCTTCATTCGCATATGTTCGATGCTATGCGCTCATTGGGCGCACGGCGAGTTACGCCTGTTCACCGCATTTTCCTGGCGGCACAGTGGCCAGAGGTACACCGGTAGAGATACGCCGGAGACGAAGTTGTGGAAGGGAAATCCCTTGTCCACAGCCTAATCCGAGTTGGCCATTTAAGCAAAAATCGGCAGGACAAAAGAGCAATAGCGGAACAAAGACTTGCAACAGTCCCCAACGAACGACGAAACTAGCGGGGCATATCAGGAACGATCGGCATGAATATCGGCCTTTTCGGCGGCAGCTTCGATCCCATTCATCGCGGACATATTGCGCTGGCCCAGGCCGCTGCCGCCCGCTACTCCCTGCGACAGGTCCTTTTTGTGCCCGCCAACGTCCCCCCGCACAAACAGAAACAGCCCATGACTCCGTTTGTTCACCGGTACGCGATGGTGGCGCTGGCCACGCAGGATGAGAAGCAATTCCTGCCCTCACTGATCGAGGCGCCCCCGGAACTGCACCCAGGAACTCAGAAACCCGCCAACTATTCGATCGACACCGTGCGCCGGCTGAAGGCATCGCTCAAGAAATCCGATCGCTTGTTCTTTCTGATTGGAGTCGATGCCTTTCGCGACATCGCGAAATGGAAAGAAGCACGCGCGCTCCTCGGGGAATGCGATTTTGTCGTGGCCAGCCGTCCCGGATACTCGCTGAAAGACGTGGCGGAAGCGTTGCCAGAGGAATTGCGGCCTCCAGCGGCCGTCACTCGGCCGTTCCAGAAACAACCGGCGACCGGGGATCTGGTTCTGCCCGGCCTCACCCTTCATCTGCTAGAAGGCGTGAATCAGAATGTCTCCGCCACCACTATCCGAGCGGCGGCTGCGCAAGGCAAGCCTCTCGCTCGATGGTTGGACCCGCGCGTAGCGGACTACATCAAGAAGATGGAACTCTATCGCGCGAAGAAGTAGCGGAATCCCTTCTCTCCGGCCGCAACGCCTGGGGCGAGGCCGCTCCCGCGCCTTTGCCAGCGGCAGGTTACAATCAATAAGCCCGTATGACGAAAAAGAATGACCTGCAAAAGCAGGTGAATGAAGCCATCCTCGCCTGTCAGGACAAGCAGGCGGAAGAAGTCACCATCCTCGAACTGGAAAAGAACTCCGGCGCTTTCACGGACTATTTCGTGATGTGCAGCGGATCCAATTCGCGCCAGATTCAGACGATAGCCGATGCCGTCGAGGAACGTTTGGAACAAACCGGAATGCGTGTCACCCACAAGGAAGGCTACAAACAAGCCGAATGGGTGTTGCTCGACTATGTGGATTTTGTCGTCCATATCTTTTCGGAAAAGGCACGTCAGTTCTACGATCTCGAGCGCCTGTGGAAGTCTGCGAAGAAGCTGGAGCCTTCCGAATTCCAAGCCAAGCCCAAGACAGCCAAAAGCCCGAAGGCCAAGTCCGTCGCGATCAAGGTAAAGTCACCCAGAAAAAAGAAGGCCTGAGATGTCCGCTGCGAATCCAGCTCCCTGGAGCTCGTCTTATCGCCTGATCGCAGCTGACAAATGGAAAGCAAAATCGGCGGTGCTGGGCAGCGCGGTCACCGAAGCGTTCGTGGAATACGCGCGGCCGCTCCCGGGCATGGTGGTTCTCGATCTCGCCAGCGGCACGGGTGAACCTGCCATCAGCCTGGCTCAGCGCGTCGGTCCAAAGGGTGCGGTCAACGCGTTGGATCAGAGCGCTGATCTGCTGGCAATCGCGGCGGAGCGAGCCAGGACTAAGAACCTCTCCCATCTCACGACGCATCAAGCGGATGCGCACAGCCTTCCATTCGGTGACGGGATTTTCGACTTAGCCACCTGCCGCTTTGGAGTCATGTTTTTCGCGGACGCTCAGCGGGCGTTGGTCGACCTGCGCCGCGTCCTGAAGCCAGGAGCTCGCGCTTGCTTCGTTGCCTGGGGCCCCATAGAACAGCCCTATTGGCAGACGACCATGAAGATTGTCCACCGTCACGTGGGCGGTCCATTGCTGCCTCCGGCGGGAGCGGACCCTTTTCGATTCTCAATGGCTGGCTCACTGTCACAAGTTTTGATCGCAGCCGGATTCCGTGACGTGGAAGAATCGACCCGCAACCTGCCCTGGACCTGGCCCGGCGCAACCGACGAGGTCTTTGAATACGCGTGCGCCACGGCCGCTCCTTTCCGACCCATGCTCGAGCGCGTTCCCGAGGAAATGTGGCCCGCCATTCGCTCCGAAGCAAGAACGTCAATCGAGCACTATCGCGCCGGAGACGAGATTCGTTTTGGCGCCGACATCGTTCTTGCCTCAGGAAAGGCGTGATTCGCTTATGAAGATCAAGGTGGCTTGGATCGGGAAAACAAAAGAGCCCGCCATCCAGAGTCTGACTGACGAATACCTTAAACGCATTGGGCACTATGCCGAGGTAGAGGGAATTTCGGTGAAGGACGAAGGCGCGATTCTCTCCCTGGCAGCCGGCGAACGCCAAAAAGAACGCCACAAGTTCGTTCTGCTCGACTCGCGGGGCAAACAATACTCCTCGGAAGAACTGGCCGCACTGCTCGATCGCGAGCAAGTGAATGCAATCCCGCTCCTATTTGCCATCGGCGGAAGTGACGGCTTCTCCGATCTGGCACGCAAGCAAGCCAGTCTCACGTTGTCGCTCGGAAAGATGACCCTCCCGCACGAACTGGCGCGTGTCGTGCTCGTGGAGCAGATCTATCGAGCATTCACGATCCTCAAGAATCATCCCTACCATCTGGGGCACTAGCTCGCCGGGAGGCCCCGGGCTGGTCCATTAACCATAGAGTAACGGGGCACCGTCCACCTAGCCCGAACACCCGGGAGTTGGCACCGCCGGCTCCGATGCACCTCTGGCAGCTTCCCACTGACCAAAATGTGGCTTACTGTGGAGATCACAGGCGAATAAGTCTGAATTTGCTGGTGAGGCCCTCCCCCAATGAAAAACCCGTACGACGTCCTCAGAATGAAAGAACAGGAACTGATCCGAGTCCGCAAGGAGATGGACGCTTTGCGGATCGCGGCGCGTTTGCTGGGCGCGGAAGATAAATCCAAGGCGAACGGTGAGGATCAGTCCCCCCTGACCCGAGTCGTCGAAATGCCCTAGTTGTCTGAATTCTCATAGATCCACCTCCCCTTTTTCCTCGAGGCGGGCGGCTCCCCAAGCCGTCCGCTTTTTTGTTTTCAATGCTTTGCCCTTAACACCCGCCCCGGACGACATCTGTCAAATGCCTGTTCGGCGCCTAAGTGGCGTGCCCGCTGTCTCCCGCGTACAATAAGGAATTCGGCCCTCATGTCGGATCTTCGCCGTGGTCTCATCATCGTGAACACTGGCCCTGGCAAGGGGAAAACGACCGCCGCCATGGGGACGGCCCTGCGCGCGGTCGGGCAAGGCATGCGGGTGTTGATGCTCCAGTTCTTAAAGGGTTCGTGGCATTACGGCGAACTCGATGCTGTAAAGGCATTTGGCGACAAGTTCATCCTGAAACAGATGGGCCGGGGCTTCGTGAAGGTGGGTGCCGAGAAGCCCGACCCCGAAGACGTCCGCATGGTGGAAGAAGCGTGGGCCGAGGCGGAGAAGGCGATCCAGTCCGGAGAATGGGATCTGGTGGTGCTCGACGAGATCAATTACGCCATCAGCTACGGTATGCTGGACCCGGCCAAAGTGGCGGAGGGTTTGAAACGGCGGCCCGAGATGGTCAATGTCATCTTGACCGGGCGGAACGCGCATCCGACAATCGTCGAACTTGCCGATACCGTCACGGAAATGCGCCAGGTAAAACACGCCTATGAAAAGGGCGTCATGGCGCAGAGAGGGATCGAGTACTGATCGGGTAATTTAGCAATTTTGTAATTGGGTAATCGAGAGCTTGCTGAGGGGACATTCGCGGACAGGGGGCTCAGATTACAAAATTTTCCAATTCCACAATTACCAAATTCTTATGACTTGGTTTAAGCGACAATCCGGCGAGTTGGATACCTCGGGCGAAAAGAAAGTTCGCACCGAAGGACTTTGGGTAAAGTGTGACAATTGCCGCCAGATTATCTGGAAGAAGGACCTGGAAGACAACTTCAACGTCTGTCCCAAGTGCGATAAGCATTTCCGCATTGACGCCCGCAGCCGCCTGGCGCAACTTCTCGACGACAATCAATACGAGATTTTTGACAGCAACCTGGTTTCTACCGATCCCCTGAAGTTCGTGGACCTGAAGGCCTATTCGTCGCGCCTCAAACAGGCGAAGAAGGACACGGGGTTAAAAGACGCGATTATTAATGCCATCGGAAAATTGAATGGCCGCCCGGTGATCGTGAGTGCGATGGAATATTCATTCATCGGCGGGAGTATGGGCGCGGTCGTTGGCGAGGCGATTACGCGAGCGATCGAAAAGGCGACTGAAACAAAAACGCCGATCATCATCGTTTCGGCATCAGGCGGCGCGCGCATGATGGAAGGCGCAATCAGCCTGATGCAACTCGCAAAAATCTCGGCGGCGCTGGCCCGCCTGGACGCGGCCAAGGTTCCCTACGTTTCGGTTTTAACGGACCCCACAACGGGCGGCGTGACCGCATCTTTTGCCATGCTGGGCGATCTCAACATCGCCGAGCCCGGTGCTTTGATTGGATTCGCGGGTCCCCGCGTAATCGAGCAGACGATCCGGCAAAAGTTGCCTCCGGGCTTTCAACGTTCAGAATTCCTCCTGGAGCATGGCATGCTCGATGCCGTGGTCGCCCGCAAGGAATTGAAAGCCTACATAGCGCGGGCAATGGAATTCATGGCCGGAGCGGCAGCCTAGAACGCGCCCTTCGTCGTTGGCTTTCCGCTGTTCGCCGACTTCCTGGCGATCGGATTCGCTTGTTGCTATTCAAGCTCTCCCCGTAGCAACTGGACCTCGGACACCCCCTTTCCGATGGGAGAGGGTCGAACCCGGCCGCTCAAGTTGCTATCCTTGCTACTCGTAAGCGCTGTTGCGAAATAGCGAACAGCGAACAACGCTTTGTCCTACGAAACCGCAGTCACGCAGATGTACGCGTTGGGCCACGAACTGGCTCACATGCCGACCCACAAGTTCGACCTCGATCACATGCGCGTCCTGATGGCCGCGCTGGGAAATCCTGAAAGGCGGTTCCCCACCGTTTTGATCGCGGGGACCAACGGCAAGGGATCCACGGCCTCGACTCTCGCGTCGATTCTGCAAGCTTCCGGACTGAAAACCGGCCTCTACACTTCTCCCCATCTGGTCCGCATCAACGAACGCATTCGGCTCGATGGCAAACCCATCGGCGATGAGGATTTTGAACTCATTCATGATGTTGTCGGCAGGACTGCCGCCCAGTTGGTTCGCGAAGGGGCGCTTCCCCGGCATCCCAGCTTTTTCGAAATGCTGACTGCGATGGCTTTCGGATATTTCGCACTGAGAACGCCCGATATCGTCGTGCTCGAAGTCGGCATGGGAGGTCGTCTGGACGCGACCAACGTGGTCCAACCACGTCTCAGCATCATTACTGACATTTCGCTCGACCATCAGAAATACCTGGGCGACACCATCGCCGAAATCGCGCGGGAAAAAGCGGGCATCATCCGGCCGGATGGAGTCGTCGTGACGTTGCCCCAGTTGGCGGAAGCGAACGACGTGATCGGGCACGCGATCCTGGATGCAGGAGCCCGCGCTGTGAATGCCGTGCCGTATGTGCCCCCGGTCTCACCCGGCAGTGATTTCTACCTCAGCAGCCCTTGGACCATGGATAAGGAAGGGCATCAAGATCCCAGGCCGAGGAAACAGACTTATCCTCTGCAGGTTTTGGGGCAGGAGATACGCGTGGAGTCTCCCTTAGTCGGGCGTCACCAGCTGCGGAATGTCGCATTGGCGGTTGCGGCGGCGGTCGAGCTTCGCGAGCAGGGGGTCCGACAGATCACGCCGAGCTCAATCGAGCGCGGGATTCGCGAGACGCATTGGCCGGGGCGTTTTCAGGTCGAGTCCGCACTCAACGGTCCTGAATTCGTTTTCGATGTGGCGCACAACCCCGCGGGGGCATGGGCTTTGCGGTCCACGCTTTCGGCCGCTTATGGCGATCGCCCCATCACGGTGGTGTTTGGCGTTCTGCGCGATAAGGCCATGGCGGAAATCGCAGAAATTCTTTTCCCGGTTGCTGAGCACATCATCGCCACGCATGCCGATAACCCCCGCAGCGCAACCCCGGCAGAGATTCGGCAGGCCGCTGCGAGGGTCGCCGCCGAAGTCAGCGAAGCGGAAAACGTGGCGGCTGCCCTGGACGAAGCCCAGCGATTGGCCGGCCCGGACGGTTTGGTAGTGGTTACGGGCTCCATTTACATTGTGGGAGAGGCGATGCGAAACCTTGGCGTCAGCATCTAAATGATGGCGCATTGAAACTGGTTCGAAGATCGGTCATATACACGTTGAATAAGATCGCCACCACCGCGGAACCCGAAAAAGAGCGTACCGAGTCGCGCCTCCATGGGGACAAGGGCTCGGAAGTTCCGGCGTGGCCCGCAGAGCGTCCCCCACTTCAGCGGAGGCGGCGTCACGGCTGGCTCAGTCATCTCCGCTCCTACATTCTTATCGATCCGCTGATCTGGGTTTACACGCTGGTACTCGGGACGGTGTCGCTGATTGCATCGTTCTTTGACCGCGATGGACGCATGCAGCACAACCTCGCTCGCGCGTGGTCTTGGCTGATCATGAAAACGATTCTGTCGCCCGTGACCGTGACCGGAAATAACGCTGTACTTCGGCATCCAGGTGCGAAGCCGCGGGTTTATGCGGTCACACACGCATCGGCGCTCGACATCCCGATTCTTTACGTCAACCTTCCCTTCCAGTTCCGGATCATTTTCAAGAGCGAACTGTTGGCATACCCTTTCGTGGGCTGGCATCTCAAGCGCTCTGGCCAGGTGTGCATCAACCAGCAAAATCCGTCGGCGTCGGTCGGCGCGATTAAGTCTGCGCTTAAGAGCCTGCGGAAAGGCATGCCGCTGGTGATATTTCCCGAGGGGGGACGCACGCGAGACGGCCAGATTCAGCCGTTTCTGCCTGGTGCATTTTTCCTAGCCATCAAGTCCCAGGCCGATATCGTGCCGATCGCGCTGGTCGATACTTTTGATTTGTTGCCGATGAACACCTATCACATCAAGTGCCAGCCGCTCGAAATGCGTGTGGGCGAAGTGATCTCCACCGAGGGCCTGGCGGTCGCCGACACGGAAGCAGTATCCGCAAAAGTAAAGGCCGCTATCGAAGCTCTGCATTCCGCTCCTCGAACAACCTAGCGGATGGTGCCCCGCCGCAACCCTTCTCAGTACCGTTCCGTACCCTTCACCCAATGGTAAACTTAAGGGATTCAGCAGAATACAAGGCCTAATCTATGTCTGACAGCATTCACGTAAAGCTCCCCGACGGAAGTACCAAAGAAGTTCCTCAAGGCACCACCGCGCTCGATATTGCCAAGTCCATTAGCCCGCGGCTGGCCGATGCAGCGCTCGCCGCCAAGACGAACGGCAATTTGATCGACCTTACCCGTCCCCTCGAAAAAGATACGGATCTTCGCATTCTGACGGACAAAGATCCTGAGGCGCTGGAAGTGTACCGGCACTCCTCGGCTCACCTGATGGCGGCCGCAGTGCTCGAATTGTTTCCCGAGACCAAGCTCGGCCACGGCCCGGCCACGGAAAACGGGTTCTTCTACGACTTCTATCGCGAAACTCCATTTACGCCCGAGGACCTCGAAAAAATCGAGAAGAAGATGCAGGAACTGGTCCAGCAGAACCTGCCCTACGCGCGTGAATTTGTAGCCCGCACGGAAGGCTTGGAAAAATTTAAAAACGAAGGCGACTTCATGAAGTGCCACTTCATCGAGCAGTTCACCAAGGCCGATGAAAAGATTTCGATCTACAAGACCGGCAAGTTCCTCGACTTCTGCCGCGGTCCGCACCTGCCTTCGACCGGAAAAATCAAGGCATTCAAGCTCCTCAACATCGCCGGCGCCTACTGGCTGGGCGACGAGAAAAATCCGCAGCTCCAGCGCATTTATGGAACGTCGTTCTTCTCCAAGAAAGACCTCGACACCTACCTGAACAACATCGAGGAAGCCAAGAAGCGCGACCATCGCGTGCTTGGCCAGCAACTCGACCTGTTCTCCATCCAGGAGCTTGCCGGGCCGGGCCTGATCTTCTGGCATCCCAAGGGCGGAACCATCCGTCGCGAAATGGAAGACTGGATGCGCGAGCAGTACGTCAAGCGTGGCTACTCCCTCGTCTACACCCCGCACGTCATGCGCAAGCAGTTATGGCAGACGTCCGGCCACGAGGGCTATTACGCGCAAAACATGTTCGATGCCATGGAACTCGACGACGCCGAGTACCGCCTCAAGCCAATGAACTGCCCGGGGCACATTCTGATCTACAAAGACTCGCTTCGCTCTTATCGTGATCTGCCGGTACGCCTCGGCGAATTGGGAACCGTCTATCGCTATGAACGCTCCGGTGTAATGCACGGCCTTCTGCGCGTACGCGGCTTTACCCAGGACGACGCGCACATTTTCTGCACTCCTGAGCAAATCGAAAAGGAAATCGCGGACTGTGTGGAGTTCGCCCGCGACGTCCTGCGGGATTTCGGTTTCGAGAAATTTCAAACCGAACTTTCCACCTGGGATCCCAACGACCGGAAGAACTTCGTTGGCAGCGAAGAGCAGTGGACCCGCGCGTCGAACTCGCTCGAAAAAGTTCTGAAAGAACTGAATATCGAGTACAAGGTGATCCCCGGCGAGGCGGCATTCTACGGCCCCAAGATCGACATCAAGCTCGTCGATGCGATCGGCCGCCTCTGGCAGCTTTCGACCGTACAGTTTGATTTCAACCTGCCGCAGCGTTTCGAGCTCGAATACGTCGCCGAAGACGGAACGCGCAAGCAGCCGGTCATGGTGCACCGGGCCTTGTATGGATCCATCGAACGCTTCTTCGGCGTGCTGATCGAGCACTATGCCGGAGCCTTTCCGGTCTGGCTATCCCCCGTTCAGGTGGCCATGATTCCCATCGCGGAGCGTCACGTCGACTATGCCAACAAGGTCGCTGCCCAGCTCAAAGCAGTCGGCGTGCGCGTTGAAGTTGATGCCCGCAACGAGAAGATGAACGCCAAAATCCGCGAGCACGCCATGCAAAAGGTCCCATTCCTCCTGGTCGTCGGCGACAAGGAATCGGAAGCGAACAAAGTGAACGTCCGCACCCGCGGGAAAGAAAAGACCGAGGACCTGGGCACGGCAGAGTTCGTCGAGAAGATCAGGAGATTGATCGCAGAGAAGACGGCCGTGTTGTAGCCCAGGGAAATTGACCCCTGAAAACACCACGAGAGTCCCGAGCTAACCACGGCATTCTTGTGGCATGCGGTTGTTTCGCGGTCGCCCCTTTTCGGTTGACAGGCGCTCAAAATCAGGTCAAGATTTGCCCCGCGCTTTGCGGTTTCTCCCCCCTGCCGTTCCCCCACCGACGGATGTCAGCTGTCCAATTGCCCCGTGAGCCGGTTTGGGCCGTTTTTACGTTATTAAGGGCAGCAAGGCCACTTTTAAGGAGAGACTGTTATGTATTCAAGAGTGATTTGGACCCAGCCGCCTTCCAACACTGGTTCTACTACCATCCCGAGTTCCGCAGTTCTAGGACTGTTTCTGCTTTCTCTGCTGATGCTAGCCCTTACCGCTCCAGCGCTGGCCTCGACTGAAAGCGTGCTCTACAGCTTTGCCAATCCGCCCGACGCTTACAGTCCGAGGTGCAATCTGATTCTCGATCCTTCGGGCAACATGTATGGAACCACTTTCAGCGGTGGTGCGAATAACCTTGGATCGGTATTTGTCCTCTCTCCGAATGGCACCGAGTCCGTTATATACAGCTTCGCCGGGGGTGCGGATGGCAGTCATCCTATCGGCGGTTTGTTCCGCGACCCGAAAACTGGCAATCTCTACGGCACTACCGTCTACGGCGGATCTGCCAACAACGGCACCGTATTCATGGTGAACATTTCCACCCACGCCGATTCTGTCCTCTACAGCTTCAAAGGTGGCCTGGACGGCGCCAACCCCTACTCGAGCGTCGTGCGCGCGGGCACAACCATTTTTGGCATCACCACGAACGGTGGCGCTAACGGATACGGAACAGTGTTTAAGCTTACGTCCAATGGTCAGGAGACGATTCTCCATAACTTCAATTCAGCATTTCCCGTCCTCGATGGCGCGTATCCTTATGGCGGTCTCGTTCTCTACAAAGGACTCCTCTACGGCACCACGACCATGGGTGGAGACAGCAACCTGGGCACGGTTTTTTCTATCAGCAAAACCGGGGCTTATGCGCTGCTTTACAGCTTTAAAGGCGGATCGAACGATGGGCAAAACCCCTACGCCGGGGTCGCTTTTGACGCCAGTGGAAACATCTTTGGCACAACCTATGGGGGCGGCCTCGACAATGCCGGAGTAGTCTTCAAGTTGGCCGGGGGTGGCGCTGAGACTGTCATCCACAGCTTCGCGCGTAACAGCGCCGATGGCATCAACCCATACGCCAGCCTGGTTCTCTACAAGAAAAATTTCTACGGCACGACTTTGCAGGGAGGCGGCTCCGCCAATGGCGGCACTGCGTTCATGATCACGCCCACTGGCGTAGAAACCGTGCTGCACTCATTCACCGGTGGCGCAGATGGCTTCAATCCCTACGGAGCCTTGGTGCGCGACTCCCACAATACGTTCTACAGCACAACTCTCGTCGGGGGGACAGCCAATCTGGGCATCGTTTTCCACGTGACACCGTAGCTCATAGGACACAATTCAGGGTTTCGCTGCGGCAGTGTAGGGTCTTTGATTTCAAGCGCCCGCACTGCCGGCGACACCCCCCGTAGAGTCGCTTTCCAAGCCTTTCTCCCTCCCTGCCCCCTGTGTTAGCATCGGAAGTTTCGCAGGCGTCGTTGGGCTGGCCTGTTCACTGCTCTCATATCTTCCGGGCCGTAGCACTTCTTCCGGCAAGCCTGCTGAAGGAGACAACCCGTGAAAGTGTACGAAGGAGCCAATCTCCGCAACCTTGCCCTCATTGGGCATGGCCACGCAGGGAAGACAACCCTGGTATCCGCCATGCTCCAAACTGCCGGCGCCACGCAGCGCTTCGGCCACGTGGACGACGGCACCGCCACCACCGATTACGACGAAGAAGAAATTGCCCGCAAAATGTCGATTTCGACCGGCCTCGCTTCCGTCGAATGGGGCAAGACCAAGCTCAACCTCCTCGATACTCCCGGCTTCAACATGTTCGTCCACGAAGCGAAGATGGTATTGCCCGTCGTTGACGCCGCTCTCGTAGTCGTCGATGGCGTCGCTGGCGTCGAAGTCGTCACCGAGCGCGTTTGGGGATACTGCGACGAAATCAACCTGCCCCGCATGATCGTGGTCAACCGTATGGACCGCGAACGCTCTGACGCGAACCGCGTGCTGGAGTCGCTGACCAATGCTTTTGGACGCGCCGTCACGCCACTTCAACTTCCGATCGGCAGCGAAAAAAATCTGACCGGCATCGTGGACCTCGTCCGCATGAAGGCTTACACCTATGAGATGGGTGGTAACGGCAAGGGCAAAGAGGGACCGATTCCCGCCAGCCTCGCCGACACCGCGAAGGAAGCTCACGAGCGCCTGGTCGAACTCGTCGCCGAAGGCAAAGACGAGTTGATGGAAGAATTCTTCGAGAAGGGAACCATCCCTGAAGAGGATCTCGTCCCGGCGCTTCACGAAGCGATCCGCGAAGATAAATTGTTCCCGGTTCTCTTCACCAGCGGCCTGGGCAACATCGGCGTCGATGAACTGATGGACTTCATCATCGACTACACTCCCGCCGCCACCGAACACCACATCATTCAGGGCGAGCCTGCCGGCAACGGAGAGCCGCCCGTCCGCAAAGGCCTCGATACTGAACCAGCATCCGTGTATGTCTTCAAGACCGTGTCTGACGCCTTCTCCGGCCGTATCTCTTACTTCAAGGTTTTCTCCGGCGTGCTCAAGAACGACGCCACGCTGCAGAATTTCAATCGCAACACGCAGGAGAAGTTCGCCCACATCTCAGTGATGCAGGGCAAGACTGCGCTCCCCATCCCGGAACTGCACGCCGGCGATATCGGCGCCGTGGCCAAGCTCAGAGAGACGCTAACGGGAGACACGCTCGGCGACAAGAACGCGCCAATTCAATATCCGCACGTGAACCTACCCGAGCCCGCTATCACGTTTGCGATTGAACCGAAGACCCGGGCAGATGAAGACAAACTCGGCGCCGGGCTCCACAAGCTGATGGAAGAAGACCCCATGCTGCGCTTCTTCCGCGACGCCCAGACGAAGGAGTTCCTGATCGCGGGCACTGGCCAGCAGCACATCGAAGTCGTAGTTTCCAAGATGAAGAAGCGCTACCACGCCGAAGTCGTGCTGAAGGCCCCCAAGGTTCCGTACCGCGAAACCATCCGCGGCAAGGCGGACGTACAGGGACGCCACAAGAAGCAGACCGGCGGCCACGGCCAGTATGGCGACTGCAAAATCAAGATGGAGCCGCTACCGCGCGGCAGTGAAGTTGAATTCGAATTCGTCAACGACATCTTCGGAGGCGCCATTCCGAAGAACTACATTCCCGCTGTCGAGAAAGGCATCAAAGATGCTGCCGCTCGCGGGTTCCTCGCCGGTTTCCCCGTCGTGAACTTCCGCGTGATCCTCTACGACGGCTCCTACCACGACGTCGATTCGAACGACCTTTCCTTCCAGATGGCAGGCCGCATCGCCTTCCGCAAGGCCATGGAAGTCGCCAAGCCGACGCTGCTCGAACCGATCATGAACGTCGAAATCACCGTGCCCGACGAATTTGCCGGCGGCATTATGGGCGATCTCAACAGCCGCCGCGGCCGCATCCAGGGCATGGATAACAAGGGCGGCAACACGATCGTGAAGGCCGAAGCGCCCATGGCAGAAATGCTCACTTATGGCGCCGACCTGACCTCCATGACGCAGGGCCGTGGCAGCTTCTCCATGGAAATGCATCACTACGATGTCGTCCCGCAGCAACTGCAGGACAAGATCGTGGAAAAAGCCAAGGCGGCGCGCGGCGACGTGAAGGAAGAAGAAGAATAGAGGCGTTGGCACGGGCCGGAGGGGAACGCCACTTCGGCCGGGGAGAACGCTCTTTAAACCAAAAACTCCTTCGACGGCAAGCGAAGTGTAGCGTACCATTCGATGCACAGGAGGCACGCATGTTCAGGCGGAACCCCGCAACCCTTCGTCGCTTGTCCGCCGCGGCGTTTGTTCTCTTCCTCATCTCTTCTCGAGCCATGGGCCAGGAAAGCAAAACCACGGTGGTGGACCTCGACCATGTGTCGATCTGCGGATCGAATCTCGACACGCTCCGTCAGGCATTCACGGATGTTGGGCTGACCCCCGATCTCGGCGGACCACACGGAAACGGCATCACCCAGATGGCGATCATCGGCTTCGATGACTCGTCGTACATCGAACTCATTGCGCCGATTAAACCCGGCACGACGGCCGGCTCAAACTGGGCGAAGTTCATGGGCGAAGAGGCTGTCACCTGCGCATGGGCGGTGGGCACCAACGTGTTATTGCAGGAAGTCGAACGTCTCAAGAAGGTAGGAATCGCAGTTACGACTCCCGAGCGGGGCAGCCGCAAGCGTCCCGACGGTATGTCCATCGAGTGGATGACCGCCGACGTGGGTTCAGGCACACCCGGCTCTGTATTGCCGTTCATCATTGAAGATCAAACGCCGCGCGCATGGCGTGTGCAGCCCTCAGCCAGCGTCCAGGGGGCTCCGGTCGGTGGAGTCGAAAGCGTCGTAGTCGGTGTGAACAACCTCGACACATCCATCGCGCTTTTCCGTAAAGCCTATGGGTGGGCTGAACCTATTACTGAAAACCAGAAGGATTTTGGGAAGATGGCGTATTTCCCGGGTGAGCCCGTCATTCTGGTGTCTCCTTCCGGCGGCGGCTGGCTCTCCGAGCGGATCGCCAAATTCGGCGAATCGCCGGTCGCCATTCTGCTGGCAACCCCCGACTTTCCGGGCGCAGTGAAGAAGTACAAACTGGGCGGCACAAAAACCTGGTTCGGCCAGAAAGTCGCCTGGTTCGATGCCGGCAAGCTCAAGGGTGTCCGCCTGGGAGTGATCGGGCAATAAATCCGTCAGTATCTCCAGATAGCGCTCCTACAGTGCCCGCTGAGCATCATAAAAGATGCTATTTTAATGCTACAATCGCACTATGATCGATGTCACCCAAGACATTCATTCCCTGACCACTTTCAAGCGCAACTCCTCGGGCCTCATGAAGCACATGAAGAAAACCGGGCGTCCGCTGGTGCTGACTGTGAATGGCAAAGCCGAAGCAGTGCTTCTTGATGCCAAGTCCTACCAGGAAGTGGCCAATCAACTGGATGCCGTTGCGAGCATTCGTCGCGGCCTGGCACAAGCTCGTAAAGGCGCGGGCCGTCCTGCCGATGAATTGTTTGACGAACTGGACCGTGAACCGGAAGGCCGATGATTTATCGCGTCATCGTCACTCCCGAAGCCGAGAGTGATCTTAGAGCAGCCTACCGCTATATCCGGAGCCAGGCACCCCACGCGGCGCGCGACTGGATCCGGCGTGCCCGCCAAACCGCGAAGACTCTTGCCCGACACCCCGAGCGTTGTCCGCTCGCCCCCGAAAGTGCATCGTTCGATCAGCCCATCCGAGAACTGCTTTTTGGATCGGGTAACCGCGGCACCTATCGTTTCCTATTCGTGGTATTTGCGGAAGAGGAATCGGTTTACATCCTTCATGTTCGGCATGGGTCGATGCTCCCGCTCTAATCGACCACCTGTCCGGGAGTGTCCGCACGTCTGGAAACCCACAACCCAGAACTGCTACCATCGCCTCTAGTGTCCGCCGCCAAAGACAATCTCAATCCGGTCCTCAAGGACCGCCTCGTCTCCGCCGCTCCAGTCGAGGACGATTCTTCTTTTGAGCTCAAGCTCCGCCCGCAGCGTCTCTCCGAATTCATCGGTCAGGACAAGGTGAAAGAGAATCTCGACGTGGCGATCCAGGCAGCGAAGTCCCGCGGGGAAGCGCTCGATCACGTCCTGCTCTACGGCCCGCCAGGTCTGGGTAAGACAACCCTCGCCAACATCATCGCCAACGAACTCGGCGCGGCTTTCCAGCAAACATCCGGTCCCACGCTCCAGATCAAGGGCGACCTGACGGCAATCCTTACTAACCTGCGCGACCGCCAGGTCCTGTTTATTGACGAAGTCCATCGTCTGCAGCCTGCTCTCGAAGAGATCCTCTATTCAGCACTTGAGGACTACAAACTGGACATCATGATCGGCCAGGGCCCTTCAGCGCGTACGCACACCATGGACGTGAAGCCGTTCACTTTCATTGGAGCGACCACGCGTGCGGGATTGCTCTCAGCTCCGTTGCGGTCGCGCTTCGGATTGCTCCTGCGTCTCGAGTTCTACACACACGAAGATCTGCGCGTCATCATCGAGCGTTCTGCGGAAATTCTCGGCGTGAAAATTGACCGGCCTGGCGCGATTGAAATCGCTGGCCGTTCTCGTGGCACGCCTCGCATCGCCAACCGCCTTTTGCGCCGTGTCCGCGACTACGCCCAGGTCCGCGCCGGCGGGTTCATCGATCAGGCAACCGCGAAATCCGCGCTCTCCATGCTTGAGGTGGATCAGCATGGCTTCGACGAGGTGGACCGCAAGCTGTTGCTGACCATCATCGAGAAGTATCAGGGTGGGCCCGTCGGCGTGAATACTCTGGCTGCCGCGCTCGCCGAGGAGCCGGATGCCATCGAGGAAATCTACGAGCCCTTCCTGATCCAGATCGGCTTCCTCAATCGCACGCCTCGCGGACGGGTGGCAACGCAACTCGCCTACGAGCACTTCGGAATCACGCCGAACCGCCGCCAGAGTTCGTTGTTCTAGGTTTGACTTCCCCCTCCGCAATCTGCGTTAATCACTTTTCATCATCATCCTCGCGGACCTGTACCACGTTGGAGGTATCATGCGCGAAGTGATTGCAACCGAGAACGCACCCAAAGCGATTGGCCCGTACTCCCAGGCGATTCGAGCCGGAGGGTTTCTCTTCACATCCGGCCAGGTGGCTATCGACCCGGCGAGCCAACAGGTCGTTGCCGGTGATGTGAGCGTGCAGACCGAACAGGTGATGAAGAACCTTGCCGCCATTCTGCAGGCCTCCGGCAGCAGTCTGGAAAAAGTTGTGCGATGCACAGTGTTTCTCAAGAACATGGGCGACTTCGGCGCCATGAACGAGGTCTACGGGCGTTACTTCAAACAGGCGCCACCCGCCCGCTCCACCGTCGAGGTTGCGCGCCTTCCGAAAGACGTTTTGGTCGAAATCGACGTGATTGCGTTGGCCTGATTTCCGGGCCACGTTACAAATTGTGATTTGAAACAAAATTTATGGAGGAGTATTCCGAATGAAGACTCTGGTTCTTGTTGTCATTCTATTGGTATTTGCGGGCCTCATCGTGGCCCAGACTGCGGCCAAGAAAGCGGCGCCGCAGCCGGCCGCGAGTGGACCAACCAAAGTTACGGGCGAGCCCACCAAGACTGCCAGCGGTCTCGAGTACTGGGATATCAAGGTCGGCACCGGCGCGTTGGCGCAGACTGGGCACCATGTCAAGGTGGACTACACGGGGTGGCTCACGAACGGGAAAAAGTTTGACAGCTCCGTCGGCACCGGCAAGCCATTCGACCTCGTGCTCGGCGCCGGCCAGGTCATCAAGGGATGGGACGAGGGTATCGCCGGAATGAAGGTTGGAGGCAAGCGGCAATTGCGCATCCCGCCCGACCTGGCATATGGACAGAGAGGGTATCCGGGCGCCATCCCGCCCAACGCCACACTGATCTTTGATGTGCGATTGGTGGAGGCACAGTAAGAGACGTGCCGTTGCTGTGTCACTAGAATTGGCACCGCTTGGTGCCATTACGGCGATGCGGACGGGAACGCCCGCGGCACGTAGTCCCAGACACACAAAGGCCCGCAGCGTTGTGAAACCTGCGGGCCGATGAACCTTAAGCCTTAACGACCTTGCCGCTGCGCAGACAGGACGTGCAGACGCGGATGTGCTTGGTCGCAGCTCCCACCTTGGCATGTACGGGGCGCAGGTTGACGTTCCAGCGCCGTTTGCTCACGTTGTGGGCGTGACTGATGGTATTTCCGAACTGCGGCCCCTTGCCGCAGACATCGCATACTCGTGCCATAACTCTAGATTCCTTCCAGGCCTGTTGCCAAACCTTGATTTTACAGGAATAGGGCTGATTTCGCCAAGGCATAACCGGCAGGGCTGCTGAGTGATGCGGGGAGCCGGCTGCCCGACTCCCCATAGAATCAAACCTTTACGCTCGAGACGGCTCCTTACGCGGCCTTCCCCATCACCGGTTGCGAGCAGAACGCACAGCGGCGCGCATCGATCGGGATCTCGCTCAGGCATTCCGGACACTTTTTGGTAGTCGGGTCCGCTGGTGCCGGATCCTTGCGTGTACGCGCGATCAGGGCGTTGATCGGAGTGACCACAAAGAAGTACACCGCCGCCGCTACCAGTACGAAGCTAACCAAGGCTGTAATAAAGTCGCCGACCGGAAAGATCGTGCTGCCGACGGTGAAGCTGATGCCGGTGAAATCTGGCTTCCCTACAACCAATGCGATCAGCGGATTGATGACATCTTTTACGAGTGCTGTGACAACCGTTCCGAACGCGGCGCCGATGACCACGCCGACCGCCAGATCGACCACATTGCCACGCAAAATGAACTGCTTAAATCCGGATAACATGAAGAATCTCCTATGATTGGAATGGCCGACCAATGTAAATGGAGAGGGTCCTTTGGTCAAGGTTCTCGTTGGGCCGCTGGGCGGCCACTTTGCGGGCGAGAGGAGAACCGGAAGGTACAAGAAGAGCGATTTTGGTTTCGCGGAAGGCACGGCCTTCGCCACGCCGATTCGTGGTCCACGATGGGGCTTCTTGCCCAGAAATCAGCCGGCCAAGTCTCAGATCCGCATCGGCATCACGATATAGCGGTACTTATAATCTTCACCCTCGGCGGGACGCAATTGCCCTGCGGACTGGGCATCTTTCAGTTCCAATTTGACTTCGCCCGATCCCGTCGCCTTGATGAAATCCAGCAGGTACTGGGCGTTGAACCCGATCGCCATCGCGTCCCCGTTGTATGCCACCTCGATCGAATCCTCGGACTCGCCCGTTTCGGTGGATGAGGCGGACAGCTTCAACTCACCCTTTTCCAGCTTCAGACGCACCGCGCGCGAACGCTCATCGGCAAACTGCGCCACGCGGGAAATCGCCGCGCCCAACTCATCGCCCTGTACAACAATCGACTTCGTGATGTCCTTCGGCAGCACAGCTTCGTAATTCGGAAATTGTCCTGTCAGTTGCCGCGAAGTAAGCAGGCGGGGACCAACGCGGAAGAACAGCGTGGATTCGTCTTTCGCAAAATCAATGGTCTCGACGTCGGAATCCAGCAGCGACTTCAATTCATCCATCGCTTTCTTCGGAATGAGCGTCTTCATCTCGCCCGAAACGCCTTCGAACTTCTCATTGGCGCGCTCCACGTGAGCCAGACGATGCCCGTCTGTAGCAACCATCGTGATCGACTCGGGCTTCAACACCATCAACGCCCCGTTGAGTGTGTAGCGCGATTCTTCACTGGCAATCGCGAACCCGGTCTTGGCGATCATCGAACGTAATACGGGCGCTGAAATCTTGATCGCTCCCGCCGTCGGAAACACTGGCAGCGCCGGGAAATTCGACTTTGCCATCCCCACCATCTTCGTATTCGAGCGGCCACAGCGAATGCTGACCCAGTGGTTCTCGAGAAGCTTGATCGTGATATCGGCATCAGGCAGAAGTTTTACGTAGTCATAAAGCTTGCGCGCGGGAATCG
>Ga0265338_10003154_pt1 | contig 23528 bp, 21 predicted proteins | sample 42126metaG_FD_193579 | JGI IMG/M metagenome (GOLD analysis project Ga0265338, IMG submission 193579) | Rhizosphere microbial communities from Carex aquatilis grown in University of Washington, Seatle, WA, United States - 4-21-26 metaG | ecosystem: Host-associated > Plants > Roots > Rhizosphere... | reverse complement strand
TGCCTGGCTGGAATTGATGGATCGTTTTGGCGGCGACATTAACTGGGTGGGATACGAATCCGCCCGGGCGCATTTATGGCACCGGCAACTGCATATTTTTCTCCACCCATTTTATTACGTCGAATATGGCATTGCGCAACTTGGCGCCTTGCAGGTCTGGGCCAATTCAAAACGGGACAAGGCGAAGGCCCTGGCCGATTATAAAAATTCGCTGGCCCTGGGTGGTTCGCGACCGCTGCCGGAATTGTTTTCCGCCGCCGGCTGCCCGCTGCGTTTTGACGCGGCGGCCATCCGACCGTTGATTAAACTGGCCCAGGACGAATTGAAGAAGCTTTGAAACAGGCCACTAATTGAACGTAGACAAGCATCTTGCCGCCTCACTGCGTCGGGGTTGATGGCATTGGGGCGGTTGATTTCAGCACTGTTTCTCCAATATAGATGGGAGAAAAAGGATTTGCACTGTCCGGAACCGTGACGGTGGTCTGGCCTTGGGCAATGGGCGGGTGCGACCAGATTTGGTCGCCGGATTTGCGAGCCGAGATGTTCAGCGAATACGTCCCGGGTACAACATCGTCCACGGCAAATGAACCGTCCGGATTTATGACGAAGGCGTAAGTCTTGCGTAGCTTGCTTAACGCCTTCCATTCCGGTGAACTGAAAAATGCCTGGGCTTCGGCTGATGAATTGAAGGAAGGCATGTTCGGCATCTGAGCAGAAAGCGTCCCCTGAATGCTGGGGTGATCCCCGTCAGCGGGTGGAGTCTCAAAGCGCACCGTTCCCTTGAGCACTGCGCCAGTGTCACCGAGCGTGACATGCGTGGTCTGGCCCGGTTGAACGGTGACGGCGGTACTGTCACTCCACGACCATGAATTCGGCGAAGTCGGGATGAGATGCACAATGGCGCCTTCGCCCGGAGGAATTTTTTCCATGGCGAATCGCCCCTGGTCGTCGGTGGTGGATTTGTAGCTGTTGAAATCGGCGTTGACGCCGGAAATTCCAAGGGTGTACAGCAGATCACGTCCGGCCGCAGGCTGACCGCCGCTTTTCAAGGTGCCTTCGATCCGGCCGTAAAGCAGCAAAACCACGGTCGGGTTGGCGCGCACCTGTTCAACGGAAGCGGAGGCAAATCCCAATTCTCCAACCGCGACGACCATGCCGCCGGTTTCAGGCGGTGAGCCAAGGGTGAACTGACCCTGGGAATCGGTGATGGAAACTTTCGAGCCCGGATTCCATGATGAAAGGTGTGTACCTTGCAGTTGAATGCCTCCGCTCGGGCCGTCCGGGGCAATCGCCACGGAAACTCCGGGCAACGGCGTGCCGTCCGGGGCCGTGACCACGCCGCGAAGGGCGGCGCTCGGCTTGAGACGGACAGTGAGTGACACGATCCCGTTTTGCGCTTCCGGAAATGATTGTACCTGAAGCGAGTAATCGTCACTGTAAACCGCGATGGCATCATCGTTCTCTTCGTCCAAAGTCATGGTAAACCGGCCATCGGGCGCGCTAAATGATTGGTTCTTGATCACTCCATACAGATTCTCGGAATTTGCAGCCTGGCGATGTCCGGTGCGGACGCTGAATTTCGTCACGGGCTGTTCCGTGTCCGCGTCGAGCACCTGGCCCTGCACCTGGCGCGAACGGCGCAGGGTGACGGTGTTGTCCTGATTGGGCGCAAGTTTGACGCCGCGTTTTGCCTCAAAACCATCATGGAAAATGTAAAACGGCGTCGGTTCATCCGGCGCACTGTCCCATGAGAAATTTCCCTCGCTGTCCGTGTTTGCAGAGAATTCATAGGCATCGTAGGCGGTCTCACCCGGGTTGCCTTCCAATCCGACGCGAGCGTTTGAGACCGGCAGGCTGGAGTCATCCTGCACATGGGCATGGAGTACGCTGCCCGGCTTGAGCTTGAAGATGATCTCGCTCATGTCCGCCTGGACGTGGACATTTCTACTGTCGGGGCCGTGCCCTTTGGCCATCACACTGAAGAGGGTGTCTCCGTTATTAACGCTGTGAAAAGCAAATCGGCCCTGATCGTCGGACTGGGTTTGTTGCCGATCGCGATAATATTTGCGTCCGGCCCAAACCGTCGCGCCAGCAACCGGCTGGTCGCTTTCATCCACGACCCGGCCGCGAACCTCAAGTCCGCGGTGCAGCACAATTTTGTGTTTGCCCTCGCGAAGTTGTTTTTCTGTCGTGGCATTTGCGCCGACCGTCACGTTTGTGCCGATGAAATCCGGGTGCTTCACATCGAACATGATGTGATCCAGCAATTCGACCGGCAGACCGGTCGCCTGCCATTGACCTTGGGTGTCCGTGGCAATGGTTTTTGAAGCATAATCAGCTTGCTCGCCCTTCTTGTTCATTTCATCACCGCCGCTCCAAAATCGGTTGAGCGAGATTTTGGCTTCGGCGATTGGTGAATTACTTTCGTCCACGACGGTCCCGCCGATGTTCACGCCAGCGTCAAGTTTGAGGGTGTAGGTTGCCGGAACCGTATCCCCCGCCTTAATATCCCAGACCATCTTGCGGCTGCCATAATCGTCGTGCGACGCGCTCACCTCCAGCGACTCCAGTCCGCTGTCGGGATAACGCACGAGCGCCAGGCCATTGTTGTCGGTCCGGTATTTTGGGCCGATTGAACCAGCGGATGCGGTTTTGGCCACGGCTGTAACCTGGGCGTCGCCCAGCGGATGGCCTTCGGTGTCTTGAACAAAAAGTTGGATCTGGCCGCCCAATTCCGGGTCGGTTCCTTCCGCCGAAGTCAGATTGTCCGGTCGCATTCCCGGCAAAAGCGGGTCAAGGGTGAGGGCCATTACAAACAACGACGGACGTGCCATTGCGCTGGCAAACTCGAGGGAAGCGATCACTTTTTCCGGATGAGGATTTACCAACGCGACCCGGTAGAGGCGCAGGGTGCGGCCCTTGCTTTCGGGATTCGGGCCGATCCAGGCAACTTTGGTAAATGCATTCGGCAATTGCGCCGGATCTTCGTAAGGGGTCCGCCACCAGTCGCGCACCTCCACGTTGTATTTGATCTCATGGCGTGACGTTGAACCGTCGACGTAGTGCCACAGCACGTCAGCCACCTTTTCGCCGGATTGCGGGCTGCTGAACCGTGTGGCGCCCAGCACGTAAGCACAGGCGATGTTGCTGCCCTGCCGCGTAATGGTAGTTTCTCCATTGACCAGATTGGTTTCGTCCAGTGGCACGTTGACGCGGATGCGGAAGTTCAGCGATTGCTGGTCGCGCGCGGCGCTACCTTGCAGATCGATCATGCCTTGCAGCCAGAATTCAATCCCGCCATAAACCTGAGTCCCATGCGGCAGTGATCGCATGGGAGGATCAAATTGCGCCACATTGTTTTCCGCCGCGGTGATTACATTGGTCAGTGAAATGGGAATGACCGCCGGCAAACCGTCAACCGGTTCTGCTGCCGATGAAACCGGCGCCGGCGCAGAAGGAGAAGCAGGGTTGGCAGTGGATTGGCCAGCGACGATGGGCGAGGGGGCCGGCTCGTCCTTTTTCGTACGGGTGTACGGTCCGAACCAGAGAAACGCAACGATCAGTGCTAGGCCGGCGGCTACCATTGCCAGCACGGGTTTGGAGATGGAATTTTTCATGCAAAAAACCAAAACCCCAAAGAATGCAGGCTTTAAAAGCTAGACAGGCATACGCAAGTCTCCGTTCAAAGGCGCAAACCGGTTACCTGACTGTCGTCAGACTTCGATGCCGTAGGCTTTGATCTTGTTGTAGAGGGTCTGGCGGCCGATGCCGAGGCGCTTGGCGGTTTCCAGCTTGTTGCCGCCGGTTTCCTTGAGCGTCTGGATGATGGCGTTGCGTTCCACGCCTTCGAGCAGGGTGAAACTCGTGTCGCTGCCCTCGGTCGTTCCACTCTTCACGTTCGTGACGGAAAGCACGGAAACATCGACTTCGGTGCCCTCGTTCAACAGGACGGCGCGCTGGACTTCGTTTTGGAGTTGCCGGACATTGCCCGGCCAGTCAAATCCGGTAAGCCGTTCGATCGCGCCCTGGGTAAAGCCATTGATCACATGGTTGGCCTGGGCCGCAAACCGTTTCAAAAACGCCGATGCCAGCGGCATGATGTCCTCGCGGCGTTCGCGCAACGGCGGCAAATGGACCGAGATGGCGCTGATGCGGTAGAAAAGGTCCTCGCGCAGTTTGCCGTCCTTGATGGCGTCGTCAGGCTTGCGGTTGGTGGAGGCGATGAGCCGGCAATTGGTCTTGTAGCTGACCTTGCCGCCCACCGGCCGGACTTCCTGGTCCTGCAGGACGCGCAGCAGCTTGCTTTGCGTGTCGATGGGCATTTCGGAAATTTCATCCAGCAGCAGCGTGCCGCCTTCGGCTTGGCGGAAAAGTCCTTCGCGGTCGCTGTGCGCGCCGGTGAAAGCACCCTTGACCGAGCCAAACAGCTCACTTTCGATCAATTCGCGGGGCAGGGCGGCGCAATTGATTTTGATGATCTTGTTTTTGCTGCGCGTGCTGAGCGAATGGATGAGGTCGGCGATGACCTCCTTGCCGGTGCCGCTCTCGCCGGTGATGAGCACGGTGACATCGCTGGGGGCAATGCGTTCGACGGTACGCACGACGTCCTGCATGGCGGCGCTGCGGAAAATGGGCGAGGCATTGCCGCTCATGGTTTCCAGGGCGCGCCGGAGGGTGCTGTTTTCCGCTTTTTGTTCCTTGCGCTCGATGGCGCATTTCACGTCGGCCAGCAGCTTTTCATTTTCAAACGGCTTGGCGAGAAAGTTGTAGGCGCCACCGCGTCCGGCTTCCACCGCCATGCTGATGGTGCCATGGCCGGTGAGCACAATGACCTCGGTGTCAGGCCAGCGTTTTTTCACCTGCGGCAGCAGTTCCAGACCGTCGGCGTCGGGCAACTTGACGTCGAGTAGCACCACGTCGGGCGGGGGCTGGGAAAAGGCCTTTTGCAGGGTCGCACCATTGGCGGCCTGCGCAACGTCGTAATGGTCTTCGAGTACCGAGGTGAGCAGATTTCTTAAATCTGCCTCGTCGTCCACGATGAGAATTTTGGCTTTCATGTTTTGCGTCTCCGCCTGCACGCTTCGATAAACCGGCGAAAAATGGCCCGGTGTTCGGCGTATTTCTCGGTCAACCGTTCGGGATGAAATTGCACGCTCAACAAAAACGGCATTCGCCGCGCTGCCGCGGGTTGCAATTCCATGGCCTCAACTATTCCATCCGGTGTTCGCGCCACCGCTCTCAGCGGATCCGCCGGGTCCAAAACCGCCTGATGATGCGAACTGTTCACACCTAAAATCCGCTTCCGGACTATCTTGGCGAGTAATGAATCGGTTGTCAACGGCACTTCATGCACTAATTCTCCCGCCTTGTCCATGCGTTGATGGTTCAACGCCCCGGGCACCTGGCGCCGGATATCCGCAATCAACCGGCCACCCAGCGCGATGTTCAACAATTGATGCCCCCGGCAGATCGCCAGCAGCGGTTTACGCTGACGGAAGGCTTCGTCAATCAGCACCAGCTCACGCCAGTCGCGTCCCCCGCCATCAGGCGTGGGATCAATGGTCTGCCGCACCGCCCGGGGAAGATGCCGGTCGTAAAGATCCGGATTGATGTCGTCCCCTCCGGTTAACAGCACGCCATCCGCGCGCCGCACGATTTCGGCCAGGCTTTTGCGATCGTTCGTGGTTGGCGTCGTCACCGGGATGCCGCCGGCCTGAAGCACCGCATTTTCATATTTGACCGACAAACTGACCGAAAGATCATGAAATTCGACTCCGCGCTTTTCGATGCTCGGCGAAACAATAATCAAGGGTGATTTGGCCATCCGCACCGAAATGTAACGGCGCTTTTTTTCTTTGTCATCGAAAATTGAATGTTTTTGCATAACTTGTTGAAATAAAGACGTTTAAATATTTCAGGTTGTCTGGCCTGGTTCATGCTAAGTCACTGGCATGAGACTGGATGCGGGTAAAGTGAATCGAAGTGGCGTTTACTATCTGATAAACACGGTCACCCCTATCAATCATGCATCGAAGGCCGAATTGGACGTTTTCGGTTCGGTGATTGTAGTTGTCCTATTATTGGGAATTGTGTCCTTAGTTAAGCTGGTCTTGGGTTGGGCTTGAAGCCGTAACCCCGACCGGCGGGTGCCACCAGGAAACGGGCGTTCGTGAAAACGGGCGCGACTTCCGGATTTTTTAAACCTTCACTTCGGGAAATTTCTCACGGATTCGCCGCCGGACGCGTTCCTCGTGTTCCGGCTGCAACCGGCGCCGGGTGATAAGCCGTTGCACCGCATCCAGCAGTTCCAACCAATCCTCCAGCGGCGGTTCCGGCACGGGCTGCCATTGATCAAAGCGTTTTTGCCGCTGGAAAAAACACCAATCGCGGCTCACCCGCTGGGCATAAACCTGCAGCTTTACGCCGTCGGCATTTACCCGTTTCCAACTGATTTCAGCCTTTGGCATGAGATTAAACCACGAATGAACACGAACGGACACTAATCCAAGCTGGCAAACAGGACGGAATGTGCCGCAAAAACCGTTCGTGTGTATTCGTGTCCATTGGTGGTTACGGCAACTCCACGCTGGCCACGGCCATCGCGGCGATGCCCTCCTCACGACCGATGAAGCCCAGGTGCTCATTCGTGGTGGCCTTGACGCCGATGATCTGGAAGTTCACGCCCAACGCCTCGGCGATGCGTATCTTCATTTCGCGGATGTGCGGATAAATTTTGGGCTCTTGGGCAATGACCGTGGCATCGACATTCACTATCTTGCCCTGGCGCAGCGCAATCAGCCGGGCCGCCTCCTGCAGGAACACCTTGCTGGGCGCGCCCTTCCAGCGCGGGTCCGTGTTCGGAAAGAAATGGCCGATGTCCTCTTCGCCGAGTGCGCCCAGGACGGCATCGCAAATCGCGTGCATGAGCGCGTCCGCGTCCGAATGGCCGTCCAATCCCTTCGCATGTGGAATCTCGACGCCGCCGAGGATGAGTTTGCGTCCCGCGACCAGTTGATGAACGTCATAGCCGATGCCAACGTGAACCATGGAGCCACTATAAAATCTTTACGCGCATCGACCAAGAATTTTCCATGTCCAAATTGTTCTCGACAAACAGTCGCATCTTAATAAGTTGCCAACCCAAGGAAAAAACGAAACCTCTATGAGATGCTCCAACCATATTGATCTCGAAGCTGCTGCAATTTGTATACATTGTGGAAAAGCTCTTTGCTCAAACTGTGCAACAAAATCAGTAAGTGGAAGAATTGTGTGCTCGCCTGCTTGTGCGAACGCGCTGTTCGCCGCGGAACAGGCCATAAATGGTATTCAACAAAAGGCAATTGCGAGCGGTCGAACTACTGGCTACCTGCTTCTGGCCTGTGGCTTTGTTTTTGGTGGGTTTTCGCTGATCCCTTTGCTTGATGGTCACTGGCAGGTTGCTGCATTATGTTTTCCCATGGCAGTCATTTTTGTGATCGTCGGCCTCTCTCGCCTGCGCGCTTCAAAGTAGATTGTCTTGGCTGCCTTCTCCACTTGGCAACGTGAAGAAAAACGTCGCGCCTTTGCCCAGCTCGCTTTTGACCCAGACCTTGCCGCCATGATTTTGCACGATGTGTTTGACGATGGACAAACCCAGGCCGGTGCCGCCCTGTTCCCGCGAGCGCGCCTTGTCCACCCGGTAAAACCGTTCGAACACCCGGTCGAGCGCTTCCGCCGGAATGCCAGGACCATCGTCCTGCACGAAAACCTCGATTTTTTCGTCCTCCGTTATCCGGCCGCCAACGGTGACCGTGCCCTGGGCATGGCCATACTTGATGGCATTGTCCACGAGGTTGGCGAGAACCTGTTCCAGCCGGTTCGTGTCCGCCGTGGCCGCCAGGTGCGGCAGGGAGTTGACCAGCGTAATATTTTTATTGTCAGCCGGCGGTTTCAAATCGGAAAAGATCTTTTCCACGAGCGTATTCAGTTCCACCGGTTGCAGGCTGAGTTTCATGCGGCCGGATTCCAGCGCGGAGATGGTGAGCAAATCCTGGATGAGAAGGTCCAGCCGCTGGGCATTGCGCTCGATGATTTTGAGGAAACGCTCGGCCACTTCCGGATTCGTGCGCGCACCATCGAGGAGCGTTTCGACATAACCCTTGATGAGCGAGAGCGGTGTGCGCAATTCATGGCTGACGTTGGCCACAAACTCCTCGCGCGTGCGTTCCAGCTGCCTGAGCCGCGTCAGGTCGTGGAAGACCAGGATCGTACCTTCCCGTTCCCCGGCGGAATTGGAGATGGCGGCGGCGTTGACCTGCAGCCAGCGTTCGCTCAGTTCCGGCAGTTTCAACTCGTAATCAAAAACCTGTCCGTCGCCTTCCACGCGCTCGACCAGCGCCGCGAGCTCATGCACCCGCAGGGCTTCCATGATGGTTTTGCCGCGCAGCTCGGTTTTCAGCCCGAACAGATTTTTGAACGCGCGATTGGCGAGATAAATCCGGCGGTTGCGGTCCAGCAGCAGCAACCCCTCCAGCATGCTGTTGAACAGAACCTGTTGCTGGGCCTTGGCATCAATGGTGGTTTGCTGCTGGCGGCGCTGTAGATCCTCCGTTTCCGCCTGTACCTCCCACTGCCGGCGGAAAAATTTTTGCCGCCACCGGAAATGGATCGCCACGGCGGCGGCAACGGCAAGCATGGTCAGGATGGGCCACATCAGGCAAAGGCAGAAGGAAGAATGCAAAAGGCAGGAACAAATTGCGAGCGAATGAAGTCCGCCAGAGCCATTTCTGCCTTCTGCCTTCTACCTTCGGCATTCATTCCACAAACCGGTACCCGACGCCGCGGACGGTGTCCAGATGCTTCGATGCCGGGCCGAGCTTTTCGCGCAGGCGGCGCATGTGCGTGTCGACCGTGCGGGTGTCGATCAGGCTGTCATATTCCCACACATCGCGCAGGAGATGGTCGCGCGACTGCACGCGGCCGGAGCGTTGCGCGAGCGTGGTGAGCAGCTTGAACTCGGTCGCGGTCAGTTCGAAGGGTTTGCCCTTCCAGGTCGCCGCATGCCGCGGCACGTCAATCGTCAAATCACCGAACCGCATCTGGTCGCGCGGTTTTTCCTCGCTCTCGCCGCGGGCGAGGATTTTTTTGATGCGCAGCAGAAGTTCGCGCGGGCTGAAAGGCTTGGTCAGGTAATCATCGGCGCCCAGTTCCAGACCCAGTACCCGGTCAATTTCGGCGGCCTTGGCCGTGAGCATGATGATGGGCACCTTGGCGGTGGCCGGGTCGAGCCGCAGCGTCTTGCAGATTTCGAAGCCATCCATCTCCGGGAGCATGACATCGAGGACCACCAGATCCGGCGTTTGCGAGCGCGCTTTTTTGAGCGTCTCCGCACCGTCCGCCGCCGTCGTGACCGCATAGCCGGCCTGTCGCAGGTTGAACTCCACCAGCTCGACGGCTTCCGGTTCGTCATCCACCACCAGTATTCGCGGTTTCACCTTGAGTTGCATATCACGCACGCCATCGTCACACAATTTCGGTACGGTGACAACCCTGTGACAATCAGGTGACGAAACAACCGGTGGGTGCCGGGTTGCGGGGCGATTGTTCCGGCTGGATTGAAAAAGTGTCCGGCCAACGTCTAGAAACGGTATGATTTGCTGTTTTACCCTTTCGCCCCCGCTCGGGGCTTTGCTAGGTTTGCTTAGTGTCATTGCCTGTTATCAGCATCGCGCAAATGCGTGAATGGGAACGCGCCACATGGGCCACCGGCCGGACCGAGGCGGAAGTCATCCGCCGCGTCGGAGCCGAAATCGCCCGTTGCGCCCTGCAATTGACCCGGCCGGGCGATGCGGTTTTTATCCTCGCCGGCAAGGGCCACAATGGCGACGACGCCCGTGCTGCCCGGGAATCCCTGAAGGAACGCCGCGTGGAAACCCTCGAGCTCGTCGCGTCCGAAGTGGAACTCGAAGCGCTCAAACAGGCGCTGCAACAAAAACCGGCGTTGATTATTGACGGACTGTTCGGCATCGGCCTGGACCGGCCGCTGAGCGATGATTGGAAGAAAATCATCACGACGGTCAATGAGTCGCGGATTCCCGTGCTGGCGGTGGACGTGCCCTCCGGCTTGAATGCCGACACCGGCGAACCACTGTCCCCGGGCGGGGCCATTGAAGCCGCGGTGACGCTAACGGTTGGCGCGCCCAAAATTGGCATGCTCGCCGCCAACGCTTGGCCGTTTGTCGGGCGGCTCGAGGTCGCGCAGGATGTCGGCCTGATTCCCTGCCCGCACCGGAGTCCGTTGAACTGGTCGTTACCGGAAGATTTTCAACAATTTCCCCCGCGCCGTCCTGCGGCCGGCCACAAGGGCATATTCGGACACCTGGCCATCGTTGCCGGGAGTTTTGGTTTTCATGGCGCAGCGGTTCTGGCGGCGCGAGCCGCGCAACGCGCCCAGCCCGGGCTCGTCAGTCTGTACACGCAGGAAGCGGTCTACCATGTCACCGCCTCCCAACTGCAATCGGTGATGGTAAATTTGTGGACGCCGGATTTGAAGCTGCCGGACACGACGTCCGCGATTCTGGTGGGTCCTGGCCTGGCTGCGGCCGGCCTGGCGGAAGCCATGACCTCGTCGATTTCCCGGCGGATCTGGCGTGATTCGCTTTTCCCCGTGGTGGTGGATGCCAGCGCCCTGGACTGGCTGTCGATGGGGGTGACGGCCAGGAATGTGGTTCGCGTGCTCACGCCGCATCCCGGCGAGGCGGCCCGCTTGTTAAGCGCCACCAGCCAGCAAATCCAGATGAACCGCCCGCAGGCCGTGCGCGAAATTTCACGGCGTTACGGCAATTGTTGGGTGGTGTTGAAAGGGCATCAGACGCTCATCGGCCGCAGCGAGGGCGAAATTTTTGTGAATCCATCCGGCAACCCGCATTTGGGCCAGGGCGGCAGCGGCGACGCGCTGGCCGGCTATCTGGCCGGATTGCTGGCCCAACGGCCATTGCTGGACGATCCCGGCCGGTTGATCCGTTTTGCCGTCTGGCAGCATGGCGCCGCCGCGGACAAATTGCAGGCCAGCTGTGCAAATTGGATTGTGGAAGATTTGATCGCCGATCTCGGCAAGGCGCGCTGAATTTGCTTTCGTGGCGCGCCGGCGTTTGTTAAAGAACTCCTGTGCTCAGGATTGCATTGACCATTTTCGGCCTCTGGCTTTGTGGCATATTCATCGCCACCGCTGCCGACACGTACCCCTTGACCGACGGCAAATCCATCACCGGCGACGTCATTTCCTACAACGACAACGGCATTGTTTTCCGGCTGGACGTGGACAAGTATTCGGAACGCATCCCCTGGACCAAATTTACCCAGGACGGGCTCAAACAATTGTCGGCCAATCCCAAAATCAAGCTCCTGGCGGAACCGTTTATTGAAACTCCGCCGCCGGAACGGGAGAAAAAGGCCGCCGTGACGGCTCACGAAGTAAAACACCTCGACCTGCCGCCCAAAACGTCCTTGTTTGGCGCGTTGTTCTCATCGTCGGTCGGTTTGATTGCCCTCATGTTGATCTATGCGGCAAATATTTTTGCCGCATATGAGATCGCCGTCTGCCGCGCGCGGCCCATCGCCATGGTGATGGGCGTGTCGGTCGTGCTGCCCATCTTGGGGCCGATCATTTTTCTGGCGATGCCGGTGCATGTCCCGGCGGCGGAACCCGTGGCGCAGCACTCGGCCACCGCCGCGCAGACCTTTGCCGTGCCGGGGAGCGCCGCGCCGCCGGCGGCCGGCGGCATCCACATCGTGGAGGCGTCCTGGCAGGGGAAATCGGGGGCCGCGCCTGCGGCTAACGCCGGTGAGCCCCAGGTTTTTCAGCGCGGACAATTCACGTTCAACCGCCGGTTTTTTGAGACGAAGTTTTCCGCGTTTTTTGCCCTTATCCGGCGCGAAGCCGACCGTAACCTGGTCATGACCGTCAAAACCGGCCGCGCCACCATGACGGTGGAGCGCATCACGCGCATCGCGACCAATGAAATGCATGTGGAGACTGCCCAGGGAGCGGCCAAACAGGAGGTGATGGTGCCGTTTGCCGAAATCGTGGAGGTCCAAATCAAGACCAAGACCGCGTGAAATACCGGAGCATACTTTTGTTTGGCGCGCCCGGTTCGGGCAAGGGTACTCAGGGCAAAATTCTCGGGGCCATTCCACGCTTCTTTCATTGTGCGTGCGGCGACGTCTTTCGCCGCCTGCAGCCCGACAGCGAGATCGGCCGCACGTTTATCGAATATTCCAGCCGTGGCCAGCTGGTGCCGGACGAAACCACCATCGCCCTCTGGCGCGAATCCATCGGCAAGGTCATCGCTGCCGGACAATTCCATCCCGGGAAGGACACCCTGGTGCTGGACGGCATTCCGCGCAACGTGGCCCAGGCCGGAATGCTGCGGGACACCCTCGACGTGACCGGCATTTATTATTTGCGCAGCACCAACCTGAAGAGCCTGGTGGTGCGCATCCAGCATCGCGCCATCAAGGAAAACCGTTTCGACGACGTGAATCTCAGCGTCATCCGCCAGCGGCTCAAGACCTACGAGAAGGAAACCAAACCCGTGCTCAAGTTTTATGGCAAGCGTCTCGTGCATGAAATTAATGCCGACCAGACCCCGGGCAAGGTGCTCGCCGATATTTTGCACACGGCCGTCAAACACTGATGACGCCCGCCCTTGCCTGGGAGCGCCGGCGTCCCGCCGGTCGGGTTTTCCCGGCCAGCCCGCCGGCGGGACGCCGGCGCTCCCAGGATGCAGCTTGTTCCAAGTACAGCTGATGTCGCACTCGGTTTGGCGGCCGGAAGCCGCCTTGCCAGCACGCGGCAGCAGTTTTTCCTTTCGCCCGGGCGCAATTTCCATTTGGCTGTCCGCATGACGGCTTTGCGAATCATCTTCATGGGCACGGCGGAATTGTCCTGTGCCAGCTTGGGGACGCTCGTGCGCGATGAAAAATTCCGCGTCACCGTCGTCGTCACCCAGCCGGACAAACCCAAAGGCCGCGAACTCAAATTGCAGCCCTCACCGGTCAAAACCGTTGCCGTGGAACTGGGTTTGCCCATCCTTCAGCCGGAACGCGCCCGCGATGAAAAATTCATCGCTGAACTCCGCGAATTGAAACCCGATCTCATCGTCGTCGTCGCCTACGGCCAGATTTTGCCGCCGGCCATTTTGGACCTGCCGCGTTACGGTTGCCTGAATGTCCACACCTCCCTGCTGCCGAAATACCGCGGCGCCGCGCCGATTCAATGGGCGATTGCCCATGGCGACGTTGAGACGGGCGTCACCATCATGAAAATGGATGCGGGCCTGGACACCGGTCCCATTTTATCGCAAAGCCGCACGCCGATTCATGCCGCAGACGATTCGAACCGGCTCCACGACCGGCTGGCGCACTTGGGCGCGGACCTTCTCGTGCAGACCATCCCCGATTATATTACCGGGAAAATCCAGCCGGTGCCGCAGCCGGCCGACGGTGCGAGTTACGCGGCCAAAATCAAGAAAGAGGATGGCCGGATTGACTGGAACCAGCCCGCGCAAATCATCTGGCACCGGCTGCGCGCCTTCACGCCCTGGCCGGGCGCGTTTACGTTATTTAATGGTAAATTGCTGAAGATTTGGAAAGGCGGCATAGCTGAAGAAATCTGGAACAAGGAAAACCCGCTTACCAACCTTGGAATAAAGCCGGGAACAATTTTATCGGCCGAAAAAGATGGAATCATTGTTGCCTGCGGAAAAGACTTTCTGCATATCACAGAATTGCAGCGCGAAGGCGGGCGGCGGCTGCCGGCGGTGGAATTTCTGGCGGGTTATTCGTTGAAACCCGGGGATAAATTCGGCTAGGGCCTTTTCAAAAATTGTGTAGCCGCCGACGGCAGTCGGCGCAACTTGAATAAAGGAGAACGATATGGCGCGAACTGACATTCGCGGCTACGAGATTAACTAAATTGCTTTAGCGTATTTTCGGGGCATCCCGCAAACCGACTGCGTAGGCCTCAAACACCCGGCGCATTTCATCGCGGACCCGGCGGAAACATTCCAGCACTTCAGCTTCGCTGCCGGTCGCCTTGGCCGGATCAATGAACGGCCAGTGATGGCGGTTCACCTGGCCGGGGAAAATCGGGCAGGCCTGATCGGCGTTGCCGCAGACGGTGATGACGGTGTGGACCGGCTGTTCCAGAAATTCCTTCAGATGCTTCGAGCGATGACCGGAGATGTCAATGCCGGCCTCGGCCATGATTTTGATGGCCAGCGGATGGACGTGGCCAGCGGGATTCGAGCCGGCGCTTTGGACATTCACCAAATCGCCAGCCGCCTGGTGAAGAAAGCCTTCCGCGATATGGCTGCGACAGGAATTGCCGGTACAGAGAATGAGGACGGTGGGTTTCATTTTGTAGGAGACGACGTGAGGAGTCTCATTTTCAGTTAATTGATTTTAGTTAGAGACTCGTTACCTCGTCTCCTACTTTGATTTTTACTTGATACCAACCACGTGATTGATTGCAGATGCAACACACGGAAAGCATCACCGGCACTTCGACCAGTACGCCGACGACCGTGGCCAGCGCTGCGCCGGAGCCGGGGCCGAACAATGTAATGGCCACCGCCACGGCCAGCTCGAAGAAATTGCTCGCGCCGATGAGCGCGCCGGGTGAGGCGACATTGTGCGGCACGCGCAGTTTTCGCATCAGCAGGTAGGCCAGCGTGGAATTGAAATAAACCTGGATGACAATCGGCACGGCCAGCAGCAGCACCGCGAGCCAACGGGTGGTGAGATTTTCCGCCTGAAACGCGAAGATGAGGACCAACGTCAACAACAGCGCCCCGATCGTCACCGGATGAAATTTCGGCAGGAAATTCTGTTCGAACCATTCCTGGCCGCGGGATTTGAGCAGTGTCGTGCGCGTGAGCCAGCCTGCCGCCAGCGGAATGACAATGAACACTACCACGGAGGTGATGAGCACCTTTGACGGCACAACCACGTTGGCCACGCCGCATAGAAACATCACGATGGGCGCGAAAGCGACGAGCATGATGAGGTCGTTTACCGCCACCTGCACCAGCGTATAGACCGGGTCGCCATCGGTAAGATAACTCCAGACGAAGACCATGGCGGTGCAGGGCGCGGCGGCGAGGATGATGAGTCCGGCGGTGTAATTTTTTGCCGTCTCCGGTTCAATCCACGCGGCAAAAACATGTTGCATGAAGAGCCAGGCGAGGAAGGCCATGCTGAACGGCTTGACCAGCCAGTTGACGAACAACGTCACCGCCAGGCCTTTGGGTTTGCGCGCGATGCCGCCCAGCGCAGTGAAATCCACTTTGAGCATCATGGGATAAATCATCAGCCAGATGAGCACGGCGATGGGAACATTTACCTGCGAGCCCTGGCCAAATTGCAGCTGGCTCAACGTGGCGGTGAATGCCGGCGCCAGTTTGCCGAACAGCACGCCGGCGACCATGCAAAGGAAAACCCAGACGGTCAGGTAACGCTCAAAAAACGCGAGACGTTTTGGGTTGGTGGTTGAGTCGCTCATGTTCCACAGCAATCGCTGCCACAACATTCACCGCCCGGCTTCCGTGCCTGGACTTCGAGGCTGGTGATGAATTCCGCCGGTTTGGTCCCCGCTGGCAGGTGTTCGACAATCTTCCGGTATAGCGGATCTTCAAAATTCGTCATCGCTTCCACGTATCCGGGTTTGGATTTCAGGATGATGTCCGTCAACCCGGCTTCGCGGGCCATGCGTTCGGTATCGCTCACCAGCGCTGCGCCGGCGACACAACCCACGAGGGCTTCGACCAGCTTGAGCACTTCTGGCGGCAGTGGCTTGAGCAGCGCCATGTCCGAAACGGCCACGCGTCCACCCGGTTTGAGCACGCGCGCCATTTCCCGCCAGACCTGCGGTTTGTCGGGTGACAGGTTGATGACGCAATTGGAAATGATGACATCCACACTGTTGTCGGCGACCGGCAGATGCTCGATTTCACCCAGGCGGAATTCGGCGTTGTCGAGGCCGGTTTGTTGTCGATAAGCGGCAAGGTTATGCCGGGCTTTGCCCAACATTTCGGGTGTCATGTCCACGCCGATGGCATGGCCGGCGGGACCGACTTTGCGGCCGGCAATGAACACGTCAAATCCGCCGCCGCTGCCGAGATCGAGCACGATTTCCCCGGATTTCAACGCGCCGAGCGCCGCCGGATTGCCGCAGGAGAGGCCCATGTTGGCACCCTCCGGCAACGACTTGAGTTCCTCGATTGAATAACCGAGTTCACGCGCGAGCTTGTCCGCATCCTGCGGCGCGGAACCGCAACACGAGACGCCCGGGCTGCAACAGCCGGCGGAGGTGTCCTGGGCGATTTTCGCATAACCTTCGCGCACCAGTTGGTGGATTTTCTGTTCCGGTTCGATTGGCATGATTGGATTCATAAATAGAGACCTCGGCAAAACAAACGTAGCGGCTTTCGGCCGAAAGCCGCACTCTTCGATTTTCTGGAGTTTGCGGCGCTCTGCCGAGACGCCGTTACGGGGAAAAATGGATTTTCTAGAGGTTTCATGTGTCAACATCCGGGCCGCCGGCATTGCCGCCGGCAGATTTCCTTCAAATCCATCCGCAAAATTTTATTGAGACGTTGGGTGTCGATTTTGACCTCCTCCGTTTTGGCGAGCGATTTGCGGACCCAGTCCAATGCCTCACGGACGGCCACCGGCATGGACTGGTCGGGCAGGCGGTAATAGACCCAGCGTTCGGTCTTGCGCGAGAGAATCAGGCCGGCCTGATGCAGAATGGACAGATGTTTGGACATGGTGGACGGGGCAAAGCCGAACAATTCCGTAATCTGGCAGACGCACAGCTCCTGCCGTCGCAAGGCCAGGAGGATCCGCACCCGGCTGGGATCGGAAAGCGCCTTGGTGATGGCCATGAATTCGCGCATTCATTGTTATTTCGTCAAATAACGAAATGAGTATCGCCCAACAATGCTCGAAAGCAAGTGAAATTTCCCGAACGGGGGTCTGCGTGTTACGTGCCGGCAATCGGCGGGGCCTGGCCTTTGCCGGCGGTGTGGCGGATGTCCTGGGCCTCGCAGAGGTAAACGACCTCCTCGGCCACGTTCTTGGCGTGGTCGGCGATGCGTTCGAGGCTTTTGCAGGCGACCATCCAGTTCAGGCAGCGGCTGATGGTGTCGGGATGGGCCACCATGTGCTGGGCCAGGATTTCGTGGATCTGTTTGTTGAGGGCGTCCACCTCCTTGTCGCGGGGGATGATGGCGCGGGCGGCGGTGGAATCCCGGTTCACAAATGCATCGAGCGCGGCCTTGAGCATCTCCAGCGCGAGACCGGCCATGCGCGGCAGTTCGATGGTGATTTTCACCGGCGGTTCCTGGCTCAGGTCGCGGGCGCGCTTGGCAATCTTGGTGGCTTCATCGCCGACGCGTTCGAGGTTTTGGGAAATTTTCATCGCCACGGTCACGAGCCGCAGATTGGTGGCGAGCGGCGCCTTGGTGAGCAGTTGAATGACCAGGTCGTCAATCTCCACTTCAAACTGGTCAATGATGCTGTCGTCATCTTTCACGCGCAACGCCAGGTCGCGGTCGCGCTGCATGAGCGCCTGGAGCGACTGGTTTACGGCGGTCTCGGCGTGGCTGGCCATCGTGAGCAGCTTTTGTTTCAGCACGTCCAGCTCCATGTCGAAATGTTCCATAGGTTTGATTTCGTTCCGCGGTCAGTTTTCAACCAAACCGGCCGGTGACGTAGTCTTCCGTCTGTTTCTTAACCGGGCTGGTGAAAATCTTGGTGGTGACGTCGAATTCCACCAGTTCGCCCAGGTAAAAGAAGGCGGTGAAATCCGAAATGCGCGCGGCCTGCTGCATGTTGTGTGTGACAATGACAATCGTGTAATCCTTTTTCAACTCCAGAATCAAGTCTTCAATCTTGGAAGTGGCCAACGGGTCAAGAGCCGAGGCCGGTTCGTCCATGAGCAGCACCTCGGGTTGCACGGCCAGTGCGCGGGCGATGCACAGCCGTTGCTGCTGGCCGCCGGAAAGGCTGATGGCCGGCGCGTTCAGCCGGTCCTTCACCTCGTCCCACAACGCCGCCATGCGCAACGATTGTTCCGTGCGTTCAACGAGCAGCTTGCGGTCGCGCGCGCCGTTCAAGCGCAGGCCCACGGTCACATTTTCGGCGATGGACATGGTCGGGAATGGATTCGATTTCTGGAAGACCATGCCGACGCGGCGGCGGACGAGGACTGGTTCCACACTAGGCGCGTAGATGTCATTGCCAAACAGACGGATTTCGCCGGTCATGCGCGCTTCGGGCACCAATTCGTGCATGCGGTTGAGGGCGCGCAAAAAGGTGGATTTACCGCAACCGCTGGGACCGATGATGGCGGTGACAGCCCTGGCGGGAACGTTGAGCGAAACTTCCTTGAGCACATGATTTGCGCCAAAGAAAACCGAGAGGTTGCGCACATTCAGGGCCACGGCATTCGCGGCGGTCGATGAGGGTGCCGTTGCGGTCGGATGAATGGTTGCGTTGTCGGCCATGGGAAAATCAAACGTTGCGTTGGAACCGGTCGCGCGTCAAAAAACGCACGCCAATGTTGATGGACAGGACGAGCAAAAGCAAGACGAGCGCGCCCGCCCACGCCTGCCGGTGCCAGTCATCGTACGGCGAAATGGCGTAGTTAAAAATCTGGAGGGGCATGGCGGCGATGGGTTCGGTCAATTTATGGGTCCAAAACCGGTTGCCGAAAGCGGTGAAGAGCAGCGGCGCGGTTTCGCCGGCCACGCGCGCGAGCGCGAGCAGGACGCCGGTGACGATGCCTTTGAGCGCGGTGCGCACGACGATTTGCACAATGGTGCGCCACTTGGCGATGCCCAGCGCGAGCGCGGCTTCACGGTAGCCGTTTGGCACGAGTTGCAGCACCTCCTCGGTCGTCCGCATCACGAGCGGAATCATCATCATGCCCAGCACCACGCCACCGGCGAGCGCGGAAAACCCTTTCATGGGCACGACCAGCAGCGCATAAACCACGATGCCCCAGGTGATGGACGGCACGCCGTTGAGAATGTCCGCCGCGAAACGGATCCACCAGTTGAGGCGGGATGAGCCATATTCGGAAAGATACACGCCGCCGAACACGCCGATGGGCACCCCGAGCAGGGCAGCCTGGCCCAGCAGAATAAACGTGCCGAGGATGGCGTTGGCCATGCCGCCGCCGCTTTCGCCGACGGGTTTGGGCAGCTGGGTGAAGAACGCCCAGTTGATGGAACTAAAGCCGGATGTGACCAGATGATAGAATACCAGCACGAGCGGCGTGACGACCAGGATGGCGCACAAGCATGTTACGGCCTGCATCAAGCGGTTCTTGAATTTGCGCCAGCGATGGTTTGAGGCGGTCATTTTATCGGGAAAGGCAGAAGGCGGAATGAAGAATGCAGAAACAACACAGCAAGCCTGTTGCAAGTTCGGGTTTCTTCACTCTGCATTCTTCCTTCTTCATTTATTTCAGTTCTGTGGTTTCACACCGGGTCCGGCGAAGGTTTTCAAAAGCAGTTGGGCCAGGGCGTTGACCAGCACGGTCACCCCGAGCAGGACCAGGCCGACCTCAAACAGCGCGCTCAAATACGTGTCGGTGGTGGCTTCGGTGAATTCGTTGGCCACCACGCTGGCCAGCGTGTAACCGGGGGCGAAGAGGGACTTGACGATTTGCGGCGAGTTGCCGATGACCATCGTGACGGCCATGGTTTCACCCAGGGCGCGGCCGAGCCCCAGAATCACCGCGCCAAACAATCCCTTTTTGGCGTAGCTCAACACGGCAATGCGCGTGACTTCCCAGCGGGTTGCGCCGAGGGCGTAGGCGGCTTCGCGTTGCAGGCCGGGCACGGAACGCAAAATTTCGCGTGAAACGGACGTGACGATGGGGATGATCATGATGGCCACGATGATGCCGCCGGCGAGCATGCTGACGCCGTAAATCGGCCCTTGAAACAGCGGCAGAAAGCCGAGCGTCTTTTGCAGCCACGGAAACAAATATTCGCGGAGCCAGGGCACCATCACAAAAATTCCCCACAGGCCGAGAATGACGCTGGGCACGGCGGCCAGCAACTCGATGAACATGACCAGCGGCTGGCGCAGCCAGAGCGGGGCGAGTTCCGTGAGGTACACGGCGGTGGCGATGCTGATGGGCACGGCGATGGCGAGGGCAATGAGCGAGGAAACCAGCGTGCCAAAGATGAATGGCAGTGCGCCGAATTGTTCATTGACCGGGTCCCAATCGTTGCCGACGAGGAAGTGCCAGCCAAATTTTTGCAGCGCGAGCCGCGAACCCTGGGCGAGTTCGTGCCCGATCAGCCCGATGAGCACAAAGACCGACAACGCCATGAGCAGGGTGAGCCATTGGAAGGCCCGGTCCCCGAAGCGGGAGCCCCCGCGCGTTGGTGCGTTTCCCGGTTGGCTTGACGCAGACTCGTTCATATTCTTTCGGTCATCTCCCTCTCGAAGGCAGGGCCGGGCCTGCCGGTCGGTCTTGGACACGCGGCAGCGCGTCCCGGCCAGTCTTTAAATTCAAACGGACGAAGAGCGGGAGGAACGGCGCTCTTCGTCCGGCCCACGCCGATAAAATTATCGGCCGGCGGAGCGAAGTCAGTATTTAATTGTTTTGATCCGCTCCAAAACGCGCTGTTGCACGCTTTCCGGCAGCGAAGCGTAATCCAGCGATGAGGCCATGCCTTCGCCTTTGGTCAAAGCCCAGTTCAGGAATTCCACCAGTTTTTTGCCCTTGGCGGGATCCTTTTGGTTTTCATATACCAGCAACCAGGTCGTGCCGGCGATCGGATACGTGTTGTCGCCGGGCGCATTGACCATCGAGAACCGGAAATCATCCGGAATTTTCGCGGTGGCGAGCGCCGCCGTGACCGAATCCAGCGTGGGGGTGATGAAATTGCCCGCCGCGTTCTTCATGTCCGCATAAGGCATCTGGTTTTGTTTGGCGTAGATCAGCTCTACATAGCCGACGGCTCCCGACAGCTGTTTGACCTGGCCGGCGACGCCTTCGTTGCCTTTGGCGCCGATGCCGATGCTGGCCGGCCATTTCACCGACGTGCCTTTGCCCACCGAATCTGCCCAGACCGGGCTGATGCTGCTCAGGTAATCAGTGAAGATGAAGGTGGTGCCGCTGCCATCGGAACGGTGAACCGGGATGATGCTGAGGTCCGGCAGATCCACGCCGGGGTTGAGCGCGGCGATTTTGGCATCGTTCCATTTGGTGATGTTGCCGAGAAAAATGTTGACGACCGTTTCCCCGTCCAGTTTGAGCTTGGGATTGCCCGGCAGGTTATAAGCGATGACATCGGCGCCGGCCACGGTGGGGATGTGCAGGATTTTCCCCGGGGCCTTGGCGAGATTCTCATCACTCATCGGGCCGTCGGAAGCGCCGAAGTCCACGGTCTGGGCGGTGATTTGTTTCTGGCCGCCACCGGAGCCGATGGATTGATAGTTGAAGCGGACCGACGGATCCACCTTGGCGTATTCGTCGAACCATTTCGAGTAAATCGGGTAGGGGAAGGTGGCGCCGGCGCCGTTGATGAGCATTTGCGCGTGGGCACCGGTGAGGGTGGCGAGCAGGCAGCCGCTGCCGAGGAGAAAAAGAATCAGTTTTTTCATAATCAGGATTTAATCAGTTTGGAGTTCATCAATCACGTTACGTTCAGGTTAAAATTTCCACATGAGGTCGGCCATGACATGCATGGCGTTGCTCTTTGGTTCACCCGTTGCGCCGATGTTCTGGTTGGGGTGGATCAATTCGTTGAGATAGGCGGTGAACGAGAAGGTCAAGGCGTCAGTCAACGAGTAATCGAACTTGATCAGATGGCCCTTGATGTTGGTGCCGCCGACCCAGCCGCTTTTCGGCTGGGTGGGGAAGCCGGTGCCACCATTGGCATAATAGGCCACATTGTCATCGTCCACCAGTTCGTCATACCAGGCATCCGCCTCGAGGGATTGATAGCGATAGGAAACATCCCACGCGCCTTTCTTGCCGGCTTTGCCGAGCATGAGGCCGACCCAATAACCTTCGTTGTTGCTGGGCGCGGCGGGGTTGTACATGAATTCGCCGGCGGGCTTGATGGGGAACTTGCCGTTGTAAAGCGGGAAGCTGTCCAGGGTGTAGGTGAAGCTGGCGCTGGCCACGATAGGATTATACCAATAAAGCAGATTACCGGTGGTGGCATTGCGGGTGTTGCCCTGATTGTTATTTGCCACCCCGCCTTGATTATAGTTGGCGGGGTTGTTGGCGATGCCGGTGCTGCCGCCCGTGGGCAGACCCAAGCCGTTTTTATTGACAATATTGTACGTTGCAAATCCCATGGAACTGGCGAGGTGTGACGTCCAGGTTGAGTTCCAGAGTATTTGACCGCCATACAACCACGGATCCTTGGTGGACCCGGCCCCGTTGGCGCCACTGACCGTTGAAGACGCGTTGTCCAGCACGAACGCCGCGGTATTGAACCCGATCGATTGGTTGTCGGTGATTTTATACGTCGATTGTAGCGCCGCGCCTTCCGGCGTGTAATCCGGGTCAAATTCCATGGGCGTGACCTGGAACGGTTGAATCATCTTCCCGATGGTTGCCGCCAGCATCCACGCGTCGTTGTTGATCGGCGTCCACTTGCCAAAGGCCGTGTCGATCCAGACGGGTTTCTTGGTGCCGTTGTTTTCCAGGGTCGTGTTGTTGGACAGGGCATTGCCGGACGAATTGTCTGAACCCAGGCTGAAACCCACCTGCAGGTTGTCCTTCATGTTGACCAACAAACCCACGCGCAAACGGTAGCGCAAACGGATTTGATCTTCAGCGTTAAGCCCCGTCGCCGGGTTGCCGGGGTTGGAGGTGGCTTGTTCGTCAAATCGCCCGCGGAAATCACCGTATATTTTGTAACCGGTCACCCAGTCGGGCATCTGGAACCTGGAATTCATGGCCTTGTTCATGTCGGCGGCGGAATCCTGCTGGTTTTCGGCCTTCAACTCCTTCGCTTCGTCCACCGTGAGGATGCCTTTCTGCTCCAGCTTGTTGAGCAGCGCGTCCACGGACGTTTGCGCCTGCGTCTGGGGGGTGAGGGCCATCAACGCCGTGGCCCCGGCAAACAACGCCACTTTATTGCGGGTATTCTGTTTTTTGAGTTTTTTCATGTTGTTGGTTGAAATTACCGCGGCAGACTGAGACAGCGGAGTTACGAACGTGAGGCGGATTTGTTACAATCATGTGACAAAGGTGTGGGTCCGTAACATTTCAAAGTTGTGGCCCTGAATGGCTGGTTGGACGCGCTCGATTTGCCACCAACTCCGGGTCCCATCCTCCGAGTGGAGGGTTCAGGGGGTTGCCCCGGCCTCCGTTGCCAAACCGACCTTGGTGATATCGAGTTGCTGGAGGACATCGAGCACGGCGATCATGTTTTGATAATCCACCTCGTCCGCTCCCTTGACCACCACGCTCAGGTTGGGGTCTGCCGCCTTCAATTGCTGCAAGT
>Ga0265338_10003153_pt1 | contig 23533 bp, 20 predicted proteins | sample 42126metaG_FD_193579 | JGI IMG/M metagenome (GOLD analysis project Ga0265338, IMG submission 193579) | Rhizosphere microbial communities from Carex aquatilis grown in University of Washington, Seatle, WA, United States - 4-21-26 metaG | ecosystem: Host-associated > Plants > Roots > Rhizosphere... | reverse complement strand
TCGGCCACGAACCGGGCCTGGTTGCGTTTCAGGTAATCGAGCACCAATTGCATGGCACCTAGCTAAGCGATGAAACGTGCGATTGCCAAGCAGAACCGGCTGAATTCGGCTGTTTATAAAACCCGCCTGAACTTCAACGGCCCATCGAATTGGTCAGAATCAGTATAGCGGTCATAACGCCGGCGACAAAAAGGCCGGCCAACAAGGCAACCATGAGCGTTTTGGTTTCACGCCGGCGCCGGTATGGTTGCCATCGCGGAAACAGCCACTTTCCTAACCGCTCCGTCATCATAAGCGCTTAAGCTCTGAATTTAAGAACTCTGCACATTCTCTTCGTCAAAATCCGGAATAAATCAAATGGATTCACTCCATTGGCAATTTCAGCTAAGTTTTTACCAAAATCGGATAAAGCCCTTTGCCAATTTCATAACCGCCGGTGCCCATGTCGTTCTTGAGCAGACCGCAGGTGGAAACGGTCTGGTTTTTTGATCTCCCGACTTCTCAACGTCCGCCACCTTTCGCACAGGATTTATGAACCAGAAAACTTTATTGAATTTGGTCTGGCAGTTGAATGGCCGGCGTATAATTTGACGGCGCGTTACCTTAAAAACTTTCAGCCGAAAGAAGTCCTATGCGAATTGTGGAAATCCGGGAAAAAACGGTTTCGCTGGCCTCAGCGATTACCAATGCGTACATCGACTTTTCCAGGATGACCTGTTCAGTGGTGGCGCTGATGACCGATGTGGTGCGCGAGGGAAAGCCGGTCGTGGGATACGGATTCAATTCCAACGGACGCTACGGGCAGGGCTCGTTGATGCGCGAACGGTTCTTTCCGCGCCTGATGTCAGCGGACCCGAAAACATTGATTGATGAGTCGGGCGCCAATCTGGATCCGTTCCGCATCTGGGACACGCTGATGAAAAATGAAAAACCGGGCGGACATGGCGAACGTTCGGTGGCGGTGGGCACCATTGACATGGCGGTCTGGGACGCTGTCGCCAAGATCGCGGGGAAACCTTTGTATCGGCTGCTCGCCGACCGTTATCGCGGAGGCAGGGCCGACGACAAAGTCTGGGTCTACGCCGCCGGCGGTTATTATTATCCTGGGAAGGATTTAACGGCCCTGAAGAATGAGATGAAGGGCTACCGCGACTGCGGTTATCAAGTTGTGAAAATGAAGATTGGCGGCGTTCCGCTCGCTGAAGATATCCGCCGCATTGAGGCCGTGCTCGAAGTGGTCGGCGACGGCAGGCATCTGGCGGTGGATGCCAATGGCCGTTTCGATCTCGACACGGCAATTGCTTACGGCGAGGCGATGAAGCCTTACGGCCTGTTCTGGTATGAAGAAGCGGGTGACCCGCTTGATTACGCGTTGCAAGCCGAGCTTTCCAAACATTATTTCCTGCCGATGGCCACGGGTGAAAATCTTTTCTCGCACCAGGACGCCCGTAATTTGCTCCGCCACGCCGGCATGAACCCCGAACGTGACTGGTTGCAATTCGACTGCGCGCTGTCCTATGGTCTGGTCGAATATCTGCGCACGTTGGAGTTGCTGAAGCAACATGGCTGGTCCACGAGGCGGGTCGTGCCGCACGGCGGTCATCAGATGTCGCTCAACATTGCCGCCGGACTGCATCTGGGCGGCAATGAATCTTATCCGGGTGTTTTCCAGCCGTTCGGCGGTTTTGCAGATGGCATCGCCGTCGAAAATGGATACGTCGGCCTGCCGGATGTTCCGGGCATCGGGTTTGAGACCAAAGCCGACCTGTTCGCCCTGATGAAATCGCTCAGCAGTTAAATCCATACCCGGAAGCGTTCGTGGACAAAGTGAAAAGCAGGATAGCAACCTTGTTCGGTCACCTCTATTTCCAGGTGATCCTGGGCGCCTTACTCGGCGTCGTCATCGGCTATTGCCAGCCCGCCGTTGGCGAATCGCTCAAGCCGCTCGGCGACGGGTTCATCAAACTCATCAAGATGGTGCTGGCGCCGATCATTTTCGGCACGATTGTCGTCGGCATTGCCAGGATGGGCAGCCTGAAGGAAGTGGGCCGGGTCGGTGTCAAGGCGCTGATTTATTTCGAAGTCGTTTCGACGCTGGCGCTCGCCATCGGGCTGGTGGTGGTGAATGTATTGAAGCCCGGCGCCGGGATGAACATGGATCCCGCCTTACTGGACGCCAAAGCCGTCGCCACCTACACCACGGCCGCCGGGCAGCAGGACGTCGCCGGATTCTTCATGAACCTGATTCCGTCCAGTGTCGCGGACGCCTTTGTTCAAGGCAACATGCTGCAAATCATCCTGTTTTCCGTGTTGTTCGGCCTGGCTCTGGCACAACTTCCCGACCGGGGGAAAGTGATTGTAGATGTGATTGACTCCATCCTGCAGGGTCTGTTCGGCATCGTGCGTTTCATCATGTATCTGGCCCCGCTGGCCGCGTTAGGGGCCATGGCCTTCACCATCGGGAAGTACGGCGTCGGCACCCTGGGTTCCTTTGGCAAACTGATTGGCGGCGTTTATTTCACCAGCCTGATATTTATTGTTCTGGTCCTCGGCAGCATCTGCCGGATGAACCGCGTCCCGCTCTGGAAATTCCTGAACTACATCAAGGACGAAATCCTGATCGCCTTCGCCACGGCTTCGACGGAAGCGGTGCTGCCCCGAATGATGGTCAAGCTGGAGCGGCTCGGCTGCGCCCGGCCGATCGTGGGTCTGGTGTTGCCGGCCGGCTACACCTTCAACGCCGACGGTACGTCCATCTATCTGACCATGGGGGCTATCTTCATCGCCCAAGCCACCAACACGCCGCTGACGCTGGGTGAACAGTTGACGATCCTGGCCGTTTGCCTGTTCACGTCCAAGGGGTCGGCCGGAGTTGCCGGCGCCGGGTTCATCGCGCTGGCCGCCACTCTGGCTTCGATGGACAAGATCCCCGTTGCCGGCCTGGTGTTGCTGGTGGGGATTGACCGATTTGTCAATTCCGCCCGGGCGGTGACGAATCTCATCGGCAACGGGATTGCGACGATTGTCATAGCGCGATGGGAAAAGGCCTTTGATAAAAAACTGGCCGACGCCGTTCTCAACGGCGAAATAAATGATTGACGAGCTGGATTTATTGAACTGCCAAGTCGCAAAGGCACAGAGGTTTGACACGCATTGCGCGACTGAACCCGGATTTCAAAGCCCGCCCGGGCCGACATTTTTGCAGCCCCGTCCGGACCATCCCGTAGCGAATTTTTAATGAGGCAGTTTTAGCTGGTTTAATTGGACATTCCGGTGCAAACTGCGAAATGATGAAAATCAAGTCCACGCGACGAATCAGTTTGCAACCACTGGAAACCGGCCAGGTCTGGCGGGTGACGGGATTGAATTTTCAGGTGGGACTCATTGGCAAGTGGCTGGTGCATTACAAACTGGCCAAGCCCAACGCCGTCAGAATCGCCAACTCCGTCGGCGGGCGGACGACCATTGAGAAATTTCTGAAAAAGAACAAGGCCGTCTTGATCAAGAGTGTAAAACAAAGTAAAGTACTGCAAACCAACGGCGATTGACAGAGGGTTAACAAATACCTGGCCGTTGGCTCTGGCGCGTTTCAACCCCGCTTGGTTTCTGGATTTGGGCGTGTCGGCTTCCTTACACTTGTTTACGATGCCATTCCGCTTCCTGACACTACCGTTTAATTTCTGACGAGCCAGCCAGGTGAAAACGATGGAACAAAACGTTCCCGAAACGACACATAGCCTTCATACGGATGTAACGATTTAAATCTAGTCTGCCGGGTATTGGATTTAATCTATGCACTCTGAAACTGTTATTGAGGAGGAGAAGGAGGCAACTGGAAAACTGCGTTTGTTTTCCTTGTATGTGGATTTTGCGGCTTCGGTGCACGCCCGATGGGCCGCCGGTACGATCACCAAACTGGCCGGGCCCCGCTGGAAAACTTCCAACGAAACGTGGAACCTGGATTCCTTAAATGCCAGTCCACAGGTCAGGAAGATAACCCTCCAGGAGGCAACGGACGCCGACGTGTTGATCGTCGCGCTCAGTTCATTGGATCAACGCGAACCCAAGCTGATTGAATGGTTGGATGCGTTGGTGGCGGGGAGGGCGGAACGCCCGGTTTCCGGGTTGATGATCGGCCTGTTGGGCGACGAAGAACATGAGGCGGATGAACTGGGATGGACGGTGAAACAATTCATGCGTTGCGCTCAAGGGATGGGAAGGGATTTCATCTGGCATTGGCTGGGGCGCGGGGCGGTAAACGATACCACTTGTTTAAATGACAGCGTGGAGAAGTTTTTGTCCCGCAATCAGTCCCGGTCCAATATGACCTGGCTGCAAGAAGCGGCTGTCAGTGTGGGTTAAATCGACGGCTGGTTCCCGATTTCACACCGGTTTTCCTCCAAAAATACAGGGCATCCATCAGCTTTTTGGTTTCCAAAATTCCCAACCGTGCTCCATCTTTCGCACGGAATTTATGAACCCGGAAACCTGGACCTCCGTCGACCGTTACCTCACCGATTTGTTTGTGCCGGCCGATTCGGCCCTGGACGCGGCGCTTGCGGCCGGCGTCGCCGCCGGTCTGCCGCCCATCAACGTTTCGCCGACCCAGGGCAAGTTGCTGCAACTTCTGGCGCGGATTCAAGGGGCGCGGAACATCCTCGAAATTGGAACCCTGGGCGGCTACAGCACCATCTGGCTGGCGCGGGCATTACCGGCCGGTGGCCGGTTAATCACGCTGGAGTTCGAACCGAAACACGCCGAAGTCGCCCGCGCCAACCTTGCCCGCGCGGGCCTGGCCGGCGTGGTTGAGCTGCGCATTGGCCGGGCGTTGGACACGCTGCCGCAACTCGCCGCCGAAGGCCGCAGCCCGTTTGACTTGATCTTCATAGACGCCGACAAGCCGAGTACCGCCGATTACTTCGCGTGGTCGCTCAAACTGTCGCGGCGCGGCAGTGTCATCATCGTGGACAACGTCGTGCGCAAAGGCGCGGTGACCGACGCGGCCAACGATGATCCGAATGTCCGGGGAATGCGTCGCTTCCATGAATTGCTGGCCGCGGAAAAGCGCGTCAGCGCCACGGTCATCCAGACCGTCGGCAGCAAAGGTCATGACGGCTTTGCCATCGCAGTTGTCATGGAATAGCCAAAATATTTGAACCGCCCCTCGTCGCGTCGAAGCAGCGCGAAGACGGAAGACGCCAGGACACAGAAGGTTGACACGGATCCCACGGATCCTGTACGAAGGGAAATGGCGGAGGCGCAGGGGTGAATTTTAGTCAATGGAGTTAATCTGCCGGTCTCTGCGTCCGAATTTTGCGCAGAAGGATGAGCAGCCCCGACAACACGATCACAATTCCGGCGGCAATGGGTTTGTGCGTAAAAATCAATCGGTGGATGGTGGCCAGCAGCGGCTCGGGGTGTTGTGGCTCATCGGAGCTTTGTGACTCGTCCAGGCTTTGTTTTTCGATGGGATGTTCCAAGTCAAACAACCGGTGTTCGTAATGTCCAATCACACGATAAAGCTGATTGATTTCCAGCATCTCCGATTCGGTCAGTTTCTTTTTGGGGACCGAACGGTTCGTGTAAAAATATTTCGTCATGGAATTGAATTCCAGTTCATCTCCAAGGAACACCACGTCGGGATTCAAATCCGAGGTGACATATTGGTACTGGCGGTATGGAAATTCCTGGGTCGCGCGGACATCTGCCGTAAGAAAATTCGGCTTAATGGCGCCCGGATGGAACCAGCCGCCGGGGCCAAATTTGGCAACTTGCATATCAGGCGTAGGCCGCAACTCCGTCACTGGTTGATTGACGATCTGCTGAACCCGCATGATGGCGGCATCCATCTGAGCCTTCAGGGTCGCAATCTGCTGATCGTTCGTGCTGGCGCCAGATGACGCGGCCATGGCCGGACCCGAGAATATTGCGAGCAGCAAAAACAGCCATTGCCCAAAACCGATTCGCGCAGCGCGAAAAATAATCCTATGCGGTCCGGACTGGCCGATAGCCAATTGCCTTTTTGAGAACGCCTGCATCGGACGAATTAGATAGCGGATTGAATTTTCCATTTCCACCTTATAGTGAATGTTTTTATCCGCGCGGGGCAATAAACACCAACGGAAAACGCCAGGCAGGAGTAAAAAAGGCGGAATTGTGAGGAGTGATGCAGGAATTGAGTTTGGTATGTCAATTGCGTTAAGGAATTCATCGGTGTTAAGCAATGCAGTCTGCCACTAGCCTACACGCGGCTTCATTCTTCCAGTCCCGGCCGGCGGATCAACCTTCCGGCCGGGGCTTTTTTGTGGTTATCAATTTGCGGGAGATTTGCGCATCTTCGTTTTGTCGCCAATCCATTTGGCAAATCCCGGCGCGCGAATTACCAGTCCGAGGCCGTAACATTTCATTGGTCACATAAGGCATTAAGCCTTAACTTGGAATCGTTATGCCTAAATCTAAAATTTCTCAAAAGGTAATCGAAGAACTCAACCGCCAGTTCAACCAGGAACTCGCCGCCGCGCACTCGTATCTGGCGTTGTCCGTGTGGTGCGATGTCAGAAACCTCAAGGGCTTCGGCAAATACTTCGTCAAGCAGGCAGGAGAGGAACGCGCGCACGCGGAGAAAATTCTCAAACACCTGACCGACCGCAGCGTGACCGCGGACGTGGCCGCGCTGCCCGCACCAAAGCAGGAATTCAGGACGTTGTTTGAAATCGCCCAGCAGGCACAGGCGCAGGAACACGGCAATACGCTGGGCATCAATGCGGTTTACGAGGCGGCGGTGGCGGCCAAAGACTATCCCGCGCAAGTGCTTATGCATTGGTTCATCAAAGAGCAGGTCGAAGAGGAAGATTGGTCTGCGGAAATGGTGGAGCGCGTTCAAGCTGCGTCGTGCGCCGGCAGCCTGTCCGACCTGGATCGCCACATCGAACGCTACCTCGAACAGGAAGTCAGGGAAGTGCCGGCTGAAAAGTAACCGGTTCTATTCTCCCTCTCCGCCAACGGAGTTGAGGGAGAGGGCGGGGAAGAGTTGGTGTATACGACCGTCGTCGGCAAAGGTTATGACGACTCGCGGTTATTATGCCGCGCTCGCATGAAATTCCTGGGAAACACGTCTTGACCGGGAAAGGTTGAACGTTGTTTACTCACCGTCGAATCCTTAACCAACAGTGACTTGATGAAACGCCCCAACAAAATCACGCCTCTTCTCAACCCGGGTTTGATTCACACTTCACTCACCCTGGTTTTGCTGGCTCCACTGGCGCTGACAATCGCGCGGGCAGCGGGTGCTGATACGAACCCGCCGCCGGCGCAGCTTTCGGCACAGGCAGATCATCAGCGGCTCATGGGCTTGTTACACATGACTTCATTTCGCCACCGCGCCACTAATTATGAAGAATCCAAGGCGAACCCATATCCCGACCTGCCCGACCCGTTGACACTGAAAAATGGAGAAAAAGTTGCCACTTCGGCCCTGTGGTGGAACAAGCGCCGTCCGGAAATCGTCGAGGATTTCGATCGCGAGATTTATGGCCGGATGCCCAAAGTGACACCCGAAGTGACGTGGGAAATCGTCAGTGTCACGAACCGGGTGGTTACCAACGCGACCAGCAGTTTTTCAGTTATCGAAAAGCGGCTGCTGGGACACGTGGACAATTCTTCCGACACGAACATCCCGGTCACCATCCAATTATCTTTGACCCTTCCGGCGAACGCCGCCGGGCCGTCACCGGTCATCATGGTTTTGTTTCCATTTGCTCCTGGTTTTGGCAGCGGATTTCCTTTTGGCAATTTTGGCCGGACGAATGCAATGGCGGGGACCAATGGTCCAGGAGGAACGAACGCGCCGCTTCGCCGTGGCGGTTTTAATTTTTTCGGACTACAACCCTGGCAGGCGACCGTGCTCAGCAACGGCTGGGGATACGCCACGCTCGGCACCTACAGCATCCAGGCGGATGGCGGCGCTGGATTGACCACGGGAATTATTGGTCTCTGCAACAAAGGCCAGCCGCGCAAATTGGATGATTGGGGTGTGCTGAAAGCCTGGGCGTGGGGAGCGAGTCGCGCGCTCGATTATTTTGAGACCGACCCGGCGGTGGACGCAAAACAAGTAGGTCTCGAAGGCCACTCGCGCTGGGGCAAGGCGACGGCCGTGGCGATGGCATATGATTCGCGCTTCGCTATTGCTTACGTAAGCTCCTCCGGCGAGGGCGGCACGAAAATCAATCGCCGCGATTACGGCGAAGTGGTTGAGAACGCTGCCTGGTGGGAAGCATATCATTGGTATGCGGGCAATTTCATCAAGTACGGCGGCCCGTTGACCGGGAAGGACCTGCCGGTGGATGGCCACGAATTAATTGCTCTGTGCGCGCCGCGCCCGGTATTCATCGGCGCCGGTTCCACCGCCGGCGGCCCGGCTGGCGATGGTTTCGCCGACCCGCGCGGCATGTTCATGGCCGCAGCCGGCGCCGGTCCGGTGTACCGGCTTCTGGGCAAAAAAGATTTGGGCACAGATGTGTTTCCTCCACCCGAGACCGCATTGATCAATGGTGACATCGCCTTCCGGGAGCATAGCGGCGGACACACGGACGTTCCGAACTGGCCGGCGTTTCTAACTTTTGCCGGACATTACATCAAGGGGCCGGGACTCAAGCCGTCCGCGTCCAGTACCCGGTAATAATCACGGCTATTGAAAGTTATTGTCCGAGAAAGCCAGTCAAATTTCCTTTTCTTCAACCGCTTTCCGGTTATCTTCCCTTTCCCTTTTGGGAGGGTTGCCGTGTCGGCGACCCTGAATAATTTTGGGGACGGCGACACGCCATCCCTCCCGACGAATTTTGTAAATGGACGCAGCGCATATTCGCAATTTCAGCATCATTGCCCATATTGATCATGGGAAGACGACGCTGTCGGACCGGCTCCTGCATCGTACGGGCACGATTTCGACGCGCGAGATGGAGGACCAGTTGCTCGACTCGATGGACCTCGAAAAGGAGCGCGGCATCACCATCAAAGCGCACCCGGTCACAATGCTGTACCAGGCTAAAAACGGCGAGACGTACGAGTTGAACCTGATTGATACGCCGGGGCACGTGGATTTTTCCTACGAGGTGTCGCGCAGTCTGAGCGCGTGCGAGGGGGCATTGCTCATCGTTGACGCAGCGCAGGGCGTGGAGGCACAAACGGTCGCCAACGTGCATCTGGCGATGAAACAGAATCTCGCAATCATCCCGATCATCAACAAGATTGATTTGCCGCACGCGAACATCGCCTCAACCAAGCAGCAACTGGAGGATATTCTGGCTATCCCCGGCGAGACCGCGATTCCCGCCAGCGCCAAGGAGGGGATTGGCATTGACGAAATTCTGGAAGCGATTGTGGCACGCATTCCGCCGCCGAAACCGACCGGGGCACCGTCGTTGCAGGCGTTGGGATTCGATTCCTATTTTGACACTTACAAGGGCGTGGTCACGCACGTGCGCGTGTTCAACGGCGAGTTAAAGGCCGGACAACACGTGAAATTGTTTCATTCGGGCAAGAATGTGGAGATCAAGGAGGTCGGCAGCTTCAATCCCAAGCCTTACGTCCGTGAGAAACTACAGGTGGGCGAAACCGGTTACATGACCGCGAACATAAAAAGCCCGCTGGAGGTAAAGATGGGCGACACCATCACTGACGCGCGCAATCCGTCGCCGGCATTGCCCGGCTTCAAGGAAATCCATCCGATGGTGTTCAGCGGGATTTACCCGATCAACACGGCCGATTACGAACACCTGAAATCTTCCATGGCCAAGTTACAGTTGAACGATTCGGCCTTCGCGTATTCCGCGGAAACGAGCGTGGCGCTGGGCTTCGGCTTCCGTTGCGGTTTTCTCGGCCTGCTGCACATGGAAATTGTGCAGGAGCGGTTGCGCCGGGAATACGACATGGACATCATCGCGACGTATCCGAGCGTGATCTATCATGTCACGCTCACGGACGGCACGCACAAGGAAGTGGACAACCCGGCATTCATGCCGGACGTGACTTACATCGAGAAAATTGAGGAGCCGATGGTGAAGGCCTTTGTGATCTGTCCGAACGAAAACATCGGCGACATGATGGCGTTGATTTCGGAAAAGCGCGGCTCGGTGGACCACACGGAAACGCTCGACACGCGGCGGGTGATGTTGACGAGCCTGGTTCCGTTGAACGAAATTCTGATTGATTTCCATGACCGCATCAAAAGCATCACGCGCGGCTTTGGTTCAATGGATTACGAGCCGGCGGATTATCTGGCGAGCGACATGGTGAAGCTGGACATGCTGGTGAACGGCGAGCCAATGGACGCGTTTTCGTGCATTGTGCATCGCACAAAGGCGGAGGGCAGGGGACGCACCCTGGCGGAGAAATTGAAGGAAGTGATCCCGCGCCAGCAGTTCCAGGTGAAAATCCAGGCGGCCATTGGCGGGAAAATTGTCGCCTCGGAAACCGTGAGCGCGTTTCGCAAGGACGTGACGGCGAAATGTTACGGCGGCGATGTCTCGCGCAAACGCAAGCTGCTCGAGAAGCAAAAAGAAGGCAAAAAACGGATGAAATCCATCGGCAACGTGAACATTCCCCAGGAAGCATTCATCGAGGTGCTGAAGGCGTGAACAAAACTCCAGAGCCGAACCGTCTGTGCTCCGCTTCGCCGTGTCAAGAGGTCGAAGGACGAGGGCAGGGGATCGTATTGCACGAATGCTTGCTTTTTGGCGCTCGACTCTCGACCCTCGGCCCCCAACACTTTTTATGATTCGCTGGCTGTTTTCCAAAACGATTCGCGAGGCTGTCGCGATGCGCAAACATGTTCATCGCTGGTATTGCGCGCAGCGCGACCTGCTCTCGCCCCAGGCGATTGGCGCGGTGACGCTCGCCATGAACGCGCTGCAAAACGCAATCAACGAACCGAAGCCAAACAAGGGCAGAATCCGGATCAAGATGGAGGAGCTGGAATTCGCCGCCAACAAATGGTTGAAGCCCTATCCCAACGCCGCCTGGCGCGAAAACGTGGAAGTGTTGCTGGTGGCCATTGCCGTGGCGATGGGCATCCGCACCTTTTTCATCCAGCCATTCAAAATTCCCACCGGGTCGATGCAACCAACGCTTTACGGCGTGACCTCCGAGCCTGACTTCACCCCTATTTTCGGGGATATCAACGCGGGCCTGGATGATAAAGCCAAAATCCAGGCGGAAGTGGACAAACAGATGAAATTGCAGACGGCCATACAAATCCCGAACGGCCTGGGGCGCATCCGAGATTGGTTTCATGGAATTACTTATATTCATTTTGTTGCCCCGACCGACGGCACGTTGGATATGGATGGGATACAAAAACCCTGGCCGCCGGCGTTTTTTTCCATCTTCCAGCACATCAAATTCGCCGGGGAATGGCATACCATCTGGTTCCCTCCGGATTACGGTGAAGAACCGCTGAGGTTCCGGGCCGGGCTGGATCCCGGACGCTTCTTTCACAAAGGCGAAGACGTGATAAAGCTTCGGGTTCATGCCGGCGATCATTTGTTTGTTGACCGGCTCACTTACAATTTCCGCCAGCCCGACCGCGGCGAGATTGTAGTTTTTGAGACCCACGGCATCACCCGTCTTCCCCCCGACCAGCAAGACACGTTCTATATCAAACGCCTCGTCGGATTGGGCGGTGAAACCTTGTCCCTCAAGCAGGACTATGAAGTTGAGAATGCGCCGAGATTGGGTAAGGTTCCCGTGGGGCATCTGATTGTGGACGGGCAGCCGTTGTCGGTCTCGACTCCCCACTTTGTGAACTTGTATGCCTTTGCTGACGCTCATTCCGGTCAAAAGACATTAGGATACCAACCAAACCATTTCTACGGGCACGCCATGCTGGAAGGACTCGCCCCGGGCGAAAGCTTTCAAGTGGAGACCAATCATTATTTTGTCATGGGTGACAACACGATGAACAGTCTTGACTCGCGTTATTGGGGGGACTTTTCCAGCGACCATGTCATCGGCAAATCCTTCTTTGTTTACTGGCCCATCACCGAACGGTTCGGGTGGGGCAATCAATAGGACCTTCAATCCAACATGAGCGGCACGAACAGCGAAACGGTTTTAATCACCGGCGCTTCGTCGGGCATCGGTTTGGAACTGGCCAAGTGTTTTGCTGGCGATGGCTCCCGTCTGGTGTTGACCGCCCGCAACACAGCGGCGCTGCAATCGCTGGCCGATGAATTGCGTCACGCACATAACGTTGAGACGTCCGTTTTGACCGCCGATCTTTCCCGGCCCGAAACCCCGGAATGCGTCTTCAGGGAATTGCAGGGCAGGGGAATTACGGTGGACGCCCTGGTGAACAACGCCGGCTTCGGCGCCTGGGGAAAGTTCGCCGAACTACCGCTCCCAGGACAGCTTGAAATGCTTCAAGTCAATATCACCGCGCTGGCACAATTGACCGGATTGTTCCTTCCCGGCATGGTGCAACGCCGGCGCGGAGGAATCCTGAACGTCGCCTCGGTTGCGGGCTTTCTGCCGGGCCCCGGCATGGCGGTTTATTACGCGACCAAGGCCTGTGTCCTTTCATTCACCGAGGCGCTGGCCGAAGAACTGGCCGGCACGAACGTGACCGTGACAGCTTTGTGTCCGGGTCCCACGGTAACGAACTTTGGCAAGGTGGCGCACAACGACAAGAAACGGAAGATCCGAATGGTCAGAATGTCTGCGGAAGCGGTCGCCTGTTACGGCCATCGCGCGTTTCGAAAGAAAAGAGTGGTGGCTGTTCCCGGCCTGCAAAACCGCCTGCTTATATTACTCACTCGATTCGCATCCCGCTCAATAGTGAGAAAAACTGCCGGTAAATTGAACGGGATTTAAGAATAGCGGAGTTACGCGGGCCAAAACTGGCAAAGAACTAGCTTATACGCCACTCGGTCCATTAATACTTAACCCAAAAAACCGCAGCAATGTTTACGTCACAAACCTTCTTTACGTCACCAACTTTCGCGATAGGGATTGCCCTCTTAATAGCCTCCGGCCTCGTCTGTTTTGGAATCAGGCGCTTAATCAAGCACTTTCAAGACGAATTCCGCAAGGACAACACCTTCAAAGAGACCTCTTTTCCTTTGGACACGGCTGATAAACGGCACTGACACTTGGGAAAAATCTGGATGTAAGGCGTTGTACGGTAACGAGAGCCAAAATTCACAATCAAAAGCCAAGGAGTGTTAAAACAAAACGGGAAACGTCAGGAGCTTGCGACCGCAGGCTGGGCAGCCAAAAATATACAGCCGCAAGCCCTGACACACATTGCTAAAGCACATCTCTAGCCAGTGTAAAAGGGTGTACGATGGAGGATATGGCACTTCACAACTGACGTCAGGTGCAGGCCAGATAAGCTCAAAGCAACTGGCGGACTTTGCAGGCCCACAGTCAGGTTTTTTCGTTATTGTTCATCAACGCAGAAATCAGCAAAAAAGGCAAAAACGCCGTATTCCAATGGAATTCAATAATCACCGTCAATAATTATAGATGCACAATGTTTGTTATATTCACTACACCAAGAACTCTATTTGACGAAATCTTAGGCATAGTGTCTAATATTTGTGATGCATTTCAAATTGGCCATGTGTGCGCTGGCCGCGTTGGGGGTGGTTTTTAGCGCTTCGGGAATGAACCGGTGGGAAGCATTGTCTATGCTTGAAACCGGAAACGATGACTGCGCCATTGGACGGTGCGGGGAAATCTCGCGCTATCAAATCCGTGCCGAGTATTGGCCGGGTGGCAATCCGCAAAATGCGGGTGCCGCGTTGAGTGTCGCCCGAAGCATCATGCAAGCGCGCGTGGAACAGTTTGAACAGACCCACAGACGTCAGCCGACCGACTTTGAATTCTATGTTCTGTGGAATGCGCCGGCGGAAGTGGATCATCCGGTCCCCTGCGTGGTGGAACGCGCCCGGCGGTTCGTAAACCTCGTCCGACGCGACGAACCCCAGACTCAGACGGCCAGCTTCTTCAGGCGGGGACAGAACGCGTCCTGAAATTCTGCGCCCCTTCATACGCCTTCAGATATTCTTGCACGGTTTGTGTCCAGGAAAAAACGGTTTTCATGGCATTACGTTGATATTGCCGCCGTAAATCCCGCTGTTGGTAAAGAGCCAGCGCCTTGCGAATGGCCTTGGCCAGCGCGCGGGCCGAGTATTCGTGAAACTTGATTCCGTTGGCTCGTGTCATGTCTTCCGTAAAATCAATCACGCTGTCGTCAAGGCCGCCGGTGGCGCGAACAATCGGAATGGCCCCGTAGCGAAGGCTGTACATCTGGTTCAAGCCGCTCGGCTCAAAGCGCGAAGGCATGAGGTAAAAATCGCAGGCGGCTTCGATGCGATGCGCCAGGCCCTCATCGTAATCCACGCGCGCGGCGACCTTTGACGGAAAACGCCGGGCGAGTCCGGAATAACCCCGCTCGTAGGCGGGCGAACCACTGCCGAGTAAAACGAATTGCATATCGGTGTTCAACATTTCTTCGAGCGCGCCCAGCTGAATGTCCACGCCCTTCTGATCCGCCAGGCGTGAAATGGTGCCGAACAGCGGCACATCCGCTCTCTCCGGCAAACCGATTTCCTTCTGCAGCGCAAGTTTGCAGGCGGTCTTCCCGGTCAGGCGCGACACCGAATACCGGCACGGAAGAAACGGATCATGCGCCGGATTCCAATCATCATAATCCACACCATTAAGAATTCCCAAAAGCTGTTTCCGCCGCCGGCGCAGAAGCCCATCCAGACCGTGACCGAATTCCTCGGTCGTGATTTCGCGGGCGTAACGGGGGCTGACCGTCGTGATGACGTCGGCAAACACGATGCCGGCCTTCAGGCAATTCAAATGGCCGTAATATTCCACGCCTGCCATCGTGAAAAAATCCAGCGGCAGGTTCGTCAGGGCGAAGGCGTCCCGCGGGAAAATTCCCTGAAATGCCAGATTGTGTATGGTCAGGCAGGCCGGCGGCGGGTTCCCCCACCCTTCCGCGCGTTGCTGCTTCAGTAACGCCGGCACCAGTGCGGTTTGCCAATCGTGAACGTGCACAACGTCCGGCCGCCAGGGCAGGTAACGCGCCAGGTGCGCGACGCATTTGGAAAGAAAAATGAACCGCTCGGCGTTGTCCGGGTAGCTGAGGTCGTTCTCCAGATAAATTCCGGTGCGATCAAAAAAATCCGGCTGCTGGATAAAATAGGCCGTCAATCCCTTCTCGGTTTCGAGCGACCACAACGTTGCCTCGACGCGCCGGTCGCCCAGCGGCAGATCGAATTGCCAGTCCACGGCGCGCATTTTGGGAAACCGCTCGCGGATGCCGCGGTAGAGCGGTGTGACGATGCGCGCCTCGTGGCCCGCTCGCGCCAGCGCCTTGCCCAGCGCGCCCACCATGTCGGCCAGCCCGCCGGTTTTGGAAAACGGATGGACTTCGCTGCAGGCCAGGAGAATTTTCATCAGTTTTGAATTTTGAGTTTTTGATTCTCAGTTGAGCCGCTTTTCAACTCAGAATTCAAAATTAAAAACTCAAAACTTTTCACGCAGAAATCCGGTCCGTTTTCAAATACGGCTGCAATGGTGCGGGAATGGTTACGCTGCCGTCGGGTTGCTGATGCGTTTCAATCAACGCAACGAACAGCCGCGCCAGCGCCGTACCGCTGCCGTTGAGAATGTGCGGGAATTTGTTTTCGCCCGATTCTGATTTAAACCGCAAATTCATCCGGCGCGCCTGGAAATCCTCGCAATTCGAGCAGCTTGAGACTTCGAGATAGCTCCCCTGCCCCGGCGCCCAGACCTCGAGGTCGTATGTTTTTGCGCTCGGGAATCCCATGTCACCCGTGCACAGCAACAACACGCGATAATGCAACCCGAGCAGTTGCAAAACCTTTTCCGCGTTGGCGACCATTTTCTCCAGTTCATCGTAGCCATTCTCCGGCTTGACGATCTTTATCAGCTCGACCTTGTCAAACTGGTGTACGCGAATCATGCCACGCGTGCCCACACCCGCCGCGCCCGCCTCGCCCCGAAAGCACGGTGTATAGGCGCAATAACGAACCGGCAACTGCTTCTCCGCCAGAATTTCCTCGCGATGAATGTTTGCCACCGGCGTCTCGGCGGTCGGAATCATATAAAGTTTACGAAGTTTCTTTTCGTCATCGCCCTCGGCCACGCCGTAGTACTGGTCCCGGAATTTTGGAAATTGTCCAACGCCTTCGAGACATTGCGGCCCGACCATGAACGGTGGCGAGACTTCAGTGTAACCATGCTCCGTGATGTGCAGGTCGAGGAGAAACTGGATTAATGCCCGCTCCAGCCGCGCGCCCCAGTTCGTATAAAGAATGAATCCGCTGCCGGAAAGTTTGGTTGCCCGCTCAAAATCCACGAGTTTCAAACCTTCACAAAGCGCAACGTGCGACTTTGGCTTGAAAGCAAAAGCCGGCTTTTCGCCATGGGCGCGAACTTCACGGTTGTCTCCGGCGGTTTTACCTTCAGGAACCGAGGCGTCCGGCAGGTTCGGCAGTTGAAGCATAAGCGCGCCGCGCGCAGCCTCCGCTTGCATCGCTTCCTTGTCCAATGCGGCAATGCGGTCGCCCAACTCCCGCGTCTCCGCCTTCTTTGCCTCGGCCTCGGCGGTTTTCTTCTGACCCATCAACGCGCCGATTTCCTTCGACACGCGATTGCGTTGTGCCTTGAGCGACTCCACTTCCGCCAGAATTTTCCGCCTTTGCTCGTCGAGTTTGAGCAACTCGTCAATGTGGCCTTCGTCCCCCGCCCCGCGCGTCGCCAGACGCTGACGCACCAAGTCCGGTTTCTCGCGAATCAATTTGATGTCGAGCACGGGTGGATTATAGAAATTTAACCGTCAGCGGCAAGGTGGAAGCCGGAGGACGTCGCCGGTAAAAGGAATTGGCGATTCGGAATTTGGTGTGGATGTTAAGGCGCAAGGTGATAAGATGCGGGGCTGGAAACGGGGAACGTAAATGAAATCGGCATCTGAAATCCAAAAGATTGCATTTCTCGGCGATTATCTGCCGCGCAAATGCGGCATTGCCACGTTCACCTCCGACCTGCTCAAGGCCGTGGCGACGGAACATCCCAAAAGCCAGTGCTTCGCCGTGCCGGTAAATGACATCGAAGGCGGTTATGAATATCCCAAGGAGGTCCGTTTTGAGATTGGGGAACAGGACCTGTCCTCGTATCTCCGCGCATCGGACTTTCTGAACATCAGCAACGTGGACGCGGTTTGTTTGCAGCACGAGTTCGGAATTTACGGCGGGCCCGCGGGCAGCCACGTGCTGGCGCTGCTGCGCGAACTGCAAATGCCCATCGTCACCACGCTGCACACGGTGCTGCGCGAGCCGAACACGGAGCAGCGGCGCGTGATGCGCGACCTGATCCGGCTCTCGACGCGGCTGGTGGTCATGACCGAACGGGGCCAGCAATTCCTGCGCGAAGTTTATCAGGCACCGCCGGCTAAAATTGACCTCATCCCGCACGGTATTCCCGACATGCCGTTCGCCGACCCGAATTATTTCAAGGACGAGTTTGGCGTGGCGGGCAAGCAGATGCTGCTCACCTTCGGCCTGCTCTCGCCGAACAAGGGCATCGAGTATGCGTTGCGCGCGTTGCCGGACATCATCCGGGAATTTCCCAACGTCGTTTACATGGTGCTGGGCCAGACGCATCCCAATCTATTGCGCGACGAGGGCGAAGCTTACCGCCTGAGTCTGGAGCGTCTGGCCAAAGATCTCGGGGTGCAGCGGCATGTCGTGTTCTTTAATCGCTTCGTCGAACTGGAGGAGTTGATGCGGTTCATCGGCGCGGCGGACATTTACCTGACCCCGTACCTGACCGAGGCGCAAATCACCTCGGGCACGCTGGCGTATGCGTTCGGCGCGGGCAACGCGGTGGTGTCCACGCCCTACTGGCACGCGGTGGAATTGCTGACCGCCGAGCGCGGTAAACTGGTGGCGTTCCACGATGCCAAGGCCATTGCCGTCGCCGTGATCGAACTGCTGCGCGACGAGACGTTGCGCCATTCGATGCGCAAGAACGCCTACAAGCTGGGGCGCGACATGGTGTGGAGCCGCGTGGCACAGCTTTATATGAAGTCCTTCGAGCAGGCGCGTCAGGACCACAGCTTTGTGGGAAGAAAATCCTCACCCATCAAGACGCTCGACCAACAACCCGGCCAGTTGCCGGAGATGAAGCTGGACCATCTGTTTCGGATGAGTGATTCAACCGGCATTTTTCAGCACGCGAGCTTCACGGTGCCGAACTTCGCCGAAGGCTATTGCACGGACGACAACGCGCGCGCGCTGGTGCTGGCGCTGATGTTGCAAAAGTTGGGGCACGGCTCACCGCGTCTCCGCGCGCAGGCCGCCACCTACGCCGCGTTCCTGAACCACGCCTTCGACCGCAAAAGCGGGCGCTTCCGCAACTTCATGAGCTTCGATCGGCACTGGCTGGAGGAAGTCGGCTCGGAGGACTGTCAGGGCCACGCGCTCTGGGCGCTGGGATTGTGTGTGTCGCAAGCGGGCCAGGGCAGTTTTCAAATGTTGGCGGCGGAATTGTTTGAACAGGCCCTGCCCGTGGCCGCCGAGTTCATGTCACCGCGCGCGTTGGCGTTCACACTCATCGGCATTGACGAATACCTGCGACGACTGAGCGGCGACCGGCGCGCGAACCAGATTCGCGAATCGCTCACGGCGAAACTCATGCAGCGCTACGCCGACGCCTCCAACGGCGAGTGGCAGTGGTACGAAGAAGTGGTTTCCTATGCCAACGCCAAGCTGCCGCACGCAATGATTCTCAACGGACGCTGCATGAACAACGGAACGATGCTGGAACTCGGCCTCAAGACCCTGCGGTGGCTGACCAAAATTCAAACTTCAAATGCCGGCTCTTTCCGGCCTGTCGGATCGAACGGATTTTATCCGCGCGGGAAAGAACGCGCGAACTTCGACCAACAACCCATCGAAGCCCAGGTCACGATTTCCGCCTGCATCGAAGCGTATCAGGCGACGAGCGACACTTTCTGGGTCACGGAAGCGCGGCGCGCGTTCGAGTGGTTCCTCGGTCGAAACGATCTGGGCCTGGCACTCTACGATTCAACCACCGGAGGCTGTCGGGATGGCTTGCACGTGGACCGTTTAAGCCAGAACCAGGGCGCCGAATCCACGCTCGCCTTCCTGCTCTCGCTGGCGGAAATGCAGGCGCTGCAGAACACCATCACCAGCTTCAAAGAACCCTCCGGCAAATGACCGGTGCGGGTTGGAACCTCGCCATAGAACAAATATGACCACCCTCACCCCGCCAACTGTTCACGCCAAACGCATTGGGCCCACCTTGATTCCCGACCGGTCGCGGGTGCTCATGCGACCTTTTTATCCCAGCAGCGACGATATCGCGCGGAGGATCGTTGCCCGGGTCATGGCCCTCCCGGACGAGGAAATCGCCTGGCTGCTGGGCCGGGTGCTGGGCGAGTTTGAGGACCGCCACGAGCATGTGGAAAAGATTTTTCGCAGCCGCTTCGCGCAGGTGCGCCATTATCTGGGCGAAACGTGGGAGCCTTCGGCAGAACGACAGGCGCTCATTGGCGCTCACTTCACGCACGAATACTCCCCGGAATCCGCAGCGTTGTTTAATCCCTCCATCGTGCCGCACCCCGACCAGACCGGACTGCCCAGGGGCGCGCTCCGTTTCATCCTGAGTTTGCGGGCCACGGGGGAAGGGCACATCTCCTCCATCACCTTCCGCATGGGTACCGCGAGTGCGCAACATCGTATCACGCTGTCGCCACCCGTGCCGTTCGTGGCCGAACCGGAGCGTGTGCCCAATCCGGCTTACGACAAAAATCTTTTTGCCAGTAAACTGCAGGAAGCGGGTTTGCAGAATGAATTCAGCCAGCGCGTGCTGGATCAACTCCCCGAGGCCTTCATCCTGGACGACCTGCACCATGTCCTGACCGTGAAGCGCCGACAAACCGACACGGCCGACGCCACGGCGGACCGCGCCGCGCGTGGCATCCTGCTGCTGGCGGAGTCGAACTACGAAGTGCGCTTTGCCCCCGGCAGCCAGGTTTCCCAGCGCGTCCTTTTTCCGGCCACGGCCAGCCAGAGCAACGGCATCGAGGATGCCCGCTTCGTCCGCTTCCAGAACGACGACGGCAGTTTTACCTACTACGCGACCTATACCGCTTATGACGGCAAGATGATCCTGCCGCAGTTGCTGGAGACGTCGGATTTTCTCCACTTCAAGTTCAACACGCTCAACGGTCCCGCCGTGCAGAACAAGGGCATGGCGCTGTTCCCGCGCAAAATCAACGGTCACTACGCCATGATCTCGCGTCAGGACGACGAGAACGTTTTGATCATGTTTTCCGATAACATTCATTTTTGGGCCGAGCCAAAACTGTTGCTGTCTCCCGCGCAACCGTGGGAATTCATAAAGATGGGCAACTGCGGTTCGCCCATTGAAACCGAACGGGGCTGGCTGGTGTTGAGCCATGGCGTCGGCGCCATGCGCAAGTATTGCCTCGGGGCGTTTCTACTCGATCTCGCCGACCCCACACATGTCATCGGCCGCCTGCGTGAACCGTTGCTGTCCCCGAACGAATCCGAGCGCGAAGGTTATGTTCCGAACGTGGTGTACACCTGCGGCGCCCTGTTGCACGGACGCGAACTCATCATTCCTTACGCCATGTCCGATTACGCCACCACCTTTGCCACGCTGTCGCTCGACGACGTGCTGGCCGCGATGGAATAGTTTTGTGGATGCCTGGGTTGAATCAGCCGGTCAATGAAGCCCTCGGAGAAATTGAATCGCTTGTTCCGTGTCCCGCGCTTGACGCGAACGCGAATCATTCTCGCGCTGGCCATGGCCATGGTTGCGGACGGATTGCAATTCCTGCTGGGTCTGTTGCCATTGGCTGATCAGGTAATTGATGTGATGGTGATGCTGATGACGAGTTGGGTGATTGGCTTTCATTGGCTGCTGTTGCCGACGTTTGCCGTAGAATTTGTTCCGCTGCTGGAGGAACTGCCCACCTGGACGGCTTGCGTCGTCGCGGTGATTGCCTTGCGAAAACGGGAACAACGCGCTGTACCACCGGAAGACCCCGTAATTGAAATCTGATTGAAAATTCCGCCGATTACGCGCACATTGGCGTCATGCAATCTGTTTTTACCGGACCGGTTTACGTGGTGCGCGACAATATTGACACGGATCAAATCATTCCCGCGCAGTATCTCACGCTGGTGCCGACGATGCCCGACGAATACGAGAAGCTCGGCAGTTATGCGCTCGCCGGCCTGCCCGAATCGCTCTACCCGACGCGCTTCGTAAAGGATGGCCAACTTGACACCGAATTTCCCATCGTTGTCGGTGGAAAAAATTTCGGCTGCGGCAGTTCGCGCGAACACGCGCCGATTGCGCTTGGTTCGGCCGGGTGCAAAATCGTCCTCGCCGAAAGCTTCGCGCGCATCTTCTTCCGCAACTCCGTCGCCACCGGCGAGCTCTATCCGTGCGAACTCGCCGAACGTCTCTGCGACACGTTGAAAAACGGCGAGGTCGTGACCGTTGATCTCGACGCGGCCATCGTCACGGTCAAGGCGACCGGCAAAGTCATCAAGTTCAAGCCGCTTGGCGACGTTCGTCCGGTCGTGGACGCCGGCGGCCTGTTCAATTACGCGCGGAAAAGCGGAATGATTTCGGCGAAGTGAAAATTAAATCCGCAATCAAGTCGGCGATAATTGGAACTTCGTTTTTATTATTTTGCTTGGTGTGTTTGGTGATAATTTTCAATGTCGCAATTCGAAGTTCAGGAACAAAGACGCCTGAAGCTATAAGATTAATCACCCAAGTAGAAGGGGTGGAAAATATCAACAAAGACGCGGAAGCTATCTTTATTCGATTTGGCACTAATGGATTCGATTATTGGAAAGGTGTTGATAAATCCGACCTGAAAAATTTACCAACAATTTCTGATCTCCTTTCAAAATTCGGAAACTATTCCCAAGTGGTTATTATTCCTGAAGGAACGATGGATTCGGAAGAGATTTCTGGATTTCCGGCTCAGATAAGAATCAGATTTGGCTCTCATTTTGAGACTAAATTCCTTTTCGTCGTTGATCCGAGAAAACCTTTTGATGCGGCGGGCATAAAGAATCGGGAGCCACATTGGACTGAAGTTGCTTCGAATATTTTCATCGAACAGTGAACCTGCTCCCCTGCCCTCGCTCGCTGAAGCTTCTGCGCGGCACGTTCATACTGCCGAGGCAGGTAGGGACGCCGCGCCGCGGCGTCCATTCCGTTTTGAACATTATTCGGACATCGCAGCGCGATGTCCCTACCCATCCCGAGGGTTACGCGCTGACAATTTCCAAAAGTGGAATTGAGATTTCCTTCCGTGAAACTGGCGGCTTGCGTGCGGCGACGGCCACGTTGCGGCAATTGCTGCGGCAATACGGCCGCCGCCTGCCCTGCCTGAAAATCCGTGACTGGCCGGATTTTGCGCGGCGCGGTGTGATGCTCGACATTTCACGCGGGCGCGTGCCTAAACTCGAAACCCTGCTCGAACTCGTTGAACATCTTGCCGATTTCAAAATCAATGAGTTGCAACTCTACACCGAACACACCTTTGCCTATCGCAAATACAAATCCGTCTGGCAAAGCTGGGGTGCGTTGACCGGCAAGGAAATCCGCCAACTCGATGCGCGTTGCCGTGAACTCGGCATCGACCTCGTCCCAAATCAAAATTCCTTCGGCCACTTGCGATATTTCCTGGAAGACCCACGACTCGGAAAGCTTGCTGAAGTTTCAGAACCGTACGAAGACGCGAGCAAAGAATTTGTCCGCCGGCCGACGACGCTCGCCCCGAATCATCCGGGCACCCTGCCCTTTCTGCGTGGGCTATACGAAGAATTGCTGCCGAATTTTTCGAGCCAGTTCTTTAACGTGGGTTGCGACGAAACCTGGGATTTGGGCCGTGGCCAGAGCAAAAGACTTTGTGAAGCCAAAGGCCAGGGACTCGTTTATGTGAATTTCCTTAAGAAAATTCGCCGCGAGGTCTCCCGGCGCGGCCGGACGATGATGTTCTGGGGCGACATCATTTTGAAATATCCGAAACTGATTTCCGAACTGGCAAAGATCGGAGCGCCGAGCACCGTCTCGGCAGGCACAGCCGCAAACTTGAAACACGCCGGGCCTGCGCTCGGCGCTCCAATCGCGCTGAACTGGGGCTATGAGGCAAACCATCCGTTCGAGCGCGAAGCCGCAAAGTTTGCGAATGCCAAAATTCGGTTTTATATCTGTCCGGGCACTTCATCGTGGCAAACCTTGATTGGCCGGCATGACAACGCGCTGGCGAATTTGCGCGCTGCCGCCAGGGCCGGACGCAGACACGGAGCCGTCGGTTATCTCATTACCGATTGGGGTGACGGCGGCCACCCGCAACCCTTGGCCGTGAGCTGGCTGCCATTTCTCGCGGGCGCCTCGCTGGCGTGGAACGCAAATGGAT
>Ga0265338_10003151_pt1 | contig 23534 bp, 20 predicted proteins | sample 42126metaG_FD_193579 | JGI IMG/M metagenome (GOLD analysis project Ga0265338, IMG submission 193579) | Rhizosphere microbial communities from Carex aquatilis grown in University of Washington, Seatle, WA, United States - 4-21-26 metaG | ecosystem: Host-associated > Plants > Roots > Rhizosphere... | reverse complement strand
CCGGGACCGCCGCCGCGCGGCCCGGGTTGCGAATACGCTGAAAGAAGTCCCAGGCCGATGAAAGCCGAAACGAGCAGGGTCAAATATTTTTTCATAGTGTGGTTCAGGATGTTTGCCCTACTGAATGGACAAATCTGCCTTTCAAGGCAAGCCGAAAGGCATCCTTTCAAGGACCGCTCAAACCATCGAGGCAGTCGCGGACCCGCTTCAGCAGTTTGTGGGAATCAAACGGTTTTTCCAGAAAGTTGGGATTGTCGCGCAGGGGTGAGCCATCCCCCAGCATGTCGTCGGTATAACCGCTGGAATAAATGACCTTGAGCCCGGGCTTTTCCGCCAGGAGCCGTTCGGCCAGTTCGCGACCGGATATGCCTTCGGGCATGACCATGTCGGTGAACAACAGGTCGATCGTGTCGCGTTGTTGTTGCCAGATTTCCAGGGCGTTCAGGCCGGAACCAGCCTCGATGATCCGATAGCCTTTGCGCTCCAGCAGGGTTCGCACCAGGGAGCGCACGGGGGCTTCGTCTTCGACCAGCAGGATGGTTTCCTTGCCACCACGGACGGCGGGGGGGCGGGACAATCCGGCCAGCACCTGATCGCTTTCCACCAGGCGGGGCAGGTGAATGTGGAACGTGGCGCCTTCATTGACCTTGCTTTGGACATCAATCCAGCCGTGGTGTTGCGTTACGATGCCGAAAACGGTGGCCAGACCCAGCCCGGTGCCTTTGCCGATTTCTTTGGTGGTGAAAAAGGGCTCAAAAATATGCTCCATCTCTTCGGGCGCGATGCCGCCGCCGGTGTCGGTGACGCTCAAACGGATGAAAGCGCCGGGTCGGGCCTTGGGATTGGCGGCGGCGTCCGCCTCGTTGAGGGTGATGGCGGCAGTCTGGATGACGAGCCGGCCGCCCTTGGGCATGGCATCGCGGGAGTTGACGGCCAGATTGATGAGGATTTGTTCCATCATATTGCCATCGGCTTTGACCAGGGCGCCGCGCGGGACAAAATGGGTTTCCAGGCTGATATGTTCGCCAATCAGCCGTTGCAGCATTTTGGTCGTGTTGGCGACAATCTCGTTGAGGTCAACCGGTTTGGGCTGAACCAACTGGCGGCGGCTGAAGGTGAGCAACTGGCGGGTGAGATTGGCGGCGCGTTCGGCCGCTTTGGCGATTTCAGCCAGGTTGCCGGCCGAATCCGGCGAGGTGGACTCCTTGAGCTGCAGGAGGGCGACATGGCCCTCAATAACCGTGAGCAGATTGTTGAAGTCGTGGGCGACGCCGCCGGCCAGCTGGCCAAAGGCTTCCATTTTTTGGGACTGGCGAAATTGTTCCCCCAACAGCTTGTGCTCGGTGATGTCACGCCCGATTCCCACCAGCCCGCAAATCTTTCCCTGGCGGTTTCGAAACGGCACCTTGGTGGTCAGCAAGGTGCGTTTCTGGCCGGTGGGGAAGGTCACGGTTTCCTCCCGTTCGAGGATGCTCTCGCCGGCCAAGACCTTTTCCTCGTCAGCGCGATGGCGGGCGGCGATTTCCGGCGCGAAAAAATCCACGTCGGATCGTCCCAAAAGCTGGGCCGGGTCGTCCTTGCCAAAGCGTCGGGCAAGGGTGGCATTGGCCATCAAAAAGCGGCTGTTCAGGTCCTTGATGTAAACACCGTCGGGCAGCAAATCCAGCAGGGTGCGAAGCAACTGGCGCTCGTAGGCAATGGTCTCCGCCGCCTGCTTGCGCTCGGTAATGTCCCGGACAAAAACGAGCGCTCCCGGTTCACCGTGGAAAACCACAGGCACAGCGGTGACCTCCACCGCCACCCGGGTTTGGTCCAGGCGCAGATATTCCTCCTCCATGGCCGGCAACGGGCCGCTTCTCGTAGTCACACGCAGCATTCGTTCCTGGACCAGTTCCCGCCATTCCGGGGCCACCAGATCCAGCACGGGCAAACCCAGCAGTTGTTCCGGTCGCTCGGCCCGCAACAGCTGCAACGCTGCCTGGTTGGCATAGGCAATGCGTTTGTTGGTCTGCACATAAACCGCATCCGGCGCATTGTCCAGCAACGAGCGGAATCGTCGCCCGCTTTCCTGCATCGCTTCGCTTGCCTGTTTGAGGACGGTGATATCTTCGTAGGTTCCCAACACCCCGATCACCCGGCCTTTTTTGTCGTGCAAGGGCACTTTGTTTGTCCGCAACCATCCGGTACTCCCGTCCTTCCGCAGTTGCGGTTCCTCGTAGTGGAGTTTGGGCTGGTCGGTTTCCATCACGTTGCGATCATCGGCGCGATAACGGTCCGCCTCGGACGTGGCAACGGTTTCATAATCGGTTTTACCGACAATTTCGTCGGGCTGCGCATAACCACAGTCCTCCGCCAGGGGCTGGTTGCACCCGAGGAAAACCGAGTTGCGATCCTTCCAGAAAACCCGCTGGGGAATCGTGTCCAGCACGGTTCGGAGCATCTGCTGGGAGTTGAACAGCTCCGCTTCGGCCTGTTGCTTGCGGCGGCGTTGCAGCAATAATGCGGCAATCAGGCCGCTTTGGATGAGCAGCAGGGCGATGCCCAGGATCACGGTCTGATGATGCGTCTGCCACAAGGTGAGCGGCTGGAATCGTATCTCGCTCCCCCGAGGGGCCCTTTTTTCATCCAAACCATGCTGACGTAATTGCCGCCAGTCGAAGATGAACCGGCTGCTGGCGCTGGTCACGGCCGGTACGGAATTTGCGCTGCCGGCCTGGATGGCCGCCGCCACCTGTCCGGCGGCTTCCCGCCCGATGGTATAATACACCCGGCAGGAACCGCCCACAGTTCCATGCCCGATATGGGTGTCCGAGCAACTGAAAATGGGCGCGCGAGAGGAGGAACTGATTTCCTCCAGGGCATCGGGGGTTGTGAAAACCTGTCCGGCGGCGTCCTGCCAGATTCCGTTGTAGAACACAATGGTCTGGGGCGGCAGGATGGCCAGGCGTTGTTTGGTCTCAGCCATGGTCAGCCCGATGAGCGGAATTACTTCGAACCGGTTGGTGGCAAAATCTTCGACCCGTTTGAGCTCCAGCCGGTATAATTCAAGATAGCTGTTGCCGACAGATGAAACAAAAGCAATCCGCCGGGTGTCCGGACACAGTTGCAAGGCTGCTTTCAAAGTGCCCTGGACGTCCGGGTTGGCCGAAATGCACGTAAAGTTCGTCCGGGCCGTGGTCTGTGCCAATGCTATTCTTCCCGAATCCACAAAAACCAGCGGTACCTGCGGCCATAATGCCTCGCGGGCTTTGAAGGCGACGTCGGCTGTCTGCTCATTCTCGGTTACGATGGCATCCAGCTTGAGTCCGCGGTATTTGACCCGAAGCCATTCGACGATCTCCTGGCGGTAGTCCGGGCTGCTGAAGTGTTCGAAATCCAGGTTTTCGATGTAAAACACCACCGGCCTTTGGAGGTTGGTCGTCAGGTTCTCCTGCAGGCCGGCGGTGAATTCGATGAAGCTTCGTTGCCGGCCGTTCCCTTGGGTCAACACCAGGATCGCTTGTTTCTCCGGCGTCTGCGCCGGGGCGCAAAATGCCGTCCGGGTGGTGAACCAACCCAGCCCCGCGATCAAAATGAAATTCAGACTCAAACCGCAGCGGAAAAGGCATCGGGGAAGAATCCGGGCCATGGTGCCAAATGAGCTCATCGGGCCGGGTTCCAGAATGTCAGCGTCAGAATGGATTGCCGCTTCATTTCCGGCAATCCAAGGCGCAGTGCCACTGCGAAGCCAGTCCGCAGACGGCTCTTTGTTATAAGGTTCATTATTTCCGGGATCTAGCCTAAATCTAGCATTTCCAGAGTCGATTTGTACCCCAAAAGGCAGCCAGATTTTGGCCAACTGTCCCCCAAAATTGAAACCCCCCATACCTTGCGGCACGGGGCTGATAGAAGCAGAGAGAGCTGCAGGATCAGCCGAGCCGTTTCCGCAGCGAGTCCAGCTGGTCGTTCAACGCCTTCGGCAAATGGCTGCCGAACTTGGCATAATTGGCAGCTACGTCTTCCACCTCCATTTTCCAGCCAGCCAGGTCCACCTCGAGGAGTTGCTTGAGGTCATCGGCGGGCAGGTTCAAGCCGGAGACGTCGAGCGCGTCGGCCGTCGGCAGGTTTCCGATGGGGGTTTTTTGCGCCTTGCCGACGCCTTCGGCGCGCTCGCAAATCCATTTGAGCACCCGGCTGTTTTCACCATAGCCGGGCCAGAGGAACTGGTTGTTCGCGTTTTTGCGGAACCAGTTGACAAAATAGATCCGGGGCAGTTTGGCGCGGTCGGTGCGTTGGGCGAACGACAGCCAGTGGGCGAAATAATCACCCATGTTGTAACCGCAGAACGGCAGCATGGCGAACGGGTCGCGGCGCAGCACGCCAGCCTGGCCCAGCGCCGCGGCGGTGGTTTCCGAACCGCAGGCCGAACCCATGAACACGCCATGCTCCCAGTCAAACGCCTCGTTCACCAGCGGAATCGTGCCCGGCCGGCGCCCGCCGAAAAGAATCGCCGCGAGCGGCACACCCTCGGGGTTCTGCCAGTCGGGATCAATCACCGGGCATTGCGCGGCGGGGGAGGTGAAGCGCGAGTTCGGATGCGCCGCCTTGCGCCCCGAGTCCGGCGTCCAGTCCTTGCCTTCCCAGTCGATCGCCTTGGCGGGCGCGGGCACCCCCATGTCCTCCCACCATACGTCGAAGTCCGGGGTCAATGCCACGTTGGTAAAGATCGTATTTTTAGCGGCGGCAATCACCGCGTTGGGGTTCGACTTCATCGAAGTCCCGGGCGCAACACCAAAGAAGCCGCTTTCCGGGTTCATTGCGTAAAGCCGCCCGTCCTGGCCGACGCGAATCCAGGCAATGTCGTCGCCCAGAGTCGTGACTTTCCACCCCGGGATCGTGGGCTGCATCATCGCCAGATTGGTTTTGCCGCAGGCGCTGGGAAAGGCGGCGGCAAGGTAATGCTTTTTGCCCTGCGGTGACGTCAGGCAAAGGATGAGCATATGTTCCGCCATCCAGCCTTCCTTTCGGGCGACGGTGGAAGCGATGCGGAGCGCGAGACATTTTTTGCCGAGCAATGCGTTGCCGCCATAACCGGAGCCGTAGGACCAGATCGAAGGCTCGTCGGGAAAATGGACGATATACTTGTTTTTGGGCTCCGGTTCGCACGGCCAGGAAACGTCGGCCTGGCCCGGCTGGAGCGGTGCGCCCACCGAGTGCAGGCACGGGATGAACGGACCATTCGCGCCCAGCTTCTCGAGCACGGACCGGCCCATGCGCGTCATGATGCGCATGTTGGCGACCACGTAGGGCGAATCGGAAATCTCAATGCCGATTTTGCAGAGGGGTGAATCGAGCGGTCCCATGGCAAACGGGATCACATACATCGTGCGGCCTTGCATGCAACCCTTGAACAGGCCGCGCAGTTTTTGCTTCATAGCGGCCGGGTCGGTCCAATTATTCGTCGGCCCGGCCTCTTCGCTGGTCTTCGAACAAATATACGTCCGGTCCTCCACGCGCGCCACGTCGCTGGGATGCGAACGCGCCAGGTAGGAACCCGGCCGCTTCTTCGGGTCGAGCTTGATCAACGTGCCGCCCTTCACCATCAGGTCGCACAACGCCTGGTTTTCCGCGTCCGAACCATCGCACCAGTAAATATTTTTCGGCTGGCAGAGTGCAACGGTCTCTTTGACCCAGGCCAGAAGCTTTTGATTTGCTGTCGGTGCTTTATCCATTGTGCTGGTCATATTAAGCGTTGTTAGCGCAAGCGGTGCGCTGAATAAGCTGCCCGTAACCCGGCGGGTTATCCAGCCCAAATTCAATTTTTGCGCTCGCCTTTTGCATCGCTTCGCCATCCGCAATAGGGTAACTTGATAACGCCATGAATTCAGCGCTGAAAAAATCTTCCGGGCGCGGCGAGGCCGGGCAATGCCTCGCGCGCTCCGTCGTGGACACGCTCGCCGAGGAACCGGCGCTCGAAGCGGTAACGATTGACCGGGCGCACCATAAAATCTCTGTCGCCACGCTCGGCCGCACGGATGTCAACCGGCTGACGGAGCGCATCACCACCAAATTTCAGGCGGCGGAGGCGGTGGACCCCGGCCACGGATGTTCCCTGTTGAACGGCGAGGGTGATTGTTTCTCCTGCGGCACGCCCCTGTCCGAGACCGAACGCCGGAGAATCACCATCCAGAACGACGGCCCGACCACCACCATCGCCCGGGTGACCTGCCCGACTGCCCCGAAATTCTGGCGCTGGCGCGATATGCCGTTTCCCAAAGTGGTCCAGCGTGACGTTGAATTTCTCGAAAGCGCCGAGCATATCGACGAGCATATCAATGAATGGAAGCTGCAACTGGCCGCGGCGATTTTCTGCGGCGCGCTCGGATTGGCCGGGCATTTTCTTTTGACCGGTCATTGGTCGGTGGCGGCTTATGTTCTGGCCTGTCTGGCCGGCGGGTTTTATCCGGCGGAGGAGGTTTGGGAGCGGCTCCAGAAGCGCACGATCGACGTGCATTTCCTCATGCTTTTTGTCGCCGCCGGGGCGGCCAGCATCGGGGCCTGGGGCGAAGGCGCCACCTTGCTGTTTTTATTTTCCTTCTCCGGTGCGCTCGAACATTACGCGCTGGGCCGGACGCAAAAGGAAATCCGCTCGCTTTTTCGCAATGCCCCGAAAGTCGCCACCGTGCTGGACGCCCGGGGCCAGGAGCGCGAAGTCAAAGTCGAACAGCTCCGGCCGGGCCTGCGGCTGCTGATCAAGCCCGGCGCGCAGTTTCCCGTGGACGGCGAAATTGCCAAAGGCAGCACCGCCGCGGACGAATCCAATCTGACCGGCGAGGCCACCCCCGTTGAAAAAGATGTCGGTGACGCCACCCTGGCCGGCACGATCAATCTTTGGGGAGCGGTGGAAGTTTTTGTCGTGCGCCCGGCCGCCGAAAGCGCGCTGCAAAAAATCGTCACCCTCATCCGGGATGCCCAGCAGCGCAAGGCGCCCGCGCAACGGTTCACCGACCAATTCAGCACGTATTACACTTACGGAGTGATGGGGCTTTCGTTCGCCATGTTTTTCGTCTGGTGGCTCGGGTTCGGGCTGGCGCCGTTCGGGTCCGCCGTCGAATTGCACAGCGCCTTTTATCGCACCATGACCCTGCTCGTGGTCTCGTCGCCCTGCGCGCTGGTGCTGTCCATCCCGTCCGCCGTGCTCGCGGCCATCGCCTGGGGCGCGCGCCACGGCATCCTGTTCCGGGGTGGGGCGGCGGTGGAAAAGCTCGCCGAGGTGAACGTGGTTGCCCTCGACAAGACCGGCACGCTTACCACCGGCGAATTACGCGTCGAAAAAGTCGAGAGCTTCCCGCCCGGGCGCGAAAAGGAAATCGCCCGGTTGGCCTATTCGCTGGAAAAACTTTCCACGCATCCGCTCGCCCGCGCCATCACGCGCCATGGCAAGCAGCAGCAGCTCGAACCGCTGGCGTTCGACAAGTTTGAATCGGTCACCGGCCAGGGTTTGCGCGCGCAGCACGGCGGGGGAGAATGCCGCCTGGGCCGCCGGGACTGGCTCGCATCGGGCCGTCATGCCGCCGCTATTAAGCCGGTGCCGGCAACGGAAGCCGGTTTTTCCGAGGTCTGGGTCGAGGAAAACGACCTGTTGGGCCGGCTGGTTTTGCGTGATGATATCCGTCCGCAGGCCGCCCGGGTGGTGGAGGCGTTGCGGCGCGAGGGCTTGCACACCGTGGTTTTGACCGGCGACCGCCGGGCGACCGCCGAGCACCTGCGCGCCGAATTGAAGCTGGATGATGTGCGCGCCGAGTTGAAGCCGGAGCAAAAAGTGGCGGCCATCGTCGAATTGAGCGGGCAGGGGAAGAAGGTGGCCATGGTCGGCGACGGCGTTAATGACGCCCCGAGCCTGGCCGTGGCGCACATCGGTGTCGCCATGGGGGCGCGCGGAGCGGACGCGGCGCTGGAGCAGGCGGACGTGGTGCTGATGCATGACCGGCTGGAGAATTTTCTCGCGGCGTTCCGCCTCAGCCAGCGCGCGCGACGCATCATCCGGTGGAACCTGTTCATCTCGCTGGGCACGGTGGCGGTCCTGGTCACGTTCGCCCTGCTGGGAAAGATCCCGCTGACCGTCGGCGTGGTCGGCCACGAAGGCAGCACGGTGGTCGTGGTGATGAACAGTTTGCGGTTGCTTTTCGGGCGTAATGTCGGGGATGCTTGAATAACGGATGAAACCCGGAACTGATCCCTTTCAAAAATTTGTTTCTGAATACGCGCGGCTTTTCCAGAGCGGAAAAAAATTGCCGGCCGGCCGCCCGCGAAAATTACCCCGGCATTCCCGGGTGCCGGAGAGCGCGCCGAAGGTGCTGATTTTCTCGCCGCACCCGGACGACGAGTGCATCACTGGCGGGCTGGCGTTGCGTTTGTTGCGCGAGGCAAAATGGAACGTCATCAACGTGGCCGTCACCCTGGGCAGCAATCCCGAGCGGCGGCCGGAGCGTTTGCGCGAGTTGAAGGACGCCTGCGACGTCCTGGGCTTTGACCTGGCGTCGGCGAACCGTGTGAACCTGCATCCGGAAACCCGACGGAAAGAACGGGCATTCTGGGAGAAAGCCGTCAAAAACACCGCCCGCAATCTGACTTTGGCCTGTCCGCGGGTGGTTTTTATACCGCATGAAGGTGACGGCCATCCCACGCACGTCGGCACGCACCTTCTGGTCTTGGACGCGCTCAAGACCCTGCCCGCGGCCTTCCGGTGCCATGTGGTGGAAACGGAATTTTGGACGCCCATGGCGGAACCCAACCTGCTCGTTGAATCCGGCATCGAGGACGTGGCCGATCTTGTAGCGGCGCTGGCGTGTCACGCCGGCGAAATCCGGCGCAACCCATATCACGTGCGGTTGCCGGCCTGGCTGATGGATAATGTGCGGCGCGGGGGGGAACTGGTGGGTGGCCGTGGCGGGGCGGCGCCGGATTTCACATTTGCCACCCTTTATCGGCTGCGCCAATGGGCGCGCGGCCGGATGGTCGACTGTTTGAAAGCCGGGAAATTTTTGGGCGCGACGAAAAATCCGGCCGTACTTTTTCGATGAAAGCCAAATTCATGCGCGAGGCCATCCGGCTCTCGCTCCGGAAAATGCGCGGTAATCACGGCGGGCCGTTTGGCGCCGTCGTGGTGCAACACGGTAAAATTGTCGGGCGAGGCTGGAACCGGGTCACCTCCACGAACGATCCGACGGCGCACGCCGAGGTCATCGCCATCCGCGATGCCTGCCGCCGGCTCAAGACCTTCCGGCTGGACGATTGCGAGTTGTATGCGAGTTGCGAACCGTGCCCGATGTGTCTGGCGGCCATCTATTGGGCGCGATTCAAAAAAGTTTTTTACGCGAATACGCGCCAGGACGCCGCGCGGATCAAATTTGACGACGATTTTCTTTACCGCGAGGTGGGCAAACCGGTTGCCCGGCGCAAAATTCCCATGCAGCAGTTGCTCCGTAACGAGGCGCAGAAGGTTTTTGCGGAATGGGAACGCAAGCCGGATAAAATCCGGTATTGAATCAAACCTGCTTTGGCCGGCCCTGGTTTTCGTCAATCTTTACGAGGCGGTTGTTGCCGTTCCGCAACCGGTAATGTGGGTTTGCGTGCTCGCATGTGAATAACTTCTTCTAGACAGGAATGGGGGTCGGCGTAAATTCCGCTGATCAGAAGGCTGGCATCAGAAGGCCGGGCGGATTTCCTGTTAAACGTTCGTTTGGCTGTGTTTGCACGCCTTGGTTAAGGGACCTTAAATCACTGTAACAACCGAAAATTCAGAGCATTCCATGAAGATTATTCTCTCCCTTTCAATTGCAGGCATCCTGGCTTTAAGCATCTCCGGTATCGCCCAGGCCCAGTTTTCTATCACCGCTACGGTCGGTGGCCTCCCCAGCGCTAGTGGCGCCACCCTGGCGACTTTCAACGAAGTATCGCCACCCATCCTGACACTTTCCGGTTCGGCTTATCTTGTTACCGGCCCGAATTATGGCGTCGCTTACATACCACCTTGTTTTTCCGGTTCGCAAGCGGCTTTTTTTGGCGAATCCACGATGGCGGGCTTTAATAACTATCCCTGGGATGGCAGCCAATACGTCACCGTTTGGGACGGGGGTTCGGCGACGCTCAACTTTGGCACGCCCCAGAATTATTTGGGACTTCTCTGGAGCACACCAGGTACCGGCGATCGCCTTACTTTCTACGACAATGCGAATAATGTTATCGGTACGGTTTTGGGAAGTAACCTTCCTTTCTTGCCGTCGGGCGACTGGGGTCCGAATGACACCGCTTATGTCAACATCACCTCCGCGACCCCGTTTTCACGGGTGGTCGTCACGGAGACGATCTCTCCTTCATTCGAGTTTGACGATGTTGCTTATGCGGTGGTGCCCGAACCGGCCAGTTGCGTTTTGTTTGGGGCCGGACTTTTCACCCTGGGTTTCGGGTTGCGTCGAAAGACCGCTTAGGCTGCCGCCATGGAGCCGGCATTGAGCGACGGTGGTTTGCCTACCGATAGTTCTTGTCGTCCGCGCGGTTGAGGTCAAGGCCGTCCTTTAACACTCCCAGCGTCACGATCGCAAAGGTAAACACGCGCGTCCCGGCTTCCAGATGCCCGCCGAACGCCTTGTCGGGATCGGCCATCGTGATGTGGGCATGGACGCGACCGTCAAGGACATACCCGTTCATGCTTAGGATGTCGGCCGGGCCGTTGGGGTTCTTCACAAAAATGTTTTTGGAAGGGAAGGTGCTGTTGCTGACCGTGTGGTAATAATACCCCGTTACCGAACCGATGCCGGACAAAATTACGGCATTGCGGACTTTCTGCTCTTTCACCGTTCGTTCCAGGCCAGTCAGCAGGTCGGCCTGATTTTTGAAGCGCAATACCAGGACGCGATCAAACTGCCCGGTGAGTACATACACGTCCGGTACCTTGTCGCTGTTCGACTTGGAATCCTCGGCCGAGGTGGTGGAGTTGGTCGCCTCGGTGCGGGTTGGTGCCGCTGCCGCCAGGTTGATGATGGTGAGAAAACCCAGGATCTGAATCAGTCTGTGCATAAATATCTCCGGTCTGGCGGATGCTGGTTGAACCGGTTGAAGCTAAACACGGATTCAAATTCACAACAAGTCCGGAAGCTGGCGATGTAACATCGCAATCGGGTCGTCGAACTAGGGAATGGAACCGAGGGTATTCAGCAGCTGGTCGGCCAGTAGCTTGACGTTGTCCGGAGTGGGGGCGTTGTAGTTGGAATGCGCCTGCTTGACCGCCTCGTTGAAGGCCGTCTGATAGGCTTTATAGGCCGTGGACACCTGTTGCCGGAATTCGACGGTGACAAATCCAAATGCGGACCGGTTCTGATAGCGGGTCATCGCCCAATCGACGTCGTCGCGGGTCTGCTTGAGCCGGTAAACGCCGCCGGCGGTTGAGGTGCAGCCGCTGGTGAAGCATAGCGCGGCCAGTGCCAAAAGGATTACGCCTGCCTTTAGTTTGGTTTTCATGGTCCAATCTTAGCGAAGGTGTCTTTTATTTTGGTGCTTGGCAATCCCTACGTGATTCCACGTAGCCCAAAATACCGGCAGGCCCGGAGGTAAAAATATGTGGCCACCTCAATATCCGTGACGGCTCATTGAGACGAAGCTGGTGCATGATGACCCATGTGCGTCGATGGACTCCCTTTTGGGCCAGGGTGTTTCCAACGGTTTGGCTGGCTGGCTGGGCATATCTATTGCCCGGATCCGCCAGGGCGGCCGTGGCTGCTACCGCCGCCGCTCCTTGTGCATTTGCCTGGGATGCCAGTGCCAACGGCGGGGTGGCGGGGTATGTGGTGTATTATCATCTGATCGGTTCCTCCACCACCAACCGTCTGGATGTCGGCGCCGGCCGGACCGTCACGATTTACAACCTGACCGCTTCTTCCAATTACCTTTTCTATGTTGCTGCTTACAATGCTGTTGGGCTGGAGGGCAGCCCGTCGAATCCGGTCTTTTATTGTCCGCCGGCTTTGTCTCCCCTGCGCCTGGCCGCGCTGGCGGATGGAACTACCGGTGTCTCCTTCCGCACGGCGCCGGGTGCAGTTTGCAGCGTCCAGTATACCGCGTCGTTGTTCAACCCCCAATGGCAGACCCTGGGCAGTGCCAGGGCGGATGCCAGCGGCATGGTCAACATCATCGATCCGCTCCCGGACCGTCTCCCGGACCGCTATTACCGGGCCGTTCGATGACTGGCTGAAAGCCAACCCTGGCGGCGCGCGGAGTCAGACTGATAAAATCGGAGCCGGCGCCGTTCCTTGAAACCAATGCAACCTGCGCGTCAGGCCGCTTTGCGTTTCCACGCACCCCACGCGAGAGCGCATCCGCCTAAAAACAGCAAGCTTACGCTCGTCGGCTCGGGGACAGCCACCAGGAAGCCGCGGATCTCACCGCCGGGGACAACCGTCGTGTGAATATTAAGATAAGCCATGTCCGACGCCATCGCTGCGGCCAAGGCCGCCTCGGCGGTCGCGGTCGTGCCGCCGTTGGCAGTGATATAGCTCGGGTTGTAGCTCGAAGCCAGGGTCAGGTCGAGCGTGTTGATGTAGCTGCCGCTGGTAACGCCAATCGGAAAGCCCGCAAAATAAGGGGTAGTCGTGGCGACGCCGGCGGTTCCGACTCCCGGTAACGCTGTGGCGGCATGGATATGGGACGCGGTGGTGGTCCCCAACAGGCCGCTGAAGACCATATCAATAAACAAGGTATGCGCCACGTTGTCGTACTTGATATCTGCGGAGCCTACTCCCGGGGAGGCGTTGGCCGGAGATTCGTTGGGTCCGCTCAGGCTTACCGTGTATTCAAGGATGGTCGCGTGTGCCGTTGTAAGCAGAGAGCCCAGAAACAATGCCAAGGCAGATGCCGTCAGGATGATGCGATAGTTTTTCATAGGTCATATAGGGTATTTGATCTGATTAACCTCACTAACTCGCTCTGAATACGGCCACCTTTGCAGAAGGTCATTACATTGTCAACTACTTTAAAGCAATTTGATTGATGACACGCAGATGACCCGGCAGGCGGTGACGCGCAGAAATGCCTGGTCCATCCTTTTATTGCTTGTGAAGCCGAAAGTACCTTTGCGAGTCAACCAGGGTGATGTCCAATACGAAGTTCGTGCCGCTAATGCCGGGGGTATTGGTGATCGTGTCCCAATTGGTCGTTACCACCGAGGCGCTTGACTGCAGCTCCCAGCCGACCGCGTTGGTTGTCCACCAAAGCGCGATGTGCAGCGGGTCAACGGACGTGATGTTGATCTGGTAAGGACCGGATCCTGGCAGAACCTGCGGTGTGAAACTTAAGGCAAACGGCGTGCTGTCCGGATAAATGCCGTTCAAATCATGCAGCTTCAGGGTCAAGGAATACACGTTGCCCGCTGTGCCGGTAACAATGTTCCAGACCGGGTGGGTGTCAAAAGGGGCTGGACCGATAAAAAACGACTCGCCGATTCCCAGGTAGCCCGATCCGGTATCATTCCACACCTCCATGCCCGGATCCTTTGCCAGCAGGATGAACCGGAAATCGGCAGCGGGCGACAATTGGAGAAAGTCGTTCTCCGGATCGTCAAAGAAGATGGAGTGGAGCCCCATCTCGCCGGTAGCGTATCCGGATATTCCGGGATAAACGGATGCCGCAAGCTCCAGCGGTTGCGTGAAACCGATCTCAACCTTGAGTTGTCCTGCAGCAGTGCGGCCAACGTCGATCTCCTCCTCCGCCAACGCCTGCGACGTTATGAACATCGCGATGGCTACGCAGAAAATACTTCCGAGTGAACGGAAACTAAAACGAGTTGTATTTTTGACCCGCCGCGGGTCGGTTGAAGCTGCGCGGGTGAGGTGTAACCGCTTGTTGGTCAGGTTGATTAGACGCACGGTCACTTAAAATACGTGTCGCGGCGGGGATGTCAAACGACAGTTCCTGCCCGTATCGTCCAGCTTTCCGGTAGGGCGCGTCACTCCGTGCGCGCCGTTCACCCCGTTTGCGGTGGGAGATGATATCTGACTGGCCATTCCCCCGGTGAACATCAAAAATCGTTCGGATCAGGGTGCGTAAACCGAACGGTAGAACTGCTGGTTGAACGGATCCGGCCGGGTGTCCACAAACGTAAACGGTGCGAGGTTCGTCTGCACCGGATCCCAATTCACGAAATCTGAGGAAGCCTGGATGATGTATCGGCATCCCGGCACACCGTCAACGGTCATGGTGTATCGGCCCTCGGCATAGCCGGCCCGGGTCAACACGCTCGTGGCCTTGGCATAAACTGTCAGGGCGGCGGTGCTGTTAGTCGAACCATTTTGGTCGCTCACAGTCACTGAGTAGGTGCCGGATTGGTTGGTGGCGATGTTGTTCAACGTCAACACCGAACTGGCCGCCGAGGAGAGGATGGTGCCATTATATTTCCATTGGTATTTCAATGTCCCCTGGCCGGTGGCTTTGATGCTAAACGTCCTGCTCTGGCCGGCCAGGGCGATCTGGTTGGTCAATTGATAACTGAGCAGGGGTTGTCCCTTGACGACCATCACGGTGAACGTGCGGGTTGCAATGCTGTTGCTTCGGCCACCATCCTTGACCGTGACGGTAATCAGGGCCGCGCCGGTTTTGTTTAGCGCCGGTTTGAAGGTCAGGATGCCCGTGGCGCTCGGGCTGCTGTATTTGACCGTCGGTTTGGAAATCAATCCTGTATTGCTGGAGGTTGCCGTGACGGTGAGCGTCTGATCTTCATTCGGTGCGCCCGAAGTGATGCCGGACAGGTTCACCGTTTGCGCGCTGACGTTCTTGTTGATCGTCAGATTGCCCAGGGCATTTAACGTCGGAGCTTGATTTACCGCATTGACGGTGATCGTAAAGGTCCGGGTGACAATATTATTACTGGCTCCGCCGTCGTTGACAGTGACCGTGATAGTGGCCGTCCCGTTGGCCAGGGCCACCGGCGTAAAATTCAGGGAGCCGTTGGTACCGGGACTGGCATAGTTAACCGTCGGATGGGGGATTAAATTCGTGTTGCTGGAGGTTGCCATAAGGCTGAGTACCTGATTTTCATTGGTTGCGCCCGAAGTGATGCTGGACAAATTGACGGTCTGCAGGCCGGCGTTCTCATTGAGGATCAGGTTGCCGAGGATGTTCAACGTCGGCGGCTGATTGGTTGCCGCAGCCGTCAGGGGGACCAAATAAGCCACTTCGCTGGACAAGGTGCTTTCGATACCGGCCGTGCTGTAGGTGGTCGCGGCAAAATAGTAAGCGGTTCCCGGAACGAGGCCGGAAAGGGTGACATTGGTGGCGTTGCCGGCGTCAATTTCGTTGGTGTAGGCGCCGCTGGCCGTACCACAGTAGATATTGTAGCCCGCAACCGCCGGGTCCAGGTTGGGATTCCACGCCAACGTCACTGACCCATTGGCGAAGGCAGAAAGTTGAATGATTAGAAATAAGGTGCTGCCAAGGAAAGAACCAAGAACGACATGCCCTATACGACCCGGTACGACAACTACTTTGTACATCTTGACTGTTCTCTACGCATAAGCTCTGCCACGCGTCGGCATCTCCGTCTGTCTATTTTGGAAAGTGGTGGCACACTTCTGGACAAGGAACGGTGCCGGCAAAGTCTGATGGGAGCCAACGCTTTTAATGCCGTCGGTGGCGCCGGCTCGAATTTTCTAAAATTTCCGTGCCTCAATTAACGGCATTTCACTCGGTCGGATGAAACGCCCTTGAGGCAGAAGCTGTCCGGAAAAGAATCCGAGCCATTGCAAATTGCCCGCGCCCGGATTTTTCTCTCGCGGAGCAAGTGCATAGGGGAAATTTATGTTGTTGTTAGACGAAGTCATCATCCCGACCCCGGACTTTTTTGCGTCGCGCCGGCTTGCACGTCATCGGGTTGGCGGCGATTGGTCAGGAACCACTTTGTCACCGGTCTTCTTTCGGGCCAGATAATTCCATGTGCTCTTCCAGATTATCACCAGTGAAAACAAAAGCACCACCCCGCCAATGATAGCGCCAACGAGGGTTGAAACGGAATCGGTGCCTTGGCTCGTCATAATCACAAACAAACCAAACAGCGCCGCGATGCCAAATATCAGCCAAATACCCAAAACCACTATCAACTTGCGCGGACGGTCTGCCGCTTCCCGATAAATGAATCCTATAGCGAAGAGACGTTCGAATGGGGCGAGAGTCGCAAAGGAACTGAGCGGGGCTCCACATTTGACGCAAAAATGAGTATTTGGCTCATTCGGAGTGGTGCAGCTTGTGCACAACTGCTGCTCGTCGGATTCCGATGGCTGCGGCGATTGGTCAGGCGTTTTTGAGGTCATCGGGGATACTCGGTCAACGACAGGATATTGTCATCCGGATCTCGAAACCAGGCCACGCGCGCCCCGCTGGGAGCCGGCCAGATGCCCTCCGCGTCCTGGCCTAACCCGTCGTAGCGCATGAATTTGACGCCTTTTTTCGACAACTGGCGAACCGTTTTTCGTATGTCGGTTACCGCCCAACCCAGCACGGTGTAGCCGATCTCGGGCTTGCGCTCCACCTTCTGCAGGCGCAGTTGAATCCGGCCGGTGCGGAACACCAGCGCAAACGGGTCGTCCGCCACAAACTTCAGCCCGAGCGTCTTTTCATAAAACTTCCGGGACCGCTTCGAATTTGTGATGGCGGCAAACAGGATGGGCGTATTCAACTTCATAGTTTTGTACCTGAGGAGCCGGGCTCAGGCCCGGCCCCGAACGTTTTTGGGGTCGCCAGCGGCGATCGGTTAGACCACTTCGTTGTCCTCACTGTTCCTGCATCTTTTCGTAAACAAGGTCAATGCCATCGTCGGGATCGCCCCAAGAACTCCAAAGAATCATCTTCTGCGAATCTTGGGCTACCCATAAATCGACAGAATTGCGAAGTTCGAGGGTGTTTTTGAAAAAGTTCGTGGGTTGGTAGCGAAGCGACCACTGTCCTTCTTTGTCCATTCTATCCACAACATGCCTTTTCTCATCCCAGCGCAAAAGTACCGCGTGGCTGGAGTATGAACCGTTGGTGCGAATCGCAATGACTACTTCCTCTCCATTCGTCAGGGTGAAACCGTCCACCATCACTGACTTGAGGCTGTTCGTCGTCAGTACCCAACGTCCCACTATCTCTTGGGATGTCACCGGACGCTTGATCTCTGTGTGTCGAGGGACGGCGGCGAGATACCAGCATCCGCTACACCCGAACGCAATGACAACCATGGAGACGAACTGTTTCATTTGGTTCAAAGTCCAGCGCTTGGGTACGCGGGGCCAAATGCATCGGAGTGACGACGTGCCCACTCTGCGAGCTTACCATGAAAGTGTGGATCAGGATGCCCAAGCCAAAACGCCACAATCTCTGCTGCGGCGAGACCTTCGCTTGCCACGTGAGCTTCCAAGTATGGCTCAACCGGACGACGACCAAGTAGCCGGCCAATGAATGATGGCCGCACTGACCTCCGCTCCTTCATCACTCGGCTCAAAGCGGTGCGAACCGCAGCGACATCGCCGCCCTCGCACAGGTCGCCAACCCAATCAAGTGCCGTGTCGTTCTGAAAGCTGCCTGCGTCCCAAGCTCCCATCAGCAGCTCCTCTCCGGCAAAAATGTGTCGGGTGTGCTCATCCGGCTAACTGGTAAGTATGCAACAGAACTGTTTTATATCAACAGTCACCAAAATCCATTTATTCCTCTTTAACCGGCTTGTCCAGCCAAAGATTGAAAAATGGGAATCGGCTGAAGCCGGGACCAGCCTTCGCTCACTGCTTCGGCTCGGCAGGCACCAAACATGAATTGGGGACTCGCAGAGCTCGTCCCTCCGAGAGGTGACGCTTAGCTCGACAGCGCGCCCTGGGCGGCGGCGGTCTGGTTGAACACCAGCTTGTCCTTGTCGGCGGTTACGGTAATCAACTCGCCTTCGTGCAGGGTGCCCTTGAGAATTTCTTCGGCCAGCGGGTCTTCCAGGTAACGTTCCACCGACCGACGCATCGGACGTGCACCGTATTGCGGGTCGTAACCCTTTTCCACCAGGAAATCCTTCGCCTTCTCGTCGAGCGTCAGCTTGATGTTCTTGTGCCGCAGCCGTTCCAGGACTTTGCTGACCTCCAGATCGAGGATCTGGATGAGGTCGGGCTTGGTGAACGAACGGAACACAATCACGTCGTCCAGCCGGTTCAGGAACTCGGGGCGGAAGGTCTTCTTGGCCTCGTCCAGGATGCGTCCGCGCATCGTTTCGTAGGTCGCCTCGTCGGTAATCGGCGAGAAGCCGAGCGTGGACGTGCGTTTTATGACGTCCGAGCCGACGTTCGAGGTCATCAGGATGATGCAATTGCGGAAGTTGACGACGCGGCCGATGTTGTCGGTCAGTTTGCCTTCTTCCAAAATCTGCAACAGGATGTTCCACACGTCCGGGTGCGCCTTGTCAATTTCGTCGAAGAGCACGACGGAGTAAGGGTTGCGGCGCACCTTTTCGGTGAGCTGGCCGCCTTCCTCGTAACCCACGTAACCCGGCGGCGAACCGATGAGGCGCGACACGTTGAATTTCTCCATGTATTCGCTCATGTCGAGCGCGACGAGCGCCTTCGAGTCGCCAAACATCTGTTCGGCCATGGTCTTGGCCAATAGCGTCTTGCCGACGCCGGTGGGACCGAGCAACAAAAACGTGCCAATGGGACGGCGAGGGTCCTTCAGGTCCGCGCGCGAACGGCGCAGGGCCTTGCAAATGGCCGAAACCGCCACCCGCTGGCCGACGACCACCTTTTCCATCTCGGTCTCGATGGCGAGCAACCGTTGCGTTTCGTCCTGCCCCATGCGTTTGATGGGAATGCCGGTCCATTTTGCCACCACATGGAAAATGTCGTCCTCGTCCACCACCACGCGTTTTTCCTCGCGGCTGGTGCGCCAGGCGGTGAGCGTGGACTCCAGGTTTTCCTTCGCCTGCTTTTCCTTGTCCCGCATGGAAGCGGCGCCCTCAAAATCCTGGTTCTTGATGGCCTTTTCCTTCTTGGTCTTGATTTCCTCGATCTCGGCCTCCAGCACCTTGGTCTCCGGCGGCCGCGTCATCGTGCTGATGCGCGCGCGCGAACCGGATTCGTCCATCACGTCGATCGCCTTGTCCGGCAAAAACCGGTCGGTGATGTAACGGTCGGACAACTTGACGGCAGCTTCCACGGCCTTGTCGGTGAATTCCACCTTGTGGTGCGCCTCGTATTTGTGGCGCAGACCCTTTAAAATCAAGATCGCCTCGTCGACCGAGGGCGCCTCGACCTTGACGGACTGGAACCGGCGTTCGAGCGCGGCGTCCTTTTCGATATATTTGCGGTACTCGTTGAGTGTGGTGGCGCCCACGCATTGCATCTCGCCGCGGCTGAGTGCGGGCTTGATGATGTTCGAGGCGTCCATCGTGCCTTCCGCCGAACCGGCGCCCACGATCGTGTGGAGCTCGTCAATGAAAAGAATGACGTTCTTGGCGCGGCGGATTTCGTCCATGACCGCCTTGATCCGCTCTTCAAACTGGCCGCGATACTTGGTGCCGGCGACCATGAGCGCGAGGTCGAGGGTGACGACGCGTTTGTCGCGCAAAATTTCCGGGACGTTGCCGGTGGCGATTTCCTGGGCCAGGCCCTCAACGATGGCCGTCTTGCCGACGCCCGCCTCGCCGAGCAGCACCGGGTTGTTCTTGGTGCGGCGGCAGAGAATCTGGATGACACGCTCGATCTCGTTCTTACGGCCGATGACCGGGTCCATGTCGCCTTTGCGGGCGATTTCCGTCAGGTCGCGGCCAAAAGCCTTGAGCGCCGGCGTCTTGACGTCGCCCTTTTTCTCCGGACCCGGGCCCGGGGCCGGCGCCTTCTCGCCGCCTTCGGCAACGGACGATTCCTCGCCGGTGAAATTCGGGTCGAGCTCCTTCAAAATCTCCTGCCGCGTCTGTTCGATGTCCACGTCCAGGTCTTTCAAGACCTGCGCGGCGATGCCGTCGCCTTCGCGGAGCAGGCCGAGCAGGATATGTTCGGTGCCCACGTAGGTATGGTTGAGCGCTTTGGCCTCTTTGGAGGCGAGAGCCAACACCTTCTTCACGCGCGGCGTGTAAGGGATGTTGCCGATGACCTTCTGGTCGGGCCCGGTGCCGGTCTTTTTTTCAACCGCCATGCGGACGGTTTCGAGGTCGAGCCCCATTTTTTGGAGCACATTGACGGCGACGCCCTGGCCGAGTTTGATGAGGCCGAGCAAAAGATGTTCGGTGCCGATCACGTTATGGTTAAAACGGTCGGCTTCCTTCCGCGCCAGGGCCAGCACCTGCTGCGCTCGCGGCGTGAAATTGCTCATGGCTTCATCGCTCATACTTCGTTCTATTCTGCTACTAGTTGGTTGATTTGTCCAATCCTGTTCCCGGCCCGCCGTAATGTTTGGCGATCGGCCGGCCCGTGTTCTTCAAACGTTCGCGCATCATGTCGGCGCGGATCAAGTCGCGTTCCTCGGGCGACAGCTTGTCCGAGAGCTGCCGTTGCAGATGCGCCGGCTGCGTCAGGATGAACAACTCGTCCACCAGAGCGCGTTCCATGCCGGGAAACAACCCGATATCCACCCCCAGCCGCATGAGCGACAAGAGATTCATGGTTTCCTTGGAGGAAATGCTGTGGGCATTGGCCAGGATGCCGTAGGCGCGGCCGATATGGTTGTAAACCACCTTCGGTTTCTTCTCCATCAGCGTCTGCCTCGCATTTTCCTCGTGCTCGATAATCTGCGAAAGGACCTTGTCCAGGCGCTCGACGATGGTGATTTCGTTTTCGCCTAGCGTCATCTGGTTCGACACCTGGAAAACGTTGCCCAGCGCTTCCGTGCCCTCGCCGTAAAGCCCCCGCACTGCCAGGCCAAGTTTGTTGACGGACTGGATGATGGGGTTGATCTGCTCGGCCAGGACCAGCCCCGGCAGATGCAACATGGCGCTGACGCGGATGCCAGTGCCGAGGTTGGTCGGGCACGCGGTCAAATAACCCAGTTCGTTGCTGAAGGCGTACGGCAGCCGCTGCTCCAGTTCGGAATCCAGCCGGTCGATGGCGGTCCACGCCTGCCGCAATTGCAAGCCGGGACGCAGCGCCTGCATCCGCAGGTGGTCCTCTTCGTTAATCATCACGCAAAACGTTTCGTCGCGGTTGAGAACCAGGCCGCTGCCGGAACTTTTCGCGGCGTGTTCGCGGCTGATCAGATGCCGTTCCACCAGGATCTGCTTGTCCAGCGCGCCGAGATTGTCCATCGCCTCGGAAAAGGCGTCTTTCATTTCCGGCAGGCTTTCCACCGCCGGCCGGACCAGCTCCAGCACGCGCACGCGCTCCGGTTTTTTCGCCCAGCCCGGAAACGCCCCCTCCTTCAGATTGCGTGCCAGCCGGACGCGGCTGGACATGACAATCCGGTCATGCGGACCGCGCCGTTGCGCGGTCTCTGCCGGCGTGCTGAGAAATTTGTGGATGTCCATGGTACTCACGTTACGTTAAGGCCCGGCCCGCGCGGACCGATTTGTTTGATTTCATCGCGCAACGACGCGGCCTGCTCGAAATTTTCGTCGTCGATGGCCTTGGCCAGTTTCTTTTGGAGCAATTTGAGCCGGTCAGACTGTTCGCGGGATTCCCGCAGCGCTTCCGGCACCTTGCCGGCATGTCGCGTGCCCTTGTGCATCGTCTTGAGCAGACTGCTCAGGCCATCGGCAAAGGTCTTGTAACATTCCGGGCAACCGAGCCGGCCCGACTTCTTGAAATCCACCTGCGTGAAACCACACCGGGGACATTTCGTTTCCGTGCCGGTGGACTGATCGATTTCCTGGGACGCGCCGAGGCCAAACAAAACATCGGCATCCGCCAGGGAAAAGGAAGTCGGGTCGTTGACGCCCTTGGTTTTGGCGCATTCCTCGCACAAATCCAGCTTCTGCATTTTTTCACCCACGATCTGAGTGAGATGCACTGTGGCCGGTTTTTCCTTGCAGACGCTGCACAGCATAAAATTATGTGCCCGCCGCCACGTTGGGGCTCCCGCCGGCAACCGGGCCGTTTGCGCTGTTTTTATTGGGGTAAATCATCATCCCCAAACCAGCAGCCGCGGTGCCAATCACCGCCCCGACGGTACAAATCGGGAGTCTGAAAGCGTACGGTTTAAGGCCTTTTTTCATCTTTCCTATTCGTATATCGGCTCACCTGACACTTTCGTCAAGGTGTGATAATCGTCCTCCAGCTGGCGGGTGACCTGGCCGGGTTTGCCCCCGCCGATGACCCGGCCGTCGATCTTCACAACCGGCACGATTTCTGCACCCGTCCCCGTGAGAAAACATTCATCCGCGCAGAACAAATCGTACCGCGTCAGGTTCGGTTCCGACACCTTCAGGCCGGATTCCTCGGCCAGTTCCATGACCGTCTGGCGGGTGATGCCGTAAAGCGCTCCGGCCGACAGAGGCGGCGTGAGCAGGGCACCGCTTTTGACGATGAACAGATTGTCGCCGGAGCATTCAGCCACGAACCCTTCCGCGTTCAGCATCACCGCCTCCTCGCAACCGCCGTTGGTCGCCTCGATCTTGGCGAGGATGTTATTAAGATAGTTCAGCGACTTGATGGCCGGGTTGAGCGCGCTGTGCAGGTTGCGCGTCGTCGGCACGGTGATGATGTCCAGGCCGCGCCGGTAAACTGCCGGCGGATAAAGCTGGATTTTGTCGGCGATGATGATGATCGATGGACGTTTGCAGCTTTTCGGGCTCAAACCCAGCGAGCCCACCCCGCGCGTCACCAGGAGCCGGATGTAGCCGTCGCGGATTTTGTTCCTCCGGCACGTTTCGAGCACCGCGCGCGTGATTTGCGCGGGCGACATCGGGATTTCGAGCAGGATGGCCTTGGCCGAATAGAACAGGCGGTCGATGTGTTCGCGGAGTTTGAATACGCGACCGTGATAGGCGCGGATGCCCTCAAAAATCCCGTCGCCGTAAAGCAGTCCGTGGTCGAAGACCGAGATCTTCGCGTTGCGCTCATCGTAATATTTGCCGTCGATAAATATCTTCATTTCAGAATCAATTGAGATTATTGGAAAAATGAGGTGGACGCAAACTTGAATTTGACCGGCGGGAGATGACGTAACGAGTCTCACTTCAAAATTCGAAATCCGAAATTAAACAGGCCCCACCGTCTCGATTCCTGCAAATTAGCGTGACAGAAGGCGGCAGATGATTATATTGGCGCGCTCGGTTGACCCTATGGTCTAGCGGTTAGGACACATCCCTTTCACGGATGTAGCCCGGGTTCGATTCCCGGTAGGGTCGCCATAATTGCACACTGGTTTTGTTCGTATCGAAGGTGAGTGGCAATTGGTTCCCCCTATCAGCGGTTTTGCTCCTGGTTTGTTTCCAACTTGTGAACTCCCGCGGGAGACGGATTGCCGGGAATTGCTGCAAAAATTCTTCGCCCAGCAGCGCCGGAAGCCGGACGACCGCGGGACGATTTGATATTCCCCCGGGAAGGCGATAAAAAAACGAGGCGCCCTTG